>Ga0268262_10002803_pt1 | contig 19666 bp, 16 predicted proteins | sample TergutNc150P3_FD_190354 | JGI IMG/M metagenome (GOLD analysis project Ga0268262, IMG submission 190354) | Nasutitermes corniger P3 segment gut microbial community from laboratory colony in Florida, USA - Nc150 P3 (SPAdes) (version 2) | ecosystem: Host-associated > Arthropoda: Insects >...
GGTATTTGACCGCTGCGACGGCAAGGACAACTGCGTTGAAACCCCCATCGGCAACCTGCCCAAGCCCGGTTCCATTGATCCACCCGCCGGTGTCAGCGCCGAAGATATGGCGGAACTCTGCAAGGTAGACACCGAAGGCTGGAAAAAGGAAATCGCCGACGTGCGCGCGAACCACTATCCCAAATTCGGCAACAAACTGCCCAAAGAACTGTACGCCGAACTTGACGCGATTGAAAAAAGGTTGAACGGGTAATAAATAACAATGAACAAATAACAGGTAACAAAGAGGAATGCTTGACTTTGTTACTTGTTACCTGTTATTTGTTATTTTATGAACGGGGATATAGCTCAGTTGGTAGAGCGATAGGTTCGCAATCTATAGGCCTGGGGTTCGAATCCCCATATCTCCAGTAAATTAAAAATTTAGTTACGCCTGATGTGACCTTCGCTTCTTTATCACGGTGTTATCTGTTGAAGGACTAAATCAATAGAGGATTCATTTAATATATCAACGTTTTCAAGGAGTTCCTTTTTAACATTGTGATTCAGAGTAAACAGATATACAAAGACCCCGTTACGGCGGGCCGTTTTAATTATTGGAACAAAATCAGAATCGCCTGTTATTAGGACGATATTTTTTGCTATATGATTAAAACTTACCCATGCAACATCCAACCCTATTTTTATATCCACTCCTTTCTGCTTTAGGTTCGGAGTAAAACAACTGTCGTCAAGAGGGTTTTGCCCATAGCATTTTTGTTTTAGCGTCCACCCATTAAATGACAATACACCTTCCCTTACCGCAAAAAAGGGGAGCAGTTTTATGTCGTTTATTAATTTTAAGCCAGAACTGTATTGTGGATTTTTTTCAAAATCGCAAGGCGTATGAGATATGGGGAGAGATGTTTTTTCATTACAGGGCTTGCAATCATAGAAATATGCCCGGTATTCCAGGTTAGGTAATTTCGAAATACGGAGAACTGCTAAAGCAATTTTCTGTAAGTAAGGGGCCGTTATACTTTGTTTCAGAGCGGCACGGTATTTTTTGCGGATAAAGGCGCCGTCAATCATTATCGCGGTTTCCATACGCACCCTCAAAAAAAGATGACCTACTCAAAGGGACACTTGCGTGTTTGATATAAACCCTTTTTTCGGTCTTTATTCATAAGTAGGGGGCCTTTCGGCTCGTAGATAGAGGTTAACTCCATCTATATTTAATATATCGGTCTAGACCGTATTTGTCAATGAGGAAATAAAGGCGTAGTTTTTCAACAGTTTCACCCGAAATAAGCTAATTATCCACCCGTTTTTGGCACCAAATTCAGCAATTCCACCAATTTTCCTGCCTCGTCCGGGGTTAAAGTGATGCCTTTTCCCATCTTTTCATGGCCCGGCGACCAGTCCCGGATGTCCAATTTGGCGTTTCTGCCGTTCCAGGAGACCAAATTCAGCTCTTTTTTCCAGCCGCCTTTCTCTTCCGAGATGACTCCGAAATGCTTGACAATTTCAAATGAAATATCAGCCATGATTTTCCCCACTTGTATAAATTGTATGTTCGGTATAGAATAGCATAATACCACTCGAAAAAGGAAGAATTATGTCAGGGAAAAAAATGATTGATGGAAATACCGCGGCGGGATATGTTGCCCACGCGTTGAGCGAAGTAATCGCCATTTATCCGATTACCCCTTCCAGCCCCATGGGTGAACTCTCCGATGAGTTATCCGCCCAAAAAGTCCAGAATATCTGGGGAACCATCCCCGATGTCGTGGAAATGCAGTCTGAAGCGGGCGCTGCGGCGGCGGTGCACGGGGCGCTGACAACCGGCGCGCTGTCCACTACTTTTACCGCTTCACAGGGCCTTCTGCTGATGATTCCTACCATGTACAAGGTCGCCGGAGAACTGACTTCGACCGTATTCCACATCTCGGCCCGCGCTCTGGCAACATCGAGCCTTTCGATTTTCGGGGATCACCAGGATGTCATGGCCTGCCGGCAAACCGGCTGGGCAATGCTGGCGTCGAACAGCGTCCAGGAAGTAATGGACTTCGCGCTTCTCGCCCACGCCAGCACCCTGCGTTCACGCATTCCTTTCCTTCACTTCTTTGACGGTTTCCGCACCAGCCATGAATTGCAGAATGTGGAAGAGATCTCCCACGATGATATACGAAAGATGATTGATAACGATCTGGTAACCGCCCACAGAACGCGCGGTCTTAACCCTGAAAATCCGCGTATCCGCGGAACAGCCCAAAACCCGGACACCTATTTCCAGGGCCGCGAAGGGGTGAACAAGTATTACCTCGCCGTGCCGGGCATCGTGCAGGCGGAGATGGACAAGTTAGCCAAAATCATCGGGCGGCAGTATCATGTATTCGATTATCACGGCGCGAAAGACGCGGAAAAAGTGATTATTATAATGGGTTCCGGAGCGGAAACCTGCGAGGAAACCGTTGATTACCTTAACGCAAAGGGAGAGAAAACCGGCATGGTAAAAGTCCACCTGTACCGCCCCTTTGACGTAGGCCTCTTTGTAAAAGCCCTGCCATCCACGGTAAAAGCTATTGCCGTGCTTGACCGCACCAAAGAGCCCGGCTCACTTGGCGAGCCGTTATACGAAGATGTCCGCACCGCGATTGCCGAGGCGCAGGCCAACGGCAGTTTCTCCGCCAACCCGCTGGTACTGGGCGGGCGCTACGGACTCGGTTCCAAAGAATTTACCCCCACAATGGTCAGGGCGGTGTTTGACAATCTGTCCGGCAAGAAAATTGCCAACTTCATCGTAGGTATTAATGACGACGTGGAGCACAAGAGCCTGGAATACGATCCGAATTTTGTACTGGAAGAAGAGGGCCTGAACGAAGCCCTGTTCTACGGGCTTGGAGCGGACGGCACGGTCGGCGCGAACAAGAACTCAATCAAGATCATCAGCGAGGCGAAACCGGAACTCAACGCGCAGGCGTACTTCTCCTACGACTCGAAAAAGTCAAACGGCTTCACCGTTTCGCATCTCCGCTTCGGCACGGGCCGCATCAGAAGGCCCTACCTTATCAACTCCGCGGACTTCCTCGCCTGCCACAAATTTTCCTACATGGAAATGTACGACATGCTCAAGAGCGTCAAGGCGGGCGGAACCTTCCTCCTTAACAGCCCGTTCAAGGCCGCCGACGTATGGAAGAATATCCCCGTAGAGGCCCAGCAGCGCATAATCGACAAAAAATTAAAATTCTATGTCATCAACGCCGCCGAAATTGCGCATAACACCGGCATGGGCAACCGGATTAACACGGTCATGCAGGCCGCCTATTTCAAGATTTCCGGCATACTGACCGAAACCGACGCGGTAAAACGCATGAAGGAACATATCGAACATTCCTACGGCAAGAAGGGCAAAGACGTAGTTGAAAAGAACTATAAAACCGTTGACGCGTCATTGAACGCCGTTGAAGAGGTAAAGTATCCCTCCAAAACCGAAGGGGACATCCACATGAAGAAGCCCTTTGCCACCGCAAAGGATTCGTGGATCAAAGACGTACTGGGAACCATGTCGATACAGGAAGGCGATACCCTGCCTGTCAGCAAAATCCCCGAAGACGGAACCTTCCCCACGGCGACTACCCAATACGAGAAACGCTCGGTGGCGGAACAGGTTCCTGTTTGGAATCCCGACGTGTGTATACAGTGCGGTCAATGTACGGTTGTATGCCCCCATGCCTGTATGCGCTTTAAGAACCTTACCGACGATCAGGTTGCGAAAGCGCCGAAAGGCTTCCAGACCGCGGCGATAAAACCCAAGCCGGTGGACGGAGAGAAGGCGGCGCTGGTTATCGCCTGTGAAGACTGCTACAGCTGCGGCGTCTGTATCAATATATGTCCCATGTCCAATAAGGGCCAGGAGAAGCCCGCGCTGGCATGGAAACATTATTCCGATGACCATGAATTCCACGCGGAACAGGTCAAGGTTTGGGAGTACTTCCTTTCATTGCCCGAAACGCCTGCCGGTGAGCTTAAAAACGCGAAAGCGTTCGCCTACAAACGGCCCCTGTTTGAATTCTCCGGGGCTTGCGGCGGCTGCGGCGAGACTCCTTACGTTAAACTGATGTCTCAGCTTGTTGGCGACCGGGCGCTCATCGGCAACGCCACCGGTTGTTCCTCAATATACGGCGGAAACCTCCCCACCACCCCCTACGCGCAGAGGGCGGACGGGCGCGGGCCGGTGTGGTCAAACAGCCTCTTTGAGGACGCGGCGGAATTCGCCATGGGCTTCAGGCTTACCAGCGACAAACTGGCTGTCCACGCCCGTGAAATTGCCGAAAAGGCAAAAGGCGAAGGCATTGCCTCAGGTGTCATCGACAAGATACTCTCCAATGATCAGGCCGACGACGCGAAGATCGACGAAATGCGGAAAAGCATCGACGAACTCAAAGCCGCGATTAAAAATGACTCAAAGCCCACGGCGAAATTGCTGCTCTCCCTTGCCGATTTCTTTGTAAAAAGATCGGTATGGGGCTTCGGCGGCGACGGATGGGCCTACGACATCGGTTTCGGCGGTCTTGACCACGTGCTCGCCTCGGGCAAAAATATTAACCTTTTGTGTCTGGACACCGAAGTTTATTCCAACACCGGCGGCCAGATGTCAAAGGCGACCCCGGTAGGCGCTATCGCCAAGTTCGCCAACGCGGGAAAGGAAATTACCAAGAAAGATCTGGGCGCGATAGCGATGAGCTACGGCTATGTGTACGTCGCCAAGATTTCACTGGGCGCGGACATGAACCAGACGATCAAAGCCTTCCGCGAAGCCGAATCCTACAACGGCCCCTCGCTTATCATCGCCTACTCGCATTGTATCAACCATGGCATCGACATGAGTAAGGGACTTGAGCACGGCAAGGCGGTAGTCACCAGCGGCCTGTGGCCCCTGTTCCGCTACGACCCCCGGCTCAAAGATCAGGGCAAAAACCCCTTCCAGCTTGACTCCAGGGAACCCACCACCAGCATTGAAGATTTCATGTACAGCGAAGTCCGCTTCAAGAGCCTCAAGGCGGCCGACCCCAACCGCGCCGACGCGCTGCTCGCGAAAGCGAAAGCTCACGCGGAAAGAGTTTGGAAAGAATACAAGTATCTGGCTGACAGACCGTTCTAGCGGTAAATAGGGGAGTGTCCGAAAAGTTTGTAAAACTTCTTCGGATACTGGAATAAATGTATTGGCCCGGAAACATTGCCGTTTAACAGCGGCTGTTTCCGGGCTTTTTTTTAGGTGATGTGGGGTGTATGATTATTAATATTGCTAACTTAAGGATTTTGGAGTAAAATTTAAGAAAAGATTCCGCTTTAAGGCGACAGGGAGAATTAATGCCGGAACTGCGCTCCATTGTTAAAAGAGTTGGGGCAACCGCCGCCATGTACGGGCAAATATTATTTGTTTTCCTTGCATTCACGGTGATGGTTATCTCGAGCTATCTCTACATGGAAAGAATGATGCTGGTGCGCCTGGAGGATGAAGTCAATAACGCGCTTGATTTTATGCAGACCAGCGTTGAAAACGACTTGCAGGAACCGGAAAAGCTGCTGCAAAGTATGTCGCAATCCATAAGGAATATGATACACAATGGTTATAACGCCGACATGCTCCAGGACTATATTAAAGAAATGACCTCCAATGTAATCAAATATGAAAATCGAAAGCTGATCATAAACAGACTGTACGGCTACTTTGATGTTTTCAACGGGTTGCAGTTAAATAACGGTGAATGGGCGCCGACCGGGGATAATAACCCGCGGGAAAGCCCCTGGTACAAGGCGGCCGTTGAAGCAAACGGAAAAGTTACCTTTGCGGCGCCGTATTTCAACGCGCGTATACGCAGTTATGTACTTACCTACTCACGGCAGCTTTACGACGGAGACAATCCCCTGGCGACTATCGCGATTGACGTCCCTATTGACATCATCATAAATTATGTCACCGCAATGCAGATAGTCGAGGATGGTTATGGATTACTGGTGGACGAGAATTTGGGAATCATCGCCCATCCTGACATGTATCTGATAGGCAAGCCGCTGCAGAGCGTGAACAGCGGCCTGGCAAGCCACCTTGCCAATTATCTTGGATCCGGCGGGAATTACATTCCCAAAAGCACGGCGGTCAATTACAAGGGGCTGAAGTCCGTCGTTTATTCCAGGAAACTAAGGACCGGCTGGTACATCAGTCTTGTAGCGCCCGTCAACCAATACTACCGTGAAATCAGGTATACGGGGCTGGTCCTTGCCGCTCTTGGCCTGATGCTGGCGGTTGTTCTAAGCGTCATTCTGTGGCGCATTAAAGCTTCAAAGAAAAAAGTGGACGAGGAGAACAGGCAGAAAAGCGATTTCCTCGCGAAAATGAGCCATGAAATCCGCACGCCGATGAACGCTATTCTGGGTATTACCGAAATCCAGCTTCAGGATTCCACGATTCGGGAAGACATAAGGGAAGCGTTAGGCAAAATTTACAATTCAGGGGATTTGCTGCTGGGAATCATCAACGACATATTGGACTTTTCAAAAATAGAAGCGGGTAAAATGGAACTGGTGCCCGTTAAATACTATGTCTCAAGCATGATTAACGATGTCGTACAGTTGAACAGAATAAAGAACGAAAACAAGCCCATTGAATTCAGGCTGGAAGTGGATGAAATCCTCCCGGCTGAATTGATCGGCGACGAGCTTCGCATTAAACAGATTATGAATAACCTGCTCTCCAACGCTTTCAAATATACTGAAAAAGGCGAGGTTGTGCTTTCGATTTCCGCCGAGCAGGCGCGGGGAGGACTATCGACTAACGCGATCATTGTTTTCAGGGTATCCGATACAGGGCAGGGCATGACGACGGAACAGGTACATAAGGTGTTTGACGAGTATTCCCGCTTTAACCTGGAAGTCAACCGTACAACACAGGGTACGGGCCTGGGCATGAACATCACCCGGAATTTGGTACACATGATGGACGGCAGTATCTCGGTAAAGAGCGCGCCGGGCAAGGGAACGGAAGTTACCGTAAAGCTGCCGCAGCGGACTGAAGGTACAGGCGCCATGATAGGCAAGAAAATGGCCGAGACCCTGCAGCAGTTCAAGATGAGCAGCGCGTCCCAAACAGAAAAAGCGCAAATTATCTATGATCCCATGCCTTACGGAAGCGTATTGATAGTGGATGACGTGGAAACCAATTTATACGTTGCCAGGGGCCTCTTGTCGCCTTATGAGCTTTCAATGGAAACCGCCAATAGCGGGTTTGAGGCGATTGACAAAGTTAAAGACGGCGGCGTTTATGACATAATCTTCATGGATCACATGATGCCGAAAATGGACGGTATTGAAGCGACAAAGATACTGCGTGAAATGGGATACAAGGGAACCGTCATCGCCCTGACAGCCAACGCCATTGTCGGGCAGGCTGAAATGTTTATGAACAACGGCTTCGACGGCTTTATTTCCAAACCCATAGACGTGCGCCAGCTGAACGCCACGCTTAACAAAATGATACGGGACAAACAGCCGTTTGAAGTTATTGACGCGGCGCGCCGGCAAAAAGCAGCCAGGAAGGCTGCCCAGGAAACGCCGCAGCCTGCCGCCCTGCTGGCGAAAGAAATTTTTGTCCGGGACATGGAAAAAGCGGCTGCCACGCTGGAAATGATCTGCAAAAATGAAGCGCTCAAACCGGAACAGGCGGGGCAGGATCGGGATATCGCCATGATAATAACCGAAACCCCCAGGTTTATCGAATCGCTGCGGAAAGTGAGCGAAAAATTAAAAGCAGACGTAGAAGGCGGCGAGCCGGAAGACGAGGATATTGGGTTCCTGCATGAAAAACTGCGCGTTGTTCATAAGGCATGCGAGGAGCGCGACAAACAGACCGCAAAAGCAGTGCTTGTAGAGCTAAAACGGAAAACATGGCCGCGTACGACCAAAGACCTTTTGAATACAATTGTCGAGAACGTGCTCAAAGACAATCTTGACGAAGCGGCCAGCCTTGCAAAAGATTATATCAACGCCGGCTGACTCAGAAACTATTGCCAGCCGTTGATGTCGTAATTGTCAATGTTTTCCTGATTGATCATGAAGGTCTTAACCGGGACCTTCTTCTCGTAAGGCTGCTTGTCCAGAATCTTATACGCAATCGCGACAGATTCCTTTGCGATGGAGATTGGGCTTTGCGCGCCCGATCCGGCAAACTGTCCGCGTTCTGCGATTGCGGCTTTGGCCAGCGGGGATCCGTCAACGCCATATATGAGGATGTTGGTGCGGTTCGCGGCTTTGCAGGCCGCAAGAGCGCCAAGCGCCGTCGGGTCATTGCCGCCCATGATGGCGAGTACCTGGGTATTGGACTTGAGCAGTTCTTCGGTATAGCGCTGCCCATCGACAGAATTGCCCTGCGCGTCCCTCAAAAACACCACGGTAAAGCCCTTTCCCGCGATTGCGTCGTTGAAGCCGTCGATGCGGTCACGAAGCGAGCGCATTCCCGGGCAATCAAGGACGGCGATGGGGCCGCCGTTGGGGAAATGTTTTACAATGTCAAGACCGCAGACATAACCCGCGTTTCTGTTGTCCGAACCCACATAAGCGGCTACCATATCCATATCTCTTACTTCCGCGTCATAGTTAATTACGGGTATCTTGGCCTGGTTAAGGGAAACCAGCGCTGGTTTGATCGCTTCCCAGTCAACAGGATTGATAAAAATAGCGTCGATTTTCCGGGCGATCAACTCCTCAATCTGACTGTTCTGCTTTTGGGAATCCATGTCAGGATCAACCGAAATCAGCTTGTCGCCGTTTTTCTCCACTTCTTCGCGGATTGTCTGCTCAATAAGGGTAAAAAACGGATTACTAATCCTCATACTGGTAAAACCGAATGTTCTTGTTTTTTTCCGGTTGCAGCCGACAAACAGCACGCTCGCCGCGAGAAGCGCCAATAAACAGATCGTTATAATCTTTCTCATGCCAGTTTTCTCCAACTTCTATTAATATTTCATTTTTGCATATAGAAGAGATTCCGTCAAGCAAGGCACTTTCTTTTAACAGCCTGATCAATATTCCATTTGATATGGTCCCTTAAATCATTTTGACTGTCAAAAGAAAGCCCGAAGTCCCGTTCCATTTTTTTGACGTTATATAACATCGGTTCGGCGCTCCAACCCAGATCGTTAAGCGTAATTTTAGACGTTGATTCGGGATAATACTCCAGCGCGATTTGCGCGATGCGTTCCCATGTGGTGAACACGTTTGCCAGGGCCAGATACGTTTCCTCGTTTTTGCCGCTTTCCAGCAATTTCAGATACAACTGCGCAATTTCGGGCGAAGAAATAAACTGCGTGCCGTCGTGCTTGGTCAGCGTTACCGGCCTTGAGTTTACAACGGCATCGGCAATATCGCGGAACCGCGCGTCACCCTGGGATGAACCATCGGGGAATGGCGGATTTGAATAAGTGTAACCGGGGCGGATAATATTGCGCTTCATGGAAACCTTGTTGTCATTCCCGTAATATTTGGTAAAGCCCAGTACAAACGCTTCCGAAGCCGATTTGGTGCTGCCGTAAAGGTCAAGCGGAAGATTTGCAACAGTTTCATCCATGTTCTGCCTGTTGTGCCCCATGGCGGCGGTACTGCTGGTGTAGATAAATTTTTTGACTCCCGCTTTCTCGGCAATTTCAAGCAGATTGACCGTCGCGGCGGTATCGTTGGCAAGCATGGAAACCGGCTCATTGCCCCAGCCCAGAGCGATATGTATTACCGCGTCACAGCCCTGTACATAATCCGCCAAAAGTCCGTAATCGGTTATCGTACCTTTAACGAGCCGCGCCTTTTGCGCCAGCGACGGATATTTTTCAGGATTACGCGACAGTACAACCGCCTCATGCCCGTTTCCCGTTACCGCCAACGTAACATACTGACCTATGTTTCCGGTTCCGCCGGTAATAAATACTTTCATGGTTTCCTCTCTGTTTGTTTTATTATTATAGCATACAGGGAGGGAACCGTGTATCTTTTGATATGACGCTTTTTTTGCTCGGCAGAGCACGGCGCCGGGTACCCGAATCGCGTAGTGTCGCTGACAAGCGGCCTACGCCGCGCAATTCGGGTGACGATCCGGCGCGGGTTATTGAGGTACAGTAAGAAAACCTACCCGACGGTTTAAAGAGGGGTCGTCTGTCTCAAAAGGATACCTGCCGCCCGCGCCTGTGATAATGAGGCGATGGCGAGGCACTCTGAAATATTCTACCAGAAAATTTGCGACTGCTTCCGCGCGCCGTTCGCTTAAAGGTTTAAGAGATTCGTTTTCTTCTGAGGAAGTTCTTCTGACCGGATTTGCATGACCGTCTATTAAAATACGGTATTTCGGGTTATCCAGCAATAATTGCGCCACACTCGTAAAGGTTTTGGAATTGTCTATTGCCTGTTCCGGACTTACTGCCTGTAACTCCGCGCTATCCGGAGAAAAAATAATGAATAACGATTCACAATTTGTATTCTGCGCATAAGCAGCAAAAATACAAGCCGTCATACCCAACAAAAATAATAGCTTCTTCATACTGTAACTCCTTAAACAAATTATTTATCACTAATATATTTTTATCAGTACAGGATATCAAGATAAAAATAAAGAAAAATAATAATAAAAGAATAAATAATGAAAATTATTCACATTCTTTATGGATATGAAATGGGGAACTGACACTGTTAAGGCCGCAATTAGTCTAATTTTTTTAAAAATTCTACTTTACTTGTCCTTTCTTTTTCAGACGTTGATAATGTCATCTTTTCAGCCAAGACGGGGAATCGAACCCCGGACCTGCACATTACGAGTGTGCCGCTCTGCCAACTGAGCCATCTTGGCTAAACTCTAGCGCCCCGTTAAGGGGCGTTACTTCCGATAAAATTAACCAGCCCAGGCACCAATAATGGCTGCCGTGACCAGTAACGTAAGCCCACCTTTAGGTGGGCGACAGTGCCGCTGCAATAACGGCTTGCCACCGTAGGTGGCATGGGTTCCCGTAGGGAACCTGGTTTAGCGCCGCGTTTAAGCGGTGTTACTTTCAATAAATGCTGCCAGGCTGATAATGCACATTTACCTTTTGCTTGCTTTTATGATACCTGTCCCGATCTTAAAATTCAAGCCAATATCCCTTCCTCCAATTCCCCATCCTTTTCAATTACCTGTGTGGTTCCATCTTCAAAAATCGCCGTAATCGTAGGGTTTTTTACCAGGCCGTCAAGGTGGATAAGGCTGGGGGCGTCTTCATCGTAATTTTGGCCGATGGCAAAATGACAGGTGCGGAAGGCTTTTTCGTCTTCAAGCATTTTGCCGGTGATGCGGGCCGCGGGGTTCAGGCCAATGCCCAGTTCGCCGATGTTGCGGGCGTTGCGGGCGTAAATTTCCCCGAAGCTGGGAGGCAGTTTTTTGTTTCTTTCAAATTCATACGCGTTGCGCTCGGCGGCTTCTATGGTCTTCAGCAGACAGGCCGCTTCTTCCGCGCCGGTAATTTCAGTCACATAGCCGTCTTCTACCAGACACTCAATCGGAGTGTTAATGATAAGATCGCCTTCGTTGACGCTGATGGAACCGTCAAAACAGATGCGGCCCTGAGCTGTTCCGTTTTCCGGACTGACAAAAGTTTCACCCGCGGGTAAATTGCCGCCGGAACCCGGCGTTGAAAAATTACCGTCATCGGATTTTGCCTCACGGTCCCGCAGTCCAATGGTAATGTCGGTGCCGCCCGGCGCGGTAACATGAACTTCCGCCGCTTTGTCCAGTATTTGTTTGATGGCGGCGCAGCGGCGCTGTAGTTGGGCATAGTCAATCGGAACCGTGCGAATAAAGGACTCCACCGTGGTAGAAGGCGACCAGAACGCGCGGCAGCTTTTTTCCCCGTATTGCTGAAGGTGAAAAATATGATCGTATTTTACTCCGTTGTATTCATACGGCGAGGCGATGCCCGCGGGATCTTTGCCGAGTTTTTCATCGCTGAGGGAAATAACCACTTCCGGTTTTGCGTTAAACGCGGCAATCACCGCGGGTTCGGCAAAGGTAAGCTGCGGCTTTACCGGCTGATACAGCAGAACCGGCCTGCCCCCCGCGTCAAGACTCGCATCGTATAAAGCCTCGGCAATGGCGGCGACATCCGGCCGGGGGTTGCTGATAATCAATACCTGCTCCCCTTTCCGCACTTTGAGGGAGACCCCAATCGCTATCCGCGCCGCTTCCTGAAGCGCCGCAAAGTTGTATTCCGCACCGTTTGTCCGCAGTTCGGCAAATTTCGACAATGATTTATCCATAATGATTGTAAATAGTATACCTGTTTTCGGAAAAAAATTCCAATCGCAGTATGGCCCTTACAGGCGAACGTGCGTCTCATTGACAAGCCTGTCCATGAATGATACTGTATCCTCAAGAAAATTACCCTGTGCCTGCTGGTCCTGTAGCTCAGTGGATAGAGCGGCCGCCTCCTAAGCGGCAGGTCGGCCGTCCGATTCGGCCCAGGATCAAAAAAAGAACCGCGAACCTCTGGTTCGACGCCCTGCGGACTCGATTGAAAATCATATCAATTTTTCTCAATATGTATTATAATATGAAAGATGAAGAAATGGCGGTACCTTAGAACAATACGCATGAAACTGATTGTACCCATTTTTTGCGCTGTCATTATGGGAGCGTCCATTATGGGGTACATAGGCAGCCGTATTACTTCTAACGTCATCACCGGCGCGGGCATTACCGACGGCCTCAATGCCGCCCAAAGCCTGAGCGAGTACATCGGCCTTGTTATTTCCACCACGCGGCTGGACCTGTCCGCCATTGTGCTTCATCCTTCCGTAAAGCCTATTGTGCTTGGGCAGGCACCTCCCGGTGAGCTTGAGGAATATATGATCTCTTTGATAAAGCGGTATCCCGTATACAACAATATACTTGCCTTAAATAGTTCCGGTATCGTTGTGGCCGGTACATCCGGCAGCGCGGGCAGCAATAATTCCGACAGGGAATATTTCAAGGCGGGCATGAGGGGTGAAAATTACATCTCCGAGGTCGAAGTAAGCCGCTCCACAGGGCGTCTCGTTTCGTTTATATCCGTTCCGGTGTTTGATGGGGAAAAGGTTATTGGTGTGATCATGGCCGGCGTACTGATTCATGAGATCAACCGCCGTTATGTCGCCCCTGTGGAAATCCTCGGAGGGTACGGTTATGCCATGATTGTAAACTCAGCCGGCACTATCATCGGACATAAGAACGATGATTTGCTGGGGGAAAAGATCCCGGAGAATTTGCAGGAACGTATCAAGGCCCTGGGCGTGGGACACGGCGCCTTTCAGGAAACGATTGACGGGGTTCCGTCCATGCTGTTTATCGAACGCGACAACTCCACAGACTGGTTCCCCATAGTTATCGCATCGCTCAGCGATTTTTCCGCTTCTTCCCGTTTTGTGACACGGGCAATCATCATGCTTGCGGCCGGCGTCATCCTGCTGCTGACGGTTATCGTCCTCCTTACGGTAAACGGCGTTACCAAAGCGCTCAGCGTCACCATACGCTATGCTGAAACGGTCTCCCGCGGCGATCTGGAAGCCGAATTATCTGTCCGGCGTGAGGATGAGGTTGGCGTATTGGCGCAATCTTTGCACGATATGGTGGCTTCGTTAAAACATATGATAGTTGTTGCCAAGGAGAAAACCCGCGAAGCGGAAAAAGCGACTGAAACGATAATTCAGGGTATTAATTACGCCAGTAAAATCCAGCGCGACTTGCTGCCGAGGAATCATGCCTTTGACAAGGCGTTCCAGGACTATTACATTATCTGGAAACCCCGCGACATAGTAGGCGGCGATATATTCTGGCTGAAAAATTTTGAACGGGGTACTATCCTCTGTGTCTGCGATTGCACAGGCCACGGGACCTCCGGCGCCATGCTTACCATGCTGGTGGTATCGGCATTGGAAACCTGCATCTTGTCAAATAACTGCCATGACACCGCCGGAATAATATGGCAAATAGAACAAAAACTGGTCAGTAATTTCAGTGTAAACGCCGGTGAGCGAAACCTGGACGAAATTCAGGATGGCTGTGACCTGGCGGTCTTGTTTATCGCCAGAGACGGAAGCGTCTGCATATCTTCCGGGCATATCCCCGTCTTTGTCTGCGATGGTAAAGATGTGCGGCAGATCAAGGGACAGAGGATAGCGGTGGGAGAAGGCAGGCTTAAGAGTAAAGACGAAATAAATGTGGTGCGTATTGAAGCAAACCCGGATAATACGTTCTACATCGCTTCGGACGGTTTGTTCGATCAACCCGGAGGCCCGTTGTCCATTCCTTTCGGATACAAGGCGTTCAACCGGATCATTCTGGAGAATCACGGTGAAAAGCTATCTGTCATTTCCGAAAGAATATGGAACATTTTTGAGGAATACCGGGGTGACGAGATACGTGTAGATGACATACAACTGTTATCTTTCAAACCATAGGGAATGAAAATTCAAGGGAGAGGAACGACTTTGGACTTATTTGAAAGTGAACAAAAAATATTTGACAATATCACAAAACGTGTTGAGGAAGTCCGAAAGGGCGGTTCTTTCGACTTTAAGGAATACGAAACTCTGGTGAAGGAATACGGAAAGCTGTTGAAGCAGCTCCGCCAGAATATACATTTTGCCGACAAGGTTTCGAATAGTTTATACAAAAGCAACCTCAATTTGAATGAAAAAGTTCATTTTGACGCCTTGACCGGTCTTTATAACCGGCGCTTTATGGATGACAACCTTAAACGGGTTATAAGATCCTTGTCCCGCACTAACGGAGTGTTAAGTATCCTGATGCTGGACATTGATTTTTTCAAAAAATACAACGATACCTATGGCCACAGTATGGGTGATGAATGTCTTAAGGCTGTCGCAAAAGCGCTTTGTGAAACCGCAAGAATGGACGACTGTGTAATACGGTACGGCGGCGAGGAATTTGTGGTCTTATTGCCAAACACCGACGAGCCGGGCGCGGGAATAACAGCGGCAAGGCTTCTCAATAGCGTAAGATCTCTTTGCATACCTCATAGAAACAGCGACATCGCGGATTATGTAACCATTTCGATTGGAGCGACGACAATCAAAGTGAAGCACAATCATCAATACATGCATTACATAGAACGCGCCGATGAAGCGCTGTACATCTCAAAAGATACCGGACGCAACAAGTACACCCATCTCAAATACAAGGATGAAGAAGGAGACACCAACAATGAGGCTTAATATTCTGGAATACAGCAAACTGCTGGCGGAGCATAATATCAGCATCATTTACAGTGGTCCTTTATGGGCGGAAGGGATTGATGGTATGGCTGAATTTCTGCAAAAAAGGCTGGATATGGACGATATGTCCCTGAACGTGTCGCAGGCTGTCTTTTCGGTATTTGTGGAACAAATGAACAATATGCTGATGTATTCGGCCGAGAAAGAGAAACATGAACGCCCTGAAACAGGGGCTGTGGAAACGTCTACCGGTGTTTTTGTCCTGGGCAGTTGTGATAAATCGTATTATGTACAGACAGGAAATGTAATAAAAAACAGCAGCGTTGAGCTTTTGAAAAACCGGATAGACTTTCTTAATACGCTGGATAAGAAAGAACTGCGGCAATTCTACAAAGATCAGATGAAAGCTGAAAATGACAATCCGGAAAGCAAGGGCGCGGGGCTCGGTCTTACGGAAATAGCGAGACGGGCGACTTCAAAAATCGAATACGAGTTTACCCCCTACGGCGAAGGCTTGTCATATTTTACCATGTATGTAACAGTATAGACGAATAGGAGAAAGATATGGCATACCGTTTGGAAAAAGAAAAAACAACTTCAACTCCGTACATATTGATTGATGAAGAAAAGAATTATATGAGGTTCGAAGGCCGGAGTTTTCACGAAAATGTCGTGGAGTTTTACAAGGATGTAAACAACTGGCTGGACGCTTATCTTGAGACAGATTTCGGCTCTTTTACCTTCGATTTTGAGATGAACTACTTCAACAGCTCAACCTCAAAACTGCTGCATAATATGTTAACCAAGATGGATGAGCGCGCCTCCGATGAAAAAAAGGTGATCGTAAACTGGATAACCACTGACGACAACGATATTATTATTGAGTGCGGCGAAGACTTTCAGGAAGATTTCAGCAGCCTGAAATTTAATTTGATTATCAAATAATTGCCGTTATATCTCTTACACTTCGTTTAAATATTTCCAGTAACGCTGGGGCATAAACCTCCGCTGTAAACCGGGGTTGTTTCTGCTTTCGTTATTGATGGTCTTGTGATAAAGCCGCCAAAGGTTTTCCCATTCGCCGTCCGGCAGGCTTTTCAGGAATGCGGGATTTTTGTCTATGTTAAAAAATTCAAACGACTCGCCGGAAGCGCCTGAATCAGATGGCGCATAACGCAGGCAGAGACGGCGTTTTTCATCAATAATGGCCCATGGTGTTTCCCCGAACCGTTCCCTGAAATGCGGCCAGAAAGCGGGCAATACAAAATGATCCGGTTCGCAATGGGCAATGTATACACCCTCTTCATTGGGACAAAAACGCAATAATCCCAACAGCCGGTGAATCTCATGCCAGACTTTGTACGCCGCTTCCAGCACGGTACATACGTCGCTGTCGCCGCGGTCGGCTGCCGCCGTTTCCGCCGCCTGCCGCTGTGCGGCCTCAAGCTCGCCGCGTGTAAGCGGCCCGTAAGTTGTTCCTGCCGCATCCGCCGCCGCAAGGACTTTATGTTCAAAGCGGGCAATTTCCGCCGAGATGGGAAGCTCGCTCATTGCGGCATGGGTAATGGCGCAAAAGGCGTTTATGGAAAGTTCATACAGGCGGCGGCTTTGGGGCGGCAGAAGGGAAAGGGCGACGCCGGTATTTGAATGAAGTGAGGCGATGACCGCAATGTCCGCGCCGGAAAAATCTTTTCTTCCGTTTCCGGCATCTTCAAAAAGATCGCCCTGTTTGCCATTCATAAAAATACTATACATCGGTATAGGTTGTTTTGCAAGCGGGGAATTTTCTATACTCAGCAAAAGAGAACAGCTTGAGTAACTCATTAATCAAAACATTAACGGGGTTGAAGGGGAATCCCCGCGCCTGTGTGTATACCGAACCCCTGTGGGGCCTTTCCCTGAATCTGTGTATTCCCTATGCCTCAGTGTATATGCTGGCTCTTGGTCTGAACGATTCCCAGGTGGGGCTGGTCGCCACGATCTATATGCTTTCCCAGGTGGTCTTCGCCTTTTTAAGCGGGCCTGTTACCGACAAACTGGGAAGGCGAAAGGCAACGGCAATTTTTGATTTTATCGCCTGGTGCGTACCGTGCGTTATCTGGTGGCGGGCCGAAGGTTTATGGTTTTTTATTGTTGCCGCACTGTTCAATGGAACCATGCAGATTCCGACCAATTCCTGGGACTGCCTGCTTATCGAGGACGCGGAAAAAAGCCAAATCACCGGAATTACTTCCCTGATAGTAGCTGCGGCGCAGCTTTCGGTTCTCTTCGCGCCCATTTCGGCAATTTTGTTTTCCCGGCTCACCCTGGTTCCCGCAATCCGCATCCTTTACATCAACGCGTTTGTGGTCATGACTCTGAAATTAACGCTGCTGTATGTTTTTTCCCGTGAAACAAAAATGGGAATGATACGTCTTGAAGAAAGCAGGGGGAAAAGCATTTTTTCCCTTGCCGCCGGTTATGGCGGTGTTCTTAAAATTATTGGCAAATCCCGCGGGACGATTTTTGCCCTGGTTATCACCACTCTGGTATGGATCGTGGGGCTGATCAATACAACCTTCTGGCAGGTTATTGTCAGTAAAAAACTCCTGGTACCCGACGCTTTCTTGCCTCTTTTCCCGATTTTAAAATCCGCGATTGTTATTGTTTTGCTGTTTCTGGCGGCGCCCCATCTAACCAAAGAATTTTTGAAGCTGCCCCTGCTTACCGGTTTTGCCTGCTATTTTACCGGACAAACGCTCCTCATCCTTACCCCTGTCCAGAGTCCCGCAAAATATATCATACTGTGTATTTCTTTAATCTTTGACAGTTTTGGTTACGGCTATCTGTTTATGCTTGCCAAGTCTCTGGCGGCCTTTCATATAAATCCCTCGGAGCGGGCGAGGGTACAGGCTATTATGAATCTGATAATTATGGCGGCGACCGCCCCCTTCGGCTGGATCGGCGGCATATTATCTGATATTTCGCGGACCCTTCCCTTTGTTCTTAACCTCGGTTTTTTAATTACCGGTTTTTGTATTACGATGGCGTATTACAGGAAAGACACCTAAAATGGCATTAATTTTACCTGCTTTCTCATGTGAAATTATTAATTCGACATCCTCGTTATGCGAAATACAAGCGTATATTATTTTAAATATTTTCCATTTCTTTATTTAACCGCCACCAATGTGTTCCTTCTTCTTTATATTTTTTAAAGCCGCATCTCTCCAATACTTTATATGAGGCTATATTTTCTACTTCCGTCTCAGCTATTATTGTTTCAATTTTATCATCCATAAAAGCCATTTTACAGAATGCGCTGACCGCTTCAGTCATATATCCATTATGCTCAAATTGTTTTTCCAATCCATAGCCTATTTCAACTTCTTTCATTTCAGTTGGAATATTTTTAAAATCTATTGATCCAACTGCTCTCTTATCCTCTTTCCTTATAATAAACCAAAAGCTTAGATAAACATAATTTTCAGGATCATTTTCAATAATTTTAATTTGATTATTTAATATGTTTAAAAAATATTCACCTGTTGGTTCTTTTCCACATTTAAAGTTTAACTCAACTTCCAGCATTGAAGTATTATTAACCCATAATTTCAACTGCGCTAAAGTCAATAATTTTTAAAATAACCTTTCTGTTTCTAATTCCATTGCATTATTCCTTATTCCTTCGATTATTTATTAGATATTAAACATGTTTTTCAATATATGTCAATCCATTTTGTTTTTTCGCGCACAGTGAGATGTATATGCGTGGCCAATGCAAATTTGAGATATATTTGAGCATTGTAAGAACAATGAGTGAAAAAGCATCTTGACAAATGTAAAATACTATGGTAAAGTAGCAACTTATGAGATTGATTCTGGCGTTAAAGAAAATTACTCCAAAATGGGTAAAACAGCTTATAAAAAAAATAATAAGCAGTGGTAGTAATTTTATTGACAAACAATACTTTATCAATAATGCGGGGGGGGGGGGGGGGGGGGGGGGGATATTGATTGTGTTGAATTCTTTATAACAGCAAAATGTAACTATAAATGTGAATATTGTACATATGACTTTACACCTCAGAAAGCAAATGCCAATGATGAAACATTAGATAATTTTATCAAATTAATTCCCTGCCTGCATAAGCAGGCTACTATTAAGTTGATAGGTGGCGAACCAACTATTCACCCACGGTTTATTGATATAGCACATTGCATAATGAAGCATAAACACAATCTTGATTTAGGAACCAACTTCTCGTTACCCAATGAATTATTTTATCGTTTGATTGATTGTTCAGAACGGGATAATCAAATTAAACTAATTGTATCATTGCATTTATCACAAATAAAATCAATTCCTGACTTTATTGATAAATTGGTTTCTTTGAAGGAATATGGAAATGACAGAATATCAATC
>Ga0268262_10002804_pt1 | contig 19666 bp, 21 predicted proteins | sample TergutNc150P3_FD_190354 | JGI IMG/M metagenome (GOLD analysis project Ga0268262, IMG submission 190354) | Nasutitermes corniger P3 segment gut microbial community from laboratory colony in Florida, USA - Nc150 P3 (SPAdes) (version 2) | ecosystem: Host-associated > Arthropoda: Insects >...
CAAAAACGCGAGTATACAAGCCTATACCACGTATTCTACCGGCACGACGATCGGCAAACCGGCCATTGACGCCGGGCAAAACAACGCGGGGGACGGGTGTTACGTCAACGCCCTTTTGAGCAACCTCACCAGCTGGGGCGCCAACGTTCCCTCAAGGACCCTGCGCGTCTACGCCGACATCAGCAAGGCCGGCGGCGAGCTTGCCGTGCTGACGGTGCCGGCGCCAGCCAGCGTGCTGTTCGGCTTCCAGCTGCCGGGGCATGACGCCCGGCAGGACTACTATATCGAGGTATATAACGGCGTGGTGCTGGCCGGCATCCTCCTGCGCAGCGCGGACGACAGCGCGGATATTTACTCCATGCACACCCTAACGGACTACAACGCCCACGTGAGCTCGCTCGTCGCCGCGGGCAGCGGGATTTTGCCCGTGAAGCTGATACCGAGGTACATAGCAGCCTACCGGCCCAACGGCGGCACGGGCGCGGCGTATTACCAGGACACCGGCGCCGGCGTCGGCAGCAGCGGCAGCTACACCATCCGGACGCTGGCGCAGACCGGCCTGACGCCTCCGGAGGGGATGAGCTTCGCGGGCTGGAACACCAGCGCAAGCGGCGGCGGCCAGGCGTTCACCCCCGGACAGAACGTGGGCACCGCAGGCAACCTCATACTTTACGCGCAGTGGGTCGAGCGGCCCCTCGACCTCTCCGAGACGACCGCGGGCAAGGGCACGGAATACACGGTGGGCGGGATGGCGCAGACGCCCTACAGCACGCAGTTCGGCGGCGCGCCCGGCGGCCCGACCAGCGGCAGCGGGCAAACTTTGACCTTCGGCGCGGGGGCGAACGGCAAAACCTACGAGATTATCCAGAGCGGCGTGCGCGACCCTCTGACGGCCCCCGCGCGGCCCAAGGAAAGCACCTCCATCTTCGACAGCATCGTGATCTCCACCGGCGTGACGGTCACGCTGAAGCTCAAGGGCATCGACCTGCCCGGGAGGATCACGCTCCAGGGCACGGCCAACGCGACCCTGCTGCTGGACAGCGACAGCTTTACCCAGGGCGTCACCGTGCCGGCCGGCACCACGCTGGCCATCGACAGCGCGGTCGCCCCCGGCAGCACCAGCGGCAGCCTCACGGCAACCGCGCCGGACGACAACAGCGCGGCGATTGGCGGCCTCAACACACAGTCCGGCGGCGCGCTCACCATCCACGGCGGGACCGTTACCGCGCAGACCACGGGCGCCTCCTGCGGCGCGGCGATTGGCGGCGGCGCTGATGCCCCGGGCGGAACCATCACGATCACAGGCGGCGCCGTGAAAGCGACCGCGGTTGGGATTGCGATCGGCGGCGGTTACGGCAACAGCGGCACAAACGGCTACGCACCCGCGAGCCTGTATATCGACGCCGCGGCGCGGGTAGAGGCAACTTCGATCTATGGCTCGTATCACCAGCCGGCGATCGAGGCAAATACGAACCTCGGCACAGGTTACTATGTCAACGCAGTGATAACGACGAACGAAGCGAGGTGGCCGGACGATGGCAATCGGACCCTGCGCGTCTACGCCGACCGCACCAAGGCCGGCGGCGTGCTTGCCACGCTGGACGTGGGGTACTACTGCGCGTCCTTCGCTTTCCAGATACCGGGGCACGACAGCCAGCGGGACTATTATATCGAGGTCTATAACGGCGGGACGCTGGACGGGATCCTCCTGCGCGACGCGGACGACGAACTGGATATCTATTCCATGGTGGCTTTCAACGACTATGACAGCCACGCGGCCCCCTTCAGCAGCGCGGGGAAGGGCTTCCTCCCCGTGAGAATGGCGACGGCGAACCCCGGCACGCCCAGCGCGGCAAATATCACGAAAACTGCGGCGGATTTCCAATCCACCGGCCAGAATTTAGTGATCAGCAGCTACATCGACGGCGGGTTCCTCTTTTCCACCTCGCCCGCGGTGAACGGCAGCGGCCGGCTCAGCAGCGGCGCGGCGGTGCAGTGGAGCGGCGGGTTCTCGTCCGGGACCATCACCGAGCCCTCCTCCGCCCTGGCGCCCAACACCAAATACTACCTGCAAACCTGGCTTTCCACGGATTTATTCGGCATGCGCTACAGCGGGGCGGTCAGCTTCACGACCCTGCCCAGCATCACGTCGGGTTCGGCGGCGCTCGGCGCCGACACGACGCAGGCGCTGCTCAGCGCGGCGTTTGCGGGCGGGCAGGAGGCGCTTTCGGTGAAGATCTACTATGACACCGGCCCGGTCAATCCGTCCACCTCGCCCTGCGTGACGCTGACGGGCGGCGACTATGACCACACCGGCTTCACCGATTACGAGCTCACCGGGCTGACGCCGGGCAGCACCTACAACATCCGTATCGTGCTCACCAACGCGCAGGGCCCGGACACCAGGGAGCTTACCTACACGGCAAGCCCTTTGATCAACGTGTCCGTCCCGGTGAAGCTGGTCTTCGCGGCCTTTGAGGGCGACAGGGGCGCCGTGACCGCGCCGGGGTATTATATCGAAAACAACGGCGAAGCGGATGTCGTTGTCACCCTGAAGAGCTTCGCGGTGGAGGACCCCGGCGGCGTGACCCTGACGGCAAGCCCCGCCGCGCAGGACGACCTCGGCCTGAAATTCGCGTGGAGCGGGCCCCCCAGCGCCGCTTTCGCCACCAACGGCTCCGGCTGGCTGGTCCCATCGGCTGCCAACGTCGCCCTCGGCCAGCTGGGGGACAGGGACGCGCCGGACGGCGCCAACCGCGTGGACTTCACGCTGGAGGGAACCTATATTGGCGGCTTCGGCGTCCCCAAACGCCCGGCCTATTCCCTGGTGCTTGAGTTTGAGCTGGCCGGGCCTTGACGCTTCCCCTGTTTTCCACCCTATGGGGTCGAAATACAAAGCGCACATGGAAAGGAGGTGACAGAACATGGCTGAAAAAAATGTGAAGGCTCCCACAGCGGCGGAAAAAAAGGGCGGCGGCTTTCAGGCGCGGAAATGGGTCACGCGGATCGCCCTGATCCTCCTGCCCCCCGCGCTGCTGCTCATGACCCTGTACCAATTCGGATATTTGAAATATCCGTGGGAGAAGGACAAGCCGCCGCCGAAGCCGGTCGTGGCCGGGGACCTGTTCCCCGGGGAGGGCGACGCGGACGACGGGTATCTCCCCAACATGTCCAAGGAGCAGATCCTGGCGCAAATGCAGAGGGTGGCGGACGCCTCCCAGTTATCGTTCAAGATCAACGCAAGGCCGGTCTTTGCCAATGGCAACGCCAAAGGCGACCTTGCCATCGAGAACCCGCATTACAACGTCTATCCGATGGTGGTGCAAATCTTTTTAGACGAAACGGGCGAAATGATCTACGATTCGGGCGGGCTCCTGCCGGACAGGCACATTTACAATGCGAAGCTGCTCAAGGTACTCAACGCGGGAACCTACAAGGCAACGGCGGTTTTCAACGCCTATGACCCGGGCACAGGGCTCTGGCAGGGGAAAACGCAGGCCGCGCTGGTGATCACAGTGCAAAACTAATCCGGCACCGGGGGTTTCGGGTGCAACGAATTAAAAAATTAAGGAGTTAAAAAAATGAGGAAAAAAATCTTGGCAATCCTGACCTTAGCGGCGTTCCTGCTGTCACTGACCGCCATTTCGGCCTTTGCCGCGAGCATCCCCGCCGACAGGGACGTTGCCTATACGGACGTGCAGGGCGCTGACCCCTCCGCCGCCGACATCCCTGTCTACGGCTATATCGGCGAGGACGCGCGCGTCACGGACCCCTACCCCGGCGATCCCGAGGAGCCCCCGATCGTCACCCCGAACGAGATCAACGTGTCCGTCCCCGTGAAGATCATCTGGGCGGCCTTTGAATCCGGCGGCGGGGACGTCATCGCGCCGAAGTACACCATCAAGAACAATTCCTCCGCCAATGACATCGACGTGGAGCTGACCAGCTTTGAGGACACGGGCGCGGACAACGCCATTGCCGACGCAGACCTCACCCTGAACCTGACGAGCACCGACTTCACACCCGTCCTCGTGGTGGACGAAGGCGTGTACCCCGTTGCCAACGTAGCGCTGGGCACGCTTGACGCCCGTGATTCGTGGAAGTTCTCGTTCGGCGGCACGTGGGCCGGCGAGTTCGACGGCGGCCTCTACAACCCCACCTACAGCATGGTCCTGACGTTCTCGCTGGCGGCCTAAGGCGGCAACAGATGGAGTGCGCGACTCAAGAGAGCCATGGGAACCCGGCGGTTCCCGGAAAACCGGCGATATCAGCGTTGCCAGCCCTTGAACAGCTTTTCTAAATATCGGTTGCATTGACGTTAAGCCGCGCCGCAAGGTGCGGCTTAACGGTAATGCTTCGCGTCCTTGAGGCACGGACGGAATCACAGACCCCCTTCGAAAGCTCATATCAATTCTCCTTGAGCCACGCCTCAAACTCTTCCAATGGCATCTTTCCATTCATCACCTTATCCCGATACCCCTTAGCTTCTTCACCCCAAACGACAAACTGCTCCTTGGTCATCCTCTTCGCCTTGATCCGTGCGAAGCGCGTTTTGTAGGCCCGCTGGTACATCTGCATAGCCGGGTACTCCTCCAGCCTGGCGCGGAACATGCTCACCGCGCCGATCTCCTTGCAGGTCTTGCCGTCCCTTTTCTCAAAAAAAGAAGGCAAAAGGGATATAAAATCGCGGAATAAATGAAGGCAAGCGAAAAAGAGAGCATTTCTGGCATCAAATAAAATGCTAAAATGTACTCTAAAAAACCGCAAGAAAAAAGGAGTGTCCCTTTTCGCGCAAAAACAAGCCCTTCCTGGGTCTGTCTTTGCGCGTTTTTTATTCCCCTGTTCCCTTGCCTCTCTTTGTTCCTCACTCCCTTATTTTTCTTGCTTTTCTTTCTCTTGTTTATTGTGATTCTTAATAGCGTACAACCGGGCCAATAAGAGAAATTATGCGCGGATTAAATCCAAGCGAATGACTGCCGAAGAATTTCAGGAGTGGAGCGAGAAGGCAAGGGAACAGCGCGATGCTGTGCTTAGAGGGGAGAGGAAATGGCAAGAGTTGTTGGATGCGCTGGAACTGTAAGAAATTTTTTGCTTTTTTCATAGGTCGCGGTCAAGTACACCCTGACCTACGACCCCGCGTCTGTCGTTGTCAACCCGGCAAGCACGGTGGTCGGCGTGTTCAACGTCATGTCCTGGCTATATAAATCCAGCAGCGATATTTCCCTTCGCCTTCATCACAGAGGGTACATGATGACCCCCGCAACGCCTGCCGGAGCGCAATCCGCCGATGTCGTAGCCAATGACGGCGCGAAGGTGCTGCGGCAGTCGGGCACGCTGGCTCCCGGCGATTACGAGATTTTGCTGCTTGATTACTGCTGGGAGTTCGACCAGCAAAGCAACGGCGGCTGGGATGTCCCCGACTCGGTGCTGGGCATGCGGGCCGCGCAATATTTGCGTGGGGACGCTGGCGCGCCGAGCCTTGCGGATATCACCGTAAAGCCCGTCTTCACGCTTTCCGTCGAGCAAGTGGACTAGAAGGGGGATGCAAGCGATGAAAAAGAACATTTACCTGCGCGCGGCGCTGGCGCTGCTGGTGGGCGTGTGGGCGACGACCTGCCTGCTGGGCGAGGCCACTTGGGCGAAGTATGTGGCGGGCGGCACAGGCTCCGACAGCGCGCGGTACGCGGCGTTCGATTTTATGGTCGGGTCCTGCAAATACAACCGGGGCGGCAAGAGCTGGTCCGCAAAGAACAATACGAGCGATTATTGGGACCAAATCGTGGTGATCGGGAACATCACTTCGACCAGCCCGACCGCGGAAACCTTCACCGTGCCCATGTTCGACTGGAAATACAAGCACAACGCCAGCGGGGCTACCACCGTGGAAAGCAACGGCGACCTCGTCGTCGCGCCCGGCGTCGGGCACCACGTGGATTTCCCGCTGAATAACCCGAACTACGGCAGCATTTACGGAGGTGTGTGGAACGACGGCGGGGACAACGGCGGCACGAATTTGTATTACAAAAACAACTCCGAAGTCACCGTAAGGTACAGGGTGCTTTACGACGCCGCCAATTCCAATGTCCGCGGCATACCGTTCTATATCCGCGGCGACGGCGCGTGCCCGTGGTTCCGGACCGACCAAGCGACGGGGCTGAAAGTCGTGACGGACACTTCGGCAGGGCAACCTGCCAACTCCGGCTGGCGTGTGCTGGCCCCAAACACCGCCGAGATGCGCCAAATCTGCTGGGACTGGGCGTTTGAATCCAGCGGCGTCTGGCATGGGCTTGCCGTGGGTTCCGATTACCCCAACGACGCCTTCGACACCGCGCTGGGCAAAGCCGCCGCCGCGGGAAGCAATACCGATATCAAACTTGCATTCCGGCTCGAGGTCGAGCAGGTCGACTGACCGCGGAGGAGGAGGATTTGCAATGAAACACAACGAACCCGGCTACCGCCGGTCCGCCTTGGCGACGCTGGTGCTGCTGCTGGCCGTGGGCGCGCTGGCCACGACGCCGTTGACGCTGTCGAAATACGCGGCCACGGCTAAGGACGACAGCGTGAAGGCCAGGCTGGCCAAGTGGGCCCCCCAGATGAATATGAGCCTTGCCGCCAATTGGAACAAAACGGTGTTCATGCGTTCTGACGGGACCTATACTTGGCTCGCCGTCAATGACCTAGACCCTACTGACACCGTGCGCCGGGGCAACAACTGGTGCTTTGAGATCAAGCCCAGCAATGCCGGCAGCGAGGTCACGGCGAAATTTACTTACGAGTTCCGGATGGCCGATAATTCCAATGTAAACGGGTGGCTCCACATCGACCCGGGCGGCACGACGAACGGTTATTACTACACCACGGGCGCCGCGTTGACCACGCCCCGTGTCCCTCCCGGCCCCGATTTGGTGACCATGTCGGATACGTTGGCGTCGGGCGCCGCGTCGGCAACGGGGGTGCCGGTGTATGTCTACGTTAACAAAGGCGTAAGACCTACCGGCTACCCCACCAACTGCTACGCGAAGGTCAATTTCGTCTGGACAGCCACGCAGGTGGACTGAGAAAGGGAGGGCGTGATGAAAACGAACAAAATTTGGAGGGTAACCCGCCTTGTCCTGCTGTTCACGCTGGCGTCCGCGGTCGCCGCAGCCCCCAGCGTGGCGAAGTATGTCTCCACCGGCGGCACCTCCCAGCCGCTCACCGTGGTGTGGAGCGACCCGCAAACGAAGCAAGGCATCGATAAGACGAACGCCGATCCGAGCCCGAACAGCCTCAACTACACCGTCACGGACGGCATCAACGACGGCTGGTACGCCATCATCGCCTGGGGCGCCATCGGTGCTTGGGGCACCGGAATCTCCGGAACTACGAATAATCCGGGAGGCTGGGGGACCGGCGGCTGTGTGCGGTGCATTGTGTGGCTGAATGGAGGGGCCTATACGATCGTGGCGGGCTCCGCAGGGAGGGAAGGGGCAAGCAACCCTTCTATGTACTATGGCGGCGGAGCGGGCTACCCCGGGACGTATATCGGCGGCGGGGGCGGCGGGCTTTCTGGCGTGTTCAAGGGCAGCGTAAGCAAGGCCAACGCCATTGCCGTGGCCGGCGGCGGCGGGGGCGGCGCGGGAAACAACGCCGGTTCCGCGAATGGCGGGGACTACGGCGGTAACGGAGCGGGCGGATTGACCGGCGGCATCGGCACGGGGCTGGTCAGTACGCTTTGGCCGGGGACTGACAACGCGGTCCTAAAAATTGCAGAGGGAGAAGCGCCCGGCGGTTCCTCGCGCGATAACAGTGCCATCACGGCTGACGGCGCGGGCGATTATGAGCGCGGCGCGGGCGGCGGCCGCTACAACCTCCATGCGGGCACGTCCACCCGCCTGGGCGGCGACAACGTGAATGTTCTCAATGGCGGCGGCCACTCCATATGGCCTCATTTCAATGATACGATCAAGCCGAATCCTTCCTACACGCAGCCGGGCAGCACCACGGACATGACGGGAGGCTCCGCAGGCGCGGTAAACAATGGGGTCGGCGGCGGCGGCGGCGGCGCGGGCTATCAGGGCGGCGGCGCGGGGGGAAACTCCTCAGGCTCCACCAGCGGCAACGGCAATGTTTCCATGGGCGGCGGCGGCGGGGGTTCCAGCTACATCATTCCTAGGGTCACCTCAACCAATCCGGATTTTCCGGGCGTGAAAGCTTCCCGCTCCTACCAAACCGGTGATAGCAGTGCGGCCGGTGGTTTCAGCGGCCTGCAACCGAAAGTCGTGGCTTTTCTCAATGGCTTAGCTGTGCCCCGCAACGCCGCGCACACCTCCGGATATCACGGCGTTGTCGTTATGGCCTACCTTGGCCCCTCGGACGAAATTTTCAACACCGGCAGCACCAGCTTCCTCTTCAACTGGTGAACGGCGCGCATTGCGATGCCCGGAGGGCCGGAACCGGCCTATATTAACTGAAAACAGCACCGGCAGGGCATTGCGCTCTGCCGGTGCTTTGTATACAATACTGTGATAGCGGCGGCTTGGCATATGAGGCTTGCCGCTGGCGGATGTTCTCGCGCTCCTTCTGCGAGAAGTAACTGAGCAATGCCTGTCCGTGATTTTTCTATTGTGCTTTTTTGGGAAATCTGATATAATAGGGGCATAAAAATGGAGGCTCATAACCCTCGCTTTTCTTAGCGAGTGTGACGCCCGGCAAACCACTGCCGCAAAGCGGGCCATGACCGCTGTTCGTACGATGGTAACAAAGCCTGTCCCGGCAGGGTCATATATATATCAACGAAAGGAGGCTCCGCCATGAAACGCACCCCCTACTTTATCTCTCTTGGCGCAATATTTCTCCTGTCCACCTACCCCCTGTGGATGGGCGTCAAGGTCCTCGCCGCGCACCTGCGCGACGGCTACGTCAACGCCGCCGACTACCCGAAATACGTCATCCCCTACACGCCCATCGCCCTGGCGCTGCTGGTGTGCGCCGCGCTGCTGCCCCTGGCGATCAAATTCGCCAAAAAGCTTGCGCTGCCCCTCGTCTCTGGCTTGGGCACGGGCCTGTTCCTCCTGGCCGAGATTTGCTTTGAGCGCGTGATGGTGTTCAGCCAAACCATCGTCGGCGGGGCGGACATCGGCTCGTGGCAGCTTGCCCTGTGCATAGCCACGCCGGAAGTGATACGGACCATCGAATACCAGCGCACCCTCGGGCAGGAGCTCGCCGCGCGCTACAGTCCGGCCTTTAAGGTGCATTTTTATCTCATAGCCATCCTGATCGTCCTGGCGGTGCTGGGTGTTGTGTATGGCTTTCTGAAGTTGAAAGACAATCGTGACAAACGCAGGCCCTTGGTCCTGCAGACGGCTGCCGTGGCCGTGTTCATCGCCCTGTGCGTATACGCCTGTTTCACGTCCTTCTACCGGACGGGCGAGCTGCTGGTCGCTCCCATCTCAAGCTGGCTGATGAGCATATTTTTCGCGGTCTTCGGCGTGACGGCCGGGGCCTATGCGGGCTCGCTGCTCTATGCGCGAAAGCCGGTTCTCTCCCGGCTCCTCCCCGCCCTACTCGCCATGGCCGCCGCCGCGGCGATGTACGCCGGCGAGCTGGTGATGCTGGGCGGGACGCTGTTCCGCTTCGGCCGGGGCTTTTTCTTCGCGCCCGTCGTCCCGTGTCCCCTCGCCCCCGTTGATTTCGCGGTCGTCGCGCTGTCCGGCGCGCTGACATACGCATTGCTGTACTTGATCCGACGAAAGGAGGCCGCCCTTGACTGACGCCCTCAACCGGCTCTTTGCCCCTCTTTTCTCCCCCCCTGGCCTGCGGCCATCTCCCCCAAGGGGGCGACTTGGGCTGCGATTCCCGCAGCTTTCGGGTAAAGTACAACAAAGTCGCCCCATTGGGGGAGATGGCCGCAGTGACTTTTGCATGCCTTAGCATGCACAAAGTCGAGGGGGAGAAAAAGGGGTGGTGCGGAGCACACCAAACGTATTTCCGCTTGACAAACGCAGCTGGCCGGGCTATACTTTCTTTGCGAAAAAACTTTTTTGCGGAAGGATTTTTGCCGTCCCAGTACGACTAATAAGTAACACAAAATAAGGAGGGTTCCCCATGAAATTCACAAAACGTATACTCGCGGCGTTCCTTACCCTTGCCCTGGCACTCTCGCTGGCCTTGCCCGCAATGGCGGCGGTCAACTGGAGCGACTTCCGCATCACTAAACAGCCACAAAACCTCACCATCAAGCATGGCGATAGTTTCACGCTTAGCGTTAAGGTGAATGTACCTGATGGGGTGGAGGTGGAGTATCAATGGTATGGTGGCAGCAACAGAATTAAAAACGCAACTGCTTCAGAGTTATACCTTGGCCCTGACGATCAATATTATCCGGATGACTATAGTCTTGGAGGCGCTTCATCCAGTTTTTTTTGTGAGATTACCGCATATGATGAAGATAATAGCGGTGATAAACGAACCATATGGAGTGACACCGCACACGTGACAACAAAACGGACAATTTCTGGCAAGCTGCTAGATGTCACTATTGCGCCGTTTGGATATGCGTTTTCAGCTATCATGGCGGCACCTGTTTTTATTCCGATCTTCCCGCTTGCCTACCTGGGTTTCCTGGTCTATTTCTTTGTCCAAGGCTTTATAGGACTATTTTCATAACCGAGGACGGAGGCCCTTATGCCCCTCATCCGCCGCCTGGACCAGGCCCTGGCCGCCCGGGGCTTCGGCTCGCGCAAGGAAATACACGCGCTGGTGCGCGCCGGGCTGGTGCAAATCGGCGGCGTGACGGCCCGCGACGCAAGCCGGAAAATCGACCTGGAGCGCGAGCATGTCTTCGTGCGCGGCGAGGAGGTGCGCCTCCAGGAATATACCTATATCATGCTGCACAAGCCGGCGGGCGTCCTGAGCGCGACGTCGGACCCCAACGCCCCCACCGTGATGGACCTGCTGCCCGCGCACCTGCGCCGCCGCGGGCTGTTCCCCGTGGGCCGCCTGGACAAGGACACCACCGGCCTGCTGCTGCTCACCGACGACGGCGCGCTGGCCCACGCGCTGCTCTCGCCGCGCCGCCACGTGCCCAAGACGTACCTCGCCACGCTGCGATGCCCCGCAAACGAGGCCGACGTTGAAGCCTTCGCCGCAGGGCTGCGGTTGCCACCCGCCGAGGGGCATCCCCCGGAGGACTGCCTGCCCGCCGAGATGTTCATCCTGGATGGCAGCATGGCCCGCGTGGTGCTGCGCGAAGGCAAATATCACCAGGTGAAGCGCATGTTTAGCGCGCGGGGCAACGCGGTCGTGTCCCTCCACCGCGAGGCCATGGGGGGATTGCTGCTGTATGAGAACTTAAAGCCGGGGGCGTGCAGGGAACTGACGGGGGAGGAAATCGAAAAAATCAAACAAATTTGAAGCAATCTCCCGCTTTGCCCCGTTATATAGAGTGCGTACGCGGGAAGGAGGCGGCAGCCATTGGTATAGACAAGGACGGCGAACTGGCGCGGCTGATGCAGGCCCACGGCGCGCATACCTTCAGCCTTTGCCTGCGCCTGACGCGTGACTGGTTCGCGGCCGAGGACCTCACGCAGGACACCTTCCTCGCGGCGTGGCAGGCCCTGGAGCGCTTCGACGGCGCCAACGAGGCCGCGTGGCTGGCGAAGATCGCCACGCGCAAATGCCTGGATTACCTCCGCAGCGCGCCCACAAGGCGCACGCAGGCCGTGGAGGACGAGACGCTGCTGGCCTTCCCGGCTCCCCAGGAGCGGCAAACGGAGGACATATTTTTCGAGGGGCACTTCGAAGAAGCCCTGCGCGGGGCCTGCGAGGCGCTGAAGGAGCCCTACCGGGAGGCGGCGCTGGGGTACTACTGCGAGGGCCTGACCCACGCGGAAATCGCCCAGCGCAGCGGCGTGCCGCCCGACACCGTGCGCACGCGATGTTACCGCGCCAAACAGCTGCTGCGTGAAATTCTGAGGGAGGAGGTGCGCGCATGAGCCACTTGACCGAATCGCAACTGCATAGCCTTTTGTCCGGCGCATTGCCTGCCCAGGAGAACCAGGCCCTGCTGGAGCACGCCCTGGCCTGCGATGATTGCGCCGCCCTGCTCTGGCAAGCGAATGAGCAGCTGCCCGCAATCGCGCCTCCCTTGGGGCTGGAAGCCCACGTCCTTGAGCGCGCGCATGCACGGCCAAGGCAGGAAACCCTGCGCTCCTATACCCTGCGGGTGTGCGCGGCCATGGCGGCGGCGCTGGTGCTGCTGTTCAGCGGCGTGTTCCAGAAGCTCGCGCAGCTGGACTTGCCTCAAATCAACCAAAACATTCAAACGCAAATCACCGAACTCATCGATTACGCAAAGGAGGGACTTCATTTTGAACCAAAACCCAAATAAGTTTTTGACCGTACTGTTCTCCTTCATCCCCGGCGCGGGGCACATGTACTTCGGCCTGATACGGCGCGGCCTGTCGTTCATGCTGGCCTTTGCCGCGAGCATTGCCGGGGCGGGCGCTCTATCGCGCGGCTATCGCATGGAGCTGCTGTTCTACGCCTCCGGCCTGCTCATCCCCATCTGCTGGTTTGTGGCCTTCTTCGACTTCTGGCGCTATCCCCGCATGTCCCCCGAGGAAAAGGCGCTCGTGCGGGACGGTTTCCTGATCCCCCAAGGGATACAACTGCCTGGCAACGCGGCGATGCGCAAGGTGCGCGTGGCGGGGGGCGTGCTGCTCATCGTCGTGGGAGCGTACCAGCTCTACCGCATGTTCCTGGAGCCCTGGCTCGTCGTCCGCCTGGGCGACAGCGAATGGGGCCGCCTGTTCAACAACTACTACCACGGCAATCTCCTCACCGCGCTGCTCATCATCACCATCGGCCTGCTGCTGATCTTCTGGAAAAGCCGGCAGCTGAAAAAGGAGGCGCAAATCGATGAAAAGTAGGAAAATCGGCGTCCTGACCCTGGGCGTGTCGCTGGTCGCCTTCGGCGTGCTGTACCTCCTGCGGGTGTTCGTGCCCGGCTGGAACTACCTGACCGTGCTGAAATTCTGGCCCTTCGTGCTGATCCTGCTGGGCGTGGAGGTGCTGCTGTCGGCCCTCCTGCCCCGCAAAGAGGGCGAACCGCCCGCCAAGGTGGACGCGCTTTCCGTCGTGTTGCTGTTTCTTACGCTGTTCATGGCCTGCGGGCTGGCCGCCGCGGAGTTCGCCCTGGAGCAGCTGCCCGGGTGGATGGAACGGGTGCTGTAGCCGCATTTTTCTCTTGCATATTCCCCCTCGTTGTGATATCATGAAACCAAAGAAATTTTCGAGGGGGAATTGCTATGCCGGCGTTGGCGACGCACGTCTTACAAAGCTGGGTATGCCTGGAGAAGCTGAAACCGGAGATCGAAAGCAAGGGGATCGAGGCCGGCGCGGATTTCGCCGATTTCCTCGGGGCCTCGGCCATCGCGCACGATACCATGGGGCTGCTGCTCGGCACCGGGTACGCCCGCTGCTTCGTGGAGGCGCACGAGAAGTACACGGACGCGTTTTTCCTGGCGATGGTCGGGTACATCAAGGAACATCACCTGCGGGGAGACGCGCGCGCGATGGCGTTTTTATACGGTCAGATCATGCACTACGCTTTGGACACCCAGGCGCATCCCCTGATCTATTACATGACGCAGCGGCACCCGGCAAAATTCCTGGTGTCCGCTCTGGACGCGCACACGCTGTTCGAGGCCTGGGTTGACAGCGAAAACGAGAAAACCAAGGCCGCGCGGGAGGGGGGCGCCTACGACCCCAAGTTCCCGTTCCGGGTCAACGTGGGCCTGGGGGGGATCAACCCGCTGATCGACGCCGTGTACGAAAAGGTCTACGGCCTGAAAAAAGCCGCCGCGGGCTATCGCGACGGCATCAAGATATGGCAGTGGTACCAGTTTCATTTGCGCAGCACGATGCTGCGGCACGTGCGGGGGTACCTCCCCGATTTCGCGTCCATGCTGAACCCCGACGGCGCGCCCTTCCAGCATCCCGTGACGGGCGAGCCGCTGGACGCCACCTTCCGGCAGCTGTATGACGCCTCGGTCGACTTGGCTTGCGAGCTCGTCGCGGCGGTGAACGCCAACCTGTACGACGGCGCGGCCAACGAAGCCCTGCTGCAAAAGGCGTTCGGGAACTCCTATAACACGGGCATCCCGTGGGACGACCCGCGGCCCATGCAATATTTCAGGCAATATTGAGACCACGGCCCCGGGGCGCTCAACCCCGGGGCCTTTGCTTTGTTCCGCTAAAACGCCATCCATATCCAGCCGAACAGGAAGATCAGCAAAATCCAGTTCCAGAAGTTGCTCTTCAAGTACGTCGTGGTCTTGCCCCACAGCACGAAATAGTCCCCCGTGTCGCCGCCGCCCGTGGCGGGTATCACCTCCGTGGCGGTCACTTGCCCGCACGCCGTGCACTCCTTGTGCTTGCTGCCCGCCACGGTGGCCGTGGGCTGTGTGTCCACAATCCAATCGCCCGGCGTGTGCGCCGCGCACTTCACCCAAACGGTGCTTGTGCCGTCCGTATAAGTCTTATACCCCGTCTTTGTGGTGGGCGTCGAAAACTGCGCGGCGGTTTTGTTTATCTCGATGTCGTTGTCATCGTCCCAAAACTGGATATATGTCCCGCTAGTCGTCAGTGTTCCATCAATGGTGACTTTTCCGCCGCAATCGGCATATGCGCCCACGTTACCGCCTGTCACGTTGCCGTAGACGACTACTTCACCGCCTGTCCCACACACGGCACAAAAATTGCCGGTACCATTCACATTGGTTACCTCGACTATGGAATCGTCTCCCGCCCATACAGCAGCAGAAGAACCGCCGCTGTAAGACAGGTTGAATTGGCCGTTGGCGGGGGCGGCCAGCAAAAGCTTACCGCCGCCGCCTGCACAAACCCGATTATTGAAGTTGAGCGTTTTGCCATTGAGATCCAGGGTGATGGTTTTGGCTGCGGAAATCCAGAGTTCGACGTCGTAGGTGATGTTGTCCGTGAGCCGGATGGTGTTGTCGCCCGGTTGCGCGAGGGCGTTGCCAAATTGCGTTGCGTTGGCGACTTCAATTGTTGCCGCGTGTGCCGTGATGGGCGCGAGGGCCAGCAGGCCGAGAACCATGACAGCCGCCAGCAGTGCGGATAGTGCTTTTTTCATAAAAATCTTCCTTTCCTGATTTATGGTAAGCCCAGTATAAATCAGGGAAGGAAGAAAGTAAATAGCAAGAGGCATGTAAGGAAGGGTATTTTGAACACATTATACAAAATAATTGCGATAAACAGGCAATAATTTGGCTGTATTTTTTTTACCCCTGCGCCTTGAACCACGTGCCCACCTGCCTACCGTCCATCAGCTGGTACAGGTTCTCGGGCGCGCTGCCGTTCATGATCACGGCGTCGATGCCCGCCTCAGTGGCCAGCCGCGCGGCCTGGAGCTTCGTGCGCATGCCCCCCGTGCCGCGGCTGGTGCCGCTGGCCCCGCCCAGCGCGAGGATGTCGTCCGTCACGCGCGCCACCACGGGCATGAGCACGGCGTTGTCGTCCTCGCTCGGGTTGGCGGTGTAGAGCCCGTCCTGGTCGGAGAGGAAGATGAGCAAATCGGCCCCGATGAGCCGCGCCACCATGGCCGAGAGGTTGTCGTTGTCGCCGAAGTACAGGCCCTCGATCTCCTCGGTGGAAACGCTGTCGTTCTCGTTGACCACGGGGATGGCCCCGAGCCTGAACAGCTGCGCGAAGGTGTTGAGCAAATTCGCGCGGCGCTGCTCGTGGCTAAAGTCGTCCAGGGTGAGCAGCAGCTGCCCCACCTGGTTGCCGCACTCGCCGAAATACTTGTCGTAGAGGAACATGAGCTCGCACTGGCCCACGGCGGCGGCGGCCTGGCGGGCGGGGGTGTCCTTCGGGCGCTTGTGCAGCCCGAGCTTCCCCACCCCCACCGAGAGCGCGCCCGACGACACCAGCGCGACCTCCCGGCCCGCGTTGCGCAGGTCGGAGAGCACGGCGGCCAGCCGGCTGACCATGCGGATATTCGCCTTCCCGGTGGCATGGGTGAGGGAGGATGTGCCAACCTTCACGACGATGCGCTGGGCGTCTTTGATTGTGTTCATAAGGGGCTCCTTTGTATGTTTTGGTTATTGCGTCCCATCCTTTTCCTGCTTGGCGAGATAGAAGGTGTCGATCAAACCGAAGATGAATATCAATTGCAAAAGGCTCTGAAGGACGCACTTTGTAAGGCTGTTTTGCCTGCGCAGCACGGACAGCCTCGCGATGCCTTGGGCGGAAACGCCCGCCATGATCCACCACATGTGGGCGCAGACCAAGGGAACCAGCATCATGCCCCAGGGACCCATGGCTATCATGCCGAACATGGGCAGGAAAACGAGATCCAACAGGTAAAACGGGAGGAGGCGCAGCCTGCACCGCAGGATCGCTTGAAAGGGCAGGGGCTGCGCTGATTTCGCGGCGCGCAGGGCCCCGATCATGCTCGCGAGGGACAGCGCCCAGGAGAGCGGGAGGGCCAATAACAACGGGAGGAACGAGATGAAGGCAGACGCGTCGGGCATGATTTTAAAGAAAAGATATGCCAAGGGCAGCTCGGCTACGGCTGCCGCGGGAACGAGGTAGGCGGAAACCGTCAGGGCGGTCAGCAGTTTTTTCATGTACGCAGTCCTTCGATGTTGTTTTCCCTCAAAAAAGCTTCAATTTTTTGCCAAACGTCATCCCAATCATACGCGGGATTGTCAATGATGGCATAGGGCAGCCCCAGGCGGTCGAGCGCTTTCAGCTCCAGCGCTTTGCGCAGCGCAAAGTATTCCATCGCGCCGCCGAAGCCCCGCGCGCCGTTCCTCCTGCCCCAGGCCGAATTCCCGATATAATCGGCCGCAAAGTCAATCCAGCGCACGCCGTCCGGGAAGACCCGTTCCTCCGAGACGCGCCGGATGTCCGGCGGGTTGAGGTAGAGCAGGACGGGCGAAAGCCGCCGCACGGTATCGCCAAGCCGGGCGCAGTGCGCAAGCATGGCCTCTTCGTCAATGTCGCGCCAGAGCAGCATCTCGTTGAGGTGCAGCTGCAGCAGCGCGGATTCAAACACATGCAGGGTATCGCGCCGGGCGGCGTCCCTGCTGAACTTGCGCCAGCAGGCCTCATGCCGCCCGAAAAACGCTTTGTCGGACGACTTCCCCTCGTATAGCTTGGGCTCCGTCCTGCGCAGGTTTGGCCATGTCTCGCAGCCTTCGGAGTACAGCTTCACCTGCCGCCCAACGCCCTCGCAATGCCGCGCGGCCTTTTCCGCGATGGTCGTTTTGCCCGCGCCGGGAATGCCCTCAATCAACAGGAGCTTCGTCATTGTAAGCCGCTTTCTTTCAAAAATTCCTCCGCCGCGAGGACGAACTTCGCCAGGATTTTCTCCCCAAGCTCCCTGGAGGCGTGGGTGCGGGGGTCGCGGCCGATGACGCCGATGTTGGGCTTGGCCAAATCCGGGTCAAGCTCACCCAGGTCCACCAGTTCGGGATACAGCGCCAGCATCAGGGAGGTCTCCACCGCCGCGGCGTGGTCGCCCGAGAGGCCGCCTTCATGGTAGACAAAATCTGATATCGCCTTGACCTTACACTGGCCGCCCTCTTCTTTGTAGCGCTCCATCGCCCTGTCGAGCGAACCGATCAGGGGATAGTGCCCCGGAATCATGATAATCGCCCGAAACCCAAGCGTCTCGATCTGGAACATCGTGTGCGCCATGAGCTGAATCCACAGGGCGTCCTTGCCGTTCTCCCTGCTGCGCATGGCGTCCTTGACGAAGGCGGCTTTCTCCAGGCCGAGCGCCTCGCAGATGGGGCGCGTGTGGTCGAAGTGGTTTTCCGGGACGGAAAAAACCGGCCGGAACGTTTCTTCAAAGTCGAGCTCACCGATATACTGCCTGCAGTCCCCCCAGAACTGCGGGGGCATCACCACGCCGCCGAGCGTGCGCGCGAGATGGCAGGCCACGCCGTTGGCCTTCACGCCGTCGAGGCCCAGGGGGTTGTGCAGGCCGTGCCATTCCAATATGCCAAGGCCCATGTAGGCCGCCGGCATGGCTTCGCGGCGTTCCACCATCTGGCGGGGCCGCAGGTATTGATATTCTACAGTCATGTCAAACCTCCCCAATCATCCCCCGCATCTCGCGCTCGGCCTTCTTCGTGCACTTGCCCAGCACGCACAGGGCCATCCCCGCGGGGTCCAGCAGCTCCTTCGCGAAAGCGCGCATCTCTTCCATCGTAACGTTCCGATACGCCGCGATGCTCTGCTCCACCGGCGTGCAGTCGCCGTAGAGCAGCACGTTGCACGCGCTGCGCGAGGCCCGCGCCGCGTTGGATTCCAGGCCCATCACCATGCCCGCAGCGGCCTGCTCCTGGGCGCGGCGCAGCTCCTGCGGCGTCACGGTATCGGGGAACTCCCGCAGGATGCGCAACACCTCGGCCAGGGCCCTGCACTGGGTTTTCTCCCCCAGGCCCAGCGATACCCCCGACACGCCCTCCTCCATGTGGTGGACGTTGAAGAAATCCACGGAGTACACCAGGCCCAGCTCCTCGCGCAGGCGCTGGAACAGCCGCGACGACGTGGAGCCGCCGAGCATGGTGCTCAGCAGCGAGGCGTGGTAGCGCTTCGGGTCGCGGCCCGAGCACCCGGGGAAGGCCAGCACGATCTGGTTTTGCTCCACGGCCCTGGCGGTGAAGCGCACCCCCGGCCGGAACGTTGCGCTTGGCGTGGCGGGAATTTCCCGCGTGCCGGCGGGGGCTTGTCCGAACAGCGCCTCGATCTGCCCGCGTACGGCCGCGGCGTCGAATTTCCCGCAGACGGAGAGCACCATGCGCGCCGGGGTATAAAAGCGTTCCAAGTGCGCGCGCAAATTTTCAGACGTAAGCGCCGAAAGCGTTTCCTGCGTGCCGAGGATATTCCTGCCCAGCATGTGGTCGGCCCACACCATGCCGTAGAACAGGTCGAACACCAGCTCCTCCGGCAGGTCCTCGTACATGGCGATCTCCTCGAGCACCACGCCGCGTTCCGTGTCCAGGTCGGCGGCGTCGAGCTTGCTGTGGTGCAGCATGTCGGAGAGCAGCTCCAGCATAGGGCCCAGGTGCTCGGGCAGGGAGCGCACGTAAAGGCAGGTATACTCCTTGCAGGTGTAGGCGTTGAGGTTCGCGCCCCGGTCGTCGGCCTCCTCGGCCAGCTGCCGGGCGGTGCGGCTTTGCGTGCCCTTGAAGAGCATGTGCTCCATCATGTGGGAAATGCCCGCCCGCTCCGGCGCCTCGAAGCGCAGGCCGGACAGCACGCACAGGTTCACCGCGACGCTCTGCGCGCCGGGCATTTCGTCCAGCAGGAGGCGCAGGCCGTTGGGGAGGGTGATGGGGGTGGGGGTCATAGGGCCTCCTTAAAAGAGGGATGTGATTTCGGAATACATGGCATTCGCCGCGTCCAGGGCCTGCTCCGTCAGCCGCCCGCCCACTTCGAGGGTCACCCGGAGCGGAATGTATACCGGGGTGGTTTTGTAGGTGCCGAGCGTCTTGAAGAAGTATTTGTAAGCTATGCTGCCGCTGCGGCGATACTCCGAGCCCTCGATTTGCGCGTCAACCAAATAGACGGAGCCGCCCAGGGCGACGAGGTTCCACTTGTGGTATAGGATCCTGCCGCTGCGGTTGATGACGTAGCCCGCCAT
>Ga0268262_10002805_pt1 | contig 19658 bp, 14 predicted proteins | sample TergutNc150P3_FD_190354 | JGI IMG/M metagenome (GOLD analysis project Ga0268262, IMG submission 190354) | Nasutitermes corniger P3 segment gut microbial community from laboratory colony in Florida, USA - Nc150 P3 (SPAdes) (version 2) | ecosystem: Host-associated > Arthropoda: Insects >...
CATACGAATTATTTTAGATGTGGACGATGAGCATCAGAAATCGGCGTGCTGGTCTGTATATTCCATTGTAACAGATATTTACAAACCCAATTTGAGCAGATTGCGGGACTGGATTTCGACCCCCAAAACCAACGGTTACCAGTCTCTGCACACTACCGTAATGAGCAAATCGGGCAAATGGGTGGAGGTGCAAATCCGTTCCAAACAAATGGACACCATTGCCGAAAACGGTTTTGCTGCCCACTGGATATATAAAGAGGATAGCAATTACGAAAGCGGCATTGACGCGTGGCTCGCCTCGCTGAAAGAAATTCTGCAAAAAGCAGAAACAAACACGGGAGAACTGGTTGCAAATGTGAAACTTAACCTTTACTCCAAAGAAATTTTTGTGTTTACCTACAAGGGCGAAGAGCATACGATGCCCGAAAAATCCACCGTGATAGATTTTGCGTACATGCTGGGCGAAAACGAGGGGTCGTACTGCATCGGGGCGAAGGTGAACAATAAGTTAGTCCCGCCCTCCCACGTGCTTCACACGGGCGACCAGGTGGAGATAATTACTTCCAAAAAACAAAAAGTACACGATGAATGGCTGACTTTCGCCGTTACTTCCAAAGCGATTGACAGTATTCGCCAAGCCCTTGAAAAACAGCAAGAAGATACGGTTGAACAGGGAAAAAAACAGTTGAAGGAAAAGTTGAAAAAATATGATATTGAAGTCAGTGCGTCCAATCGCGACAGATTGATGTCTTTTTTCAAATACAGGGATAAAAGAGAGTTCTATCTGGCAATTTATCACGGGAAAATTACAGATGCAAGGATAAAACGCTGTTTTTCACCGTTTTCCATATTTTACCGCATTGCCTATTTTGTCAATCCTGTTCGGACGTGGATATTGGGTTTGTGGAAATTGCTTTCTATCGACAATGCAATTCGGCGGCGGTCGTCCATTGACCCGAAATCTGTTTTGTTGGGGGAAAGCGTATCGGAAATCAAGCAAACGATTGCCAAATGCTGCAATCCCGTTGCGGGTGACCCGATTATCGCCTTCAACTTGACGGATAAGGAGATTGTCATTCACCGTTCCAACTGTCAGGAAGCCATTCATCTTTCTGCCCGTTACGGCGACCGCATTGTAAAGGCGAAATGGCGTCCCGAAGAGGAAAATGCGGAGTTTCTGGCAGGAATATTCATCAAAGGTTTCGACAAAAGGGGGTTGTTATATACGGTAATGGGCGTTATCCACCAAGATTTTCAGGTGAATTGCCGTTCGGTGCGGCTTGAAACCAGTGAGAATATTTTTGAGGGAAACATCATGCTTTATATTCAAAATGTGGAACATCTGAATAAATTGATGGAACGTTTGCGGTTGATACAAGGGGTGGAAAAGGTGGAACGGATAAATTCGTATTATGGGGAGAAAAGTAAGAAAAAATAATGTTGTATGTAATTATTTCAACAGTTTGTAAGATAAATTTAATAAAATGGAAACGATGCAGTTATTCAGCATATTGGAAGCAAGCAAATGGGCAACAGATTACATTGGGAAAAATGTAACCACATCGAATATTGCCTACTTGATACAGTATGGTTTGGTAAAGAAAATCGGTGAAAACGGTTCAACGCAAATCTTACAATCTGAATTAAAAGATTATTATCAAAAATATTTAACTTCTCGAAAAAACTATTTTAAGGAACAACTTGGCGAAGATTTGAATTGGGCATTGTCGTTTGAACAGTACAAAGAGGCAGAAACCACAAAACACGTTCATCGTTTGCACCCTTACAAAGGCAAATTTATTCCGCAACTTGTTGAGTACTTTTTAGATAGCCATACGGATAATTTTAAAACAGAAACCTATTTCAAAAAAGGCGATATTGTGCTTGACCCTTTTTCGGGCAGCGGTACAACTATGGTACAAGCCTCTGAACTTGGGATAAATGCTGTTGGAATTGATGTTTCTGTATTTAATTCGTTGATTGCTAATTGTAAAGTTGCAAAACACGATATTACAAATTTGAAACAAGAAATAGATAGAATTACAAAATTGCTCGAAAATTTTATAAAAAACTCAAATACCGTTGAATTTGAAGGAAAATTATCTATCGAACTGAATAATTTCAACAATAAATATTTTCCTGTGCCCAATTATAAATATCGTTTGCGAAACGGTGAAATTAACGAAAAACGATACGGTGCAGAGAAAGAAAAGGAGTTTTTGCCTGTTTATGAAAATCTTGTAAATCAATATAATATAAAATTACGACAGGATAAAAACGAAACGTTTCTTGACAAATGGTTTTCTGCCCATATTCGCAATGAAATTGATTTTGTTTTTGAAGAAATAAAAAAGATACAAAACATTGATACAAAAAAAATTATAAGTATAATTTTAAGTCGTACCATTCGCAGTTGTCGAGCCACTACGCACGCCGATTTGGCAACGCTTTTAGAGCCTGTAACCACCACTTATTATTGCAGCAAGCACGGCAAAATTTGCAAACCGCTTTTTTCTATCCTCAAATGGTGGAAAACTTACTCAAAAGACACTGTAAGCCGTCTTTTACAGTTTGACAAGTTGCGCACAAATACTTTTCAATTATGCTTGACAGGCGATAGCCGTGATATTGATATTTTGGAACAGGTAAAAAAACGAAATGCGGAATTTGGGAAATTGCTCGAAAAGCAAAAAATCAAAGGAATTTTTTCTTCCCCGCCTTATGTTGGACTGATTGACTACCACGAACAACACGCTTACGCTTACGATTTGTTTGGTTTTGAACGAAAAGACGAATTAGAGATTGGTCCCTTGTTCAAAGGACAGAAAAAAGAGGCACAAGCAAGTTATATTCAGGGAATTTCAGAGGTTTTAATCAATTGCAAGCGTTTTCTGGCAGACGATTACGATATATTTCTTGTGGCAAATGATAAATACAATATGTATCCAACTATTGCCGAAAATGCGGGAATGAAAATAGTTAATCAATTCAAACGACCGGTATTGAATAGGACAGAAAAAGATAAGACGGCTTATTCGGAAAGTATATTTCATTTAAAAAGTAAATAATTATGGCAAAAGCAAAAAGATTATTAATTGATAAAAATATTGAAAAATTTATCAACAACAATTTTGATAAAAAAGATAGAAAAAAAGAACTCTATTTACATTTTGAATGGTTTGCCAATTCAATGCATATTTGGCACTGTTCAAGTAAATTCTTTAATTCCGATACAAAAATCGGAAAAAAAATGACTTTAGGTAATTCTGAAGGCTGCGATGCTTTTTTTATATCCGTGAATAACTATGAAAAAATATTTACTTTAAATGATAATATTGATGATGTTTTAGATTTTCTTAAAAAAGAGGGAAAATTAATAACATTTCATTTTATCCAAACAAAACACACAACAAATATTGAATGGACACAATATTTGAATTTATTTGAAATTCCATTAAAAATATGGCAAGGTTTAGATTTTGATGATAGTCACAAATATTTAAAGTCTATTCAGGAATTTATTGATATTATTACTGATGATACAGATGATGCATTAAAAAAAATAGAACATAGAATTGAAATCACCTTTTATACTATAAGCGAGACATCTTATATTGAAGAATTAGAAAAAAAATCGTGGAAAACTAATATTGATGCAAAAATTACTGAACTTTCAAAATGGTTTTCAAAAGATAAGATTAAGACAAATATTCGTGGTGGTGAATTTTTAAATGAAATATATGAAAAATTAAATTCTAACGAGTACGAGTTAATTGTAAATAGAAATAATGTAATTACTGTTGATACTGATAAATATTTAATTGGATATATTACAGCAGAAGAATTATTAAACTGTATTTCTCAAAAAGTTAATAATGAAAGAAATTTGTATTTAGATGTTTTTAAAAATAATATTAGACTATATTTGGGCAGTGAGACTTCTGTTAATAAAGGTATAGAAAAAACATTAAAAGAAGAACCTGATAAATTTCATTATTATAATAATGGATTAACAATTACCACAAAATCAATAGGAACAGAGAATACAAAAAATTATGTAGTTAAACCAGTTAATATTGTTAATGGTTGCCAGACAGCCAATAGTATTTATAATGTATCTATTTCAGAGACCAATTTTCCTGATTCGAAAATTAAAATACCAGTTAGAATTATTGTTGCACAGGATGCTGATTTTGAAAATATTACCATAAGAACAAATACCCAAAATGGTTTAGATACAAAAGATTTGATATCAATAAATTCTATACAAAAAGAGATTGAGTATGAATTTTCTCAAAAACAATTTTTAGGTAAGAAATTTTATTACAAACGACAAAAGTCTGATGAAAATTTATCAGATTCTGACATAGACTACATAATTCAGATTGATGATATTTTAAGGTCTATTTTTTCAACCTTAATGCTTATTCCAAACAAAGTTTCGGGTTATTTTGATAAAACTACTTCAAAATATTTAGACCAAATTTTTGATGAACTTTTTATAAAGTTATATGCAATTCTTGCAGTTACTTATAAATCAGTAGAAGACTATATTGAAAATAACAATCCTACATTCCATCGATTAAAGTACCATATATGCTATTTATTTTATCGTTTTTCTAATAAATCGGAAAAACTGACAGATATAGAAGAATATTTAAGGGAAATAGATAAAGACAAGTGTTCCGAAGAGGATAATATTGAAAATATAAAACAGATGATTAAAAGAATATACTCAAATATGTACCAATGTATTAAGGATGAGCAATCTTTTGCCAAAGTTATGAATTATCTAATTGATAAAATATCAAATAATTACTCTGACCTTTTAGATACAGGGACAAAGGAAAAAGAAAAGATACTATACAAAGCAGTTGAAAAATTACCAAGAGTTAGAGTTACGCCTATTTTTGAGAATTTTGATACTATTTTCATAGAAGATTATAAAACAATTTTAGAAAATAACAATGCCACTAATTAACCACCAAAAATCCCATATCCAGCAAGTTATCACCAACAGCCTGCGTAACAAATTTCAGAATTACAACCCTGAACCCGCCTCTATGCCCTTTCATTTCAGGCTTTTGGGAAAGGATAGAATTGCGTTGTATTCATTTATCCATTCGTTGAGTACAAATTTTGGCACAAGCATTTTTGAGCCTGTTGCTAAATCGTTGGCACAATTAAATTTTGCCAGTGCGGAACAGCAACAAACAGCAGGATTGCAAATTTCATCGGAGGCACAACAGGTTATCCAAAATATTATGGATAATCTTACAACCGCAACAACAACACCAAATAAACCACAAGAAATTCAGGCAATTAGAAATGTTTGTCAAAAAGGCGAAATGAAAATGGTTAAGCCTACAAAAGTAGATTTAAAGTTAATCGGACACGATAACACCATTTATTTGTTTGACATTAAAACTGCAAAACCAAATGCAGGCGGTTTCAAAGAATTCAAACGCACGCTTTTAGAATGGGTTGCCGCCACACTTGCAACAAATCCCACTGCAAACGTTCAAACTTTGATAGCCATTCCATATAATCCATACGAACCGCAACCGTACAACCGTTGGACAATGCGGGGAATGCTCGACCTTGAACACGAATTGAAAGTTGCCGAAGAATTTTGGGATTTTCTTGGTGGGAAAGGTGCTTATAATGAACTACTTGATTGTTTTGAACATGCGGGCATTGATTTACGCCCTGAAATTGACGAATATTTTACGAAATTTAACAGATAAAAATTAAAAAATGATGACAAAAAAAATAAACCCAATCGTTTTTTTGGTAATTTCAATTACGCTAATCAGTTGTAAAACAAAGCAATATACCACAACTGCAACGGCTACCGAAACCAGTATTGCCCAGACGGAAACCCTTACGGAAAAATCAGACAGTTTGAAGGCTAAAAAACTGGATTACAATTGGATAACCTATCGTGCCAATGCAAGCCTTTCAAGTCTTGATATGAACAATTTCAACGTTTTTGTGGTCAATCGCAGAGACAGCATTATTTATATCACCATTAGCAAAATGGGCATTGAGGGGGCAAGAATTGTCTTAACACCCGATACGGTGAAATTTCTAAACCATTTATCTTCAAATTATTACGTTGGAAATTATGCCGTCTTGGATAAATTAGTGGGATTTAAAACAGATTTTTACATGGTGCAATTGCTTTTAACGGGCGGGGACACTCCAGAACGTGCAAAGTCCTTTCTGCAAGCAAGTTACGGAAATTTTACAACCGTTGATGCACAACCATTTTTCCAACAGGCAGATTTTGTTGTTTTCAGGGAAAATTTGCAATTAAGCCTAACGGTTAAAAGCGTGAAACTGAACGAAGCGGGACCCACTTCTATCCGCATCCCTGAAAAATACACGCCGATAAAATGAAAAATTTTGCTAATCAAATCAAAGACAGAGCGTTGGAATTAGGTTTTTCTTCCTGCGGGATATGCGGTTGCGAAGCATTTTCGGAAGAAATACGGTGTTTTTTTGAAAATTGGCTGAAAGACAAAAATCAATTGCACTATCTGGAGCGGAATTTTTCCAAACGGTTAAACCCGAAAGAACTGATTGATTTTGCACAAAGTATTGTCGTTGTAACACTTAACTATTACAATCCTGATTATCTTACAAACAAAAAATCGTCCTGTTCTTTTGCACAATACTGTTTGGGTGCGGATTACCACACGGTAATAAAAGAAAAATTGAACGCGTTGAGCCATTTTATCACGCAATTGGACAAAACGGCTGAAAATAAGGTTTTTGTAGATGCTGTTCCGACCTTTGAGAAGCAATTGGCACAACGGGCAGGTCTGGGAAAAATCGGGCATAACACGCTGTTACTCACGGAAAAAGGCTCTTATGTTTTCATTGGGGAGATTTTTACGTCGTTGGTTTTGGAACACGACCAACCGCTTGAAAAAGAAATCTGCTTGCATTGTAATCGTTGCGTAAATGCTTGTCCGACAAGGGCATTGCAATCACCTTATACGTTGAATACCGCCGACTGCATTTCTTATCAAACCATTGTAAACAAGGAAGATATACCACTGTTTGTAAAGGAAAACAACAAAGAATTTGTTTGCGGTTGCGATTTTTGCCAGCGGGTTTGTCCCGTGAATGCAAAGGCGGAAAAGACTGCTGAAAAACAGTTTGTCCCCACAAAAGAACTGCTTGACTATTCTGACGAACAATGGGAAAATTTGACAGAGGCGGATTTTAAACGGATATTTCAACATTCTGTTGTACAGCAGATTGGGTATGGGAGGGTGAAAAGGAATATTGCTGTGTGGGGAATATGTTAAAAAAACTGTTTGAATAAAAAAATTGTATCTTTGCAAAATAGCAATAACAAACTTTATTTTTTATAAAAAATGAACTAAAATGAAGAAACAGTTGAAGATACCCCACACGTTTACGATAGTATTTTTTATCGTTGTTTTGGCAGCGGCGGCGACTTGGATAGTCCCCAGCGGCGAGTTTGTACGGGAAACCGTAAGTTTGGAAGACGGCTCAACCAAAGAAATCGTTGTTCCCAATTCCTACCACCAGTTAGAAGAAAGTTCACCGCAAACATGGCAGGTTTTTTCAGCATTTTTTAACGGATTTCTAAAAACATCGAACATCATTGCCTTTATTTTCATTATCGGCGGGGCATTTTGGATTTTCAACCATACCAAAGCAATCGATGTGGGTGTAGGCTCTTTTCTGTCGCTCATGGGCAGGATGCAAAACCGAAAACTGTTCAGAAAAATGGATTTAAACAAAATGGTATTAATTTGCATCATGCTGTTGTTCAGTCTCTTCGGGGCGATTTTCGGCATGAGCGAGGAGACGATAGCCTTTGTGATTATTTTTATCCCCCTGTCTATTTCCATGGGCTACGATTCTATTGTGGGCATGGCGATGTGCTATCTGGCTGCACATGTGGGTTTTACGGGTGCAATGACAAATCCCTTCACCATCGGCATCGCGCAGGGACTGGCAGGATTGCCCGCTTTTTCGGGACTGGAATACCGCTTTTTCTGCTGGCTGATTTTTACCGCTTTGGGAATAGGTTTTGTTCTGTTCTATGCTGCCAAAATCAAGAAAAACCCCAAACTTTCCCCCATGTATGAATTGGATAATTATTGGCGGGAGCGAAACCACCCTGCCGATACGGCGGAAATTAAAATTAAAAAAACAAAATCTTCGTGGGTTGTTTTCGGTGTTTTGTCGGCATTGTTTGCGTATCTTTCAATAACAGCGACTTTTACAGCAATAAAATTTAACAATGCAGTATATACTTTGCCTGTCATTCCCGTTTTGGCGGTTGGATTTTTGGGATTGGGGATTTTCACCCTGCGGAAAGGCGTTCAGTTTTTTATTTTGAATTTACTGCTGTTTACGGTTATCTTTCTGATAGTGGGCGTGTTGGGCTATGATTGGTACGTGATGGAGATTGCTACCTTGTTTTTGGTCATGGGCATCTCGGCGGGACTTGCCTACGGAACGGCAATCGACCACATTTTCAAACTGTTTTTAGAGGGTTGCAAGGATATTCTAAACGCTGCCCTGATAGTCGGACTGGCAGGCGGAATTATCGTCATTCTGAATGAGGGGAAAATAATTGATACAATTTTGTATTCAATGAGCAATTCACTGAAAGGCGTAGGCGAAACGGGCTCTCTGGCAACGATGTACATGTTTCAGAACCTGTTAAATCTGATTATTCCCTCCGCTTCGGCAAAGGCAGCATTGACCATTCCGATAATGACTCCTTTTTCGGATATGATTTCCATTTCCCGTCAAACGATGGTGCTGGCGTTTCAGTTCGGGGACGGCATTACGAATATGCTTACGCCTGCCTCGGGGGTACTGTTAGCCTGTCTGGGTGCTGCCCGCATTCCGTATGCGGTGTGGGCGAAATGGATTATCCGCTTTCTCTTGGTGATGTTTGTTGTAGGGTTTTTGTTGCTTTGGTTGACGTTGTTTATTGGGTTTAATGGGTTTTGATATTACCACCTCTTCATATTATTCATTCGTTCTTCAAAGCCTTGAACTATATCAAAATTTTTCTTCTTTTTGCGTTTCCGTATTCTGAAAAAGTGCATAAATCTGTCAGTATCAATTAGATACACAAGTCCGTAGATGTAGAATGGGAGGAAAATTGCCTTATCCTGCATCATCGTACCTGCATCGTGAGGGGTCATGCCCGTAAAAATTCCTGTGAAGATAAATCCGTACAAACAAGCAAAAATGCTGAAAACGGCAAAATTATTTCGGGAAAAACGTTTGTAATTTCCAAACGGCAGACAGATAACTAACAGTAAAACAATCAATATGGTTTCCAAATTCATGCAAACGCTTGCAAAATCATTCATCGGGCGGACAAAGGGTTGGGTGAAGCAATTATAAATTGCAAAAGGGATATTTTTTACAAAAGGAAGTGCATAAAGTGAACCGAAAATTCCCAAAAGAAGGGTTATCGCCGTGTATTTTAAAAACGTAAAACGCGGTTGTTTCTGACACCAGAAGAAAATCAACAGCAAAGGCATAATCATCACAACAACAGATACTTTTACGCACAACAACAATAAAATATTCAATAACAACAATAATAAAGTCAAAAATGAAAATTTATTTGTTATTTTTCTGAAATTAAAGAGAAATCCGCCCAAGCCGAGCAACAACAACGGCTCTTTCAGCACCCCGACTGACCAAAATATCAAGGACGGAACAAGAAAACAGGCAACCGTAGCCGCATAAATCTGTTTGTTTCCCTGCTTGGGAAAGGCTTTGAAAAGCAGAATAGACCCCACAAACGACAAAAAACACATGAACAACAAATGTACCGAATAAAAATTGAAACTGATGCAATACAATGCCGTATTGACCCGAATTACAGTGTGATTGTCGTTAATCAACGGATTTTCGCTCGGCATATCCCATTGTGTCCATGTTGCCTCCCGCTGATAGTCTTCGCTATCACTATTTGCCTCATTTCCAAGCATAAAATCCCAAAAAATGCTGCGTTCCCGACTATGTAACCAATACATTTTTTCACTGCTTTCGAAAAAACTTTCAGAGGGACAAGCCCCTTTATAAGAGGCTGAACAACTGAACAATACATAAAAATATATGCCGACCAGCAATTTCACACCCCAAAGCAAAACCAAAAGCGGTTTTTTAATTCCCTCTACGGTGAAAAATTTCCCGCGGAAAATCAACGCACACAACCCAAACAGGTACAATCCAAAAATAATAATTTCCATAAATGATGCAATTTAAAAGTTATTCTTCTTCGTTTATTACAATTTTTATATTAAAATAGCCCTCCGCTTTTTGCAGACATTTGTCGGCAGAAGCGTAAGGAATGAAAAGCGGTTTTTCCCCTTTTTTCAAAGCAAGATAACCCATGTTATACTTGTCCGTGAAATTTGAAATATCCACAATATCAACCGTTTCCCCGTGATAATTTTTTATTTCAACCTTGTTGAAATTGGCGGTTGCGGTAACGAACAGGATATTCAGCGGTTCAATCTGTTCCTGTATATCCATTTCGTTTTGCAGCCAATCGCTGTTCAAAACGCCGCGAATGGAAGCCGTATCGGCGAATTGCACAATGGCGTTATAATCTATATCAAAATCAAAGATTTCGGGTTGTTGATAACTGATTTTCCCGTTTTGTTCTATAGTGTAATGGTCTGATTTTGTGATGGAAATGCTGTTGTCTTCGGCATTTTCTTCCGTGATGGAGTATAGGCGTTCATATTTTTTTGTTACGGTAATATTGTATGAATTGTCAATTTCGGCAGACCAAAATTCGCTTTCGATGTAATTCGTCTTTTCAATGGCGATGTTGTAAGCAACGGGCAAAACCTGTATCAATGCGGGTGTTTCGGCAATGGAAACGGTTGCAAGCAATTTCATGCCCGCCTCTCCCGTGTTGGAAATTATCCATATCTCGAAATCGGGGGAAAGGGACGGCAACTTGTATTCTACAGCCCATGTTTCGGGCGTTTTCATCAGAATATGAAACTGTTCGCCCTCGAATTTGTTGATAAGTCTGGAAAGTTTATTCACAAATTCAGCAGGCAAAATATTTGCCGTATCGCTCACCGTATTGTTGCACTTGATACTGCACGGCAATGCCAACTCATTAATTTCCAATGAATAATCTTCTGTTTTCTGCCTGTTAAAACAAGAATGCAAAGAGAGCAGCAACAATCCGCACATCAAAAAATATTTTATATTTAATCGTTTCATCTATTTATGTGGTTTGTGAATGATTTTTGCAAAGATACAATTTTTAATTGACAATTTGAAATTTTGTAAAATCTTTATGAAAATACTTGGTTCAAAACAAAAAAACGTTCATTATTAATTAAAAAATGCTATCTTTGCACATATTGAACAAAACACATCGGAAAATAAACAAGTAACAGAAAATCACAAAGATAATGAACAGGATAAAAGTAGGCATCAACGGATTTGGACGCATCGGACGTCTGGTATTCAGAGCGGCAATGGAACGCGAAGACATTGAAATTGTAGGCATTAACGATTTGTTGGACATCGGATACATGGCATACATGTTGCAATACGATACCGTACACGGCAAATTTAACGGAACGGTGGAAATTAGGGATAATTATCTGATTGTCAATGGTCAGAAAATCCGCGTTACATCGGAAAAAGACCCTGCCAATCTGAAATGGAACGAGGTCAATGCGGAATATGTGGTGGAAAGCACGGGTTTGTTTCTCACACATGAAAAGGCAGAACTGCATCTGAAAGCAGGGGCGAAACGCGTGGTGATGTCGGCACCCTCCAAAGACGAAACGCCCATGTTTGTAATGGGGGTGAACCACAAAAAATATAATGGGGAAAACATTGTGTCAAATGCTTCCTGCACAACGAATTGCCTCGCCCCGCTGGTGAAGATAATTCACGAACATTTTGGTTTGGCGGAAGGCTTAATGACAACCGTTCACGCAGCAACCGCCACGCAAAAAACAGTGGACGGACCCTCTGCAAAAGATTGGCGGGGAGGACGTTCCATCTTGGGAAACATCATTCCCTCCTCCACAGGGGCGGCGAAAGCGGCAACGAAAGTTATCCCCGAATTGAAAGGAAGATTAACGGGCATGTCCTTCCGCGTTCCCACCGCAAACGTATCGGTGGTGGACTTGACTTGCCGTTTGGAAAAACCCGCCACCTACGACGAAATCAAAGCCGTTGTCAAGCAAGCCGCTGAAAATGAGTTAAAAGGGATTTTGGCTTACACCGAAGACTCGGTTGTTTCCTCCGATTTCATTCACGATTCGCATTCGTCCATTTTCGATGCGGGGGCGGGCATCATGCTGAACGAACATTTTGTAAAACTTGTTTCGTGGTACGACAACGAATGGGGTTATTCCTGCCGCATTTTGGATATGATTGCGTTTATGTCCTGCTCGCCAATTGCATAAAACAGTCTTCCACGCTGGGTTCGATTGGGTTTAGCGCAACATCTTCGTATCCAAGTTCCTGCAATTTCCGCAAGGTGTTTTCTTTTGAGAAAAGGGCAGGATTGACCGTGATGTGATGCGTATCTCCGAATGCGTAAGCCGTTAATACTGCGGGCAATATGCGTAAATCTACAAGCAGTTTGGACATGTTTTTTGCTGTTGCTGCCCACAGGGGTTTATCAAATTTCGAGACGATGTTTTGCGGTGTATCGATGTCCAAAAATGCACCTTTTTGAATTAAGCCTACTCTGTCGCAGAGAGCGGCTTCGTCCATGTAAGGAGTTGATACTAAAATGGTTATTCCCTGTGTTTTCAGTTTTTTGAGCATTTGCCAGAATTCTTTTCGGGAAACGGGGTCAACGCCCGTTGTCGGCTCGTCCAAAAACAGAACCGAAGGCTTGTGTATCAACGCACAACTTAACGCCAGTTTCTGCTTCATTCCACCCGACAAAGCACCTGCCCGCCGATTTTTAAACGGTTCTATCTGTTTGTAAATATCCTCTACCAAGTGATAATTTTCCTCCAAAGAAGTTTGAAACACGCGGGCAAAAAAGTTAATATTTTCCTCCACCGACAAATCTTGATACAGGGAAAAACGCCCGGGCATGTAACCTACTCTTTTTCGGATAGTTCGATAATCTTTCACCACGTCGAAACCGTCCACCGATGCCTGTCCGCTGTCGGCGAGCAAAAGGGTAGTCAGTATGCGGAAAAGCGTAGTTTTCCCCGCACCGTCTGGACCGATAATGCCGAATATTTCGCCCGTCTCCACCTCAAAACTTACTCCTTTTAAGGCGTTTACCTTTTTGTAACTGCGGGTGATGTCTTTTACTGTGATAGCGTTCATTTTGTTATTTTTGCAAAGATAGCATTTTTTACTGAATTTTATTATTTCAATAAAAAATTGTATCTTTGCAAAAGTCTATATAAAACATTAAAAAAACAGATTAAGATGAAGAACGCATTTGTATTTCCTGGGCAAGGTGCTCAATTTGTGGGAATGGGAAAAGAGTTGTACGAGAGCAGCCATTTGGCAAAAAATCTCTTTGAAAGAGCCAATGAGATATTGGGATTTCGCATCAGCGATATTATGTTCAACGGCACGGAAGACGATTTGAAGCAGACAAAAGTAACGCAACCTGCTATTTTTCTGCACTCCGTCATTTTGGTGGCAACGCAGGAAAATGAGGTCAAACCCGATATGGTTGCGGGGCATTCGCTGGGTGAATTTTCGGCTTTGGTGAGTGCAAAATGCCTGTCGTTTGAGGACGGTTTGCAATTGGTGCACAAACGGGCATTAGCCATGCAGAAAGCCTGCGAAAAAGCACCTTCCACCATGGCAGCAGTCTTGGGAATGGAAGATAACAAGGTGATAGACATTTGTTTACGTGTTACCGATGAAATTGTGGTTGCGGCAAATTTCAATTCGCCCGGACAGATTGTTATTTCGGGGTCGATAGCGGGAATTGAAAAGGCAAGCGAAATCTTGAAAGTAAGCGGTGCAAAAAGGGTTCTTCCCTTGAAAGTGGGCGGTGCATTTCATTCGCCTTTCATGGAAACGGCTGCGGTGGAATTGAAAGCGGCTATCAACAAAGTAGAGTTTTCAACACCGACCTGTCCTATCTATCAGAATGTCACGGCAAAAGCAAGTACGGATACGGCGGAAATCAAGGAAAATCTTATCAAGCAAATGACCTCCCCAGTCTTGTGGACGCAGACTGTTCAAAACATGGTCGCAGACGGGGCGGAACATTTTACGGAATACGGTCCGGGAACGGTTTTGCAGGGTTTGATAAAGAAAATCGCACAGGTAGAAGCAATAAGTATAGGAAATAATTAAAATTCAACAATATGAAACTTTTATTAATCAGTAATTCAACCAATTATGGAGAGCCTTATCTGGCTTGGTGTCAAACGCAGATAGATTATTTTTGCCAGTTGAATGCCGTTTCGCAAAAGAGCAACATTCTTTTTATTCCTTTTGCGGGGGTGAATATCGGCGGGATTGCCTATCCCAAAAGTTACGATGCGTATGAAAAACGCGTGCAGAATGTTTTCAAAATCTGGGGATATGAGAATGTAAAATCCATTCACCATTTTACTGAAAATGAGGAAGAAATGAAAAAAGTTGTTGAAAACTCCGACTGTATTTTGGTAGGCGGAGGCAATACTTTTCATCTCTACGCGGAAATGCACAGGTATCATTTGATTGAACAAATTCGGGAAAAAGTGAAACAGGGAACGCCTTATATCGGGTGGAGTGCAGGTTCTAATTTAGCCTGTCCGACCCTTTGTACAACCAACGACATGCCCATTATTCAACCGAAAAGTTTTGAAGGTTTAAATTTGGTGCCTTTCCAAATCAATCCGCATTATTTAGACCCGACACCCGAAATTGACAAAATGATTAAGCACGGGGGCGAAACGCGTCAGGATAGGTTGAATGAATATTTGGCTGTCAATCAGAAAATGACAGTTGTCGGTCTTCGCGAAGCCTGTGCTTTGTGGGTGGACGGTAAGAAAATGACCTTGCGGGGTGGTAAGAAATTGGTGGTAATGCAGTACAAACCAACTGAATGCGAATTTGAACCGGGTACAGATTTGAGCGGGTTGTTGGCAATATAAAATATATACGATATGGAAAAACGAATGAAAAGTACTGTAAAGGTTTTTCCAGCACTGCTGGTTTTAGTGTTGATAGTTTTTGGCTTAACTGCCACGAACTGCAAAAGAGAAGAAAAAGAAGATTACTATGCCGCCTATTACGATGCTATAGGGGAAGGTTATGTCTTTATGTGCGACTTTGTAGGTAATATCATGTATCCCGTACAAGGATTAACAATAACCGTAACTACATGGATTGATAAGAATACGGACATCATATTTAGTCTTCCTACCATAGAAGAAACATATACTACTGATGCAAACGGTAGGTATCAAGTACGCTTTATTAAACGTACTTATCGTAAGGATGCTTGGCTGTATCTCATTACTTCTTCTTTTCTTGAAGGGAACCTTTTAGGAGAAGGAAGATGCATTGAAGTTGAGCCTAACGTCATAAAGAGGACAAACAGCATCTATAAGTTTTCAAGATATAATATTTTACATAGATATATCAAAAACGCAAAAAATGCGTCATTAAATTCAGTTTAAAGAAAAATATGTCCCCTGCTTATCAAAAGTTAGGGGAGTTTTTTATGTAAAAAACTCTAAAAAATTCACTTTCAACCACTAATAAAAAATGCTGATTTTCAATCAATTAAAAATATTTTTATTTTTTTTAAAACTTAATTGATTGATACTGCTGTAAATAAAAATTAGTAACAGCATCTTGTTAATTTCTTTTGCTATTTTACCCTCAAAAATATTCTCCCCATTATTATCTTTGCAAATAGAGAAAATTCGTCTCTGCAAAATGCGTTTATGACTGATTTTTCAGCGGGAAAGGCAGAGGAAAATTTTTTCAAAAAGTGGGTTTTTTATAAAAAATATGCAAAATACAAACAGAATTGAACATGGGCTTATTAAACAATTTATTCGCTATCGGCAAGACCGACTACACAGAAGGCACTGACCTTCACTCTGCGAGATACGACAAGGTGTCTTCCCAATTGGAACAGTTGGAAGACCTGAAAGGAAATTCGCTGTCGAAGATTAGAGCGAATTCGCGTCCCGTTAAAGCCGTTTTGAAAGAACTGCAATCGGCTGATTTACAGGAAAATAACATGGATATTGATAATACATTAAGTAATAAAGATATGAATTTGGAAAGAAAAAAATATACTGCGGAAGAGGTATTGGCAAAGGCTACCGAATATTTTAACGGAGACGGAATGGTTGCCAACGTGTGGATGAACAAGTATGCGTTGCGGGACGCGTTCAGCAACCTTTATGAACTGACACCCAACGACATGCACTTGCGTATCGCCCACGAGTTTGCCCGTATTGAACAGAAATATCCCAATCCGATGGAGGAGGCGGACATTCTTGCTTTATTGAAAGATTTTCAATATATCATTCCGCAGGGCAGTCCCATGTTCGGCATTGGAAATTCATATCAAATCGCCTCATTATCAAACTGTTTCGTGATTGGACAGGGCAGTAATTCCGATTCTTACGGTTCTATCATGAAAACGGACGAAGAACAGGTGCAACTGATGAAAAGACGCGGAGGCGTGGGACATGATTTGTCGCACATCCGCCCCGAAGGCAGCCTGGTGAACAACAGCGCCCTGACTTCGACGGGGATAGTGCCTTTCATGGAGCGTTTTTCCAATTCCACCCGCGAAGTCGCACAAGGCGGCAGACGGGGGGCTTTGATGTTAAGCATATCCATCAAACACCCTGATGCTGAGAAGTTTATAGATGCAAAACTGACAGAAGGAAAAATCACAGGTGCAAATATTTCGGTACGGATTGACGATGAATTTATGCAATGCGTGAAAACGGGAAAGCCTTATATTCAGCAATATCCTATTAATGCAGCTGAACCGCTTGTGCGTAAGGAAGTTGATGCGGGAAAGATTTGGAATAAGATTATTCACAATGCGTGGCGGTCTGCCGAACCGGGCGTTTTGTTTTGGGATACCATCATAAGAGAGTCAATACCAGACTCTTACTCCGATTTCGGATTTGAAACCATTTCCACCAATCCCTGCGGAGAAATTCCGCTTTGTCCTTATGACAGTTGCAGGCTATTGGCTTTAAACTTATACAGTTACGTAGAAAATCCGTTTACGGCTTCGGCTAAATTTGATTTTGAAAAATTCAAATCGCATGTACGGGTTGCACAGCGTCTGATGGACGATTTGATTGATTTGGAAACTGAAAAAATAGATGCCATTTTGACAAAAGTAGAAACCGACCCCGAAGCAGAAAGCGTGAAACGGGTGGAACGGGAACTTTGGACAAAAATTAAGGATAAAACCCTGTTGGGACGGCGTACCGGTCTGGGTATCACGGCAGAAGGCGATATGTTAGCCGCTTTGAATATCCATTACGGCTCGGAAGAAGCCATTGCGTTTTCGGAAGAAGTACACAAACAGTTGGCGTTGTCAGCCTATCGTTCTTCGGTGGAAATGGCAAAGGAACGCGGGAAATTCAACCTTTACAATACCGCCAGAGAAGCGGGAAATCCGTTTATCAAACGTTTGCGGGAGGCAGACCCCGAACTGTATCAGGAAATGATGCTGCACGGCAGACGCAACATCGCTTTGCTGACCGTAGCACCCACAGGCAGTGTGAGTTTGTGTACGCAAACCACTTCGGGAATTGAGCCTGTATTTATGATTGCTTACACCCGCCGCCGCAAAGTAAATCCCTCTGATGAAAATGTAAAAGTCAGTTTTGTAGATAAAAACGGAGATGCTTTTGAGGAATATCAGGTTTTGCACCCAAAATTTAAAATTTGGGCAGAAATTAACGGATATGATGCTGAAAATCTGAAATTTATGAAATCAGACGAACTCAATGAATTAATTGAGAAATCGCCATATCACAATGCCACCGCCCATGATATTAACTGGGTGATGAAAGTGAAATTGCAGGGTGCGGTTCAAAAATGGGTGGACCATTCCATCAGCGTTACGGTCAATCTTCCTAAAGATGTGAGCGAAAGCGTTGTGAGCGAGATTTATCAGACGGCATGGGAAAGTGGTTGCAAGGGAATGACTATTTATCGAGCGGGCAGCCGAGAGGGTCTGTTGATTGACTCTAATAAAAATACGGCAAAATCGGATATGTCGTTTATGGAAAGCAATGCTCCGAAACGTCCCGAAAAGATTGAGGCTGACGTTGTTAGGTTTAAAAATGATAATGAAGAATGGATTGCCGTTGTGGGTTTGTACAATGGTCGTCCTTACGAGATATTTACGGGGAAAGCGGACAGTTTTTATCTGCATCCTGCCATTAAAAAAGGTTGGGTTGTGCGGGTGAAACCAACGAAAACAGAACCGACAAAAACAGAACCAGCGCAAACAGAACCAGCACGTTACGATTTTCATTTTGAAGATTCGGAGGGTTATCCTGGGCAGGTTTGCGGATTGTCCCGTATGTTTAAGGAAGAGTATTGGGATTACGCGAAACTGATTTCTGGTGTTTTGCGGCACGGTATGCCGATAGTCAGTGTGGTAAATCTTGTTTCCAAGTTGCGTTTTGGCGGAGATGAAATTCTGACCTGGAAGAAAGGGGTTGCCCGTGCGTTGAAAAAATATATCCCAGAGGGTACGAAAGTGAAAGATGCCTGTCCCAAATGCGGGGTGGAGGCGCTTGTTTATGGAAATGGCTGTGTGATTTGTATGAATTGCGGGGAGTCGAAGTGTGATTGAAGATGTTTTTAAAAAACTTTCAACAATAAATCCTTCGTTTTCTGCGTTATTCAAAAAATAAAAAACACAACAGCATGACAAATAAAATCAGCATCCTTTGGGCAGACGACGAAATAGATTTGTTGAAACCGCATATTCTTTTTTTGGAACAGCGCGGTTATCAGGTGATTACGGCAAAAAGCGGCAACGAAGCCATTGAAGAATTGGAAAAAAACATCATAGACGTTGTTTTTTTGGACGAAAACATGCCCGGGCTGTCTGGCATGGAAACCCTGTCGCTAATTCATGCGAAATTTCCCGCTTTGCCTATCGTAATGATTACCAAAAGCGAAGAAGAGCATATTATGGACGATGCCATCGGGTCAAACATCAATTACTACATTATCAAACCCGTTAATCCGCATCAGATATTGCACTGTTTGAAGCAGTTGACCGAAAACAGACGGCTTACTTCTGCAAAAAGTTCTTCTGATTACCAACAGTCTTTTCGGGACATCAGCATGCGGTTGATGAACAAAATGGATTACACGGAATGGATTGATATTTACCGCGAACTCACCGCTTGGGATTTGAAACTGGCGGAAAACAGCGACCCCAGCATTCACGAAATCTTCACTTCACAAAAACAGGAAGCCAATTCGCTGTTCAGCAAATTTATCGTGCAAAATTATGCCGACTGGGTGAGCGGTCAAGCCGAAAACAAACCGTTGATGTCGCATACCATACTGAAAGAGAAGGTGTTCAAGGAAATTGACGGGGAACGTCCCGTGTATCTGATTTTGATTGACAATCTGCGTTACGACCAGTGGCGGGCGATACAACCCAC
>Ga0268262_10002806_pt1 | contig 19653 bp, 17 predicted proteins | sample TergutNc150P3_FD_190354 | JGI IMG/M metagenome (GOLD analysis project Ga0268262, IMG submission 190354) | Nasutitermes corniger P3 segment gut microbial community from laboratory colony in Florida, USA - Nc150 P3 (SPAdes) (version 2) | ecosystem: Host-associated > Arthropoda: Insects >...
AACAGTCGCCGCATTTGTCCAAAGACGACAAACTTGAACTAGTTGATTGGATGATGTTCGCTTCAGGGACATCACCTGAGATAAAGAAGACGTTTCAAGACACTATTATGAAAGGAGACGCGGTTGCCATGAAAACAGGTTTTGAATTGTGGATTGAGGACGTGCGGAATGAGGGCGTACTCGTGGGAGAACGTAAAGGTAAGAGCGAAGGCGAGCGCGAGGGTGAGCGCAAGAAGGCTTTGGAAATCGCGGCGGGGATGAAGGCCGAAGGTATGGATGTATATACCATATCGAGGTTAACCGGACTCACAATCGATGAAATTATCCAATTGTGAGGCAAAGGAGATGCGGTTGCTATGAAAACAGGTTTTGAATTGTGGATTGAGGACGTGCGGAACGAGGGCGTACTCGTGGGAGAACGTAAAGGTGAACGCGAGAAGGCTCTGAAAATCGCGGACGCTATGAAAGCAAAGGGCAAGGATGTGAATGAAATTGCAGAATTTACAGGACTCACCGTCGATGAAATACTACAGCGGTGACCACCGAACGCCCCACCGCCGACCCGCACCGACCCACCCCGAACACCGAGCGGCTATCGGCGAACGACGCGACGCGACGAGGCGGGGGACACGGGACAGGGGACAGCGTACCCACCGACCCGATGGGTACGCTGAAAGGGGATTAATGATTATATTACTTCTTACTTATATACTTCATAATATTATCCCCATCACCAAAACTAACCATCTTTCGTAGTTTTATCGGTTCTTTGATTACTATGTCGTTCCATGTTTCGTTTTTGTTTTCTGTTATTTGCATCTTATTCGACAGAAAATTTATACTTATTCCACCTAGAACGTTACCGCCTCCATACTCCGAAGCCTCATAGCCTATCAACTCGAAATCAGAGTTTTGATACCGAAATCTATAATTATATAGGCGGCAAATCGCACCACCACCGCATCTTTCCCCAATTTTAATATCAAAAACACCTTTTTTTATTACGACCTCGACATCGGGGACATAAGCGGTCTCATCTTTGTTGTATGAAAAGATATCGCGGTTTTCAAACGTATTTTCGTAATCCTCTCCCTTGTTGAAGGCAATGACAATTCCACGACGGCTCTCATCTTGTTTACCTGCAATAACAAAAATATAATCCTCAAGAGCGTCTTTATTCAAATCGCCATTAACTTCCTGAAGAATCTTATATCCTGTCGGCACAAGAGCCGCAGGATTTTTTGTTTTTTCGGTAGGCGCAGTGGTGGATGTTTGAGCGGATTGGGCGGTGGGCAATGATTGGGAACCGTTGTCGCCCTCTACGCAACGAACAGAGTATCCGAAGTTCTTGCCGTTGGGCACGCCATTGATATTGATTTCGGACACGTCGTCTGTTTCGTCTTCATTAAAAAAGTTTGCCATACCACGTACGTAGATGCCATCGCTACCGTCCGTAGCCGTCCACCATTCGCCCATATCACCGCCGCTGACGAAACTGCCATCGGGACTTCGGAAGCCACCGGGTAGAGCCGAAAATCCGTAATTATCCGTACCATTGCGCTTTTTGCCCTCCCAATCATCCCACCCGTTCTTTGATTTCAACTTCTTACCTGCCCCCGAAGAACCTACCGCAGTAACCAATTCTTTCCACTCATTGTTTGACGGCAGGTGCCAGCCTTTTGGACAGGCTGTCTTTGCCGTGTTCCAATCGTACAGCCTACCGTATTTATTGCAATTATCGGCGTTGTTTTCATTGCACCAAGAACCTTTTTCGGTCTGATAATTCAGATTCTGTGCCATCCAAAATTGTTTACCAACCTTCACTGTACGATACTTTTGCCCGTCTCTCGAATCGGTGAAATCACTGGACAATTTATCAAGCCTTTGTTCATCTTCCTTTGCTTCTTTTTTCTCCGCTTCCGCGTTCTTCTTCTTGTACTCTTCCACTTTGTCTTTCCTTACCCACGTAACGACCGTGCCGTCGGTAAGCGTCCACGTGAATACATAACCCTTCACATTATATTCGCCGACAATCGCAGTATTGTTTTCCATAAGCACAAAACGTTTTCCCTCAACTTTCCATTTAACGCTTTCGTTGGCGGATACTCCTGTCCCATCCTTAAACAAGTTTATAGTGTTATCGTTCACCAAATTCACCCACTGCCCAACCAACGACCCGCCCCCGCATCCCGACAAACAAACCATCCCAACGGCCAAAACCAACAACAACAAAAGCGTCCGTCCCAATCCCTGCCGATTAAAGAGTTTCATAAAAGTCTCCTTCAAAGAATGTTAAGTTAAATTGTTATCGAATCAAAAAGTTATTTTTTGCGTTCCCGCCGACTACACCCCCGCCCCGTCTCCCGACGATTCCCCGCCGTGCTCCCCGTGTTTATGCTTGTGCGGTTTGACCGCGTATTTCTTGATGACTTCGTTGAGCGTCCTGACGAACGTCTCGTAGTTCGCCGCGCCCTCTAAGAGGACGTAGACGTTGATGATGTCGCAGATGTCGCCGAATGCCGCGTCCGTCTCGCGCCGCGCGTCTCTTAGGACTACGTCGGTCTTTGACGCGCCCTCGTTGAAGCGTCCTTTGACGAGGGTTTCGACGGCGTTGTTGCGGCGTTCCAGCTCGTTGACCCATGCGGTCAGCCCCGCCGTTCCCGCGTCGTCGGCGTACTTCTCGGTTCTCAGTTCTTGGACGAGGTTGTAGATTGCGCTCGTCTCCTCGTTGATGGGTTTCGACCCGCTGTGTTTGTAGGTTTTGAGGACGACCTGAACGCGCCGCGCCGCGTCGCGCGTGGCGGGGATCCAGTGTCTGCACATGCCTTTGTTGACCTCGTACATCCCCGTGAGGGTTTCGTCGCGCTCCGCGTCGGCCTCGTGGATTTTGGGGGTGAACGCGCTCGCGGAGACTTTCCTGAGAGCCTCGTCCTCGCGGTTGTAGAGCCTTGTGAACGTGTTGAACTGCGGCGTGATTTTGAGCGTCGCGGCGGTCTGCGCGGTCACGAGGTCGCGGAACTCGGTCATGAACTGGAAGTGCGCGTCGTTGTGCAGGTGATTTGTGTCGAATTTGACGATTTTCATGATAATTCCTTTCTATTAATGTTAATAGACTAAATGTGTATCGATATACTGACTTTCTGGATCGCTTCGTCGCTTCGCTCCTCGCGATGACCGTCATTGCGAGCGTAGCGAAGCAATCCAGAAAGCCGCCTATTTCGGTCTTGAAACACGGTTGCGGAAGTTCCGCAAGCGCCTTTTGGGTCTTGAAAACAGGTTGCGGAAGTTCCGCAAGCACATTTTCGGTCTTGAGAACAGGTTGCGGAAGTTCCGCAAGCACCTTTTCGGTCTTGAAACATGGTTTCGGAAGTTCCGAAAGCGGGTTTTGGGTCAAAAAAGCGGTTTGCGCGGTTCGCGGAGGCGTAATACGGCCCGTAGAGCAGGTTTCGCGGCGTTTTTGCGGCGCAAAACCGCCCGAAAAGCTGGTTTCGCGCCGTTTTGACGGCGTTCCTGCCCCTTGCGGGGATGTTTCCGACGGTGACGGCGGCTTGGGCTGTAACGCGATTGTTACAAAGCCGTTTTTTGCTTGCGAGTGTTTTTGGGGGGGGGGGGGGACATCACGCCGTCAACGCCGTAGGCGGTTGCCGTAGCGCGGTCGGCGCGGGCGTACCCGCGCCCGTCCGCCGCGTCGGTCGTGTCGTCGGCGGGCAAAGCGGTCGCCGTAGCGGTCAGCGTGTAAAGCGTCCCAAACGCCATAAATCCCCCATTCCGTAGAGACGCGATTCATCGCGTCTCGGTTGTTCGCAAGAGCAGCCGCCGTAGACGGTCGGTGCGGTGATGGTCATCATTACCTATCAATATAATATAGGGCGCGGCGGGAAGTCAAATTTTAAGAAAAAAACTTCCAAATCCCTGCGTCTGGGGGGGATTTGCGGGAGAAATGGTCGGATTGACGGCTGTCCCCGCCAGCCCAACTTTTTTTTGGCAACCGTCCCGCCCATGATATATATTATAAGCACACAGACCGAGGAGACCGTATGCAAGCAAAGAAGAAAGCCGCGAAGAAGACCTATAAGCCGTCGGCCAAGAAGAAGACCGTTCCGGAACTGAAAATGGTTACGATGGACGAGTTGAAAGCCATTGTCGCCGAAACATCCAAGACGATGGCCGAGAGTCACGCCAGAATGGAGGCGCGTCACGCCAAAACGGAGGCCGCTATCCAAGAGCTGTCCGCCGAATTTTGGAAGACCTATGCCGTCGTCCGAGATTTGAGCAGAAATATGGGCGGCATAAACAACAGTTTCGGACTTCTTGTCGAGGTCGTCGTCATCCCCAAAGTGCGCCACGACATAAACGCTGTCGGCGGCCATTCGTTTGATCGGGTGTTGGTAGACAAAAAGGTCAGCGCATTCGTCGCCGGCGAAAAGAACACCGTCGGCGAGATAGACATGTTTTTATTCGGCGACGCCGCCGCCGAAGCGATGATAGTCGAGATAAAGGCGCAATTCGGCATAAACCAAGTGAAAGATCGTTTGGAGAGGTTGCGGAAATTCCGCGAATACGAAGAAGAGGCCGAAATCAAAGGCAAGAAGCTTTTCGGAGCGATAGCAGGTATATACATCGATCCGAAAGCCAAAGCCCTTGCCTTGCAAAACGGCCTGTACGTCATAGAGATCCGCGAGGAAGAGGATAAATTAGACATAGCCAAACCCGACGTTTGCCGTACGTGGTAGGGAACCTATATTTTTTGCGGCCGATAAGGGACGCGCCCTCCCCTTAGGCGGATTCGATTTTAATAAATTAACCGTACGCGAGGCAGCCGAATGATGTTTCTCGACGAGGATTGGTCCGACCTCCCCGAACTGTTGGAAAACGTCCAAGAGCTCTTAGAGCTCGGCCTCATCGAAGAGGCCCGCGACATGTTGGACAAATACCAACCGGTGTTTCAGGAGTATTGGGAGTACCACTACCTCTATTCGCGCGTCTACGCCGAGCAGAACATGCCGCGCGAGGCGGTCTCATGCCTCATTGCGGGGTTGCGTTTGGAGCGCGACAACGTCGATTGCCTTCTGGGGCTTTTCTACGCGTTCGCGATGATGAACATGGTGCGCAGAGGCGGGCGTTTTCTGCTGGAGGCGCACAGGCTTTTCCCGGACAGCGAGCCGGTGCACTCCGCGCTTATCTGGTACTACACGGAGATAAACGACCTTGAGCGGGCGGTAGCCAGTTTCGAGCGGGCGAAGGCGCTCAACTCCAACAATCCCGACACCTACCGCAACGGCGGTCTCGCGTTCGACCGCTTGGGGCGCGTCGAGGAGGCGGCGGCCTGCTACAGGGCGGCGTTGGAGATAAGCCCGAATTTCGAGGAGGCGCGCGACCTCTACGCCGATCACCTGATATTCAACGGCAAGACCGACGCGGCGGTCGCGCTCTTCGAGGAGGCGCTCCGCGAGTCGCCCAAAAACGCGCGGCATATATCGAAGCTCATCTACTGCGTGTCGCAGCGCGGCGACTTCAGCAGGGCGGAGGCGCTGGCCGAACGCTCGATCGCGCTTTATCCCAACTCCCCGACGGGCTACCTCGATCTCGCGTACGTCAACCTGAACACCGGACGGCTCGGCGAAGCCGCCGAAAACGCGGACAAGGCCATCTCCGTCGCGCCCATAGACGCGGAGGGGTACCGCGTGAAGGCCATAGCCAGTTCCGAAGGCGGCGACCACGAGGCCGCCGCCGCGCTCTTTGAGAAAGCCATCGCCCTCGACCCCGGCAACACGGACGCGATGCGCGATTATTACCAGCATCTCCGCATCGCGGGAAGGCACGATCGGATGATAGACACCGTGAACAGGGTCATAAACATCGAATACCCGCACTGCACCGAAGACTACTGGTTCCTCGCCGACTACTACCGCGAGAAGAGGCAGAACGCCAACGCCTTCCGCTGTCTGCGCCTCGCCTACGACACAATGCCGGCGGAAAAGGAACTGTTGCCGCCCATGATAGAAATACTGCTCGAACAGGGGCACTCCAAATACAGTCTGCCCCTATTCGCGAACTACGTGCAGAGAAGCGGGTGGACGGACGCGATGAACGGCTTTATGCGGCACAAGTATTTCAGGGACGGTTTTTCGCAAGAGGGCATAAGGTTTCTGCGGTTCACGGGACAGCGTCCTGCGGCGTTTCGCGAGTATATATTCAAACACTACTTGTTCCGCTTCGGGCTCTTGTATTATACGTTGATAGCGGCGGCGTTGGCCGCGCCCGCCGGAATGCTTTTCGGGTGGACGGGCGTGGGGGCGGCGGCGGCGGTCTATGCGGCGTCGTTGGGAGCGATTAAGGCTGTTCGAGCGGTCTGGCGGAGAAAGTCAAACAATAAAAATCAAAAACGTTAAAACCGAATTTATTTTATCACTATGCGTAAACCCAAATTATTGCTGCATATATGCTGCGCTCCCGACGAGGCTTACGCCGTTGATTTGATTAAGGATCAATACGAGCTGCGCTGCTTCTTCTGCAATCCCAATATCTTTCCTGACGAAGAGTTTAAACTGCGGCTTAGGGAGGCTGAGAAAGCGGCGATGATTTACGGGGTTCCGTTTGCTTGGGACGATTATGATTACGGGGCGTGGGAGAACGCCGTGGCCGGGCTGACCGATACGCCGGAGGGCGGGGCGCGGTGCCGCGAATGTTTTTTGCTGCGGCTGACGCGGACGGCGGAGGTTTGCAGGGATATGGGGTGGCCGGCGTTCGGGACGGTGATGAGCGTCAGCCCGCATAAAAGGATCGCGGCGCTTGACGAGGCGGGAAATACGGCGGCGGCTGCGGTCGGCGGGGTGAGGTACGCGTCGTTTGATTTCAAGAAGAAAGACGGATTCAGAAAGAGCGTCGCGCTCAGCCGGCGGCTGGGGCTTTATCGGCAGGATTATTGCGGGTGCGGGATCAGTTTGGGGGAGGCGGAAAAGAGGAGGGCCTCGCGGGGCCGCCCGTACGATCAATAGGGATTGCAGGGCAAGCCCGCAATGACAAGCGGAGGCGGTCAGGAGGCGGGATTTCAGCCGAAAGGGGCGGGTCCGGCGGGGACGGAGGGGGTCAAAAACCGTCAAAAAAGGCGTTTTTGATGTGTTTTGAGGGGGGGGTTGGTATGAAATCTTAAAAAAATTTGCGGGTTTCAGACGAAATTATTATATTATAAAAAGGTAGCATATTACCTATAGAATTAGGTGAAACGCACTCTTCTTTGAGGTAAGGCAGGGGTTATGAGGTCAAAAATTTTGGCTTTGGGAACAGCTATGTTGGAGTTCTTGTCCGCTACGTGGGCGTGGGTGTGGAGCATGTGCTGTGATAGCGGCACGCTTGTCAGGCACCCTTGTTTGGCCGAATTTGGGTGCAACAATATATCAAATATCACAGATTGTCAAGGAGTTGTCGCTGTAACTCCTTGTAAATCAACGAGTTACCCCCCCCCCCCCCCCCCCCCTACCTCATTTTATAGCCTTTTTTGGGGCTATATGCCCCGTAAATCAACGATTTGCCATCGGGGAGACATTTTTGTCCACCCAAAAACAATGCGCCGTAGACGCGAATTTAACGCGGTTTACGGGTGTCCGCCTTTTTGCTTTTTTGTCGATTTCGACTCACATAATACTGTTCGCTTGCCACAAATTTATCGAAAGGGCTTAACGTGAAAAGAGTGTCGTTTTTTCTATTCATTATATTATTCGTTGGAATGTCGGCGGCTGGAATCAAGTATGTGGCCGTAGTGGAGAGCGACATAGACGAAGCGTCAGGCGCGTCCGAAAAGATAAGCCGTGCGGACGTTAGGCTTGTAACGGCGGAACTTCGCCGAGAGGCCGTCAAGAACCTGCCGCCGAACAAGTACAGCATAATGACGGCGGAAACCGTCATCGCGCAAGGCGGGGCTGTCTTGGAAGAATGCGCCGACGAGAACTGCGTCATCTCCCTCGGCTCGAAAATCGGCGCGGATTATATAGTGCGCGGAACGGTCAGCAAAGTGGAATCGAAATTCACGCTTCAAGTGGAGATGTACGAGACGGAAAACGGGACATTGGTGGCCTCGTGCGACCCCGTCCGCTCCGAAAGCATCGGGGGGCTTATAGAGAAAGCGTCGGAGGCCTGCGGAAATATGTTTAAGACGTGGGTGGCCTCGCAAAAAAATCAAGCGTCGGAATCCGCAATGATAAAATTTGTAAGAAGCTTGAGCATAGGCGGCGGCGCATTCTTTACGAGCGACTTGGGCGGCGGACTGGAATACGGCAACGGCGAACATCTGAGAACGCCATATTACGGCGGCGGGGCGTATCTGTTCATAGACGCGGTATACGCCGAAATCGTCGCGGGTTACTCTGCGGGCGGCGGGAAGTGGAAAAGCGCGGACGCTAAAAACAGCGGCAACCTGCCCGATATGACGCGCTCATACATTAATATAGGCATCTTCGCGAAATATCCGATTGAGACGGGGAGCGTGAAAATCTTTCCGCTCTTGGGGATAGACTACGAAGCGTCTATATCGGGCGAGCGCACGTCCGAACTGGGTACTTTCGCGACGAAAGAGTCTACAAGCGCGTTGTGGTTCAAGGTCGGCGGGGGAGCGGATTTCAGGTTGAGCGAAAACGTGTACCTGCGCGGCGAATTGCTGTACGGCGTTAGGACGGCGAGCGAGTTTGAGAATACGTGGAAGGACGAGGAGACCGCGCAGACGGGGCTTATGGTGAAAGCGAAGTTAGGGCACGGCGGGTCGGTGAAAGTCGGGGCGGGTGTTAGGTTTTGATAGTGATAGCGTGATAATTAAATCTGTAACAATTATACAAGGAGAATGTCATGAAGAAGTCTATTATGTGTGTTTGCGTTACTATATTTACCGTAACCGCCGCGCTCCTGTTTATTGGGTGCGAAGACAGCGCAAGCCCGAATTATAAAGGGTATGTGGACGAGTTTCTTGTTCGGGTGAATGAGAAACCAGGATCGTCAGGGGGCGGGTCGGGATCGTACCAAGTGACGATTAAAAGCGAAGGAGATGGCGCGTCAGGCAACGGCGCAAATATAGCGGGTGCGGAAGTTCGAATATATGCGGGGACACGGCCTGTTCCGCATTGGTTCGAAAAGTGGACATCCAACAAGAACGTAACTTTTGCTAACCCTAATAGCGCGACAACGACGTTTATCATGCCGGCAAGCGATGTGACGGTAACGGCGGTCTTTTGGACATTTTCAGGTTGGGGTACTTTCAATGACGCGAGAGGCGGCGGTAAAACATACAAAACAATAACTATCAAAGGCAAAAAATGGATGGCTGAAAATTTGAACTATACGCCGTCGAGCGGTAATAGTTGGTGTTATGGTAATAGTACCGATAGCTGCAATAAATATGGTCGTTTGTACGATTGGGAGACGGCAAAGACCGTCTGTCCATCCGGGTGGCACTTGCCCACTCGTCGGGAATGGGGAGATTTGGCTATTTTGGCTGGAGGCACCGGAGATTATGGAGAAACAGGCACTGGAGGTAAAATATTAAAGGCGACAAGCGGATGGAAAGATGGCGGTAATGGTACGGATGAAATGGGTTTTTCGGCTTTGCCCGGCGGCCGCCGCGTCGCCGGCGGCAATTTCTACAATGCCGGCGACATCGGCTGTTGGTGGACGGCCACGGAGTACGGCAGCGGTTACGCCTACGGCCGGGGCATGGGTTACGACTACGACGACGTGGAAGCGAACAGCAACGGTGTAGGCGACGGTATCTCTGTGCGTTGTCGAGAGGACTGAAGTGCGGTACGGTAGGCGAAGCCAACCGTATCGCGCCGATGTTAGCCGTGACGGATGGAGAAGTATACGGGGGATGGTGAAGCGTACGTCAAACTTGGGAAAAAATACGAACAAACATTTAAACCGAGGAGGTAATTATGAAGTGGATTAGGTACACTGAAAACAAGAACGTTGGATATATTAATTCAACGGCTGTTGTCAAATTATATGCCAATATCTGTACGGATCAGTATATCGTTGAGGTCACGCTTAGCAACGGAGAAAAAGTTACTCTTTTCAATAATCTGACGTTGCAATGTGCAGAAGAGGAGATGGAAAAAATAATGAAAACTATTGACAAAGAATTAAAAACTTAAAATGGTTCCGCCCAAGCCCCATAACCGCCGTTGATAACCCTAAATCGACGGTTATGGCTCCGACCGAGGCCGCCGCGAAGTCGGAGGCCGCAGTTTCTGTAGCCTCACTAAAACAGTCCCGCTACGACGCTTTTTAGCCATACCCCACTCTGACCTGTCACCCCCGCCCGACATTTTTTTGCAATCCCGCCGTCTGTGTGTGGTCGTCGGGTCGGTCGGTGTTCGGTCAGTCCCCGCCCCTACTTTTTATTTGACTTTGTCCGCCCCCAAATATTATCTTACGTATATTAGCGTAAAACATCAATACCGCCCCATAGGAGCCAATTATGTGCGACAAAGCCGTATTAAGCGAGATCACGGAAAGGGTCTGCGCCGCCGCCAAGGAGGTCTTGGGCGATAGGTTGGAGAAGGTGATCCTATTCGGCTCATATGCAAGGGGCGACTACGACGAGGAATCTGACATCGACATAATGATAATCGCCGACATAGCGTTGGAGGATAAGACCGCAATACGGCAGAAAATCCATAAGGTAGCCGGAGACCTTGATATGGAATATGATGTTCTTGTTACTTTTTGTATGACTTGCAGCGACATATTTCACAAATACCGCGATATTTCAGGTTTTTACATAAACGTAGAGAAAGACGGGGTGTTATTGTATGCAGCCTAATTCTAATCATACTCCTGTTGATTTTGCCCGTTATCGAATTGATAGCGCGAAATTATGTTTGCAGGATGCCAAAACACCGGGCGTTTCTTTTGAGAACGCCGCTAACCGTTCTTATTATTGTATATTTAACGCGATGCGCGCGGTCTTGGCGCTTGACCGGTTTGACTCCAAAAAACATTCCGGTGTAATCGATGCCTTTCGTAAGGGATACATAAGAACCGGAATCTTTCCGGCGGACTTCTCGGATATTATCAAAAACGCCTTCGAAATCCGCCTTGAAAGTGATTACGAGGCCTTCTACGTTGTATCAAAGGCCGAAGTCGCCGCGCAGGTTGAAAACGCCGGAATATTCTTAGAGGCGGTGGAGAAGTATATCGCCGAGAGAACCCAAAGCGCGTGATACACTGCCTCGCGTCCCCGCAAAAAAGGGCGGCTCTGCGAAGCCGCCCGTACGATAGGGATTGCGGGGCAAGCCCGCAATGACAAGGGGTCTTAATTGCCGACCACGACTATTATTGAAGATATATTCGCCGCGTTTCCGCTTTGCGTCGCGACCTTGCCTTTCACCAAATAGCTGCCGGCCGCGACACGGCGGCCTTTCGCGTCCGTCAAGTCCCAGGAGCCTATCGCGCGCTTCGACAGGTTGCCGGAGGACGCGTCGTTTATATTGACGCTCTTGACGGTGTTCCCCAACGCGTCGTAGATGAACAGCGATCCGCCGATGATCGGCTTTCCCTGCCAAAAGAATTTGACGGCGTCGGCCGATCGGCTTGCGGGGACGGGGCCGACGGAAAAATTGTTTGATACGGCGGCGACGGGGGTTATGGCGGCCGATTCGGTTGTCTTAGGTGTGTTGGGGATTACGAGGTCGGTGACGAGCGTGGCGGTGCTGCTCTCCTCGCGGTTATACGCCTCTATCATCTTGCCGCGGATATACGCGCCGGATGTTGTCAGATCGTCGGGTGTCCAATTGCCGTCATACTTCCGCACGGCCGGTTTGAGCGCCGAGGCGCCCTCGTCCTTGTAGGTGACGGACCAATTGACCCAACTCACTTTGTTTTCGTCAAGGAAATTCAGCCACGTGGTGGCTTCGTCAAGATCTAAAGGTTCTTTTCCGGTATTCATGCAAACGCCGAATTCTGAAACGAAGACCGCTTTATTGTGGGTGTTGAGGGATGTTTTAACTTTTGCACGAAGCGGGTCCTTGTGCGGAGCGTAAGCGGAATAAAAATGCACCGTGTAAACGAGATTGACGCCGTCGACCGGGGCCGCCGTAGCGATTTCAGGGCTCGCGCACCAAGTCGGCGTGCCGATGATGATCACGTTTTTGTCGTCTATCGCTCTTATGGCGTTTACGACGGTTTGCGCGTAGGGCTTTACGTCGTTTGTCCAAGAGGCGACGGTTGTGCCTGTCGGTTCGTTGTATATTTCGTAGAGAACGTTGGGAACGTCCTTATATTTTCTGGCCATTTCTTCAAAAAACTCTTTAGCGTCATTGGTGTGCGTGTGGGCGTTGTGCGAGTGCCAATCGATTATGACGTAAATCCCCTTTGCGATGGCGGCATCCGCCACGGTGACGACGCGCTGTTTGTTGGCGTCTTTACCGCCGGTCAGATAACCCTGTCCCCACGTCTCGTTAATACCCATGGCCGCCCTGACGACGTTCGCTTTCCAATCGTCGGCCAGCCAATTGACCGCGCTGGCGTTGTAGTAACTAGAACCCTCTCCCGCCATGCTCCAAAAAAGACTCATCCCCCGAAGCTGCACGGGCTTCCCGGTATTCATGCTCACAAGCTTGTTGCCTTCCACGGCAAGCTGCCCGTAACGCTTCACCGGAGTCTCCGCGACGGACAAACTCGCGGCCAACAGTAAAAACGACGCAAAAACAGTAAAACGCTTCATAGACATAAACACGCTCCCGCGATATAGGTTGAAAAGGCAGATCGTTACCGAATGATACGTTAAACGCGCACTGATAATTTAGGTATAATTAATAAATATAGCTAATTATTCGCTCTGATGCGGCGAAAAAGAAATAATTTTCGAGGACGAGGCGGTTCCGTCCCGCCCCGCCGTCAATCCCCGACCAATATCGCCATCCACGCCAGCGTGTCGAACCCGTTCTCCTTTAGCCGCTTGATTACATTGGGGATGAACTTGCCGTTGTGCAGCACCGTCTTGGAGAAGGCCTGGACGACGCGCGTCACGGTCTCGTCGGTGAGCCCTTTGCGGCACCCGGCCACTCCGTTGAGGTGCAGTTTAAGCATGCCGTATAGGACGCATATAAACAGGTAGGAGTCCCACGTCGTCTCGCCGGAGCCGAAGGGCATCAGGTGCGAGAAGTACTCGTTCACCGCGAAATTTTCCAGAACGTAGGCCTTGTCTTTGAGGTAGGCGGCCACGTAGGTCTCGCGGTTTTCCGTGTACTTTTTTATTATGGCTTCCGGCTCCGTTCCGACCACGAAGCCTATGCCGGCCATCGTTTCAACCACGTAGTCGAGGTAGGCCCGGCTTGACACCAGCTCCGTTCTCAGGCGTTCGTCGGTCAGCTCCTTGGCGAGCCTCATTTGTATGCTGAAGTTGGGTTCCACCGTGTCTAATTCGGCTTTGAGGGAACCTGATTCGATATCCGCTCCGAAGCGTTCGAGCATGGCCGGCAGCTCTTCCACGCGGCCGGCCGCGTCGAGTTCGTCTATCTTTCGGCACAGCATCCCCAGGAGCGTCAGCCGCTGGCCGAGGGGGTACTCGCGGTTTTGGAGGATGGAGAGGCAGAACAGGCGCGTGTCCCAGAAGAATTTGACCGGTTTCGCGGCGTTTTTAGTGAGGTTCGGGGCGAGGGACGGCGCGCGGGCCGGAATGCGGCCGACCTCCGGTTCTTCGTCAACCCTCTCAAAGGAGATGCCCTCCTCGTTGAAGAGCGCGAGCCGCGCGATCTCGGGGCAGGAGAGCGTGGCGCCGCGTTCGAGCTTCTTGTCCACAATCTTGTAGTGGCGCGGGTAGATGGCGCAGACGTCGGACAGCCCGTCGTAGCCGAGCTTGCTCTGGATGACGCAGAGGTTTTTCGCGTCCAAGAACGGGCAGTCGCCGTTCACCAAGCCGACCTTCGCGTAGGCGTCGTCGCTCTTGACGTCCTCCTTGCGCTCCCGCTTTATGTGCTTGTCGAGCATGGCTAAGAGCTCTTTGTCGTCCGCGCGTCTGTATTTGAGGTAGGTCTTTTTATCGATGGACACCCGCCAGCCCTTGCAGCAGCTGTCGGTGCAGGCGCCGCCGACGCATTTGAACTTGCTCAAGTATTCGGGCTGAAGGATAGATCTCTTTTTTTTGGGCATGGCCGCCGCGCGCTCCTTTTCGTTTAGGCGATTCGGGTAAGTACGTACGAATATAAAAAATATTATACGGGCGGCCGCCGCGCAATTTATTTTTATAAAATATGTTACGGCCGCCGCCGCAGGGCTGCGAAGCCGGTTCTTTCGTTAGGATATCCGAGGATGCCGCCGCGTTGAAAAAACTACTGATCGTATCGCTGATAATCGTCGCCGCCGTCGCGGTGTGCGGCGTGCCCGCCTACTACGGCGCGAAGTACGCGTTCAACAGCTACTTCGAGGGTTGGGGCGGCAAGCTCATAGACCTCGAGAACCGGGGGCTGCTCTCCCGCGAGTACGGGGCCGGGTGGCAGGACGTGCTCATGGTCAAGGCCATGGAGCTTGAGGCCCGGCGCATAACGGACACGAGCGGCGAGTTCGGCGAGGGGCAGAGGATCGTTGACGGCGTGGAGGTCTCCGACTTCCCCTCCCTCGCCGTCGTCAGGCTGCTCAACGAGGTGCGCGAGTACTCCAACACCATCCTCATAACCGACCGCGCCGACCGCCCGATCACCCGCATAAAGACCGACCACCGCCGCGCGAAGATGGCGGAGTTCCCCAAAACGCTCGTCACCGCGCTCATCGCCGCCGAGGACAAGCACTACATGGACAATCCGCTCGGCTTCAGCTTCGACAGCTTCGTCCGCGCCTTCGCGAACGCCGTCCCCGCCACCGTAAAGAAGCTCAGGCCGGCCGCGCCGCGAGGCACGTCCACCATCACGCAGCAGGTGGCAAAGCTGTTCATGTCGCGTTTGGACGAGGCGGGGCAGCGCCGGGTGTCGAACACCGTAAACCGCAAAACGCGCGAGCTGAAATTGGCCGCCGCCCTGCGCAAAATGTACACTCCCGAAGAGATCCTCGAAGTCTACATGAACCACGCCGTGACGAGCGACCACGGGCTGATCGGCTACAAGGACATAGCGCGGGGGCTCTTCGGCAAGGAGCTGGGCGAGCTCACCGACGCGGAGTGCGTCTACCTCGCGCGGATGGTCAAGTGGGGGCGCAACCTGAAGCCCAAGATCGCCGCGCAGTGCCATATAGACATGGGGCGCATGGGCGACGCGCTGGGCTGGGACGACGCAAAACGCGCCGCCGTGCTCGCCCAAATCGACACGCTGACGTTCGCGAGGCCTAAGCGCATAGAGGGCGAACACGGCCCGCTCGTGGATTTGGCGAATGAGTTCTGGCTCCTCACCCTGCGCCGCAACGGCTCCAGCGAGGCGCAGATCGCGCAGATGGACCTCATCGACCCCAATTCGCTCGTCAGGCGCAAGGGGAACCTCACGATCAAGCTCTCCATAGACCTCCCGCTTCAGAAGACGCTCGAAAGATTGGTCTCCGAGAGGGGCTACGGCGCGGACACGGTGATCGTTGACGAGGTGCGCATAGGCAGCCGGGGCGGCGACTTCCATTTTTCCGCCGCGCCGAGCGATACGGTGCGCCGAAACCGCGTCCTCGCACAAACGGAGGACTTTTCGGAACCCGGGCAGTCTTTCGTCACCACCCTCTACGCGGGCGACACCGTGGTCGAGAACGTCCGCTACTCCAAGGCGGGCCACAACACCTACCGCCGCAGCGTCTTCTACTACGTGCGCAAGCCCACCCTCGTGAACGGCCAGTACTTCGCCTACGCGATAATGTGCTCGAAGACCGGAAAGCTCCTCGCCTACCACTCCAAAGACAGGCTGGGGTCGCGGCTGAGCTGTCTGCTCAAAAACCGCACGCCGAACGGCTCGTCGCTCGCCAAGCCGCTGCTGAACGCGCTGAGCTTCGATTTGGAGATATTCAAGCCGTACAGCCGCTGGACGGACGCGCTGCCGGTGACGGGCGGCGTCCAGTGGAGCAGGTCTATACAATATAAAGGCGACAAACCCGTGGGCGTGATCTTCGACAACAGCGCCGTCAAAGGACGCGGCTACCCCGTGCACAACTCCGGTCGGAAGTTCGAGGGATGCCAGTACGTCTTCGATTTGCTGGCCACGTCGAACAACGTTCTGAGCGCGGAGATCGTCTACAGGCTCAACCGCCGCCTCTACGACGGCGGGGACATCGCAACCGGGGCGTTCCCGCTCGTCAACTACTTCTACCGCGTGGGCGCGCTGAACCGTGTCCGCGACGATATGCGCCTCTCGTCGGTGACGGGCGTGCGCGTACTGAAGGAGTTTTACCGCAACTCCGGCGCGCCGGTAGACAGCATGATGCAGGGCGGCAAAAAGATCGCCGTGTCCGACAGCCTCTACTCCGTGGCCCTCGGAACGCTCGAAGTCTCTCTCTACGAGCAGATGCACCTGTTCAACACGCTCTACAACAACGACCTGATAGAGCGGCCCGCCGACCGCAACTCGCTCGCCATAGAGTCTATAGAGCTCAACGGCGTGCCCGTGCCGCTCAACGACACGCTGAGACGCTACCACCCGTTCGCCGACATAAACAACATCCGCCCCACGCTCCTCGGCATGCACAAGCGTCTCGCCGGAAACAAGTGGGAGGGTCTGGGCGACTACGACATCTCCGCGGCCGACGTCGATTTCACCGATCCCGTCTACGAGTCCGACAGGTTCGACCCCGACGCGTTCTACTTAGACGCGCCGCTCGCGAACATAGCGAAGAGCGGCACGACCGACGACATCCTGCGCCCGTTCAACGTTGACGCGTCGAGCGCGAAGCGCACGAACTACTGCATTTGGAACGCGGTTCTGCGGGTGGACATGGCGAAGCTGCCCGGGGCGAAAAGCGGAAAATCGGCGGCGGTGTCCGAGGTGCGCGACATCACGGTGGCGAGCATAGGCGAGGGAAACCAGCAGTACACCGGGCCGCGCGACGGAAAGTCGCTGCACAAGTTTTTGACCACAGGCTTGCTGAAGAGCGTGGGCGTAAAAGCGCCCAACGGCTACTTTGCGCAATACGAAGAGTACATAAAGCGGACGACGCCGCCCTCTGAAAACTGCGGCGAGGAGACCGCGCAGCCGGAAGTGCCCATCAGCGCGGTCAGGGACGACGATATTTTGTACTAATACCCGTAAGTCACGGAGGCCCCGAACTCCCTCCCGCCCGCGAACACGTCCAACAAAAAACCCTTCACCGTCACGCCTACGCCGCCGAAGAACAGGTTGCGGTAGTCGAACGTTTTGATCAGCTCCGCCGGGTCTTCCGGCGCGCGCGCGTAGCCGAACCGCGCGCTGTACATCTGCGCGATCCGCAGCTCCGCGCCGGCGCGCAGCATATAGGCGGTAGGGCGCGACCGCACGAAAACGTTCGCCATCTCTACGTCGATCGGTATCCGCAGCAGAAACGAGTTCGCGATCGGGAGCGAGTAGAGCATCCCCGCTGTGATCGAACGGTGCCGCCCGTTTATCCACCCCTCCGACTTGTCCCGCCCGTCGGCCTCGCTCCAGCGGTATCCGGCAACGTTTGAGAAGACGAGCGCGAAGTCGAAGCCGGGGAGGTACCGCTGGTAGAACCCGATGTCGAGAAGCAGGCTGTTGCCGCGCGCGTAGATGGAGCTGACGGCGTATTCCGTCCCGCCGCTCTCTTCGCCGCTCGCGGCGGGCGCGGGGATGTCGTGACGCCAATTGGAGTTCTCGTAGCGGATGTTCATCCCGAACTCGACCGGCCCCGGCCCGTCGTCTTCCGTCCTGTCGAAGAGCCGTCCGGCGAAGTTTATAGTGGCGTCGTGCACCGCGCCGCGCCCGCCGCTCAAATATCGGTAGAAGACCCCCATAGCCCCCCCGTTTTCCTCGAAAAACACCGCCCCGAACGGCAGCGCGAGCCTGTCGAACACGTCGTCGCGCCCGTATCCGGCCTCGTACGCCCCCTTGGCCCCGATCTTAACCGCCGTTAGCGCAGGGTTCGCCAGCCCCTGAAAGATGTCGTGCGGAACCGCGCCGCCCGCCCCCGCGAAGGAGCGCGAGATCACGCTCTGCGGCGCGGCGCGGGAGTAGACGTAAAAAAGCGTGTCGTCGGCGCGGGCGGCGCAGGCGAACGCCGCGAGCGGCAACAAGAGGCGGCGCGCGTATATCATAAATACGCCGATAAACGCCGCGCGGCGGCGATGTGCGGATGTTCGGGTCATTATGGCGTATAATATACAACAATGCGGGGGCCAAAGTCAAAAATAACGTCGCGATTCTTCGGATTGCGCGTTCGGGCCGTTCTTTTATGATACGGCGCGCCAAAAAAATCCGATTAGCCGTCGGGGATTGAGCCGCGCAATACGGCGGCTTTACAAAAATTTTACAAATTTCGGAGACGATATCGCGCCTGACCGCGTTATATTATGTATTGGAGGGAAACGGCGCGGCCCGCCGCGTAAACGCGGCGCGTTGGGATATTCTAAATATGTTGTCCCGCGATCCGATGGGAATATTTTAGAAACGGTTGTATTATTATGCATATAAGACGTATCGAAAATGTAACCGATATGACGGGCGGCGGCGAAAGCCACCGTCTTTTTTTATGAAAGGGGCGCGGCTGTATGGCTATCAACAAAATCAATAATGAAATCGTGGCCAATGAAATACTTCCGTTGGTATGGAAGTCTAAACCTATCATCGGCAGAAAGATCACCAAGATTGATATTATAGGAGATTTAACGTCCGAGCACCCGGTATACGTTATAAAAACCTGGGGCCTTTACGCCCCTGAGACGACGGCCGATTATTTCGCCGTCGCCGCCGACAGCATAAGCGAGGCGGTGAATAAGTTTATAATATTCTGCAAAACCGCCAACCGATACGATTGTTTCGTCGATGAAAACCGTTATCAGCTGAGCTGCCATCTTAAGTCATCCAATAAAGACAGGTTTACCCAATTCGACGAGGGATACATAGAGACGGAGTGCTTTGACATTAGAGAGTGCGGTTTGGAGGAATTTGTCGCCGAGTATATGAAGATGATGTGAGCCGATTTTACGCCCCCGCCCGACATTTTTTTGCAATCCCGCCGCCCGTAATGTATATTTATTTGGTAACAAGGAGGCCGTATGCCCGTCAAACAACAGGCCGTCAAAAAGACCGTAAAGAAGAAGCGTCCCGCGACCGCCGTCAAGCGGATTTTGGGCGTGTAGACGGTCAAGCGCGGGCTGACGGCGGCGGAAAACGGGGTTTTAAGGGGGGATTTCCGGTCAGGGGACGGCGAAAAATAGGTTTTTTAACTTTTTTTGACTTCCCGCGCTCCCATGTATTATATTGGTATTAATGATGACCATCATCGCGCCGCCAGTTTACGGCGGCCGCTCTTGCGAATAACCGAGACGCGATAAATCGCGTCTCTACGGAACGGGGGACTTATGGCGTTTGGGACGCTTTACACGCAGATCGCTACGGGGACGGCTTTGCCCGTTGCCGACCGCGCCACGACAGCCGCCTTCGGCTTTGACGGCGTGATGCCCCCCCCCCCCCCCCCCCCCCCCCCCCCCCCCCCACAACACTCGCAAGCAAAACACGGCTTTGTAACAATCGCGTTACAGTTCAAGCCGCCATCACC
>Ga0268262_10002807_pt1 | contig 19644 bp, 20 predicted proteins | sample TergutNc150P3_FD_190354 | JGI IMG/M metagenome (GOLD analysis project Ga0268262, IMG submission 190354) | Nasutitermes corniger P3 segment gut microbial community from laboratory colony in Florida, USA - Nc150 P3 (SPAdes) (version 2) | ecosystem: Host-associated > Arthropoda: Insects >...
AATTTATTTATTGACAAGACAAAACCTAATGTTAATTTTGAAACAAAAAAATTGATAATTGATGTTTACTTGCCTGAACTGAAAAGTATTTCTTTAAATGGTGCTGGAAATTTTGAAATCAATAATGGAAACGCTTCCGAATTGAATATTTCCCTTTCTGGTACGGGAAATATTGACGCACAAGATTTTCAGGTTCAAAATGTAAGTATTAGATTTTCTGGGGCAGGCAATGCAAAAATATGGGCAACAAATACCTTGAATGGCAGTTTTTCCGGTTCTGGAAATATTTTATATAAAGGAAGTCCGACAATAAATATAAATAAAACAGTTGCTGGAAACATAGAACCATTGTAAAGGTTCCTAGTTAAGCAACATCGCCAGCAAAACGATAATTGCCGCAAACGAAACAGAAACCAAAATTATTAACCCGACGATAATAGAATTGCTATTTTTGCTTGCGGTAGTATTTATTTTTCTGGTTATACTTCTAAACGCATTTGTCGTTTGTTTCAAAATGTTTCTGTTTATCCGCGATGCTGCTGAGACGGCTCGGTTGTCGGAACCGCTCAAGTATTTATTTACGCTCATATAATCGGTGGACATACTGTCGCGACCTTCCGACAAAACAAGTTCGAGGTCTCTTACGACATCGCTGGCGTAACTGTAACGCTCGTTTCTATTTTTTTTAATCGCTTTCAGTATTATCAACTCCAAACGCACGGGAATATCGTGACGAATTTTAGACGGATTTCTCGGTATTTCTGTTACTTGACGATACGCGATGCTTATCGGGTCTTCGCCGCAAAACGGCGGATTTCCCGTGCACATTTCATACATCAAAATTCCAAGCGAATAAATGTCGGTGCGCTGGTCGAATCCCTTCCCCTCCGCCTGTTCGGGCGACATATATTCGGGCGTTCCGACAGCCATTCCGACCATCGTAACACGCTCTCTTCCCTTTATTCTTGCTATTCCGAAATCGGTAATATGGCATTTGTTGTCGTCCTTTGAAACCAAAATGTTTTGCGGTTTTATGTCCCGATGAACTACGCCTTTTGAATGTGCGCAGCTGAGTCCGCGGCAAATTTGCTTTGAATATTCGATTATCGTTTCAATCGGCAGCGGTTTTCGTTTTTGAATAATGTCAAAAAGCGAACTTCCGTCAATATATTGCATAGCCAAATAGTGCATTCCGTTGACGAATCCGTAATCGTAAAGCGAAACTATGTTGTCGTGCATCAATATTGATATAGCCCGCGCTTCCGATTCAAAGCGCCGCACCGCTTCGTTTTGAGATTCGGGGTCGTTTTTTCCTTGCGAAGGAAGAGTTTTTATCGCGACCAAACGACCTACCGGCAACTGCTTGGCAAGATAAACGCTCCCCATTCCGCCTCGTCCTATTTCGCGGATTATCTCAAAATTTGCAATTTTTTTTGGAACTTGAACCAAAATCAATTCCTTTTTGTTAAAGCGCCGATAAAATCCCACTAATTTCATCAACCGCCTTTTCAAGGCTGTCGTTTACTACAAAATAATTATATTTTCCGCACGATTTCGCAAAATCGTTTTCTTTTTTTGCATTTTCCATACGAATTTTAATCGATGTCTCGTTTTCAGACGCTCTTTTGCGTAATCTCGTCTCTAATTCTTCAAACGACGGCGCCTCAATAAAGATTGCGACAATATTTTTCGGGTACTGGTCGTTCAAAATCATTCTTCCTTGAACGTCGATGTCCATTACGACAATTTTGCCCGCATTTAAGTTTTTTTCGATGAAATCTCGCGGCGTTCCGTAATAATTTTCGTGAACCTGCGCCCATTCCACAAAACCGTTGTCGTCGATTTTCGCCAAAAAATCCTCTTTGCTCATAAAAAAATAATCTACGCCGTCTTTTTCGCCGTCCCGCGGGCTTCTTGTCGTTGCGGAAACGGAATAAACCAACTGCGGCATTTTTTTGCGTAACGCCGACAAAATCGTACTTTTTCCCGCACCGCTTGCCGCGGACAAAACGACTATTTTCCCTTTTCTGCTTTTCAATTTTGGCGTCATTCTTTCAAACTCCCGAATTTCTCGAACAAATTTAATTTTTTCGCAATTTCAAATCCCAAAACCGCCCCCGCCGAAACCACGTTCATAGAATTTTTAAGCCCCAAAACCGGAACTTCCACTACTGCGTCGCAAATTTGCAAAACGTCCTGCGAAATTCCCAGCGCCTCGTTTCCTAAAACTATCGCCGTCGGTTTTTCGATTTCCAATCTATCGTATCGAATTGAGTTTCTCGCCGTCTCCGCCGCTAAAACCTTTACGCCTTTTGCCTTCAAATCCAAAACCGCGTCCGTCGTTTTTTCAAAATGCTTCCAAGCGACAAAATCTACCGTTCCAAGCGACGTTTTTTGAAGTTTCACGTGCGGTGGAAACGCCGTATAACCGCACAAATACACTCCGCTTACCCTCAAAACGTCGCCAAGCCGAAAAAACGCCCCTACGTTAAACGCGCTACGCAGATTGTCAAGCACGAAATAAATCGGCGACTTTTCCAAATTCGCGTATTCTTCGCGAGAAATATCCGCGTCTTGCGTTTTCACGCCGAAATTTGTTTCAATATCACCTATTTTCAGCGCCAAATTCTTCCCGCAAAATATATTTTTTCAATAACACTTCAAAAGGGAAAATAATTTATGAACATAGCGGTCGCTACTTCTTTATTCGCAGAAAACAAATTTGACCTGTTTTTAGCGATTTCTTACGCGGAAAAAAACGAAATTTTCGCCGTTCAGTTTTATATGAGTCCAAATATTCAAAATGACACAAAAACCGTTGAAAAAATTCGGGACTTGTGTGAAAAAAAATCGATAAAGGTTCTTTGTCACTCGCCTTTTTACATTGGAAGCGCCGCAGAAAAAAAGCATTGCGAAGCGCTGTTCAATATTTTTCCAAAAGTGTGCGATAACAAATATTGTATCTTTCATTTCGACGAAGATTGCGGCGTTGATGCTATGCTTGACGACTGCAAAAAACTTGTCGATTTCGGGCTTTTGCCGTGCATAGAAAATTTCTACAAAGACAAATCACAAAGCGGATTAAGCGCGAATATGGAAAAATATTTATCGTTTTTTGATAAAATATTCGCTCAAAATATTTCCGCAATTCCCGTTTTAGATTTTCCGCGTTTGTTCGTTGAGGAATTCAGCGGTTTTAATCCGCTTCTTTTGGCGCAGACGCTTATAGAAAAATTTGCGAAACGAAAAATAATCGTCCACGCCATAGATTCGATTTCGCCGCGACAAGACCGCGATAATTGGTGCGCCGTCGGAAACGGCATTGTCGCGTATTCGGATATTTTTGAGGCGATTAAACGTTTTGACGTTTTTGTAGAATACGCGGTTTTGGAATATGAAAATACGGCTTTTATAGCGCAAAGTATCGAAAATTTGAACAAATACGCCGACACGGAAATAACGATTTAGCAAGATGCAACATTTTTAATCCGCCCGTTTGCTTATTTTCGGCAAAATTTCTTTTTTCCATTCGTCAAAAGAATTGTCTAAAATTTTTTTCCGCGCGGTTTTTACCAAGTTAACATAAAAATGAACGTTATGAAGCGAAAGAAGCCGCAAAGATAAAATTTCGCCTGCAAGATATAAATGTCGTATATAACTTCGCGAAAAATTTTTACAGGCATAACAATCGCAATTTTCATCGATAGGATTGTCGAAGTCCGTTTTGTATTTTGAATTTCTGATATTTACCTGCCCGTTCCACGAATAAACCGAACCGTTTCGCGCGTTTCGCGTCGGCATAACGCAGTCGAACATATCGATTCCGCAGTCGATACATTCGATAATATCGACGGGCTTTCCGACTCCCATAAGGTATCGCGGCTTGTTTGAGGGAAGCAGGTTTGCCGTAAATTTTGCGGTTTTATACATGTCTTCGTTGCTTTCTCCTACCGCAAGTCCGCCGACGGAATAACCGTCAAAATCCATTTGAACTAATTCCTTTGCGCAGGATTCGCGCAGTTGTTCGTTAATTCCGCCTTGAACTATTCCGAACAAAAATTGTTCATATCCGTGGTAAAACGGCGTTTCTTCGTGCGTTTCTTTACATATCCGCGCCCATTTTATCGTGCGTTCGACCGCTTTTTTTATCTGGATAAACTCGGCTGTCGAAGGCGGACATTCGTCAAACGGCATAATTATATCCGCGCCCAGATTATGTTCTATCTTAATAACGCTTTCGGGGGTAAAATAGTGTTTAGAGCCGTCGATATGCGACTGGAAATGAACGCCGTCGTCTGTGATTTTACGCTTTTCTTTTAGCGAAAATACTTGAAAACCGCCGCTGTCGGTCAAAATCGCCGCGCCCCAGTTTTCAAATTTATGCAGTCCTCCTCCGGCGGCTATAACTTCGCTTGTCGGTCGTAAATGCAAATGATAAGTATTCGCCAAAATGATTTTTGCGCCCGCGTCCGTAAGTTCGTGCGGCGAAAGCGACTTTACGCTCGCCTGAGTTCCTACCGGCATAAAAACCGGCGTTTCGACTTTTCCGTGAGCGGTCGTAAATACTCCCGCCCTTGCGCAAGAATTTTTGTTTTCGGCAAGTAATTCAAATGGCAACATTCGCTATCCGTTTTATAATTATCGACCTTTATTCACCTTATCGTCTTTTGATTAAAATAATATTTTGCACAATAAAAACCGGAAGACGTAAAAATTTTGCTTCAAGATTAGTTAAGCAAATATAATCTATGATTAACTTATCCCGAACGTAACGAAATTATAACTTTTTATTCGTTGAATGTTTACAATATGCTTAAAGTTGCTCATCCTGCTCAAATTCTTTGTCAAAATATCCGTCGATAACGGACGCATCTAAAAATAAAGTCGTTATTTCTTCAGACATTTTTATTTTTTCTTTGCTTAGAAAACAACAAATTTTCTTAACCCCCCCCCCCGCAAGTAAAAACGCTTTGGAAGCGAATTTTGTAAAAAAGCAAACGAGGCGGAATTTGTTTTTGCGCGGGGGCAAATAGTATATTCACTTGAAATTTGTATATATATTTTTAAAAATTAGGAGAAAAGTATGATTTCAAAAGAAAAAATTCTCGCCAATCTTAAAAATTGCATAAGCGATACCGCTTTTTTGGATTTACCAAATCGCAAAGCGGGAAAAGTCCGCGACCAATTTGATTTGGGCGATAAATTGTTGCTTGTCACGACCGACCGACAATCGGCTTTCGACAGAATTTTGGCACAGGTACCATTCAAAGGACAAGTGCTTAATCAGGTGAGCGCCTGGTGGTTTGAACAGACAAAAGACATTGTAAAAAATCACGTTATTTCTATTCCCGACCCGAACGCGACGCTTGCGCAGAAATGTAAAGTTTTTCCTATCGAATTTGTTATGCGCGGGTATTTGACCGGCTCGACAAATACGTCGGCTTGGACGCAATACAAAGACGGGAAGCGAAACATTTGCGGCAATATCCTTCCCGACGGAATGGTGAAAAATCAGAAATTTGAGAAAAACATTTTGACGCCGACAACAAAAGACGACGCGCACGACGAAAATATTTCCGCGCAGGAAATCATCGAAAAAGGAATAATCCCCGCCGAAAAATGGGAAAAATTATCAAAAATTTCGTTCGCTCTTTTTGAGAGAGGGCAGGAGATAGCCGCAAAACACGGGCTTATTTTAGTAGATACGAAATACGAATTGGGCGAGAACGCAAACGGGGAAATAATTCTTATCGACGAAATTCATACGCCGGACAGTTCGCGCTATTGGCTTGCGAATTCTTATGAAGAAAGGTTTTCACAAGGCAAAGACCCCGAAAATATAGACAAAGAATTTTTGCGTCTGTGGTTCAAAGACCACTGCGACCCGTATAACGACAAAGTTCTTCCGCAAGCGCCCGACGATTTGGTCGCGGAGTTGAGTTATCGCTATATTTCGCTTTATGAAATGATTACCGCAAAAGAATTTTCGATTGACGATTCGCAGTCGATTCAGGAACGTTTGAAGAAAAATTTGGCGAATATTAGATGACGCGGGAAATTCTTTTTCAATTACCCGGACAGGGAAGCCATTTTTTCGGGATGGGCGCGGATTTGCAAAACGGCGGCGACAAACTTTTTGAAGAATTGCTTGAAATCGGTTCGCAAACTATAAAAAAAGACCTGAAAAAAGTAATATTCGGAAACGAGAGCGCGGAATTTAACGACTCAAAAATTTTACAGCCGACCATCGCCGCTATTTCGCTTTCTTTGATAAAAATTCTTGAAGACGAAGGAATTTCGCCGTCGGCGGTTATGGGGCATTCTTTGGGCGAGATTACCGCGCTTGGCGCCGTCGGCTCTTTGTCGTTTGAAAAGACCGTAGAATTTGCGGCTTTTCGAGGGATTCTTATGGACGAAAGCGCGAAATTATGCGGCGGCGGAACTATGACGGCAGTACTTCTTGCGGGCGGCGCGGATTGCCAAAAAATAATCGACGAAATGAATTTGCAGGATACGATTTTTGTGGCTAACGACAACGCCCCAACACAAGCGGTGGTAAGCGGAAAGTTGGACGGCTTGGAAAAATTCGAGAAACATATTGAGCAAACGATGCGGGTTAAAACCAAACGTATAGCCGTCGCGGGACCTTGGCATACGCCGTTTATCCGGCATGCAAAACAAGTGTTTTCAGATTGGGTGAAAGATAAAGAAATTTTACCGCCGAAATGTAAATTTATAATGAACGGAACGGCTAAAGAAGAAAACGACCCGCAAATAATACGCGAACTGATAACAAATCAATTCGTAAAATCCGTTCGCTGGCGGGAGTCCTGCGAATATGTAAAAAATACGCATTTCTCGGCGATTATAGAAGTTGGACCGGGAAAAATTTTGGCTGGACTTATGCGGGCGAACAAAATAATCAAATCGTCCGACTTTCACGGCTCCGTTTCGTCTGTCGAAGAGGCGAAAGCAGTCAAAGAAAAAATCGCGGGCATCGAATGTGATTAAAATCGGTATAAATAAAACCAAACTCAATAAGCCAAATCTCGTTACGTTATTGACTAAATTCCGCGGCTTCCGAAATTCCCTGTTTGACGACATCTCTGATATTTTGTACTCTTTTTCGCAAGTCGTCGAATTCGCCGCTTTCGTCCATATACGGAATTACAAAAATATTTAATTCACGCTCTACCGTGCGCAGTGTATCGGCAAAGGTTTCCATATTTATGTTTCGCAGCATCTCCTCGACGACCAAAATCCGATTAAACGGCGTTCTTTGTTTTTGAGCGATTACCGAAATATGTTCGCGATGAACCAAATAAGTAAAATTTGCCGTAAAAGCGATGTCTTTTATGTATTTTGAAACGAAAAAGTTCCAAAGCAAATCTTGTCCTGAGCGTATATTTGAAAAATACAAGTTGTTTTCAACGATAAATTGTCTTCGGATGAGTTTGTTCCACGGTGTCATTGGAATATACCCGTTTAAATTAAAAAACGGCATACGTTTTCTTATCCAAGCGGTTTTATTTGTGTATTCGGGAAACGTAAAAATCTCAAAAAACGCGTCATAATAGTCCGTTTTTACAAGTTCTCCGTTATCAATTTTAATCTGCTGCGCCTGCCCTTGAACAATATCGACGTTTTTGTATTTTTGCGCCAAACCGGAAAGAATCAGCAGCGAATTATCAGGAATTTCATCGTCCGCATCGACAAAAACGACGTATTCGCCTGACGAATTTCTTATTCCGACGTTTCTGCATTCTCCCGCTCCGCAATTTTTATTTTGACGGATTAAAGCAAATTTTATTTCCCCATCGTATTTGTCGATTAAGTTTTGTAAAATCTGCGCCGAATCGTCTTGCGAGAAGTCGTCAACAAAAAAACATTCTATATTGCGATTGCGGTACTTTTGTTTGGCGATTGACAGAAAACAACGCTCAATCCACCGCGAAGCGTTGAAAACCGGAACGATTATTGATATTAGAAAGTCCTGTTTCGACTCGTAAACCGTTTTATTTACAAGCGTATTGTCCGACAAATTATGCGGAGATTTTTCCAAAACGGTTTTAATTCGCATATTAAATCACTTCCTATTTTTTGTACAAGTTGGAAACTTTCGGTTTTGAATATACGTTATTGTAAACTTGTGTGTCAAGAGTAAAAAGAAAAAATTGTGGAAAATATCATTAGATGTTTTGCGCAAATAATATTTTCCCTGAAAAGATGATAACAAATGGGGACGACTCAAATGAAAAAAAATTTCATAATATTCGCGGCGGTGTTTTTCTTGTTCGCGCAAGAAAACGGAAATTTGCCCATCGATGTTGCGCAACCGACGGACGAAAACGTGCAAGCGACCGACACGGTTTCGGTGCAGCCGCAAATTGCCGAAAATGAAATACCGATAGAAGATACCGTCGGCGATACCGCTAAACTTGCGGAATCAAACGATGAAAAAAAGATTTATTTAATATTTTTTGCAGGTATTCAAGTCGGACAGGCGCCTGAAATAAGAGACAGATTTGCGGATATGATAAGAACGCAATTGGACAGAGAAAGCAACATCGACTTTGTGCCGAAAGAGGTTAGCGCACGAATTTCCAGAAAATTGTTTTTGGACAAAAAAATCACGATAAATTCGGCTTTTTTCGATGAGTTGGAAAAATACGACCTGCAAAACACGATAGTTCTTTTGGTAGATATTGAAGAATATTCGATAAAAGCGGCGCGAAGATATTTAATCGGCGCAGGTGTCGAAGGAAAACTCAAAGCAAGTTTTCTGTTTTATGATGCCGCCGCAAGAAGAGAATTGTTTTTAGCGAAAGCGTCAAGCGTTTCCGTCGTGAAAAAAGGGCTTATCTGGTGGCATTCGCTTGAAACGAGTATTAACATTTCTTCCGACGACATAAAAAAAATCAACGCGGATTTGCTTAACGACGTAGTCGGGCAGGGATTCGATATGCTGGAAATTGCTATTTCTTTCAAAAAATAGTAAGTTTTGGTTTGCGCCGATATTATTTTTGGACGTAACGATTTTTTATTTTTATAGAGGCAAAAAAATGGCGCAGTATGAAAAATTAAACAATGTTTTTGACGACAAAGCGGAATTTGACAAATTTAACGGATTGCTTTTGAAAGCGATAGAGGATTTTAAGTCCTACCGTAACGGAAACGTGACATACGGCGAAGTTATGTATGTTATGGAATGTGTTTTGGATTCTTTGCGCAACATTTCCGAAAAAGATGCGCGCACTAAAAAATTTACCAACATTTTCGGCGATTCGCCGTCGTTTACCGTCTTGCTTGCCGCCGAATGCCGACTTGTCGAAACGCTTGTAAAAAAGAGAATTCTTTCTTCGGAGGATGAAGATTATGTTCTCTATGGCGAAGAATAGCAAATGTTTTTTGCTGTCGATACCCGCGCAGGAGAAATACATTCCGTTGGTCAGAAGATACATCGTCGATGCTTTATCGACGTACGGATTTCGCGGCGGATTTTTAGAGCAGGTAGAAATTGTTATCGACGAATTGAGCAATAAATTTTCACAAAGTTCCCAAAATCGCGTAGTCGGCGTTTGGATGAACATAAAATTTGAAGTGGATAATAACGGATTTTCTTTTAACATTTTGGAGCAGGGCGGATTTGAAGAAAAAGAAAATCCGGGCAAATTGCTGTCGGAATTTCCTGAAATTCGTTTGGTCGAACGGTATTCGGATTCTGCGCGTTTAGATTTGCACGGCAGTAGTATCGTAAACGTAAAAATGTCCCGATTTGCAAAGGAGAATTGATGCCGTCCATACTTTTGAGCGAAGAATTTGAAGAACTTGCGTTTTTGAGATTTTTTGAAAACGAAAATTTTGAAGACGGACTTTCCGATTGTTTTGAAAAAATCGGTTCTTGTGCGCGAAAATTCGTTATTGCCGATTTTGCGGCGATAAACGGCGTTCCCGAAGATATTATGTTGAAAATAGCGGATTTTGCCGATGAAATAGAAAAAAAATATTTCAAAAAATTGTGTTTTGTGTGTCAATCCGATGCTTTCTATGGAAAAAAAAACGTGATGCAAAACAATTTTTTGAAAATATTTCGCAATATAGGGGATGCGATAAATTATTTTTATTGGGATTGTTGCAGAAATCGCGACATTGTAACGATGAAAATTCCGTCCGATATGCGTCTTGTGCCGCTTGCCAGAGAAAGTATTCGGGATTTTATGGAGTTGTGCGGAATTTCGGAAAGAACGATGTTTCAGATGGGAATGGTTATAGACGAGTTATGCAACAACGCGATTGAACACGGAACACAAGACGAAAGCAAAACGATAGAAGTTTTATGTTTAATTTCCGCAGACCTCATAGAAATAAACGTATATAACGGATATTCTGCGGTTGCAACAAAAGAAAAACACGGACACGAATTGAAAAAAAGTATGGAGAAATGGGCGAATTCTCCAAATCAAGCGGAAAACGAGTTTAGGGGCAGGGGGTTGGCGTTGGTAAAAAAAGTTTCTGATAGTTTTGAAATAAATAGTTCACACGATGGGACATGGATTCATATAACCAAAAAGAAAGGACAAGCGGATTATGCAAACGCAAATTGACATTCAAAGAACGGATACGGATACCGTTGATAGCGGTGTTATTTTAAAAGTTAAAGGAGACATTGATTCAACTACATCAACGTATTTTTCTGATACGATATTTGATATTTTGAACAATGAACAAAAAATCAACATTATTGCAGACCTGAAAGAATTAAGGTATTTGAACAGTACCGGACTGGGAGCGTTTTTGAACATAACCAAATCGGTTCGCTTAAAAGGCGGAGTGTTCGCGATTTGCAGCGTGAACGATAACATTATGGACGTAATTGACATCATCGGCGCGACGTCGGCGCTCAATATTTACAAAAATATTGATGAAACGCTTACCGCTTTGGCGAAAAAATAGGAGTCAAGATGAGAAAAATTTGTTTGACAGTTTGTATTTGTGTTTTTGTTCTCGTTTGCGGATGCGCAAAAAAAGTCGCGGACGATTCTGCGGAGGACTTTAATTCGCCTTTTGGAAAAATCGGCAAAAAAGTTTATTCAATCGGCGATTTGACCGCTTTTAACAGTATGCTTTATCATCATCCGGTTCGCGGAATGCAGGGGCGTTTCCCCGGAAGCCGCAATACCACGGCGCTTTTCGTAGAGACGCAGGTTTTGTATCCCGAAGCGTCGGCGCATAAAAAATTAGTTATGAACGGAACGGAATGGAAGTGGAAAGAGATTTATATTCCCGGACAGATTTATCAGGTCGGCATAATCGACAAAAATATGGGCGCGACCGACGCGGAAATTTACGAATATTACAAAAAGCATAAAAACGAATTGCTTGTGGAATTCGGTCTTGGCGAAAAGGATTCTATGGATTTTAATCGCGCAAGAGTTTCGGTCGTCAAAAAATTATTTTTGGACAAGCATCCGCCTTCCGCAGAATTTGCGGCACAGTTTTCGGGATTTCCCGAAAGCGAAATTCAAACGAAATGGTTTGAGCAGATGGCGGGCGACAGAGCGTCGTTTTTCAGGGATTTGCTTTACAAAAAGAAATACGGCACGGATTTCCCAAGATACAACATAAAATCCGAACTTGTCGGCGCGGGAAAATTGATTTCTGAAACGGAATTAGGAATAGTTATGAATTGGGTCGCCAAAGGACAAAACGTTTCTGAAAATCTGGTAGCCGCAAAAATGGTTTCGTGGATTTTGTTCGCCGAAGAAGCGAAAAGTTCGGGTTATGTAAAATCGGAAGGTTACAAAAAACTCAAAGAACAATTTGAAAAATTTGAAGTCGTGCGATATTATGTGAACGAAATATTGGGCGATAAAGTTGAAAGCGACTTTGAACCGAACGAGGATTTTGTAAAATTCGCGATTGCCGATAGGAACAAAACTCCGTCGTTTGAAATCGCACAGGAAGAGGTCGCGCAGTACAGCGATTCGCTGAAAACGACGATGCACGAGGCGAAAGTAATAGAGTATATTCACAAAAAATGCTCAAAAGTCGGAATCACGCATTTGCAAAAAGATTACATTTATCCGTTTGAAAGAACCGCGGCTCAACTCAAACACGAAGCGGACAGTTTGGCAGCGAATTTGAACGCAGAAAGAGCCAAAAGAATTTATCGCGACTTAACCGAATGGTATTTGTATTCGGAAGAAGGCAAAAACGCATTTTTGGAATTGGCGAAATTAAATATGGACGCAAAATCGTATGTGGACGCAATAAATTCATACCGAAAATTCTTGCTTTACGGCGGCACGGATTTAGACCAATGCAGCGCGTTTTTTATGATTGGTTATATTTACGCGGAATATTTGGAAAAATACCCTTTTGCGGCGATGAATCACAGGTGGATTTTGAAAAATCAACCGGACTGCAACTTGTCTTCGGACGCTGAATTTATGTATCTGCATTTGGGTGAACCTATCGAAGATGTGGAAGAACTTCGTCAGCAATCGATAAGACAAGGCAGGGAATAGTATTTTTTCAAATGAAACAGACGGAAATATCATTTGATGAGATAATAGATAATTTAATACTAAATCTCAAGCCGATTGAAAACGAACCGGCGATTTCGCGGCAGATACAAGTTTTGTCGCAGATTCGGCAGCGGCTTTTTTCCGGCGAAATTCATATAGCGGTCGTAGGGCAGTTTAACCGCGGCAAATCGACTTTTATCAACAAATTGATAAAAAAAGACCTGCTTCCCGCTTCTGTTTTGCCTCTTACGGCGATTCCGACGGAGATTCGCTACGGAGAAGAAACAAAAGCGGTAATTTCGTTTTCGGACGGCTCGCAGGAAGAGGCAAGCGAAAAAGACGTGAAAGAAAGTTTGGATAGTTTTGTCACGGAAAACCGCAACCCCGAAAACAAATTAAGTGTTGCCAAAGCGGTGGTTTTTTGCAAAAGCGAATTTCTTGCCGGTTCTACGGTTATAATTGACACTCCCGGATTCGGCTCGACGCACATTCACAACACGAAAGCGACGCTGGACATTTTGCCGCAATGCGATGCCGTGTTTTTTATGTTAAGCGCCGATTTGCCCATAACGCAGATGGAATTGAATTTCATAAAACAGATAATTCCGCAGTCCAGCAGAATATTTTTTGTTTACAACAAAATCGACTTGTTAAGCGAAAGCGAATTTAACGAAACGACGGATTTTATTAAAAAAACAATCAAAGGCAGGTTAAGCATTGAAGTCGGCAAGTGGTTTCTTGCTGTTTCGGCAAAAACGGAAAAAGGAATGGACGTAATTTCAAACGAGGTCATAAATTTTTTGCAAAAAGAAAAGTTTTTTTCGCTTTCGCAGGCGTTAGAAAAGAAACTCTTTTTATCGTTCAAAGCGATTAAGGAAACTACGGACGCTATAAGCAACGGTTTGGACGACAAATTAAATATATCGAGGATGTCGTTAGAAAGGTTGAAAAAAGAATTAGCCGAAAACGAAATTTTAATAAAAAAATTAAAAATTATGGAAGATATTCTGGAAAACATTCCGTTTTTTACTACTAAAATAAACAAAGTTAAAACGATTTCCGACGAAATTTCCAAAATCAAAGAATTGTCGCCTATAAAAGACCGCGTAATAAACTCGCTGCTGGCGGACAACCAAAGCAAATCCGGAAATATATTTAGCGAAATGATAAAAGAATACCACAAAAAAAATTCGGAAATTTCGCCGAAAATCTCTCACGAAGAAAAAAACGTCAGAAACATTGAAAGAAGTCAAGAGCCGCTTCGTGAAACGCTTTCAAACATTCAAAACTGCATTAGTTTATATACCCAATAATTTTCCAAGACCTTTTTGACGTAGCCGCGCGTTTCCGCAAAGCCCAAACACTCTACAAAAAACGGCTCGTCGGCGGCGATGTCCGCGTTATTTTTCAGCCATTTTTTTACGTTATGCAAACCGCCGTTGTAGCCGGCAAGCGTCTGCACAAAATCGCCGTCCGTCAATTTTAGAAGTTTGCTTAAATAATAAGTTCCAAATTCTATGTTCAGTTCGGGGTTTAGCAAATAGTTGGTTTCAAATGAATCTTTTTTCAAATCGTCGGCGATTTCTTTGCCGGTGTATGGCATAATTTGCATAAGCCCGATTGCTCCGACCGGCGACATAATTTGCGGCGAAAACGTACTTTCCTGACGCATAACCGCCCATATAAGTTGTGGTTTTACATCGAATTTTTGCGCACTTGCCTCGACCTCTTTGGCGAAAGCGTCGGGATACATAAGTTTTGCGTATTGCGGCGAAAATTCGTATCGCTGTTCATACGGCATAGCCCAAAAAATTCGCCGCGCCAAACGGTACGAATGATAAACCGAACCAGTTTTCGCATAAAATCTCGCCAGCGAAACTACGATAGGATAATTTTTCACACTGCGGTTTTCTATCGGCTCAAAAAGCAATTCCGCTTCGTCTCGAAGTCCCAGCGTTCCCAAAAATATTCCCAAAAGCAAGTTGTCGAGAATGTCCGCAGAGGCGGATATGTTCGATTTTTCGTTTTTGGAAATCTTGTCGATGCGCGAATGCCAAACGGAATCGCTTATTCTTATGAGCGAAACGTTTGTGTCGCCGAATAATTGCCGAGCGCGAAAACCGTAATAATTTAGCGAGTAGCGGGCGTTTATCGAGTCGATAATTTTTTTTGCCGAAAGGGTGTCGTTTTTTGCCAGAAAAGTCCTTGCCGACCAGTAAAGAGACGCCGGAACATATACGGATTCGGGAAATTTAGCGCGAAATTTATCAAATTCTTTGAGCGCCAAATCAAATTTTTTTTGCCGAAAATTCAAAAGCCCGACTCGCAAAGCCGACTCTTCGCCGCGCGTTCCGACGGGTCGCTGATTCGATATTTTTTCAAACTGAATTTTCGCCGCTTCAAAATCCTTATGGTCTTCTCTGTCCCACGCCAGATACCACAAAATATCGTGCGTAATTTTGCTGTTAGGATACGCCTTCACGTGCTTTTCATAATATTTATGCGCCTCTTTTGTATTTCCTGTTTGCCGATATGCGCGCCCGATTTTGTAAATCAAATCCGATTCGTCGCCGTATTTTTCAACGTATTCCGTCCCATATTTTATCACGTTTGTCCAATTTTTCATCGAATAATTAAGTTGCGTTCTAAACATCAAATATTGTCTTTTGGAGACCTCGTGTTCAAAATCTTTTTTGCCGACCGCAAAGTTTAGCCAGTTGCTGGCTCCCTGAAGAAAATCCTGATTTGACATTTCCTGCGCTATTTCAAACGCGGTTTTTGCGTCAAGCGCGCTGTCGGCGATGGTCGTATCCTGAATTAAATTCAAATACCGCTTGACGATTTTCTTTTCCTGCGCCGTCAAAAGACATTCGTAATACAAATTTCTGCTTAATTTTTTCCCTTTGAGTACGTTTTCTATCGTTTGTATCGAACTTTCTTCAAAAACGACGCTGCCGGCTGCGGCTATTTCGTTCAGGTAAAGCATCGCCCAAACGACGCTGCCCAAACTGTCGGGAAAAGCGGTTCGCAGCGAATCGATTTTTGAGTACAAAAAATATCGGTACGGCTCAAAAGACGTTTTGTTCGCGGCGATTCTATACGCGCTGACGGCGTACGACAAATGCCCTTGCGAAAGTTCCATATCGGCGATTCTTCTGAAAGCGAACGGCGCTATTTTTTCGGATTTTTCCGCCGCGACGATAAAATTCATAATCGCCTTTTCACGTTTGCTTTCGCGCAAATCGATTTCGCCAAGCGCCAAAAAAAACATTCCGCTGTCGTTATATTCCATTGAGCGAATTTTTTTTCTCGCCTCGTCATAATTTCCGGAAATAATTTCATCGACCGAATAATTTTTTATAAGCGAATCTATAAGCCCGACAGAAATTTCGGCACCGAAAGTTATCGCGTAAAAAATCATAATTACCGCAAAAGTTATAATTTTTTTGTCCAAAATTTCCCCTAACCCGACTTGTGCTCGGATAAAATATATTTTCTGCCGATATGAATTTCGGATTTTTGTCAATAATCCGCTTTTTTTGTTATTTGTCAAATATTATTTTTGTGATAAATGAGGAGGAGAAAATGCTTATTACAAAAGAATTTATTTCGGCAGAGCGACCTCTCGCGGTCTTCTTTACCATAAATTCATAAGATTTTAATTCCGTCAATTTAGCGTGACAACTGGTTTTCTAAAATATTAACTATTCATAAACAAACTGGAGGTTTGTATGAAAAATTCGGTAGTAGCCCCAGCAACAGTGTTAGTGTTGTTATTTTTTGGTTGTGCTGTCAAATATTACACATACACGGAAGGAGGATATGACCCAATATTTGATATGGAATCTGTTAAAACTATCGGATTTATTCCGTTTTGTAATAAAAAAACTGTGATGAACTTACTGAAAAGATATTTTTCACTTACGCCAAAAAAGAATTAGAAAAACGAGGATTTTCGGTATATTATATCCCTAAAGAATATTTGGAATATATTGAATCCGAAGCAGGTGTAGAGTGCGACGTAAAAGAAAATTACAAAAGTATGCCTGATTTGATTCTTACTATTTACTTTAATCAAGAATTAGGGAATGTTGTTCATGTTCCGGGTCAATCCGCAGGTTATTTAAATTGGGGAAACAACAGCGGAAGCGGATATTACGACGAGACACAAGGATACGACGTCCAGACTTACCTTTTGACACTCGGATATACATTATGGAGTGGAAAACCTGAATATATGGATATTGCATGGAAAGGTATTTTAACAAAAGGAAGTCCAAAAACGGACTTATTCAAACAAGCACCAAAGATGACAAATAAAATATTTAGAAAAGTATTTTGATGAGGATAGGTAATTGAAAACTTAGTTTATGGGAAACTTGTTTTTGGTGGATTCGCTTTCTTGTTTTGTGGCAGATAGTATTTTTAAGCATAAGAAAAGGATAAATAATGTCAAACAATGATTTTTTCATTCCTAATACGCTTCCACAAAGTGCTAAAGAAGCTTTTTCAAAATTAGCCATAAGTAGTTCAGATATTACCTTAAAAAAAGTATTAGAAAACGATACTATAGAAAATGATGTACTAAAAGTAATCCCTTTCATTAACTTATTGGTTAATGTAATTAAGGTTAGTAGTGCAATTAAAAATGCTCATTTCATTAAAAAGTATGATTCATTTATCGGAATAATACATGAAAACAAAATAGACGAAGAATTGTTGTTCAATGTTCTTAAAGACAAAAACAAAGTTAACAAAATAGTAGAGCAAACAATTATAGAAATAGATAGATACCAAACTATTGAAAAATCGAAAATGTTAGGGAGATTGTTTGTAAAAACATTCAAGGACAAAATATTTACTTTCGATGAATATAATACTTTATTGTTTGGAATAGAGGCAATACATCCTTATCTTGGTGTTGAAACTTTAAGAAAATATTATGAAATCGGAGAATATATAGAGGCTGAAGAAAATATAAATTCCGAACAAATTGAAAAATCTAAAACTTTAGATTATACCACATTGTCGGGCACAGGGCTTATAACTACCCCCAAAGTAATATCATATTATGGTGGCAAAACAGATTTTGTGGTATTTATAAGCAAATTAGGTATAAAATTTTACGAAAACATAGTTACGCCGATAGAATAATTACAACAATTGGAAAAATGTAGGAATCGGTAAATCATATCCCGACAACACATCAAAGATTTAACCTTGCGCTAACAAGCACAAATCCCCCCTACCCCACCTCCCCCTCAAAAAAGTTCTGCGCCGAATTGTATTTTCTCAAAACTGCATCGACTACCTGATTTTTTCTAAAACTATGATTCTTTTCACCCCTCACCCGCAGATAATTTTGCGTAATTCCGCTCAATTCCCCTTCGGTTTCGACGATAATCTTATGCGCCGTCGAAATTTGCGTCTCTGCAAAATTTTGCTTTTGCAAAACAAACAAATTCCTTAAAATTTCGCTTCTTTGTTTTTTTACTTTTTCGGGTATTTGATTTTTCATATCCGCCGCGGGCGTTTGAGGACGTAAAGAATACGTAAAAACGTGTCCGTAATTAAATCCGAATTTCTTAATGTTTTCTTTCGTCTCGGCGAAATTTTCTTCGCTTTCGCTTGGAAATCCCACTATAAAATCGCCGCCCAGATTTAACTGCGGCATAAATTTTCTATACTTTTGCAGATTTTCAAACAAATTTTCTACCGCTTTGTAATCCCTGTTCATCAAAGTCAAAATTTGCGCCGAAAGCGACTGGACAGCCACGTGCAAATGCTGGCAAACCTGCGGATTTTTAAGCATAAATTCAAACAATTCTTCGCCGCAGTCGTTTGGATTCATCGACGATAAGCGCAACCTGATTTTATCGCTCATCGAAACGATTTTTTTTGCCACGTCCAAAAAATTCTTACCGCCGTTTTGATACTGCCCGATATGCGTTCCGGCTAAAACGATTTCGTTGTAGCCCATATCTACGGCGTTTTGGGCGAGTAAAACAATTTCGCTAAAATCCGCGCTTTTGGGCTTTCCGCGCAAATAAGGAACTATGCAATAACTGCAAAACGAATCGCAGCCCTCCTGAATTTTTATCGAAAAACGCGTACGGTCGCAAACGTTCGGCGGCTGAATCGTCTTTGGAATTTTAAGTTCGGCGCGGTCGGGATTTCCTACGAAAACACCGCTTTTTTCTTTTGAAACTATATCGAAAATACCGCCTTTTTCGGCGTTTCCGAGTACAAAATCTACGTTTTCAAAATTTTTCGGCAGTTGTTGAGCCAAACAACCCGTAACTACGATTTTGGCGTTTGGATATTTTTTTTTGAGATTATTTACGAACCTGAAATTTTTTTGCTGCGAAACAAGCGTAACCGAGCAGGTATTTACTACGATAAAATCGGCGCTGGCAAAATCCTTTACGTCATAAATTATCTCAAATCCGTTTGCGCGAAACTGCGCGGCGAATGCGTCGATTTCTTCTTTATTTGTTCGGCAGCCAAACGAATAAAACGCCGCTTTCGTCGTCACCTTAAAAACCTTTTTGCGATTTCGCTCAAAGAAATTTTTGAAAAAGTCGGTCGTCCGTGCGGACAAATATGTGGGTTTTTCGTCGAAAAAAGCGCCGCCAAAAGCGCGTTCATTTCCTGTTTTTTAAGCGTATATCCAAACTTGACCGCCGCGCCGCAAGCGTAAGACGCCGCAAAATGCCTGTGAACCGACGACAATATCGCCGAATTGTTTTCGCGGATAAACTGCGCCGCCATATCTTCAATCGCCTCTTTCACCTGACTTGAGCGCGAAAAATCCGCAGGCATCGAATAAACCGCAACGGTGTTTCCGCCGAAATCCTTAATCTCAAAACCCGCTTTGGCAAACAATTCGCGAACCGACAAAACCGTCTCTTTTTCAAAAGGTTTCAAGTCCATAGTTATCGGAAAAATAAGGGTCTGCGATTCTATTCCTTCGTCCATCCCGTCCAAAATTTTTTCGTACAAAACCCGCTCGTGCGCGGCGTGCTGGTCAATCAAAAGCAAGCCGTCCGAAACCGAAACCGCGATATATTGATTTTGAATTTGAAAACACGCCACGTTTTCCCAAACGGTTTTTCCT
>Ga0268262_10002808_pt1 | contig 19643 bp, 9 predicted proteins | sample TergutNc150P3_FD_190354 | JGI IMG/M metagenome (GOLD analysis project Ga0268262, IMG submission 190354) | Nasutitermes corniger P3 segment gut microbial community from laboratory colony in Florida, USA - Nc150 P3 (SPAdes) (version 2) | ecosystem: Host-associated > Arthropoda: Insects > Digestive...
GATACCCGGCTCGCCGCCTACCAGTATGGCGCTCCGTTTCATGATTCCGCCGCCCAATACCCGGTCCAATTCGGCAATACCCGATGAAATTCGCCCGCCATCCCTGCTTTCTACCGAGGCAAGCGGCCAGGATTGGGGTAAACCCGGCCCTTTTCCCTTATTTTCCCGGCGATTGCCGGTTCCTTTACCATTGAAAGCCGCCGAAGTTTCAATCAAAGTGTTCCATTCCCCGCATTCGGGGCAGCGGCCCAGCCATTTGGGCTCTTCATGACCGCAGGAGGAACAACGATAGACAAATTGCCGTGTTTTCATAAGGGCGTAATGGATGATACACCATTTAACATTATCGCGGGAAGTGTCATCTTTGTGAAAAACGCTTGCTTTTTTATAAAAATGTAGTATTCTATTATTATAATCTTATTCAATAAAACTGGTGAAAAAAATGAAGCGTAAGGGAAGGCCCGGAAGAAAGAATAATGCCTCAAAAAGCCTGTCCAGACGCGATTTTAAGCGTATTCTCTATGCTGGCGTGGCTGTGCTGGGAGTAGGTTTTATTGTTTTCCTGGCGGTTTTTCTGACCCGCCCCAAACTGCTGTGGTATGTTGATGAAAACTATTCCGCCGACTGGAATCGCATATTAAAAGAAAAGGCTCCTCCTCTTCTGCGCGCCGAAGTTATTTCCCGTCATGGTAATGATCCTTTCCCCCAGGGGCGTTTTGGTTTTTTAATCAGCCGCAACGGGCCGGAAGGGGAATATGTTGACGGTACGCCGGTGGCTCTCTACCATGACTTGTCACGGTCCCGTGAGTATCAGGGCTGGCAGGTTTTGGCTCTTGATCCCTGGATGATATTCCGCAAACATCAGGACCCGGAACCGGGCCGATCTTTTTTGGATAACGGAAATGAGCGGGGCAGTATTTTATTGGCCGGCGCCGATAAAAGCGCGGTACAGGCCTGGCTCTGCCAGCTTATGCAGGAGAAGCCCGGCGTTTTTGTAACTGAAAATGATCTGTGGGCGGATAGAGCGTCCGCGCTGGCGCGGGATTATCCCTTCCAGAACGGAGCGTTTTCCTACTCATGGGTGCAGGTGTGGCCGCTGTTGTTTCGCAGCGGGACTGCTTCGATTTACGCGCCGCTCAGTCAGGCGCGGGCTTTGCCTCCGCAGCGGGCGGGTATTTTGGACGCTACCCGTTTTCCGGAACCGGAAGGCTGGAACCGTTACGGGCTGCAGGCGGATATACTGTGGGCAAAAATGTTCGGCAGTGAACGTCACCGGAAAAAACTTGCCGATACCGAGAAATGGCTGAAAGATCCCAAAGTCCAGACTCTTATAGCCAACACTATTGAGTGGCTTCCCGCTCATCCGTCGGGAGTTCCCTATAATACCGTTTCATGGGAAACACAAATGGCATGGTTGCGAAGTTCATTTATTTGGCAAGGAGCAAACGATGCACAAAGTTTTTAAAACCGTTTTTGACCGATCCCATTGTCGGCATCGCGCTTTGCTGTTTATGGCGCTCGCTTTGGCAGTCCTTATGCCCGCGGCCGTGTATGCGGGAGGCGGCGGGGAGATCGTCACCGAAACCGCGGACGGGATTGATATATGGCAAAAGGAATTCGATGTTACCGGCAGAAAAAAGGGAACCTATAATATTATTGTCAACGCCAAAGACGCCGCGGGCAATGTGGGAATAGGCGGCCCCTTCAATATCAAGGTTGACCCGATGGCGGGTCTTCCCGAAGCGCGGGTTGTGTATCCCGAGCATGGCCAGGTTATACGCGAAGATATTAATATTGTCGGCGTTGCCTCCGCGCGTTACGGCATCAAACAGATTCTCCTGAAAATTGATGATGAGGATTATCAGGAGATTGAAGGCAGCGAATATTGGCATTACCGTATACCGTCAACGGACCTGATAGAAGGGAAACATACTATCTATGTCAAGGCGATAGATTCCCAGGATATTATGGGGCCGGAGTCTAAAATAAGTTTTACGCTGGACCTGGTGCCGCCGGAAATAAGTTTAATCGACCGTGAAATCGGCGATTTAATTGCCGGTAATGTAGTCATAAAGGGCAGTGTGTACGATGCCAACGAAGTTGCTTCTCTGGCTATCAGCGCCGATGGCGAGCGTTTTTCCCGTTTGAGCATCAGCAAAAAACGGGGCGATGACAATGTGTATTTTAAATTTCCCATCCAGAGCAAAAAACTGGAAGACGGCGCGGTGGTGTATTATATGCGGGCAACCGATAAAACCGGCAGCTCAATAACCAGGCCCTTCCTGTTCTTTGTGAATAATATTCCGCCTCAAATCGAAATTATTTCGCCGAAATTAAAAGAAGATACCTACGGCAAAACCCAGGTTACCGGACGGGTGTACAGCGGGGTAGGTCTTACCAAATTCTACTACGAATGGGGCGGCGAAAAAACAGATATTCCCCTGTACCCCGGCGATCCTTTTTGGGCGGTAACATTCCCCATTTCAATGGCAAGCAACCGCTCCATTCCCTTCCGTGTTACCGCGGTTGATAAGAGCGGCAACGTTACTACCGTTACCCAGCGTTTCCAGGATACCCGCAAATACAAGACTCCGTTCCTGACCATTGATTATCCTCCTGCCAGCGGAGGCAGGATAAACGTAGAGCCGGATCAGTCGATTTACGGCCATGTCCTTCCGGGCTTTTTCCCCTACGCCATCATCATTGAAGGCCAGATAGAATATGTCATGGCGCAGCCGAGTTTCCGTATTCCGCCGGAGCTTATCCCCGAAGGGAGAACTACCATGCGGATCTGGGCCATTGATGAAAGCGATGTTACCGGCCAGGTTTTTACCATGCGTGTTGTCAAGGCTCCGCGTCCGCCCGGTTTTGAACTGGTAGAATCGCCCATAACCATTAACAGTCCCGAAGACTATACCTGGTTCGGCGACTCGGTGACTGTCCGCGGTTCCATTAACGGCTATACCACCGATCAAACTCTGGAATACCGTCTCCGCTGGGACGACACCTGGAAGCCGGTCAATGTCAACGCGAGAGGGGACTTTACCGCGCCCATCAACCTTGAAGATTTACCGGAAGGTCCGGTGCCTATGGAATTCCGCACGGTCAAGGAGGGCAAGGCCGATTTCCCCCGCTACCTGCCGGTAAATAAATTTATCACCCTGCCGACTATTGATTTCCTGGTTCCGGGGGAAAGTTACGGCGCCATTCACGGCGAAGTTACCACCACCGGCGTTGTTAATTATTTTGTCCCCCTGAGGGAAATCAGTTATTCGATAGACAACGGCCTTTCATTTGAGAAGATGGAATTTACCGCCAAGTATAACCAGGCCATGTTTAACGGCCGTTTTGATTATTCGTTCATGCAGAACCATAAGCAAAAATTGATCATACGGGCGATTGACCGGGCCGGTAACCGGGTACAGGCAAGCCCCGAAATAATCTTTGACAACAGCACCGATTTTCCCATCATAATTCTTAACTCTCCGCTTGAGGACGAAATTGTAACCGGTGATTTTAATATATCGGGGCTTACCTTTGATGATGACGGCATTGCCCTGGTATACTGGCGCGTACTTTCTCCCCGGAACCCCTGGGATACCGTTGCGGAAACCCTTGCCCGTAACCGCAATACCGAATTTAACCGGTTTGAAACGGAACAAAACTTTTCGATTCCCGTCAGCATGGGCGATTTGACCGATGGTGAAAACATCCTTGAAATCTTCACGGAAGATATTTACGGCACTGCCTGCGAAACGATTCGACGGGTATTCAAAGTCAGCACCGTCCCGCCGGTTACCGTGGTTACCGGCCCCCCGATGGACATCTGGAACAAGAGCAATATCATAGCCCGCGGCACCGCTTTTGACCGCAACGGCATAGAGAAGGTTCTGGTATCAATGGACAACGGGGTCAGCTATCAGCGGGCGGATTTTGTCAGCAGTCAGACAAATCCCTCTCCCTGGAATATCACGATTAATACCAAGGCCTACGCGGACGGTGTGTACTCCATGCTGGTGCGTACCATTGATAAATACGGAGTATCTTCGTTTACCAACGGCATTATCAATATTGATAATTCACCGCCGGAAATTGACCTGGGCTCTCCCCGCAACGGCGATAAAATTGGCATGACCCTTCCGATAACCGGTCAGGTCTATGACAGTATAGGGCTCAAGAGCATTGCGGTTCAGTTTGTCAACATCGAGAATCCCAATGTGCAACGGTCTTTCGGGTTGCCTACGGATCAGTCGGTCATTCAGCAATCGCTGGACGTTGCCGCTTTCCCCGACGGAGAATACAGCCTGAAAGTTACCCTTACCGACCAGTCGGGAAATGAAACCTCCGTTATTCGCAATGTCAACATTCTCAAGGCGCGGGCGGCGTCCGAAGTGGCCCTGATAAACCCGCTGCCCGGCATAACCCACACCGGACCGCTGGTGGTCAGCGGTAAAATTACCGGCGCGGTTATCCCCGAAACCGTTACGCTGATGCTGAACAAGAAATCCCATGCCGACATTGAAGTGAACCGTTATGGGATATTCTCCTATGAAATGCCGGAAGAGGCCGTCTCGATGGATGATCCGATTGTTTTCTCCGCGTCCTTCAGGACTCCCAACGGCGAGCAGATTGTGTCATATGATAATTCGGTCAAGATAGAGAAGACCGGACCGGTTCTGCTGATAGACAGCCACCATGACGGCGATGTCATAACGCGCCGTCCGTACATTTCCGGCAGGGCTTTCTATATTCTTCCCGAAGAAGAACCTGCTGAGGATGAAGACGCGGAAGCCGCCGCGCCTGCTCCCGCCGCGGGAGCCGCAAAAGGGGCGGCGCCTGCCGCAACGGCCCCCGCGCCTGCCGCCGATGAGCCTCCTATGGATGAAAAGGCCCGCAAGGCCGCTGAAAAAGCCGCCGCGAAAGCAGCCCGTGAGGCTGAAAAAGCGGCCCGTGAAGCCCGGAAAGCCGGTCCCCAGGTGCGTAAAGTAGAGGTGAGCCTTGATAACGGACGCAGTTTTGACTCGACAAAGGGCAATGGGGAACAATGGAAATTCCGTCTGGAAACCGCCAGTTTGACGCCCGGCCCCCTGCCTATCGTCGTTAAAGCGACCTTTAGCGATGAGAGCGTCGCCGTCCGCCGCATCATTCTGACGGTAGATACCCGTCCCCCGGTAGTCCATGTCATGGGACCGCCGGAGAACAGTTCCCACCGTGACGCGATATTTACCTATGGTTCCGCCAATGATGACTATGATATGGACACGGTGGAAGTCAGCCTGCGTCCCGGTGACAAACTCTTTTACGCGGTACCGGGTTTCATTCAGGGTCTGTATTTTGACGCGAGCGTTCTGGGCGGTCTTAAATACATGACAGGTATGGGACTGACCTTCTTTGACGACAATGTCAAAGTTCAGGCCAATGCCGCCCAGGCGACTCCCGGCACCCGGTATTCAGGATGGGCTTTTGGCGGGAAGGTGCTCGCCAATGTCTATACCAAGAATCTGGGCGAATGGTTTGGTCCGGACTGGGATTTTTACACCACGAGCGTTGCCATTGGAGCCCATTTCTCCTACTTTAAGATGGAGGAAGGTGAAATTCCCCTGTGGATGGGTGAACTCCTTGGCCAATGGGAGATAATAAAAGCGGATATGGCTTTCTTCTTCCCCAAATGGAAGTATTTTAAGACTTTCTCGCTGTACACGGAACCAGGCATTTGGTTTGCCCCGTCGGATGTAACAACCAGTCAGGCGTGGCGCACCAAATTTACCATTGCTTTTGGCGGGCGGATCAGCCTGTTTTAGGGAGGAGGAGAGATAATGAAATTTACCATGAGAACAGTTCTGAACACCATCCGCTTCCGCCAACGAGGCCGCCGCCTGATAGTTTCCTGTATTTTATTTGCTTTGTGCGTACCGGCGCTGTGGGCCGGAGGACGAAAAAACATCGAGACGGTGACCGCGGAAGGCAGTGAAATATGGCAGAATGATTTTGATGTTACCGCCCGCAAAAAGGGCCTGTATAACTATATTGTATATGCCCGTGACCGTGCGGGAAATGAGGCGATCTCGGGCGCCTTCAATGTCAAAATAGATCCCAATGCGGGACTTCCCACCGCGCGGGTGGTGTACCCGGAAAACAACGCGGTAGTCCGGCAGAATATCAACCTGCTGGGCGTCGCTGTGGGCCGTTATGGCGTAACGCGGGTGGTAGTGCGTCTGGATGACAGCGATTATACCGATGTCACCGGTACGGAGTACTGGAACCAGCCGGTTGATTTTTCATCCATTCCCGACGGCAAACATACCCTGTATGTTCAGGCGTTCGATTCCAAAGAGGTCGCCGGTCCGGTAGGGAAAGTAGACTTTATTCTCGACAGAGCCCCGCCGGAAATAGAACTCAGTTCTCATAATGTAGGCGATATTGTCACCAAATCCATTACCCTCAAGGGGACGGCGGACGATCCAAACGGCATAAAAACCATAGAATACAGCATGGACGGCGAAAAATTTATCCCGTTGTCCGGAAAGAAAAAGGGCGATACTGCCCAGGATTTTTCCCTGTCGGTAGACACCAAAAAAGTACCGGACGGCCCGGTGGTTTACTATTTCCGGACGGTGGACATGACCGGCGTGGCTACGCTTAAACCGTATTTGTTTTTCATATCCAACAGCGGGCCTGAACTTGAGGTGTACAGCCCGGCGGCGGATGAGGATGTTTTTGGCACGTTCTTCCTTTCCGGCCGCGCTTATGAAAAAACCGGCCTTTCCAAACTGTACTATGAATGGGGCTCTGTTAAAGAAGATATTGAAATGCGCCCCGGCGACCCCTATTGGTACATCGCGTTGCAAACCGGTAAGGACGAATCCGGTAAACTCAAGCCCCCAACTCTTAAAGTTACCGCGGTGGACAAGGTTGGCAATACCAAAAGTATTACCTGCAAGCTGGATGACCGCCGTAAAATAAAAGTTCCCGTTCTGATAATTGACTACCCGACGGAAGATATGCTGAAAGCGATGCAGAAAACCGGTATGCCGCCGAATACGGCGATATACGGCCATATCGCGCCGGGCGCCGATCCGCTTTCGATACAGGTTGAAGGTTTTGGAGAAGTGGAGGCGCTACCTTCTTTCCGTATTGATCCCCACATGATGCCTCCCGACAAAAAGGCCCAGGTTCTCAAACTGACGCCTGTTGACGCCGCTTCCGTTAAGGGGGCGACGGTAGCCGTGCGTTATCTGAAACTACAGCCCTCGCAAAAAGATGAATCGAGAATCACCATTACCCAGCCCGAAAAAAACAGCTGGCTGTCCGGCGACGGTTTTACCCTGAAGGGAAGTATCACCGGTCAGGCGGGTATGCAGATTGAGTTCCGCCTTAATCCCGATGATGGCTGGCAGCCGCTGCGCGTGGATTTGCAGGGCGGATTCAACGCGAGGGTCGACATACCGCCCGAACGGCCCCAGGGGACGGTGCATATGGAGTTAAGGACTGTCCAGTTCGGCGTTGATAACTATCCGATATATCATCCCTTTAACTGGACCCTGTCGCAGCCGGAGATTAAAATTATTTCTCCGGTAGGCGAGCGTTCACTGGTTTGGGGCAACAAAACCGTTACGGGCGTCATTGAACATTCAGCGCCGATTCGCAGCGTTGCTTATACCCTTGACCAGAAAACTTATACCGATATTCCCTTTATCACGCGCGTGGGAAAGGCATGGTTCAACTATTTCTGTGATTTTAACACTCTGGGTAAAACAAAAGGCGGTCAGCTTGCTTTCCGCGTCACCGACGCTTCCGGTATTTCCGCCGATCTTGTTCCGGAATATACCATTGAACCGAATCCGCCCCTTCCCATCCTTATTGTCAATTCTCCCGCTGACAATGAAACCATTACCAGCCACTTTGACCTTTCCGGCCTGGCTTATGACGATGTCGGCATTCACGGCGTCTACTGGCGGCTTTTGGGGCCCAAACTGGAATCAATCTCAAAGACCGCGGCAGGTGAAGACGCCCGCAGGGCCGCCGTTGTTTTTGCTACCAACCGCAATATACCCTTCCAGGAAGTGCTGACCGAACAAAACTTCAGTATTCCGATTGATTTCTCGGTGGTCACCGACGGTGAATACACCATTGAAATATACGCCGCTGATATTTACGGAGTGCGCAGTGAAACGACTTCGCGCATAATTAAGGTCAGCACCGCTCCGCCCAGGACGGATGTAATGTCGCCGGCCATAACGGTCTACAACCGCAAAGCAATTATGGTAAAAGGGTTTTCCAGCGACGCCAACGACATTGAGGATGTTTTCTTCTCGATGGACAATGGCAGTACCTACCAGAAGGTGAAGCTCGCCGCTGACGGTAACTGGGAGCTGGCGCTCAATACCGCCGATTATACCGACGGTATTTATTCGGCGCTGATACATACCATTGATAAATACGGCGTTTCTTCCTATTCCAACGCCATGATCAACATAGATAATACGCCGCCGGCGCTTTTCATCAGCGCTCCGGTGGACGGCCAGCATGTGGGAACTGAAATGCATTTGGTGGGCCGGGTGACTGACAATCTGGTCATGAAAAGCCTGACTTACCAAATCATCAGCGCGGCAAATCCCCGCCAGCGGCAGACCATTAACGCGCAGCCCAAACTGGTTCTTTTTAATACTATTAACCTTACCGGCTTTCCCCAGGGCGAGTATGTAATACGGATTGTCGCAACGGACCTTGCGGGTAACGAGACTCTTGTTTCGCGGAAATTTATTTATGACGCCGATGACAAGGCCGCGGAAATTGCCATTTATAACCCCCTGCCCGGCGAAGTTCACTCAGGCCCCCTGTATATTGTCGGGATTGTTACCGGAGCGTTCCAGCCGCAGGAAATCCAGCTGATGATGAATGATCAGCCCCTGGCCATGGTGCCGGTAGAGCGTTATGGGATATTCCGTTATGAAGTTCCCGAAGAAATGCTGGTTGAGGAAAAGGCCTACAAAATATCGGCATTCTACAATTCCGAAACCAACAAAAAAATCTCAAGCCCGGATCATACCGTGTACTATTCTTTCTTTGGCCCGGTGCTCCAGGTGGAAAGCCACGGAGACGGCGACGCCATAACGGGACGGCCCTGGCTTTCAGGCCATGCCTGGATTGCCCTTCCCGGCCCCGCTGAAGATGAGCCTCCCCTTACCCGCAGTCAGTTATCAAAGCAGAAAGCGGAGAATAAGGTAAAACGCATTACGGTAAGCCATGATAATGGCCGTACATTCAAGTCAACCAAAGGCAGCGGTGAAAAGTGGAAAGTCCGCCTGGAGACCAGCGAACTTCCCCGCGGGCCGCAGCCGATTTTGGTAAAGGCGGAATTTGCCAACGGTGAAGAAGCGGTGCGCCGTTTGATGGTATATGTTGATACCGAGCTCCCGCAGGTGGAAACCATTTCCCCGCCGGAGGACAGCGTCCACCGTGACAATATTGAGGTTTATGGAACCGCCAGTGACAATTATGAACTTGCCAATGTGGATATCAGCCTGCGTCCGGGCGATAAATTCTTTTACTCGGTTCCGGCCGCGATACGCGGTATGTATTTTGACGTTAAAGGCCTTGGCGCAACTTACTGTGACGTAGGGTTGGGCTTAAGCTTCTTTAGTGATAATGTGCGCTTGCAGGCTCAATTCGGCGTCGCGCCGGTGGATGGAATCAACACTTCATACTCTGTTGGCGGGCGCTATGTCGGTTCTGTATACGGCGTAAAGTTATTGGCGAATATTTTCTATCTGCCTTTTGCATGGTTGTTCGGGCTTGACTGGGCTTTTTACTCAATGAACTTCGCGTTGGGGGCGAATTTCTCCTACTTTACCATGGATGACTGGCGAAGTCCCCTGTTCATGGGCGCCGTAGTGGCGCAGTGGGATATAGCCAATATCAATATGCAGTACTTCTATCCTACATGGAAGTACTTCAGGACTTACGCGCTGTACATAGAACCGGAATTGTGGTTTGCTTCTTCCGATGTCAAGGCGGATATGATATTCAGGATGACGATCGGTATGAGAGTTAACTGGTTTTAGGAGGGGATATGATTTTTAATATTGAAAGCGAATGTATGGATGTTCAGGCGCGGCAAAAAATCCAGCTGGCCAACCTCAAAAATTTGGTGGAAGGCTTATACGCCTGCGTTCCCTTCTATCGGGAAAAAATGAAAAAAACGGGGATACATCCCAGGGATATACATTCCCTGGATGATATACAAAAACTCCCCTTTACCACCAAAGATGATCTGCGGGATAATTATCCCCACGGTATGCGGGCCTGTCCCGCCGACAGGATCGTTGAAGTTCACATGAGTTCCGGCACTACCGGCAAGCCGGTGGTCAACGAGTATACCCATAAGGACGTCGGCATCTGGGCTGAAGCCATGTCCCGTACTCTGGCGGCGGCGGGTTGCACGAAAGATGATATTGTGCAAAACTGCTACGGCTACGGGCTTTTCACCGGCGGCGCGGGAGTGCACTTCGGAGCGCTTAATATCGGGGCGCAGGTGCTGCCCATGTCCAGCGGAAATACCGCCCGGCAGCTTATGGTCATGGAGGATTTTGGCAGTACCCTGCTTACCTGTACGCCGTCCTATGCCCTGTATGTGGCGGAAGAGGCGGCGGAGGCGGGAATTGATTTGCACAAACTGCCCCTGAACAAAGGCTGTTTTGGGGCGGAACCCTGGAGCGAAGGCATGCGCCAGGAGATAGAAGCCCGTTATGGGATGAAGGCTTATGACATCTACGGACTTACGGAAATTATCGGCCCCGGCGTCGCTTTTGAATGTGAGGCGCAGAGCGGTCTGCATGTTAACGAAGATTTGTTCTATCCTGAGATCATTGATCCCTCTACCGGCCTTCCCCTTCCCGACGGACAAAGAGGGGAGTTGGTTTTTTCTACCATTACCCGGGAGGGGACTCCGCTGCTCCGTTACCGTACCAGGGACATTACCTACTTTATGCACGAACCATGTACCTGCGGACGTACCACGGTGCGCATACACCGGCTTTTGGGCCGTACCGATGATATGCTGATTATCCGGGGAGTCAATGTCTTCCCGAGCCAGATTGAGCAGGCGCTTATAGAGATTGAGGGAACTGAACCGCAATACCTTATCGTGGTTAACCGCGGCAAGGATCATATGGATGAAATGGAACTGCAGGTTGAGGTAAAGAAAGAATTTTTCAGCGATGAGGTAAAGAAACTTGAGGGACTGCGCGGCCGTATCGAAAGCATAATGAAGTCGAAACTTCAGGTTTCCCTGAAGGTAAAATTGGTGGAGCCCAAAACCATTGAACGGTCCATCGGCAAAGCGAAACGGGTTATTGATAACCGGAGGTTATAAAATGGGAATAAAACAAATATCAGTTTTTCTGGAAAACACTACGGGCCGCCTGTGCGAAGTTACCCAGACGCTGGCAAAAGCGGGCATAAACCTGCGGGCAATCAGTATCGCCGACACTGCCGATTTTGGCATACTCAGGCTTATTGCTGATAAAACCGATGAGGCGATTAACGCGCTGACCGCCGCGGGTTTTACTACCCGGCAGACCAATGTCGCCGCGGTGGAAATTGACGACAAGCCGGGCAGCCTTGCCGCCCTTATGGATCTGTTCCGCACATCGGGAATAAACATTGAGTATCTGTACGCGTCGCTTGAGGGCAGCCATGACAAGGCGGTGGTGATATTCAAACTGGAAGATCATGAGAGAGGCTTTGAAATTCTGAAAAAGAACGGCCTGATTATGGCGGAGAAGTTCTAGCGTGAAAATCCTGATGGTTTCCAGCGAGGCGGTTCCTTTCGCCAAGACTGGCGGTCTTGCCGATATGGTGTCCGCTCTTTCAATCAGTTTGGCAAAACTGGGACACGATGTTAAAATTGTTATTCCCCGTTATTATTCGGTAGACCGGGGCAGCCTCAAGCAGCTTTCCGGCGCTTTGGGGGTTCCTTTGGGCGGCATTGAGGAATGGGGCGCGGTCTATACCGCTCCCATGCCGGGGACAACCAAAAAAAATCCCGTGACCGTTTATTTTATTGATCATGAAATTTATTTCGGCAGGGACGGCATTTACGGGACGATCTTTGAGCCTGACTTCCTTGACAATCCCCGGCGCTTTACTTTTTTTTGCCGCGCCGTCTTTCAGCTTTGCCGCAAAATTGGCTGGTACCCCGATATAGTTCATGCCCACGACTGGCCCAGCGCTCTCGCGCCGGTGTATCTTAAATACGCCGAGCGGGTTCCGGCAAGCGCGGGCGGTTTTGAAAAAGCCGTTTCGGTGATGACCATCCATAATCTGGGTTACCAGGGCATTTACAGCAAAGGCAATTTTGATTATATCGGACTGGGCTGGGACGTGTTTTACAACGCGGGCTTTGAAGACTGGAATATGCTCAACCTTCTGAAGGCCGGCCTGTACAGCGCGGACAAACTGAATACCGTTTCACCTAACTATGCCGAGGAAACCAAGATACAGGCGCACGGTTTCCGGCTTGACGGAGTACTGCGCTACCGTTCCGCCGATTATTCAGGCATCCTGAACGGCATTGATACGGGGGTCTGGAATCCCCAAAAGGATAAATTGATTCCCCAGACTTATGGGGTTAATAACATGGAAGGAAAAGCGGCGGCAAAGAAAGCCTTACAGCGGTACTTTGGGCTTACGGAAGACAACAGTATACCAATCGTCGGCATGGTGACGCGGCTTACCGAACAGAAAGGGGTAGGGGATCTGTTTGGCCCCAGTTACGGATCCGCCTGGTCAATATGCAGCGACATGAAACTGCAGCTGGTGTTAGTTGGCACCGGCGAGTCATGGTGTGAGCATGAAATAGCGAGCCTGTCGTCGCGGCTTCCCAACTTTAAGGCGTACATCGGCTACAGCGAGGAATTAAGCCACCTTGTCGAGGCCGGTTCGGATTTCTTCCTGATGCCCAGCCGTTATGAGCCATGCGGCCTTAACCAGATGTACTCGCTGGTCTACGGCACGCTTCCCATTGTACGGAGAACCGGCGGCCTTGCCGACACGGTGGAAAATTATAACGAAGAAACAGGAACCGGCACGGGCTTTATGTTTGATGATTTAACGCCCCAGGCGATTTACAATACTGTCGGATGGGCTGTCTGGGCCTGGTACAATCATCCCGAGCAGATCAAGGCCATGCGTCAAAGGGCGATGCAGCAGGACTTTTCCTGGGAAAAATCGGCGAAAAAATACCTTGCCCTTTACAAAGAAACCCAGGGAAAATTATAATCAAATAAAAGCCAAACAAGTAACTCTGATGTATAATAACGGACAGGAGGAAAGTCATGCAGTACGGTCATTTTGACGCGGCGGCGCGGGAGTATATTATTACCCGGCCTGATACGCCCGCGCCCTGGGCAAATTATCTGGGTTCACCGGCTTATGGGGCAATCATTTCCAATAACGCGGGCGGTTACAGCTTTGTAAAGAGCGGCGCGGCGGGGCGGCTGATACGGTACCGGTTCAACGAACAGGACCGTCCCGGCCGTTACATCTACCTGCGCGATGACGAATCCGGCGATTACTGGTCGGCCTCCTGGCAGCCGGTCGGAAAAGATTTGGATCAATACCATTCGGTATGCCGGCACGGCACGGGCTATACCGTCATGGAGGCGGACTATAAGGGACTGCGTTCCGAAGCAAGCTATTATGTGCCGATGAACGCGGACCACGAAGTATGGCGGCTTAAGATCACCAATACCGGAGCGGCGGGGCGGAAAATATCCGTTTTTGGCTTCGCCGAATTTACCTGCGAAAGTTTTTATGAGCAGGATCAGGTGAATCTGCAATACACCCAGTTTATCACCCGCACCTATTTCAAGGATCAATTTATACTGCAAACGATAAACGAAAACTGCCTGAACGCCGTCAATGAAAGCAGGGTAGACACGCGCTTTTTCGGGCTGGTCGGGGTTCCGGTTACCAGCTATTGCGGCGACCGCGCGGCGTTTTTGGGCGGCTACCGTGATTACGGGAATCCCCTTTCCGTGGAAAAGGGCCGCCTGGACGGAACCCTCAACTACAACCTGAACCCCTGCGGCGCGCTGCACAGCGCCTTGACCCTTAAACCCGGCGAAAGCGTTTCACTGGTATTCCTGCTGGGGCAAAAGCGGGAAACGGAGGCGCAGGCGCTAATAACCCGTTACGAGAAAAGCGCCCTGCCCGATCAGGAAATTAACGATCTTAAAACCTACTGGCACGGCAAATTGGCGAACCTGAAAGTGGAAACCCCCGATGAAAATTTCAACCACATGGTCAACACCTGGAACGCCTACCAGTGTTTCATTACGTTTAACTGGTCGCGGGCGGCCTCGTTGGTCTACTGCGGCCAGCGCAACGGTTACGGCTACCGCGACACGGTGCAGGACATTCAGGGCATTATTCACCTTGACCCGGAAATGGCGCTGGAAAAACTGAAGTTCATGATCTCCGCCCAGGTAAACCACGGCGGGGCGCTACCGCTGGTAAAGTACAGCCATAACCCCGGCCATGAAGACAAACCGGAAGACGCTTCCTACCGCACGGAAACGGGGCATCCTTCCTACCGCGCCGATGACGCGCTGTGGCTGTTCCCCACGGTATGGAAATACATAACCGAAACCGGCAACATCGCCCTGCTTGACGAGGAAATCCCCTACGCCGACTCCGGCAAGGATACCCTTTATAAACACCTGGACAAGGCGATTGATTTTTCGCTGAATCATCTGGGCATACACGGCCTGCCCGCCGGTTTGCACGCCGACTGGAACGACTGCCTGCGCCTGGGCGCCAACGGCGTATCGGTATTTGTCGCGTTCCAGTTGTATTACGCGTTTGAAATTATGATCCGCTGCGCGCGGCACAAAGGCGACGCCGCCACGGAAACGCGCATGAATGAACTGAAGAAAAAATTCGGCGCGATTATCGAGGAACGCTGTTGGGATACCGACCGCTTTGTGCGGGGAATTACCGAGCGTGATGAAGTAGTGGGCAAGCCGGGCGACCCGGAAGCCAGCCTCTGGCTTAACCCGCAAAGCTGGTCAATTATCAGCGGCTTTGCCCCGCGGGAACGCGGCAAAGCGGTCATGGATTTGGTATACCGGCAGCTTAACACCAAATACGGCGCGCGGATCATGGCCCCCTCATACCGCCGCCACGCCTTTGAAGGGGCATTGGCGCTGTTGTTCAACCCCTCCACCAAGGAAAACGGCGGAATCTTTTTACAGACCCAGGGCTGGCTGATTTTGGCGGAAGCCCTGCTGGGCCGGGGGGGGCGGGCGTTTGAATATTATCTGGAAAGCTGTCCCGCCGCGCAGAACCCCATCGCCCAGACGCGTCTGCAGGAACCCTATGTGTATTCCCAATTTACCGAAAGCGTGGACAGTCCCTTTGAGGGCAGAAGTCATGTACATTGGCTGACCGGCACGGCCAGTACCGTCATGGTCGGCTGTGTGGAAGGGATACTGGGCCTGCGCCCCGATATTAACGGCCTGTGCCTGTCTCCGGCGGTTCCCGCTTCATGGAAGAGTTTCACCATGGAAAAAACCTTCCGCGGCAAAAAACTGCGGATACAGGTACAAAACCCCCAGGGGAGCGAAAACGGCTGCCGGAAACTAACGGTCAACGGCGTTGAAATGAAGGATAATTACATCCCCGCCTCGGTGTTAAAGGCGGACAATGAGGTTATACTGGAAATGTAAGACCAGGCCGAAATCCCTTGACGGGGAGCCGGAAGCGCCCTATAATAAAGCCAATATTTTGATTTTGGAGGAGTAACTATGAGGAAAGCAAGAATGACGTCTTTGATTCTCTGCGGGGCGCTTATGACGCTGGTCGGTTCATTTGCGTGGGCAAAGGTCACCGCTTTTGACGCAAAAACACTTAAATGGACCTGGACAGTCAACGGTGATGAGGATAATGGAGGCTCGTCTACCATTACCATGAAAGAAGAAACGATATCGAAGGGTGTAACCGGCTACAGTTTTGCCGGCGCCATAACCAACAAGTACGAGTATGGTTTTGTCAATGTTAAACTAACCCCTGATGACGCGACGCTGGACAAACTCAAAACAGCTACCGGTCTTTCATTCAAAATTGTGGGCGATGGCGATGACTATGCGGTAAAAATCATCACATCAGACGTAAAGGATTATGCGTATTATGAGTACCGTTTTCCTACGGTAAAAGGCCAGCCTATAACGGTTGTGGTGCCGGTAGGGTTTCTGATGCAGCCTTCCTGGGGGAAAGCGGTAGGGGCATCGGTTAATACGCAGTTGGCGCAGTTAATAGAATTCCAGACTACCCGCAACGGCAGTCCCGGACCCTTTGAATTTAAATTGTATGATTTCAAGCTGTATACCGGCGGTGTTCCCGAACTGACTTCCACCGAAAAGAAAGACAATGATAAAGCGGTAAAAGCCGCGGCGGCGGCCGAGGCGAAGATAGTAAAGCCGGTTGGCGGCGCATTAACTGATGTTGTATGGAATGTTGGTGACAATTTTCAATACGCGAACGGCTATAGTATCTATTTTATCGATCCTCGTGTATTTAATGGAAACAAGGTCAGTAAAGGGGAAACCTATACCTTAAAATTCACCTGTACCGCGAGCCGCGATCTGGAAGCTGAAATGGAGATTTTTCTGGTAGATCATACTGAGGCGGCGGGGTGGCATACTGAACTTTGCCCGCGGGTAATACCTCCCGGCTCAAAGCTTAAAGCGGGCGTGCCGTTCTCCGCGGAAATAACATTTGCCACAACCGGCAACGCGAAAAGCGCAAAAGTTGATGCGAATTGTATAGGAATGGAAACGGAAGGCGCGGGGAAAAAAGGGGTAAAAGGTTCCGGTGTACAAAAACCGTTTACCCTAACTTTTAGTGAGTTTGTCTTTACGAAGGGAGGAGCTGCCACTAGTGGAACAACGGGAAGCAGTAGCGACGGTACCGCAGTAGCCAGTAGTGCGGCAACGAAGGCTTCCGAACCAAAATTTGGAGCGCCGACTGCTTTTCAAAAAACGCTCAATGATTCTTTAAACAAAGTTCCCATTAATGTTGCCGGAAAACAAGTTAGTATTTCACTTGAGGGTGATTATTGGAGAGGAAAGGTAAACGGGTCGGATTTATTGGCGGGAACTTGCAAAATTAATGAAAGCGCTAATGGAGATGCTACTATAACGTTAGATCAATCCTTCTTATATGTAGACACCGGAAAAAAAGTTCCTCTTAAGGGAACGCCAATTGGTTCATGGGTTGCTACACCGGGACCGGAAATAAATCTTGATTATAAGAAAAGTTCCGGCGCAGTGTCGCTCAAGTAGAATTAAACCGGTATAGATAGTTAACAACGAAGTAACAGGGGTAGCTTTCTGTTTCTTCGTTGTGTGTTTGGGGTTTTCAGGAAGAATTTTTTACCACGGAGGGCACGGAGTTTCACGGAGGAAAAGGATTATCGTATCAAAACTCCGTGATACTTCGTGCCCTTCGTGGTTAATTCTTGCTTCCTGGACAGCCCCCGGTTCCAGTGTATGTAGTTAACTTTAAGAATTAAATAAAGAGGGCTGCGGATGAAGAAGTTTCTGCTATGTCTGTTGGTGCCTGTCCTGCTGGCAGTATCCTGCCCTTCGTCGCCTTCTGCGCAGAAGAAGAAGGGAGGGGTAGACCTTTCCTATGTTCCTGTCATCCCCGATACCGAAAATAATTACGCTCCGGAGCCGATGAGTGAAAAAACAGCCTTCGATTATTTCAGGGATGAAAAACTCCTGGCCGGCTGGAATATCGGGAACACGCTGGACGCCTACAACAACGGGCGGGCAAACGAAACAGGCTGGGGCAACCCCAGAATAAACCAGGAATTGCTTAACGGGATCAAAAAAGCCGGTTTTGATCTGGTCCGCGTCCCCATTACCTGGATGGGCTACATCGGTCCCGCGCCGGATTATCATATCAATAAAGATTATCTGGAACGCGTCGCCGAAGTGGTTAGTATGGCGCGCGGAGCCGGTCTCAAGGTGATTATCAACCTGCACCACGACGGTTCAACCGAAAGCGGCGGCAAGGACAACGGCTGGCTTTCGATTAGCAAAGCCCGCGCGAGCGCGGAAGGCTACGACGAGGTAACCTTTAAATTTGTGCGGGTATGGAAACAGATAGCGGTGTATTTCAAAAATTACGGCGACTGGCTGATTTTTGAATCAATGAACGAGATTCATGACGGCAACTGGGGCAGTGGAAGCGTACAGGGCGCGCAAGCCGACATTGTGAATGACTGGAACCGGCTTTTTACCCAGATCACGCGGGGAACCGGAGCCAATAACGCGGTTCGTTATGTGGCTTTGCCCGGCTACTGTACCAAACCCCAACACACACTGGCAAATTATTTTTGGCTGCCGCCCGACAGCGCCCCCAACCGGCAGATCGTTACCTTTCATTACTATGACCCTTATGAATTCGCGATTGCCGGTACGCGTTTGGAATGGGGTTCGGCGGCGGATAAAAACAGGGTGGCCAATGATTTTGCCCCCTTTAAGTCAAAATATATCGACAATAACATCCCGGTAATTATCGGTGAAACGGGCGCGGTGCGGCAGTTGTTCGCGGACAAGGCGCAGGAAGACAAGGCGCGGCAAAACCGGCTTAATTATCTTTCATGGGTGTTCGGTAAGGCCAAAGAAAACGGCCTGGTTCCCATCTACTGGGACAACGGTCTTTTCAGCGGCGATGGGGAAAGATTCGGCCTTTTTAACCGCGGTAACGGCCAGCCGAATTCAGCGGAAAGCGAGGCCTGTATCAAGGCGATGATTGGAGCGGTTAAATAAAAGGGCCCTATGAATACCGGTGTCGGCAGAGCAATAATTAAAAAACTCCGTTCGTCAATAAAGAGTCCGGTAATAATTACCATAGCGCTTGCCGTTCTGGCGCTCGTGTATTTTGCGCTGAACGGAAGAGGGGCGAAAGATTTTTCCGCGAAATACCGGGGGGCGGATTTAAGCGGGGCTTCCATGGGCAGAACCAACACCTATACCCGCTACCGCGAGCGTTACGCGCATATTCCGCCCGCCGCCGCGGATATTTCCCTGGACGTTTTTTCATGGAAAAACGCAGGCGGCGTTTCCCCGCTTGTTAATTTCGCGGGCGTACAGCGGGTTCTGCGGACTGAAGAAGAAAGTTTTATTGAGTACGCGGTTCATATTGAAAAAGCCGGCCTGTACAATGTGTATATAGAATATTATCCCCTCCCGTCGCGGGGTATCGCTATTGAGCGTTCTTTCAAAATAAACGGGGAAACTCCCTTTCTCGGCGCCGACCGGCTGAGCTTTCAGCGGGTTTGGGGGGACGCCAATGACGTGCGGCAGGATAATCAGGGCAACGAGATTCGTCCCGCCCAGGTGGAAAAGCCCCGCTGGGAAACCGCTTTTTTCCGCGACTCGCTGGGCTACACTACCGAGCCCTATGAATTTTATCTGGGCGCGGGGGATAATGTTATCCGGCTTGAGGGCATAAATGAACCGGCGGCGATCCGGACGCTCTGCCTGAAAGCCCCTGTTCCCGCTGAAAATTACCGGCAGTACGCGGCGAAAATTGATACGGGCCGGTATCGCAATACGATTCCCGGTTTT
>Ga0268262_10002809_pt1 | contig 19640 bp, 14 predicted proteins | sample TergutNc150P3_FD_190354 | JGI IMG/M metagenome (GOLD analysis project Ga0268262, IMG submission 190354) | Nasutitermes corniger P3 segment gut microbial community from laboratory colony in Florida, USA - Nc150 P3 (SPAdes) (version 2) | ecosystem: Host-associated > Arthropoda: Insects >...
GAGATAGTAAAAGATCAGTTAGTATTTACCGCGCTATTTTCCTTGGAACTTAAATTCCCGTTAAAATTTCTTAAATATGTCGTCATTGAACCATACGCAGTCGCCGCATATCCAATGCGTTTTCCCATAAAATCAGATCCCTTTTACCTTTACCCGACATTTATATTCGGCGCCGGAATTCAATTAGCCATGAAAGCGGGGAAAAGCGGCGCGCTATTTGTTGACGTTAGCTATATGTTTTTAAATTATGGCGATACATACATGTGGAATCAATTTGCGATACCGCCGAAAGATCTTTATCCGACTCCTCAATATATTAATTATGATCATTATGTTCTTGGATTTAAGGTAGGTTATAAATTCGGATTTATAGACAGGAAGCGTTAACGGTTAGTTATGGGTATGCGTGAAAAAACAAGGTTAAGCGACCAATTTATCCGATTTTCAATCGGGGCTAAATTGGTGACAATAATCACTATTCTTGTCCTTGTTTCACTGGGAACCATAACATTTTTAGTTTCCTACATGGTCAGTCAGGATTTGGAAATAAACGCGGAAGAAAATAATTTTGAGATTAACAGGCGTTCATCGTCTGAAGCTGAACATACTTTGGCAAATGTGCGGTCAAACGCCCAGATTTTAATTCAAATTATTAATTCTGCCGGGGCGAATAGTCGGCTTTCAGAGCAGGCTGAAAAGTTTTTCTTTGATGAAAATAAACAGATAGCGGCTCTTGTTTTCCAAACGCCCGATAACAACGTAAAATTTCTTATAAATGAAAGGTTTTTTTATTCAAGAGATATTGACACTTCACTGGTTAATTCTTATTACGCAAAAAATATTGATTATTATCAAAGGGCGGCATTTGGAGAATCGTCTTTTCTAAACGCGTATAGTCATTTTTCCATGCATTTGCTGGCTTTGTTTTTTCCCATGGCGGGCGGTCAAACATCCGACGGAAATGCATCCGCGGAACGCGCCGTCTTTATCCTTTTCTCGCCTGAATACCTTAATGACAACCTGAGTACCGGCATGAATCAGTCTTACCTGATAAATAATAACGGCGATATTTTAATACACCCTGATTTTGAAATGGTAAGAAATGGCGCTAATATTTCCAACAGGGATGATGTCCGCATGATTCGCGAAAGCACCATACGCAGCAGGCAGGATCTGCACGATATCGACGGAGTTAAATATTTTATAGCTTTTACAAAATTAAATATTGGCGCGTCTATCGTGGTTACCAGTATTGAATACAAAAAAATATTCGAGATGATTAACAAGACCACCTACCGTAATTTGCTGTTGACCGCCGCCGTAGTATTTTTATCGATACTTTTTATCTGGTTCTTTTCCAAAACTATTTCTTCCGCGTTAAAACTTCTTTCTAATGCCGCGAGAAAAATTGAGGGCGGTGATTTTGAACTCGACTTAAAACCGAAAAGCCATGACGAAATAGGCTTTCTTACAACAAGCTTCCAGCGTATGAGTCAGGCGTTAAGTATTTTTGGACGGTTTACTAACCGCGAAATAGCAATTAAAGCTATGCGCGGCGAAATAAAACCGGGTGGCTTACCCAAACACGCCACGATTTTTTTCTCCGACATACGCGGCTTTACGGAAAAATCAGAAATTTTTACAAAAGAATTTGGCAAAGACGCTTCTGATAAAATTATCTTCTGGCTTAACGAATATTTTACGCAAATGGTCAACTGCGTGGAAAAAACAAACGGCGTTGTTGATAAATTTATAGGTGATGCGGTTATGGCGCATTGGGGGACGGCGTACACGGCAGGAAGTCCCGCAAAGGACGCTTTTAACGGCGTTAAGGCTGCCCTTATGATGCGTAAAGCGCTTGTTTTATTGAATAAAAGGCGCATACCGAATGATCCCGGAGATCCGCCAATCAAAATCGGTTGCGGCATTAATTCGGGTATTGTTACCGCAGGACAACTTGGATCGGATGTTCGTATGGAGTATACTGTAATAGGCGATCCTGTAAATCTTGCGTCCAGAATTGAAGCATTAAATAAACCGCTGGGGACTGATATTTTAATATCAGAAAGTACGTGGAATCTTATAAAATACTTCTTTATTACCGAGGAAATGCCGTCGGTAACCGTAAAGGGAAAGGAAAAACCCGTGCGGATATTTGCCGTTGTAAACCATGTTTCAGTTACTTCCGGTCCCAGAACATTGGCGGAGGTAAGGGAATTGCTCGGCATAAAGCCACCCGATATTTCAAAGGTTGATACTAATGCCGAAGAAAAGAAATATAAAATTGGCGCTAATGCGTAATGGGATTCTAAAATGGGCGATTTTGCGGGTAAAGAAAGAAGAAAAACCTCAAATAGGGCATTGGATATTTTTGTCGTTTTATTTTGTCTTTGCGGGGCCGCGGCAAGTTTATACTACTTTTATTTGGATATATACGCGACTTTTCGCTCTCTTAACATTGTTCCCGCCGGGACTGTAACCGTAAAATACAACACCGTTCAACGCCGTTTGGCTGACAGGGCGGTCTGGGACAGGCTTTTTGAACAATCAGCCGTTTACTCAGGCGATTTAGTCCGTATTGCGCGTCTTTCCGGCGCGACGTTGAATATCGATGAGAACAGCATTGAGTTAGGCGAGAATACGCTTATCAGGATTCAGAAAGACGAAGGCCCTCTGCAAATAGAATTTTCTTACGGTAATATCAATGTCAGTTCCACAAGGGACAGTGGGACGATTCTCCTGTCAATAGGGAATCAGGTTGTGCAAGTACAACCGGGAGCCGAAATAAACGCCTTTTCAGGGAACGACGGTCTTGTATTGCGCGTAACGGAAGGGGCGGCGCAAGTTATCAGGGACGGACATGTTACGGATGTGTCCGCAGGAGGAATAGTTGTCCGTGATGCGGAAGGCAACGAAGTGCGCCAGCCGATGGCCGCCGTTGTTCACCCCAAGCCTAACGCGGTGCTTTTAAAAACGGAAGCCAGTCCATTGACTGTGGAGTTTAAATGGGCAAGAATGAATATGCAGCCCCAGGACCTTTTAAAGCTGGAAGTTGCCGAGGATAAAAATTTCAAGAAAATTATACAGACGGTTAATAATCTTGATTCAAGCGCGGTAGTTCCTTTAAATGCCGGTCTTTGGCATTGGCGGCTTTTACTTGGAAATAATATGCTTACTTCAGGACGTATGAGCGTGGTTGAAGCAGCCGCGCCGACATTACTTGCCCCAATGGTAGGCGGATCCGCGCAGGTTCCGGTAAGATTTGCGGGTCAGGAAGTCCAATTCAGATGGGCGGAAGTCCCTGACGCGTCGTATTATTTGTTAAATGTTTCCAGAACTCCTGAGTTTAATGCTTCTGAAATTAATGTACAGGTACAGACGACAAGTTATATTAATTCCGATATAGAGGCTGGAACATGGTATTGGCGCGTTCAACCTGTTTTTTCAAGTAGCTATGAAGGCGAGGCGCGTTTTTCTCAGGTTTCTTCTTTTCAGGTACAACCTTCTGTCGCATCAGCTCCCACTCCGGCGATAAATGAAAATAATTCCGCCGTAAATGTTCCAAGTGAAACTGTTCGGGCGCAGGCTGCCGCCGAAGAAGAAAAGAAACTGGAAGATACCTTCACGGCTCTGCTTGAAGAGACAAGACAAATTTGGCAGGAACAAAAAGTGCTACCGACGCAACCGTTAATACAGGAACTACTGATGCAACCGGAACAACTAGCGCAACTGGCGCAGACAGAACGGCAGCCAACTCAAGTCTCCGCCGCTTCGCAACCACGGCAGGAAAGCCAACCGCAGAAACAAACACCTCAACAACCACTGCGCCTTAGATTGGTCTCTCCTGAGAATAATGTGGTTATTTCCGGACTTGCCGCCATTAGACAACCGACTGTTTTCCGCTGGGCTACCGATGAAGAGGTTGAGTTTTCTAGATTTGTTCTTTCACGCCGTTCCAATCCCCTCTCAGGCAGGCCAGAGATAGATATACAAAATCCCGGGCGCATCGTTTCAGTTCCCGATCTGCCTGAAGGCGTATGGTATTGGACGGTCGAAGCCCGCTCAAAAGACGGACGGACAATAGCCGCAACTTCTCCACGGCAGATTCGCGTTCAACCGATTCCGCTTCTGTCCACGCCTGGAAACAGACTTCCCGCGTCAGGATTTGTATTAGGCCCTGAGGAATTAAGTAAAAGGGATGGCATTGTTTTTTCATGGGCAAAAGTAGAGGGAGCCAATTCCTATATTGTTTCAATTTTCAAAGACGGATTTCCAAGAAGACAACAAATTTTACAGACGGATCCTATAATGGAGTCAACATTTAAATTTGAAGATTACAGCGTGTTTGATGACACCGGGACATTCTTCTGGCAGGTGGAAGCTATTTCCTACAGGGACGGAATAGTGGAACAGCGTGGAACGCCGGGAGAGAATAAGTTTGTGATTGATATTCCACGTCCCGGACGCGTAATAACAAAGAAAATGGGGATTTTGTATGGAAATTAAAAAAACTATATTTGTATTTTTGTATACGATTGTTTTTTTATTTTCCGGCTTGTTATACGCGCAACAGTCTCCTGAGTCACCGGGGTTTTTTATTGATACAAGCGCGGGGGAGCCTGTTTTTAAACAACGTCTTGTCTGGGATAAAGAGGATTATGTTTTATACTATGAAGTGACAATTCAAATTTTTTCGGGGCAGTTCAAGGGTTATCGCGTTGAAAAAACAAAGAATAATTATATTGAAATTTCTCTGAGTCCGGGAAGGTATCGGTACTGTGTAACTCCTTACGATTTACTGGAACGCAGATGTGACAGTTCAGATTGGGAAGAATTTTCCATTACTACCGCTTATCGGCCTGAAATTATTAAAATTACCCCTGAAGCTTTTTACATGGATCAAAATAAGAACAGGGTATTGTTAATATCGGGGAATAACATTTTCAATGATTCTGTTATTTCTCTGAGAAATGAAGAAAATGAATTATTTCCCATTGAGATGGTTGTTACCAACAATTCAAGCGTAAAGCTTACCTTTAATGATGACGCGTTAATCCCCGGGACTTATGAACTTTGCATAATAAATCCCGGCGGATTGGAAGTTGTTTCGGGCGGTTTTTTTATCGGTTATAACAGACAAATAGAAGCTTTTTTCAAATTAGGCTTTAACCCGATAATTCCATTAGCCGGAGAATTGGAAGAAATGTACGGACCATTTTTTTATTATCCGGGAGTAACTTTTAGGTTAGAATCGCTTTCTTCACAACGCGCTTCTTTTAAGGCGGGAGTGGAATTTGCACTGTCATTTTATCGTTTGGAATATGAGCTTTCAATCCACCCGCCCAATTTAACAGACGATAAATATCAATATCAATACGCCAATAAAGGTTTGTCATTATATGATTTTTGCTTTAATGTTTTGCTGGAAAAGAGGTATTATCATCTGCGAAACTCAATTACGTTGGCTTTTGGTTTTGGTTTTACCGTTTTAAACGGTTCCGGCAAAGATGATCATGATTATTATGGCAATTATTATGGTAATAACTATTACAATGACAGGTATAAAGACACTAAAAATGAAATAAACACCTATGTGGATTTGGGCATATCAGGTTTATTCCTTATTAAGGACAGTTATTATCTTGAAACCGGCGTGGAATTGGTCTACTATTTTAGCGGCGCATCCTTTCTATTAAGACCAAGAATCTCCATGGTCATAAAAGTTTAAAAAAACAGGGGTTTTTGCCATTTTGGGTACTTGAATAACTCCTCTTTTTTGTGATAATGTAGAAAACAATACTATTTTTTAAGGATGTTACCCATGAATACATTTATTCTTCCATTACTTATGGCAGCCCCGCAGGGAAGCGGCGCTGATGGCACGGCGACGGGCGGAGACCTGCTTAGGACTTTTATACCCTTTGTCTTGATAATTGTTATTGTCTATTTCTTTATGATTAGGCCGCAGAACAAGAAGCGCAAAGAGACCGAGAAAATGATAGCCGCCATTAAAAAAGGCGATAAAGTTATTACCATTGGTGGGCTTCATGGTACGATTCAAACCGTAAAAGAATCGACTGTAGTTATCAAAGCCGATGATAACGTAAAACTTGAATTCCTGCGAAGCGCTATTGCCAATGTTGTACAGCCTTCAAAAGATAAAGATGATAGAATAGAGGAGAAAACCGAAGGACAAACATCCGGAAACGGTGAATAATTATGAATAAACGTTACAGATTTTTTGTTTTATTGATTATATTGGGGGTTTGTTTTTTGTTTTTATGGCCCACAATACGCTGGTATTTTTTCATTCCAAGGGATCAGCAGACCCTTGCGCTGGAATCCAGACAGCAGATAAGGACTTATTCGTCTCAGGCCGCAGGTGAAGAATTGCAGCGTCTTCTTGACGCGGCGGCTTCCAATAATGTGATTCCCGACGATATGGAATTTGTTAAGGATGTTGCGAAGAAGCAGTACAAGCTCCTTAAAAGGCCGCTTCCAAGCCAATGGACGGCAAGATCAGTTCTTGAGGCGTTTTCCACAAAAAGAGAGGCGGTGGACGCGATTGAGCAAAAACACGCCGATGATATTTTCGCCTTGAAAAATTTGCAAAAGAACGCCGTAAAACTGGGACTTGATCTTTCAGGCGGCTTAAGCATCGTACTGCAGGTTGGAAGAACATTAACCGAAGATACTCCCGAAGACGCGATGAAACGCGCGCTGGAAGTTTTAAATAACCGTATCGACCAGTTCGGGCTTACAGAACCTGTTATCCGCCGTCAGGGAACTGATCAGATATACCTTGAAATTCCCGGAACAGCCGATCCTGAAAGAATTAATGACATAATAATGGGAAAAGGAAGCCTTACCTTCCAACTGGAAGATTCCGATGCAACGAAAGCTTTTAATAATTATTACAGGGCAAACCCGACCACAACCTTTGACGCTAACGGCAATTTGATTAACCCTTCGATTGTTCCTTCCGATGTGGTCGTACTTGGCGTTTACACCAAGGACAGATACGGGCTTGATGAACAGGTAAGAAATGATGACGGAACCCTTCGTTATATCGCCGTAAAAAAAGAAATAGGGCTTGACGGCAATTATATAGAGGAAGCTACTGTTGAACGCAACAATATGGAAGGCAAGCCGGAAGTTGTTTTTAAATTAAGCAGCGAGGGCGGAGAAATTTTCTACAAGCTTACGTCGGCTAACGTTAATAAAAGTCTTGCCATTATTTTGGATAATAAAGTTAAGTCCCACCCGAATATTTCTACCGGTATTCATGAGAGGGGTACTATTACGGGATTTGCTTTGGAAGAAGCGGAGAACCTCGCCCTTGTTTTAAGGACTGCGGCTTTCCCCGTAGAACTTGAGGTCGCCAGTCTGCAAAGTATCGGTGCTTCAATGGGAGAGGACACGATTAACCAAGGGCTTTACGCGCTGTTATACGGCATTGCGGCGGTTTTGATCTTCATGCTTGTTTATTACAAAGCCGCCGGCATTAACGCGATTATCGCCCAGTTGTTAAACTTCTATATAATGTTCAGCGTGCTTTCCGCACTTAACTTTACGCTTACTCTGCCCGCAATCGCCGGTTTTATACTGACAATCGGTATGGCGGTAGACGCTAACGTAATTATTTTTGAGCGCATGAAGGAAGAAATGCGTCTTGGCAAATCAAGAAAAGCGGTAATAGAAGCGGGTTTTGGAAAAGCGTTTTGGGCAATCATGGACTCCAACATAACCACATTTATAGCCGCCCTTTTCCTTTCGCAGTTAGGTTCAGGCCCAATCAGGGGGTTTGCGGTAAGCCTTTCAATCGGCGTATTCTCATCGGTATTTACAGCCCTTTTCGTGTCACGTTTGATTTTTGATTTTGAAACTGATGTTTTGCGAAATAAGGATTTGAGTATAAGCTGGACAACGCGTATTCAGGAAAGCGCAAAGGCGGTCAGCTTATGAAAAATACAATTCGTTTTTCTAAATTTTTTCTCCCAGCGGCTATAATTTCGCTTATTCTTGTCGCTTTAAGCATATCAGGCTACATTATAAATAAAGGGTTTGCCCTTGGCGTAGATTTTCAGGCCGGTCTTATTCAAGAAATAAAAATCGCGCCGACCGCGTTTAGTTTTAGCTGGAACGGCGTTTCAAACGCGGTTCTTCAGCTTGACAGAAACGGTCTTTACATAATTGTCTCCGGCGCGGGCGTAGAACCAAAAACATACTCGTTCCCATTCAGCGAATATGCCACCATCGGTTCAATTAAGCGTGCGGCGGAACAAGCGCTTGAAGATATCGTAATAGAGATGCCCGCGAATGAAAATATTAATTCGCAGTGGCTGTTTCTCAGTTCTCAGGGAAATCCCCTCTTGAACAAAGATACTCCGTATGTAATTCACTATCTTGACCCGCAAAGCGCTCCTGTCGATATTTCCGAAGTAAGAAACGCGATGGCTAATTATACCCAAGGCGTCGCGGTGCAAAACATTGGTACTCCTTCTGAGCGTCATTTTATGATCCGTATTGAAGACAAGGAAGAAGGGCGCGTAAGATCGGATGAAGTTATACAAAATCTTGAATCTAATTTTGGAAAGGGCGGCATCGCCGTTATGCGATCTGATTATGTAGGCTCAAGCCAGTCCAAAAAACTTATAGATCAGGTGTTTTATCTGATACCCCTTACCTTGATTTTAATTTTAGTTTACCTGGTTATCCGCTTTAAATTGCAGTATGCCATTGGCGGCGTAATCGCCATATTGCATGACTTGCTGGTTATAATGGCATATCTGGTTTGGGCAAGAATGGAATTTAACACCACGACCATCGCGGCTATTCTTACCATTCTTGGTTATTCTATCAACAACACGATAATTTTATTTGACCGTATCAGGGAAAATATGCGCGTGTATCCCGATAATGGTTTCACTGATATCATGGATATTTCGATAACGGGCATCTTAGGGCGCACCATTATTACGACAGTGACAACCATGATAGCCGTATTATTCCTGTTTATCTTTACGACAGGTGCAATGAAAGATTTTGCCCTTGTCCTGCTGATAGGAATGACATCAGGCACATACACGTCGCTCTTTATAGCTTCCGGTTTTGTAAATTTCTGGGAAGATGTAAAGAAAAACCGGGCAAAGAAAAAAGCGGCTATCTAAAAGGCAGCTAATGACAATAATCCGCGCCCGCGTACTGGGTTTCTGCATGGGAGTCAGGCGGGCGGTGGAACTTACTACGGAACAAGCTCAAAAAGCGGCGGAAGAAGGCTCTGCTCTTTTCACATTGGGACACCTGATTCACAATCCTCAAGTATTAGCCGCTCTTGGAAAAAATGGAGTTGTTACCCTAAAACAAAATTCTTTTGAACAAATTCAAGACAAAGGGAAAAACAGTTGCGTAATTATCCGCGCTCACGGAATAAGCCCCGAAACGGAAAAAACCTTGCGCGGCACGGGATGCGTCATTGTAGACGCAACCTGTCCCAATGTTAAAAAAAACCAGTTAAAGACGCAGGAACTCTCCAGCGCGGGTTACAGTTTATTTCTAGCCGGAGAATCCGCCCACGCTGAAATTGAAGGCATTACAGGTTATGCAAGCTCAGCTCCTTTTTGCAAGGCAGTCATCAATACTGAACAGGCGCGGGAGGCGGCCTCCGCTTTGTATAAGACAAACAGTAACGCAAAGACCGCCCTTATTGGACAAACAACCATTTCCGAAGAAGAGTATAGCAACATCGGCAATGAAATAAAAAAATACTTTCCCAATCTTGAAATAGTAAACACAATCTGCTGTGCCACCGCAGAACGCCAGCAGGCGTTACGCGAACTTTTAACTAAAGTGGACGCGGTAATAATCGCCGGCGGCAAAGAATCCGCCAACACCCGCCGCCTGCTGATAATAGCCCAAGAAAGCGGCAAACCCTGCGCCATGGTAGAACAAGTTGAAGAAATACCGGAAAATTTTTATGGTTTTAAAACTGTAGGAATAGCTGCTGGAGCGTCCACACCTGATTCGCTAATAAATGAGATTGAGAAGACTCTCACGAAGATCACAAAGTAACAAAGATCACGAAGAGGAAGAAAAGGTTGTTGTCAGTTATCTTATCATGGGAGCTTCACGCATAGTCCTCGAACAAAAATCCCCGATCCCCCTTTGTGTTCTTTGTGCCTTTGTGATCTTAGTGTGAAATCTTTTTGAATTAAAACCCAATCTCTTTAAGCGCCTTCTCTGTCTCAGCTATTTCATCATAAGGCATTACATGATCGGCGTAAATTATTGAGTTCTCATGCCCTTTGCCCAATAGCAGCACAAGATCGCCATTTTGCGCCAGAGAGAGAGCCTTGCGGATTGCCGTAGGTCTGTCGGGTATTAGGAAAAGATTTTTATCGCGTTCAAAAATTGTTTTTTGCTCCTGTTCCGCGCACACGCCTTTTTCAATCTCTTCCAGAATGTCCATTGGTTTTTCGCCACGCGGATCTTCATCGGTAAGAATTATTAAATCGCTGTAGTGGGCGGCTATTTTTCCCTGTTCGGCTCTTTTTTGCGTGTCACGCTCTCCTGCGGAGCCAAAAAGGCTTATTATTTTGCCGCCTGTTTTATCAAGCCTTGCGCGAAGCGGAGGGAAGATTGCTTGAAATGAAGACGGGGTATGCGCATAATCTACGACAACTTCAAACGGTTGGTTCTTATTAACGGAAGTCATTCTGCCCCTTACAGGTTTTAAAAATTTTACAAATGGGGCAATATCCCTAACAGGACGCTTTAAAAGTTCACTAACGGTAAGGATGGCGGCAAGCGCGTTGCCGGAATTGTACGCGCCGGGAAGTTTGTCTCTAATTTCTATATATTCATGCGTTTGTGGAAGGAAAACGGTATACCAGTTGCCCCATGCGTCGCTTTCAATCGCTTCAAGTTTTATGTCTCCGTCCCTTCCCTCCGGGCTGTACCTAAATATCCTGCTCTTTGATAATTTCATAATATAACGTGAGCTTTTATCGTCGTTATTAACTACGCCAAACGGTTCAAAAAAAGTAACATCGTCCTGTTGCACATAATTGTCAACTGCGCGGAAAAGATTCGCCTTGTCATGCCTGTATTGCTCCCATGTTCCGTGAAATTCCATATGTTCATGAGTTATGTTGGTTAAAACGCCGGAACAAAAATTTACATCGCCAAGACGGTTTGTTTTTGAAGAAAGTCCGTGGGAGCTTGCCTCCAATACCGCGTATTCACAGCCGTTATCTGCCATTTCACACAAGAGCCGCTGAATAACGGGGGCTTCGGGAGTGGTCTGATGTTCGCTGTTCCATAAAACTTCGCCGCCCAAACAATGTTGGACGGTGGAAATAAAACCTGTTTTTTTACCAAGCAATTTCAATAACTGCCAAATTAAATACACTGTGGTACTTTTGCCTTCAGTGCCTGTTACCCCCGTTACGAGCAAACGAAGGGAGGGAAAACCGTAAAAGGCGGCGGAAATGGGGGACATTGCGACACGGGCGTTTTTTACTTTTAAGTAGACTATGCCTTCTTTAATTGCGGTAACATCGTTTTCATGTACGATTACCACCGCCCCGTTTTTTAAAGCGTCGTCAATATAAAGACTGCCGTCGGTATGAAGACCTGGCAAGGCAAAAAAAAGACTTCCCGGTTTTACTTTTCGTGAATCGTATTCAAGTGAGTTTACGGTTGGGTCTGACGTTCCGTCTGTTTTTACAAGCCCCGACTTTTCCGCCGTACCTTTTGTGAAAAATTGCGAAAGACGCAGTTCCATCAGTCTTCTCCAAAGACAATTGCCGTAAAAGTAAAAAGCTGAGTATCAGGCGCGTTATACGCCCCCTGCGGCAATCCCGCTTTGACGCAAATGTAGTCAAGGTATTCGTCAAGATTCCAGCCCTGTTCCACCGGAACCTGCGGCAAAAGAACCCCCGACCTTCCGCGCCCTGTCAGCAAAATCCCATGAACGCCGACTTGTACTTGTCTTGGATCAGGGCATGGCGACATCGGAGAAAGCGCGGAAATTTCGATATGCAGGTGCGATAATTCTTCCTGTCTTAACGGAGGAAAACGAGGATCGCCAAAGGCGGCTTCTTTTGCCATTATGCGGACTGTTTCAATCAGGGGCATATTTGCCGCCATTCTGCCTATACATCCGCGCAGACTGCGCTCTTTGTCTTTCATGTGCAGTGATACAAACGCGCCGCAGGGTGTTTGAAGGCTTGAATCTTCCCCACCATCATCCTGAGAAAAAGACGGTTTACGCCCTTCCAATTTTGCGGTAATAGACTCGCGTGCCTGTGCAAGTAAAATTTTTTGTTCTTCTTTGGTTATAGTGAATTCCATGCTCTTATTATACTATAATATAGGTAGTTTTTTTGGAACAAGGAAGAATGAGTAAAATAATAAAAATCGGCAATTTTCCCCATATTCGCCCTGTTTATCTAGGCGGAGATTATCCAGTGGTCGTTCAAACTATGTGGAAGGACCGCCTTTCTATCTCGGATTTACAAGGCGCGGTGGGTAAAATTGAGGCGCTTGGGGCGTTAGGTTGCGGTCTTTTGCGTTTTGCCGTGCCTGATATTGAGTCCGCCGAAGTCCTAGGACGGCTTTCCGAAATGGTTTCTATGCCGCTTTGCGCGGATATTCATTTTGACCATAAAATCGCCCTTCGTTGCATGGATTTTCCGGTGTCAAAAATCCGTATTAACCCCGGTAATATCGGCGACAGGGATAAAATCCGCGCCGTTCTGGAAAAAGCCGCAAAAAAGGGTATCCCCATCCGTATCGGGGTAAACGCAGGGAGCCTCCCCCTAGACCTCCGTGAAAGGGTAGAACAGGGTTTTAGTACCTGTGAAGCGCTAGTTCAGGCGGCGCAAAGGGAAATATCGCTTTTTAACGAGTTTGGTTTTACCGAATTTCTAGTATCAATGAAAGCCAGTACAATTGCCGATACTATAAATGCCAACAAAATTTTCCGTCTTCGGGCTCCTGCAATCCTCCATGTGGGAGTTACCGAAGCGGGACCCCTGACCGCCGGCGTAGTCAGAAACACCGCCGCCCTGTTAAATCTGCTGGCGGAGGGGATTGGCGACACAATCAGGGTGTCACTGTCGGACACGATGGAAAACGAGGTTATCGCCGGAAGGGAAATTATTGCTGCAGCAGCCCAACTTGCGCCCGAAAACGCAAGATTGAAGTCAGGCGGCGTGAACATCATTTCCTGCCCACGTTGCGGCAGGCACGGTTTTGACACCCACGGCTTTACAAACCGTTGGTTGCAAAAACTTTATGCCCTTGATAAGGACATAACCGTGGCAATTATGGGCTGTGAAGTAAACGGTCCCATAGAGGCAAAACACGCCGATTTGGGCATTACCGGAGTTGGAGACAAGGTATTGATTTTTAAGAATGGAAAAGTGATAAAAACCATAAATGCCGCCGAGGCGGACGCAGTTTTTGAAGAGGAATTGAAAAGTTTATGAAAAAAGTGATATTTTTGCCTTTGTTGTTTTTAATTTTTGCGCCGCTTTTTGCGCCGCTATTTGCGCAGTCCGCAGTAGTACCGTGGTGGCTTTCTTTTGAGTATGGCAAACAGCAATTCCGCGCCGGTGATTACGGAGAAGCTTTAATGTTGTTTGAAGACGCGCGGCGTGACAAACGCGCCATGTATGAACAGATGGAGCGCGATTTAATTCATCTGATGTCTGAGAGGGAAGTGCGCAGAATAGGGGACTATCTTGATAAAGTGGATAAGTTCTCCCGCGACCATCTTTACAAAGCCGCATCAGCCGCGCTTGACGAGCTTTATTACCGTATTCCAAAATCAAGTTTTGAAAATTCCGCAAATGCCGCGCTTGCGGCTTTCAATAAATTAAAAGATTATCCCGAAGCCGAGTACTGGATTGGCGAAGTTTACAGGGTAGAAAGCGAATTGTCCCTCGCGTTAGCCCAGTACAAAAAAGCGTATTCAATGTGCGTTGGAAATGCTCCCCTTATCCCGGAAGATCCAGCCTTTGGCATCGCGTTACAGTATAAGATCGCGAGTATCCATGACACAAGACAGGAATACATCGAGATGATAAGGATTTATGAGTCGATAATTAACGATTCGGATACACTTTGGATTAATTCAAACAAAGCCGTAGTAGGTTATTTAAATAACGGTTCGCAAAATGTTTCATTACCCTATGATCAGGCGTATGCGTCATTTGAAAGATCGGCAATGACAAAAACATTGACTGATCATGGCATTGGCCGTTTTCTTGAATTATACAGATACAACAACAGGACTGTAGAAAAAGCGCACAGGCTTTTAGGATACTATTATGCCGCCAGAGGCCGCCCGTCCGCGGAGCCTCACCTGATGTTCGCGTTCCTGATTCAAAATTCAATAATTATGGAAGAGATAAAACGTCATCAATATAATTTTGCTTTTACCACCCGAAAAGAAGCGCGAGAAAATCATGTGAGTAGCCTTTCAGAATTAACCGAGTATATTAACAAAAACGCCCTTCTTGCGTCGTACATAGATGAAGTTGAGTATTATAAAACCGCCTATTATTTCAGCGTAAGCCTGTACAGAAACGGAAAGCCGTCTTTAGCACGCTCCCTCTGGGAGTTCCTTGCCTCAGTACCGCAAGCCGGAGAATGGTACAACCGCGCCCTTAACCAACTACGCAACCCTCACTTTGAACCAATTGTTGAACTGCCGAATTAATTCGAAATATTTCGGATAAAATCCCCCTGTCGGGCAACCCGGATTTGAACCGGGGACCCCAAGTCCCCCAGACTTGTACGCTGAACCAACTGCGCTATTGCCCGGCAGGGGAATCTGTTTTGTCACAATAGCAAAATGATGGGTTTTTGTCAATGTGACGGAAAACGCCGCTTGTATTACATCTTTAACACTGACTTGTCGTAGTCTTCAGGTGGAATAAATCCCAGTAATTGCATACAGGTTGCCGCAATGGAACTTATCCCTAAGCCTTCGTTAAGACTGCCGTCTTTCGGCTCGCGCTGATACTCGCCCTTACATTCTGGATCGTAAACAATGCAGGGAACGGGATTAAGGCTGTGGCTTGTTTTTGGTTTTGGCGTGCCGTCAGCTTTCAGGGAAACATTGCCGGTCTTCTTGTCATGCTCGAACATATCGTCACTGTTGCCGTGGTCGGCTGTGATCACCATTACCGCGCCTGCTTCATCAATAACTTTTAAAAGCCTGCCAAGCTGAAGGTCCATTGCTTCCATTGAACATACTACCGCCTGATAAACGCCGGTGTGTCCTACCATGTCGCCGTTGGGATAGTTCAATCTGATAAAATCATACTTGCCGGAGGTTACGGCTGCCATGACATGATCGGTAATTTCCGCGCACTTCATCCACGGACGCTGTTCAAAGGGAAGAACGTCGCTTTTTATTTCAACATAGTCTTCAAGTTTTTCATCGAACTTGCCGGTGCGGTTTCCGTTGAAAAAGTAGGTGACATGCCCATACTTCTGCGTCTCGGAAATCGCGAGTGTTCTCACGCCGCTTGCCGCAAGGTACTCGCCCATTGTGCGGTCAATTGAAGGAGGACTGACAAGATACCGTTTTGGGACGTGCAGGTCGCCGTCGTATTCCATCATTCCCGAATAGCAAATTTTTGGACGGCGCACGCGGTCGAAATGGGTAAAGTTGTCTTCCTCAAAAGCTGCCGTTATTTCCAACGCGCGGTCACCACGGAAGTTAAAGTAAATAAGAGAGTCCCCATCCTCGATTGTTCCGATAGGTTTGCCGTTTTCGGCTATAACAAATTCTTTTAAGTCCTGATCGATAATGTCGGGAATTTCCTTGCGGTAGGTTTCGACCGCTTCCCGGGTCGTTGCAAACTGGCGGGCGTTTCCAAACACATGGGTCTGCCAGCCTCGGTGTACCATTTCCCAGTCCGCGCCGTAGCGGTCCATCGTGATCCACATGCGCCCGCCGCCGGAGCCGATTTTCGCGTCAAAGCCGTCTTTGTTTAAATCTTTCAAAAACGCCTCAAAAGGATCGACATATTCAAGGGCGCTTGTCTCGCCCACGTCACGTCCGTCAAAAAGAACGTGAACGCGCAAGCGCTTAACGCCTTCTTTCTTGGCTTGAACAATCATCGCTTTTAAGTGATCCATGTGGCTGTGGACATTGCCGTCCGAGAACAGCCCAAGGAAGTGAAGGGTAGGCTCACGCCCGGCGACAGGCTTGCCGTTTTTTAAATTGGCAATAACTTCTTTCCAAGCCGTGCCTTCAAACATCGCGCCGGTATGGATAGAGTTGGAAACCAACGCCGCCCCCTGATTGAATACCCGTCCGCAACCCATCGCGTTGTGCCCGACTTCGCTGTTGCCCATATCTTCATCGGAAGGCAGCCCGACGGCTTTTCCGTGCGCTTTCAGTTTTGTGTTGGGACTTTTACTCTTTATATCGTTAAGGTGATACATTTTTGAATCCGCGACAGCATCGCCTTCTTTGTATTTTCCGTAACCTACGCCATCCATGATGACCAGTACTACCGGTCCGCGTCTACCTTTCCATGAGGGGTTTTTCTTTAAGGGTTCCATAATTGCTCCTTTTGTTGTGATTATAGCAAAGAAATGAAATATACTCAACTGTTAACCAAGAATTTTACCACGAACCACACGAATCAACACGAACCAAGAAAGATGCGCGTAAAATACCTCTCTACTGCACGCATATTTGTAGTACATCCCGCCACTCTCTTCGTTCGTTCCCTGTTCGTGTGGTTCGCGGTTAAAAAATTTATAGATAAACTTCTACATGGATTGATATTCCTTTATCAATAAATAAATTCCTCAATGAATCAGCGCGTTCTTCAAGATAATCCTCCAGTAATTGCGAAGCCAATGGGTCTTCTGGCGCGGAACGCGCTTTGCCGTAAAGCTGTATTTTGCGAACACCGCTGATTATTTTGCCGTTAATATTGTTCGCTTCTTTTTCAGTATTTGCCGCCAATTCGCATACAAGCGATTCCCATACTTGTCTTTCTGTCTCTGACGGTTGTTCACCATTTATCGCGCAGAGCATTGTCTGTATTGTTACGACGGCGCAGGATACAAATTCTTTTATTGCCGCAATCAGTTTTTCATAAGGAATAGCACAGCGATTTATTTTGTTATACCAGTCTTCTGTTCCAGCGTCTACTTTTAACCAGATGTCTGTGGTGGGTAAAGAAGCGTATTCTTTTAAAAGCGAAAAAATTCGCGGCTGTAACAGTCCCACGCCGTTGGTTATAACAACAAGCCGCGCCGAAGGAGCATTTTTTGCGCGAATATCCTCCGCTAATTTTAACGTAGAGGGGAAAGCGGGGGAGAGGGTAGGTTCTCCGTTACCTGAAAAGCAAATGTCTTTAATAATAGTGTTTTGTTTCTGCGCCCCCGAAATAGCGCGGCACAGATCGTCCTCTAATTGTTCAAGTGAAAATTCGGCATTGCTTGAGAAGGGAAACACTTCGCAATACGGACAATCAAAAGAGCAGCTCTTTTTATCAGGAAATAAATTAATCCCGATAGACAATCCCGCCGAACGCCGCGAGTACACAGGGTACACGATAACGCCCTTCTCTCTTTCGCGGTGGTTTGTAACCGGAGTAATATTTAACGGCATGACAAATTATTATAATCAAATTTTTATGTTTTGACCACGTTCACTCACAAGTAACTAGCAGTCTGTAACAACTGTATATTTACAAAGCAATATTCCCAAATTTTATCTCGCAGAGGCGCGGAGGCGCAAAGGACGCAGAGTTGTTGTTTGAAATATTATCGTTATACCTTCATGATCCTTGTTTTAAAGATAATATATCTTGTATAACGAAAATCTATCGGACAGAAGCTTCGCGTCCTCTGCGCCTTTGCGTGAGGTCTTCTTGCAAAGTATTAGCTGTTACGGAGTACTAGTTTAACTTTTTCATTTTTGTTACAATGCCTTTATGTTAGATTATAAATTTATCGTGGAAAATATTCATGCGGTAACGGCAAATATCGCCGACCGTTTTATGAAAGCCGATGCTGAGGCGGTGGCGCGTCTGTATAACAAAAGAACGGAACTTACTACCAACTTACAGTCATTGCAGCAGAAGCGTAACGCTAATGCCGATGCCATGAAGGGCAAACTTGCTCAGGAAGAGCGGAATGTTCTTATAGAAGAAGGAAAAAAATTAAAAGAAGGAATCGCCGCGGCGGAAAACGAATTAACGGCTATTGAAGCGGAACTTTTAACGGAAGCGCGGAAAATCCCTAACATGGCTCATCCTGACGCGCCGATTGGCAAGGAAGACAAAGACAATCTTGAAGTGAAGAGGGTAGGGGAGCCTGTAAAATTTGATTTTACCCCAGCCGACCATGTTAAACTTGGGCAAGACCTTGATATTATCGACTTTGATTCAGGAACAAAGGTGTCAGGTACTAAATTTTACTATTTAAAAAACGAAGGCGTCTATCTGGAACTTGGTCTTATCCGTTACGCGCTTGATATTTTGCAGAAGAAGGGGTTTACTCCCTTTATTACTCCCGACATTGCCCGCGAAGAAATTCTTGAAGGCATCGGTTTTAATCCGCGTGGGGCGGAGTCCAATGTTTATACGCTTGAGGGCGAAGAGACATGCCTTGTAGGGACTGCGGAAATTACCCTTGGCGGTTATTACTCCAACATGATTCTTCCAAAAGACAAGCTTCCACTGCGGATGGCTGGTCTTTCCCACTGTTTCCGCCGTGAAGCGGGCGCGGCGGGTCAGTTTTCCAAAGGACTGTACCGCGTTCATCAGTTTACAAAACTTGAAATGTTCGTTTACTGCCTGCCCGAAGAATCGGGACGCTTTCATGAAGAACTGCGCTCAATAGAAGAAGAAATTTTTAAAGGTCTTAACATACCTTTCCGCGTAGTGGATACCTGCACTGGCGACTTGGGCGCTCCCGCATACCGTAAATGGGATTTGGAAGCGTGGATGCCGGGCAGGAATAACGGCGAATGGGGCGAAGTGACATCCACCTCAAACTGTACCGATTATCAGGCGCGTCGTCTTAACATCCGCTTTAAGGACGATGACGGTAAAAATAAATATGTCCACATGTTGAATGGAACGGCAATCGCCATTTCCCGCGCCATTATAGCCGTTCTGGAAAATTTCCAACAAGCGGACGGCTCCGTGCGCCTCCCACGGGCTTTGGTTCCTTACTGCGGATTTGATGTTATAAGGAAGAAATAAGATACGCGCGAAATTCTTGATATATCTATAAAATACGTTATGTGCCATTGTACATGAACTTTTTATTTAAAGATCAAATAAAACATTGACAAATATATAGAAACAACCTAAAATATTAACAGGTTTAAAATATGCTTACTAAAACGGAAGTTTCCGTCAGCCAATGCCGCAAGTAGTCCGTCCATCGCGTATCGCATAACGTTACTTTATTTCCAGTACCGTCTTAAGACAGTTATCCACTTTATCAAGCATAAACTTTGGAAGCATTGTCACATGTTCCAATAAATCAGGTTTGTCGAGAGAATAAATTTGCGTAAAATTAACCGTTGATGTTTTTTCCAAACCGGAAATTGATTTTTCAAGCAATAAATTTCCTGGCAGGGAAGCCAA
>Ga0268262_10002810_pt1 | contig 19633 bp, 17 predicted proteins | sample TergutNc150P3_FD_190354 | JGI IMG/M metagenome (GOLD analysis project Ga0268262, IMG submission 190354) | Nasutitermes corniger P3 segment gut microbial community from laboratory colony in Florida, USA - Nc150 P3 (SPAdes) (version 2) | ecosystem: Host-associated > Arthropoda: Insects >...
CGAGCGGGCAAGGATACGGGCGGCGCTGGTTTTACCGCAGCCCCGCGGCCCGGAAAACAGGTAGGCGTGGGCTATACTGCCGCTTTGCAGGGAATTTTTAAGGGTGGAAACCACAAATTCCTGCCCCGCCAGTTCATCAAAGGTTTTGGGGCGCCGTTTGGTGGCGGTTACTTCATACATCGGGGCGGTCAAATCTGCCATGGTGCTAGTATATACGGTTATTTCAAAAATTAAAAGCGCCTCCGCCAGGAGGGCCACGGCGCAACAAGCCTCCGCTTACTGTTGCTTCCTTCCGGACCTGGCAGGGTTGGGCGGCGCCCGCTCGCATGGTTCCTGGCAGGGGCATTAACAGATTATCCGGTATTTATCATTCTGTCAATATTAAGGTCTGGGGTAAGTAACTGGGCGCGAAGAGATTCGAACTCCTGACATCCACGGTGTAAACGTGGCGCTCTAACCAGCTGAGCTACGCGCCCTTGAGTTTATAAAGAGTATATAAAGAAAACAAAAATTAATCAACGAGGATTTTCCAAAACTTCGGTTTTTGGAAAAGGCTCAACATTAACACCATTAAAAAAAAAGACAACAACCTTTAACAGACTACTATCATTGTGTATATGTTCCGGTTGCAGATTCTGTCCATTCCTATTACCATAACGCTATGGGAAAAAGGCTTTTCCTGGCGGCAATATTCCCCGTTCTGTTGTGTGGAAGCTGTATCCAGGAGGGGAAAACCCAGGGCGATTCGGTTTCAGCGTCAGCCGCGCACAAGGGGACGGCGGCACAGGTTTTGCGGGAACAATGTATGCCTGCCGCAATGGCGGATGGCATGGTAAAAATTGCCGTGCTGGTTAACCTTCCGGCGGGAGATCAGTCACGGCAGTTTCTTGAAGGCTGCGTCAGTGAAGGAAGGTCTATGGGCTTTACCGTGGACACGTTTGTTTCAGGCGCCGATAAAGGCCGGTGCGGAGAGATTACCGCCGGTATCGCCCGGGCCGATTATGACGGGCTTATTTTTGCCTATGGTGAAACTGTCGGCGAAACTGCCGCCGCCGCCGATGATTTTTTCTTTGATATATTCAAACCCATTGCCGACAAAGGCATGAAAATCGTCACTTTTGAGACATTTCCTCCTGAAAACTACCGGCATCTTGACGGTCTTGTCACTACTTTTCAGAATGACGCGGGGCTTGCGCGTCTGAGCCTTGACGTACTGCTTTCCTATACCAGCTATGCAAACCACCCGGTACGGGTTATCCGCATTGGCTGTGATCCGGGTATACCGTTTCTGGACCGTCGCGCGCGAGTATTTGATGAATATGTACGGAAAGGCGCAATGATCGAAGCGGCCTATGTCAATGTGGGCGGGATAGAAAATCCGGAACATGCGGCATGGGAAGGGATTGCGGATATTCTGCTCCGTTTTCCGCCGGGGACGGTTGACGCCATTTGGGCGCCTTATGATAAATTTGCGGAGGGCTGCGTCCATGCGCTTGCTTCGGCGGACAGGCAGGACATTAAACTGGTCAGCATCGGCATTTCCAACGATGATATACGCGTAATGCAGCGTTACCGCGATATATGGCTGGCAAATGTCGCCGTCGATCCCAAACTTGCCGGTACGGTGAATATGCGGATACTGGCCGCGGCATTGGCGGACGAAACCCTGCCGGATACGGTTTTCTTTACCCCGCAGTTGTTAAAGGCGGCGGATTTAAACTATGCGGTAAATATTGTTAATATTTCCGTCATGGTTCCCGTCTGGGGGGACGCATGGGGATTGTTTGATCATTATCCGTGGATGAATGATCTGAAAAAGGCGGAAGAAAAGTATTTGCACATTCCGCCGACAACGGCATCCATGACAGCGCCTTCGGTGATACCATGAAAATAAGGGACAATATTCTGATTCAGACATTAAGCGCGTTCCTGGCGCTTATTATTGTTTTGGGGGCGGCGTTTTTTCTTTCCGTTGCCGGAATCAGAAATACTGTGCTGAGTAATTCCAACGATCTGGGAAACAGCGCCGCCGGCATTGGCTCCTACGCGCTGGAAGAACAGATTACCGGCAAAATTGAACGCATTGCCCAGGATATGGCGCTCATACTGGAAGAGCGTTTGCAAAAAATCGAAAATCATACCCGCATGACCGCCGATATTGCGGAATCCATTTACGCCAATAAACAGGTCTGGAATCCCAAACCGCTGCCCCTTGTCAGACCGGGGGATATTTCACCGGTAGACCCTTACCTGTATCTTGCGCCGGGAGTTGATTTTTCCCGCATAAGAAGCGAAGCCTATCTGGCGGGGAATATCAGCGACATACTCAGGCAAATCAAGGTGGTTGATCGCGGTATTACCACCAGCGCGATAACCAGCGAGTCAGGCTATGCCATTATGATGGATGTATTTCCCTGGATCATCAGGGAGGTCGATCCGCGGACTTTTTTCTGGTACAAAGAGGCAAAAGCGCGGAAAACTTTGTATTGGACCGATGTGTACAGCGATACACGGGGCAGGGGCCTGATAATTTCCTGCGTCATTCCCTTTTATGATCATTCCGGAAAGAACAGCGTTATAAAAGGCGTTGCCCGCAGCACAGTTTTGCTTTCCGATTTTTCACGGATTACCGATGTTGCGGGAGTGGGAAGAACCGGAGAGCTTTTTCTCCTGAATCGCGAAGGGGTAAAAATTTATTCATCGAATGGCGTTGAAGTAAAACCGGGGGAGGGAGGAGGGATCGAAGGAATAAATTTTCTTGAAAGTAAAGATCCGCAGTTACGCAGCCTGGGCCTGAGTATGACTCTGGGCGCATCAGGCATGGCGGAGCTTGAAATAGACGGCTTTCCCAACTACGTCGCCTACGCTCCCATTCAAACGCTCGGTTGGAGCCTTGGCGTCGCGGTATCTGTTCAGGAATTATTTGTTTCCGCCCAGTTAACCGAAAATCAAATCCGGAAAGTTACCGATGATACCAAAGCCGTCATTAACCGGTACATAATCCTTTTGGGGGGGCTTATCGCCCTTTTGTTGTTTTTAACGATGCTGGGTATTGCCGTTTTTACGCTTCGTTTTACCCGCGCCGTTACCGGCCCCATACTTGCGCTGAACGACGGGGTACACGAAGTCGCGGCCGGCAATCTGGATCGTGAAGTAGTCGTTAAAACAGGCGATGAAATTGAACAGCTCGCCGTGTCGTTTAACATGATGACTTCCCGTCTGCGCAGGCATATTCAGGAAATAGCCAGAGCAACCGCGGAAAAACAGCGCATGGATACGGAGCTTGACATAGCCACTCAAATTCAAATGAGCATACTGCCCAATGTTTTTCCCCCGTTCCCCGGCAGAAAAAATGATTTTGACCTCTATGCGAAAATACACCCCGCGCGGGAAGTAGGCGGCGATTTTTATGATTTCTTTTTTATTGACGATGATCACTTTGCCATGATTATCGCCGATGTTTCCGGCAAGGGAATACCGGCGGCGCTGTTCATGATCATCACCAAAACCCTTATCAAAAACCGCCTGCAAAGCGGCGAAAACCCCGCTGTCGCGCTGGAAATTATCAACCGCCAACTGTGCGACAACAATACTACGGGTATGTTTGTCACCGTCTGGCTCTGCGTGCTGGAAATTTCTTCGGGGCGTCTTGAGTATGTCAATGCCGGCCATAACCCGCCCTTGCTCAGGCGAAAAGATCAAACTTTTACCTTCCTGGTTTCTCCGCCCGATCTGCTTCTTGCGGGAATGAACGATACCCGTTACCACTGCTGCGAAATGCGCCTTAATCCCGGCGATACGCTGTTCCTCTATACCGACGGCGTTGTTGAAGCGGAAAATATGGTGATGTTTACCGATGACGTTTTTTACGGCAAGGAACGGCTGAGAAATTTTCTGGATGCCAATGCTGCGCAGCCTCTGAACGAACTGCTTCCCCGCCTTTACGCCGACATAGCGGCTTTTGCCGGAGAAACCGTCAAAGGGGCCGTCGGCATGACCTCCGGCATGATCGCGCAATCTGACGACATTACCATGCTGGCTATCCGTATTAACGCGCACATCATTACCCTGAAAGCGGATGTTGCCGAACTGGATGCGCTTATCGCTTTTCTCGGCAGAGAGTTTAACACATCAGACTGTCCCCGGAGGATACGCGATCAAATTGAACACGCCGCCGAAGAAATTTTTGTCAACATTGCCCATTATGCCTACGGTGAAGACAAAGGGGAAGTAACGGTTGAATGTTGGGGCGGGTCCTCGCCGCAGGGAATCACGCTGACCTTTGTTTTTTCTGACCGGGGCCGCGCCTTTAACCCGCTGGAGCATGCGGAACCTGACATAAGCCTGCCCCTGGAGGAACGTGAGCCGGGAGGGCTGGGCTTATTGATTGTAAGAAAGACAATGGATACAATACAGTATAACCGTGAAAACGGGACAAATCGTTTAACGCTCGGCAAGTCCTGGCAGAAGGAGGGTGAATGACCATAGACACTGAAAAAATTAACCAGTCAACAGCGGTGCTGACCCTTAACGGACGCCTTGATACGGCGAACGCCCCTCTGTTGGAACGGAAAATCAGACAATGGGGAAATGAAATCACGGAGTTGATTCTTGATTTTTCGGGCCTGGAATATATTTCCAGTATGGGCCTGCGTGTTTTGCTGCAAGCCAAAAAGACATTAAAAGCGGAAAACCGCAGTCTAACCATAAAAAACATGGGTGATTCCATCCGGGAAATTTTTGAAATGACCGGCTTTCTCAATTTGATGCTGCAGGAAGAGAAATTTGTTGTTATACGCAAACTTGAGCAGAATGACATTGTGCTGGCGCTGAACGGGCAGATGCATTCTGAAAATGCCGCAATGATTTCAAAAGAGCTGTCGGAAATCAAGGAACACGAAACCAAAGCGGATAAATCCGTTACGGTGATTCTGGATATGGAAAAACTGACCCATATTTCTTCCGGCGCGATCAAACAGCTCAAGCAGGCCATTGAGGATACCGCATGGAAAAAACGAAAACTTATACTGCGGAATGTTTCACCGGATATACGGGTGGCTCTGATAGAAAACGGTTTGGAAGGGATGCTTTAAGGAACCGCCGGCTAATTCATCTCCTCTAAGTATACGCATATAGTGTAAAACACTTTTTTCAGGTATAATACCGGTATGGATTTTACTATTGGTCCCGATGAGCGGCAGTATTTGCTGGCGGTTGCCCGCGAAAGCATTGCCGCTGAACTGGAAGGCCGCAAACCTCAATACCCCTCCGGCGAAGCCGCCAAAAGCCCCGTCTTGCGGCAGCCCTGTGGGGCCTTTGTCACCCTGCACAAAAATATCCCCGGCGGCGACCAGGACGGGCGCAGTCTGCGGGGCTGCATCGGCAGGATGACGGCGAATCTGCCCCTGGAGGAAACAGTCCGCATTATGGCCCATGAAGCGGCTTTTGGCGACCCCCGTTTTCCCCCGCTCAGGCCCGGCGAACTGGAACAGTGTCATATTGAAATATCGGCCCTTTCACCTATGTCGGTCTGCCCCGACCCGCGGCAGGTTAAAGTCGGCGTTCACGGCCTGTATCTGCTGCGAGGCGGGCGGGCCGGCGTACTGCTGCCCCAGGTCCCGGTTGAGCAAGGCTGGGATTTAGACGAATACCTGGACTATATCTGCGTCAAGGCGGGCCTTCCCCCGAAATCGTACAATGCCCCTGACGCGACTTTGTATACTTTTACGGCAGTGGTGTTTGGGGAATAATTCAACCCCAAAATTTTACTGCTTATCATACTGTTGTACTTCATCATAAATATATTCCAGTTTGATTCCCGCGGCGGCGAACATTGCTTCTGAATCGCCCGCGTCGTGATAACGGCGCTGGCAGACGACACGGACTATGCTGCAGTTGATGATCAGCATGGCGCAGGTACGGCAGGGGGTCATGCGGCAGTAGAGGGTTGCGCCGTTGATGGGTATGCCCCGCTTGGCGGCCTGGCAAATGGCGTTTTGCTCGGCATGAACAGTGCGGACGCAGTGAGTAGTAACATTGCCGTCCTCATGGAGCATTTTTTTAAACTGATGACCGACTTCATCGCAATGGGGCAGTCCGGCGGGCGCGCCCACATAACCCGTTACCAATATCTGGTTGTCTTTGGCAATAACGCAGCCGGAACGCCCCCGGTCGCAGGTGGCTCGCTTGGCGATAGCCTCACACACCTCCATAAAATATTCGTCCCAGCTTGGCCTGTGGTATACATTTTCTTCCATAAAAACCTCCTGTCTCTCTCCCAACATTACCATGAACATTTACTTAAGAATTTTACCACGGAGTACACGGAGGAAGAAAGTGTTATCGTATCAAAACTCCGTGGTATGCGAACCGTAGGTCCGACGTGACCTCCGTGGATATTCTTCTTAAGTTGACACGCATGCCAACATCACCGTATAGGGCCTGCTCTCTATCCATTCTACCGGTATTTCCAGTTTTTCAAGCAGGGCAAAAAGCCGCCCCCGGCTTTCCTTAACGGTTTGTTCGCAATCATCGGCGGCCATAATCTCAATCTCCAAAAACCAGCCTAAACCCGTCACCAGGGAAAGTTCCGCCAGAATGGGGGATTGCCCGGCTGCCTGCGGGGGGATAGTCCAGGCCCAGCCCTCTTTTTCCTTGCGTACCGCCCTGCTCAGTCCCAAACGGCCCAGCAATTCCTCAAACAAGTCGGCATTGGAAACGGTAAACTCACATTCATGGTTTACCTCAATACCTCCGGAAATTTCTTTAATTTTATAGGTCGCCAAAACGGATTCATGGGCCGCGCCCCGCGCGTCAATACCGCTTTCGCGGCGAACACGCACCCCCGATGGTGGAACGGACATTTCGGCGGTTATGCCGCCGGCGATCTGCGCGGGAAGCCAGTAAGAATCGGACTTTTTATAGGAACGGCAATAATCCCCCGCAGCGGAAAGCCGTTCTTTTACCGGCGCGTAATCGTCCAAACGGGCTTTTAACTCAATTTCAACAGCCATAACTCTTTTTACCATTATATACGAAATAAAGAAACACGGAAAACAGCCAAAAATACCGATATTATTAGAGATATGAAAGAGCAAATAGATATCGCCTTGCAAACAATTGAAGCTGACTACAAGATATGCCTGCGGATTATCGGGAGATATTTTGAGTATTTGGAAACCTGCGGATTGAAAGAATTCAACAAGTATTCCAAGTATAAGTGGACTTATGATCGTGACAAGACTAACGGATACAGTTATGTCTGCATTCGATACAGAAGCAGTCTGATGAAAAAATGTCTGATAAAAAAGAGAGCCTACATTGAAGAGGATGATTTACACCGGTGGGTTCAAAACAAGGAATTAATACAGGAAGCGCTGGATGAGGCCTATTTATATATTGCCAAAAAGGTTGAACTCGTAAAAACAGAGATAGAGGAAATAAAGGCAACCGCCGAAGATTACGAAGAAAAACTCAATGATTTGGATGATGAATCGTTCAAGGCAAACAAAAAATTGGGCGACGACGAGGCGGTGGAATCTTAACCTCTATCATTAGACAAAGACATGGATGAGCAGTACAAAGACTTGTATGATGCCAACACCGGGCTTGATTTTACCGGAGCGGGCGCATATACGGAAGTTGTTCTGAGACTGAAGTTTCCGAACAACTCTATTGAAAAAAACAAACCAAACCCGAACCAGGGTTTGATCGACGGCTTTAAGAAGCGCGCAGACGAACTGTAATTCAGTGGCCGCGGAGCCCATAACCACGGAGGTCTGGGAATGTCCGGGAAATGGGAGATGTCCAATAAGAATTTTTTACCACGGAGTACACGGAGGTCACGGAGTTTTGATACGAAAATCTTTTATTCCTCCAAAGTTTCGGCTTATTCCTCATTCCTAATTTCCCGCTCAGGGGCGCACTAAACGAAGACCGATGCTGTAGGTACCGCCGCTGTCGGTCGGGGCATTGCTGCCCCGATATGCGGAACGCGCGACAGGCGCATAGAAGTATTGACTCCCGCCGCGCCACACCCGGTTGTCGCCGGCAGTCGCTCCTATAGGATTAGTCTGCGCTTCGCTTGGGTAACTCCCAAACCAGTCCCAGCACCACTCACGTACATTTCCGTGCATATCATACAATCCCCATGCATTCGCCGGCTTTAACCCCACCTGATGTGTCTTACCCCCGCTGTTGCCATTATACCATCCTGTATTGTCACTTATGGTATCTCCCGTGTTGTACGCTGTCGTTGTCCCCGCACGGCACGCATACTCCCACTGTGCCTCGGTAGGTAACCGGTAACCGGTGGAACCGGCTACTATTACCGCAGAATTCCATGTACTGTTACTGCTCGTAGGTACGCTTCCCCAATCAGATGGATTGGTGCTGCCTGATATGCGGTAGGCAGGACTTAATCCTTCCGCCATACTCAGCTTGTTGCAGAATACTATCGCATTGTACCAGCTTACGTTCTCTACAGGGAGTAGACCCTGTACCTCCCCGATCGAGGGGTTTCTATAGTAACTGGGATTATTCCCCATCACCGCCTGGTACTGCTCCTGCGTTACCTGATACTTACCCATGTTAAAACTGCTCAGCATTACCTGATGCTGAGGACCTTCATTGTCCCTACGCTCTGCTTCGGTACTGGGGCTGCCCATTGTAAAGATCCCGGCAGGTATCTGTACCATTTCTATAGTCACAGTACTCCACTTCGCATACAATGTTATATTCCCGGTAACGGGTGTTGAAAAATTGTACGCTATTGTAAGTCCCGAATCGCTATACCAGTTGTCAAAGGTGTAGCCGCTATTAGTCGGATTTGTGGGGCGAGTTGCCGTAGCGCCTGAGTTTACGGTCTGGGGGATAACACTGCTCCCGCCGTTGCTATCAAAAGCTACGCTGAAACCACTAACTGCATCCGAGGGACGTACCACACGGAAGCCGAAGCTGGCGTGCTTTTCGTTCGGGAAGGCGGAGCCCCGAGTCGCAGAACGCATATCATACATACCGTTGCTCCAACTCCAGCCACGTAGCACCCGGAAAGAGCCAACAACTGCTCCCACGGGGTTAGTCTGCGTACTGCTTGAGTAGCCCTCAACCCAGTCCCAACACAACTCACCAACATTCCCGCTCATGTCGTAAATACCAAGCCCATTGGGCGCCTTCTTCCCTACTTCATGTGTTCTGAGACCGCTGTTATCAGCGTACCAAGCAACGTCGCCTACCGTATTGCTCCCCGAATACGTGTAATTCCCCGGCGAACCGTTCCCGCCTTTAGCCGCGTACTCCCACTGCGCCTCAGTCGGCAACCGGTAGCCGTTCGTCGTACTATTGCGCGTTACCGTCCATTTTATATCGTCATAACTGCTAGTGTTATTCGGGTCTTTGTTTACCTTGTCTATAGTGTAGTACGGGCTTAACCCTTCCTTTATACTCAAGGCATTGCAAAACTCTATCGCGTCATACCAGCTTACCTGTTCCACCGGGCGGTTCCCCTGCACCTCCCCGCTTACGGGGTTTGAACTATACCAACTGGGATTGTTCCCTATCACCGCCTGGTACTGTGCCTGCGTTACCTCATACTTACCCATGTAAAAGCCGCTCAGCGTTACCGTGTGTACCGGCTTTTCAATACTTTCGCCTTCATCATCGCCCATCTGAAAACTGCCGCCGGGCACATAGACCATTTCGATGCCGGTGGTGGGGGGAGGGGGATACAGTTCATAGACGACGGTAAAGCTCACATTAAATGCCGCCGAAATGCCGTTGCTTCCCGATACAGTGACAGTGGCGGTGTATGTACCGACACCAAGGCCGGTATTGGGTACGACGGTAAACATATCGGTTTCGCCCGCCGTTATGCTATTTATCAATGTTGTTGACAACGTGAAACTGTTTGCATTGGTTCCCGACAACGCGACGGTAAGCGTGCCAGTCGCCTGATTGCCCACTGGGTTGGTAACGGTTACTGTCAGCGCAGTCCGCGCGGCATAGTCGACTCTCGCCACGGTGAATGTATAGGTGTCCGACTCAGAAAGGGTAATACCGTAGGTAAGGGCGGCGTTGATAACCAGCGTCCCGGCCTCCAAGCCGCTTATCGCGTTCCAGCCCGCTGCCGCCGCCACGTCAAAAGTTACGGTGTATACGCCGACTGCTGATGGCGCGGTTGTACTGCCGTTGTATTTTACGGTTACGGTTCCCATTGACTTGCCGGATTTCGGCGTTACGGTTACGCTCTTTGGGTTGCCGTCATAGGTAAACGTCCCTGTTCCGCTGATGTCAAAATCACCGGCGACAGGGGTTTGGTCGGGTGTGGGTGATGCGGTGATAACCAGCGTCCCGGCGTTTAACCCGGATACGGCGTTCCAGTTACCTGCCGGATCCGCCGCTACGGTAAAGGTTACGTTATACGTTCCGGCTGCTGATGGCGCGGTTGAAGTACCGGCTCCACTGGCAGTGTTGGTGTAAGTGTAGGTTCTTGCCCCCTGAGACTTGCCGGATTTCGGCGTTGCGGTTACGGCTTTAGGAGCGCCGTCATAGGTAAATGTTCCGGTTCCGCTGATATTGTAATCTTCGACGCGCGGAGTTTTCATATCGGAGTTGATAATATTCACCGCGCCGACGCTTAATCCGCTTGCGGCGTTCCAGCCGGTTGCCGCCGCTACATCAAAGGATACGGCGTATGCCCCGATCTCTGTCGGCGCGCTTATAGTGGTAACAGGAGGAGTTGCGGCGTTGGTGTATTTGATGGTTACTGTTCCCGGGGAACTGTTGTCTTTCCTCATTAGGGTTACAGGTCTGCTGACGCCTGCGGCAAAATCAAATGTTCCGGTTCCGGTGATGGTGTAATGCTCGAGACGTGGATCTTCTTTGGCGGGGTCGTTAAGGGTCAGCACGCCGGCGAATAATCCGTTCACAGCGCTCCAACCCGTTGCCGCCGCCACGTCAAATGTTACGGTGTAAACTCCGGCTGCCAATGGGACTGTTTTTTTCCTGGAATACTGTGTGCCGCCTGTCCCTTCATAATAAACGGTTATTTCGCCGCTTGACTTGCCCTCTTTCGGCGTTATGGTTACGCGGATAATAGCGTGGCCCGCCTTCTGCGGCGAGGTGATGTTGATGTAGTAATCGCCGGCGACAGGGGTTGGGTTAGGGGTTGGGTTTTTCCGAAATCTTTCCTGCAGTGTATCAATATCAGTCCCCAGAGAGCATGTTCCAAACAATAAGCATAATAAAACGCTCAATCCCCACAAAACACGTTTCCCGGCCATATTCATCGCTCCTTGGCTAAAACCGTTTAAGAAACCCTATCGACACTTTATTGCTCGCGGATTTGAAATCGGTCCGCAGAGTGTAGGATATACTGAAAACATTTTTGATTATTACGCCGGTACATATATCAGCGGCGAAGGTGTTTTCTGAAATTTCCCCTTCCGAAAATTGGTACGTTTCCCGAAATTGGTACGTTGCCAGCATAACGCCTGCGCCTGCCCCGATATACCAGCCTCCGGCATCCTTATAGGGGACAAAAACGGCATAATGGGCAAAGGGGTAAAAAGAATAGTAATCTACATTGGCATATCCGCTTACAAATCCAAAGTCAACGCCTACATTAAAAAATGAATACCTGAAAGGTGCAAGGGTTCCGCTTATAGTGCCTACAAACCAGGGAGCGGAAAAAGTCGTGCCGAGCGAAACGCCCAGAGAATTCAATTTGGCCGCGGCGCCGTCGCGTTTCTTTCCCGGCGTAAACGGTTGCGGCTTGGGAACAGGCTGCGGGGTTTCAACGGGTTTTGATCCGAGGTACGCCTTGCCGAAAAACTGGTTATATATGGCGGGAATCTGCTGCCGCCCGCTGGCCTCGCTTACGTCCGCGCCGGTAAGGCGGAATACTTCGTTTACTTCCAGACCGGGCGTCTTAAGGTTCTTTAGAAGCTGGGTGGTAAAAAGGCCGTTCCGCCCTTCACCGTCGGCGGCGGTTGAACCGGCGCTGGTAGCGTACACAATGATGCTGTCCGCAGGCTAGTTTGAAACTACGGTAAGCCCGCGGCCGCCGCCCCGCCCACGCGCCCACTCAAAGGGATTGTCGCGGCACGCGTCCAGTACAATTACGTTTAACTTGTTTCCCGCTTCATTCAGTTCGCCAAGCATTGTCTGGACAGAAACCGCCCGTTCCCGCAGATAATTTTCATTGGAAATATTGGCCCCCACCGGTATCAGGTAATTCACTCCGTTGGACTGCACCCCGTGGCCAGCGTAAAAGAAAAAGCCGTAAGCGTTTTTTGACGCGGAAAGCCTGTTTTTCAGCCGCGTAATTGCTCTTTCCATATCGTCGAGACTGCCGTCGATTACCTTGTCCACGGTAAAACCCAGTTCTTGCAGGGCGGCGGCCATATCGTTGGCGTCATTCACGGGGTTTTTGAGCCTGGCTGAACCGGCATACCCTGCATTGCCTATTACCAGGGCGAATTTCGGCTGGGCGGGATTCTGCTGGGCAAAAACACCCGCCGCTGTCAAAAAAAACAAAATGAGCCTTTTCCAAAAACTGAAGTTTTGGAAAATCCTCATCTGTTTTTTCATCCCGTATCCCTCTGTTACGCTGTTGGCGGCAGGCTAATTCAGCCCACATTTGTATATTATTGCGTTTCCTGGGAGTTTGTCAATAAATCGAATTTAGGGGGCTGGGGACTGGGGATCAGGGTCTGGGTAATAGGAAGGCCTCAATTTCACGCGGACAAAGAAAAAACAGCTGAGCCTTTTCCAAAACTCGGTTAGTTTTGGAAAATCCTCAGCTTATTTTATTAACTCAATTGAAGAAATGAGAAGTGTAACATACGCCCGGCGCGCAATAACATCTACCGTACACACATAAGCCGGGGCTGTCCAAGAAGAATTTTTTACCACGGAGTACGGAGAAAAAGGTGATTTTCGTATCAAAACTCCGTGCCCTCCGTGGTGAAATTCTTACTTCTTAGACAGCCCCGAGCGCGCCGCGGAGGAAAAGGTTTTTGTACTCAACGATTTGGATGATGAATCGTTCAAGGCAAACAAAAAATGGTACATCAGTTGACCCTGCTTGCTTATAATTATGACGAAACTGATGAAAATTTTACGCTTCTTGCCCTTGGTTCCCATGAGAATTTCTATCGCGACCTGAAAAAACAGGAAATTGGTTCCCAACAGTAAAGTGAAATACGTTATATACCGATAATGAAATGTCATGGTCTATCGGCGCAGTATTAAGTCTCTCGCCCTGTTGGCAATTCTCTTTGGCCTGTCTTTATACAGTATCCCTGCTGAAGACCTGGTTCATATGGTGGCAAAGGGCGATACGATTTATTCTATCTCACGTTTATACAAGATAAGTCAGGAAGAGCTTATGCGTTATAATAATATCGCAGACTCTTCCAAATTACAGATGGGGATGCGGCTGGTAATTCCTTCCCAGACAAACAGCCCGCGAACCGATAGTCCGCGGGTTGAAAATCCACGGGTTGAAAATCCGCCTGCTGTCATTGCCGCCCCTGCCAATCCTGTCTTTTATTTCCACACGGTTTCAAAAAACGAGACCCTTTACAGCATAGCCCGATCGCAGGGTGTAACGCTCCAGGCGCTTCGTGATATAAACGGGTTTCCCAAAAATTATGTTCTGAAAACAGGTGAAAAAATAAAAATACCGGGCTTGGGTCCCGTTCCCGCAACGGGAACGGGTAAAACACCCCCGAAGCCCCATGTACAAACTACGGCAAAAACCGCCGATCCTTCAATCCGTTGGCCGGTTGCGGCAAAAGAAGTGCTGTATATGAGCAGCAATACCGGGGTGCTGGTATCCGGCAGGGAATCTGAATCAATTAAAAGCCTCACCGGAGGGGTTGTTGTTCATGCAAGCCCCTGGCGGGGTTATGGCAATGTAGCAGTAGTAGAGACAGACGAAGGGTACCGGTATTTATACGGCTCCTGTGAAACCCTCTCGGTAAGGAAGGGAGACAGCATAGAACCGGGAACCGAATTGGGAAAGTTGGGAATCTATCCGGCATCGGGAAAGCCGGATTTGGTTCTAATCGTATCACATAACGGGTCCCCGGTGGACCCGGCAAAAGCCCCCAGATTTTAGGGAGACATGAAAATGACAAAAACAGCAATGGCGGTAACGACGGTGCCTGAAACAGGCAATATGGAACTGAGAAGGATGCGGAAACATCCCAAAAGCCCCTCTGCGGTTAAGAATCAAAAACGGGCCAAAGTCTTTAAGGAGACCGATCCGCTTGCGTTGTATTTCAAGCAGATTTCCCATTTTCCCCTGTTAACTATCCAGGAGGAACAAAATATCGGGGAAAAAATTATCAGCCTGCGTTCAAAACTGCGCGATCTTGAAGCGGAACGCGCGGGCAGGCCGGAAGCTGACTATAACCGGGAGAAAGCCGCTTTGGAGAGCGCGCTGCTTTTTTACAAAAACAAAATGATCAACTCCAACCTCCGTCTGGTGGTTTCCATCGCCAAAAATTACCAGCACCGGGGGCTTTCCCTGCTGGACCTGATTGACGAGGGAAATATCGGCCTTATTGAGGCAGTTGAACGCTTTGATTATACCAGAGGCTGCCGCTTCTCAACCTACGGAACATGGTGGATCAGGCAGGCGATAATCAAAAGCATTGCGGACAAGGGACGGGTAATCCGTATTCCCATTCATATGCTCAACACCATAAAAAAATGTTACTATGTCGCTAAACAGCTTACCCAGGATCTGGGCCGCGATCCCAGCGATGAAGAACTTTCCGAATATCTGGGCATTCCCGTGGCAAAAGTAAAGGACATTGTAAAACTTTCCCAGGAGACCACCAGCCTTGATACCATTGTAGATGACGGCAATCTTACCCGCCTTGCAGACCTTATCAAGGATGAATCACTGACAGAACCTTTTGAAATGGTTTTTTCCATGACCCTGCAGGATACCATGACGGATATACTTTCCCAGCTTTCCGAACGCGAGATGAAGATCATCCAGCTTCGTTACGGGCTTGCCGGTGAAGACCCCCTTACTCTGGAAGAAACGGGAAAACTCCTGGGCATAACCCGCGAACGGGTACGCCAAATTCAGGAGAAAGCTACTTATAAATTGCGCAATCTGCGGGAACTTAACGAGATAAAGAACGGAAGCTAACTGTAAAGACTAAAGAAGAAATTTTACCACGGAGTACACGGAGTTTCACGGAGGAAGAGAAATTAAGATACTAATATCTTAAACCTCCGTGTTACTCCGTGACCTCCGTGGTTATTGTTTTTTCTCTAGAAACTGAACTTCACGTCAACATAGAACGCGTTGGTAAGCAGTGTCTTTTTGTTGGTATCGCCTGGGTCTTTATAGGCACCGTCTTTGGCAGCCATGTCATAATTGATAATGTCGCCGACTTCAAGGAAAGTCCTGCTGTCCAGGTTAATCTTGACCGAGGGCCTTACGCTGAATACCGAATAATCATCCCCTGCATCTTTTGCCTTTGCAACGTTTGCGAAACCTCTCCGTTCCCATTGATTTTCAGGATTGGAAGAACCAAATTTACTCCGTCCGCCCATGAAGTATACCAAATCGATCCGTGGTATGATTTTATCAATGGTATAACTTACCCAGGGATTAAAGAGCAGGCCGGGGTTCATGTCAACCTTATCATCATTCTTAGCTTTGGAATCAAGTTCCTGTGCGGTCCGGTTATACAGGAACTGTACCGCATTTAGTCCGACATTCAGGCTGTTGAATTTGTAACCGAAGGTTTCGGAAAACATCATGTTTCCTGTTTTTTCAAACCTATCAAGTTTATCAAAAGTACCCACTACAACCGCGGTAAGGTTCTTTACCGCCAGAAGGCGGAATTCAACCTGTAAAAACATGGACTCTTCCCGTCCGCCATATCCATACACATCATTAGTCTTCCAGCGGTCAACAGTCCATCCGGCTTTGTTTTTGGTACGGAAAACAGCGCCCAAGCGGAAAGTATCGGGCATGGTATAGGCAGCGTTGAAGGTATATTTTACATCTTCAGCCTTGAGTAAGATTTCCCCGAAATTGGGAAGGCGGTTAGTACCTGCGCTACCATCGGAATTTCTGGGTGTATATTGCAGCCAGTTATTGCCGCCGCTGCCCTGCTGACTGATAGTATACGCGCCAATTCCCAGATTCAAGCCTTTTATCGGTTCCGCCTTGAGCAGTAAACCCAGTCCTTCGCCCGTATCATCATTCCACCACCAATCGGCGCTTGTCCATGTACCGTCGTCCACAAGACCGCCGGTAAGGGTTATCTTATTCTCAAAAAAACCTACCCAACCGTAAAGATACGGCATGGAAAGATACCCTGACTGGTCTATTCTGCGCTGACCCTGAAGCCGGAATTTAGCGCCGATATTTTTGGCTTCGTTGGTATAGGAACCGTTCAGCCGGAACCGGTAACCATTGGATTCTGAATCAACGCCGAAAACTTTCACATAGACATCTTCACCTTCTCTGTCATTAATCACGACTCCCATACCGCTGTTCAGATAACCGTCAAACTTGAGTTCCTGCGCAAAAACAGCGCCGGCCCCGGCCATGGCCGCGACCGCGGACATAGCCGCACACAATACCGCAATAACAAACAACCTTTTCATAAGTCCTCCTGGTTTTCCGGAAAGGCGCAGCCCACGGCTGCCGGAATCCTTTCCTTCAAGCTTTGCTATTATTATACGACTGGTTACGACGGTGACAAGTATGTTCACTAATTTTTAATGAAGTAAACAAATAATTAACAAAAAAGGTGACTGTCACTTTTTTAACCAAAATTTAACAATTGAATCATCATTCATTAATAATGAAGGGGCAATTTCCAGGTATCTTTTACGCAAGGAGTAGTCCAATGAAGAAGTTATTATGCGTTCTTTCGGTTTTTGTTCTGATCACGGGTTTTGCTTTTGCGGGCGGCGGAAATGAGGCTGCTTCAAAACCGGCGGCTGCGTCGCATACTATTGCCGTAGGCGGTTCCACTTCGGTAAATCCCCTGATGGAATTGCTTATCGCGGATTATCAGAAGGCGCACAGCAACGTTAAATTTACCATCAGCGCGACCGGTTCCGGCGACGGGATCAAGGGCGCCGCCGCGGGGACTTACGAGTTGGGCATGTCCAGCCGGGAACTGACCCCCGCGGAAATCGGGACGGGGCTTGATGCCCTGATTATCGCGATTGACGGCATCGCCGTTATCCTTAATAACGCCAACCCCGTTGCCAGCCTGAGCATGGAACAGATTAAGGATATTTATACCGGAAAAATTACCCGCTGGGAACAACTGGGCGCTGCGGCAAGCGGCAAGACCGGCGGTATTGCCGTAGTGTCACGGGAACCCGGTTCGGGGACGCGGGGCGCTTTTGAGGAATTGCTCAAATTTCAGGACCAACTGGTTAAAGGCGCCATTGAATTTGACGGGACCGGCGCAATCAAGGCCGAAGTGTCCCGCAATGCCGACGCAATCGGTTATATCTCGCTCGGTTCTCTGGATCCCACCGTTAAACCCCTGAGTGTCGGCGGCGTTGTTCCGAGTACCGCCAATGTGGTAGCCGGCTCCTACAAAATTGCCCGGCCTTTCATTCTGGTAACCAAAAAGGGCGCTCCCCTCCACGCGGAAACCAAGGCCTTTGTAGACTGGATTATGAGCGGCGCGGGCCAGAACATTGTCAAGAAAAGCTGGATCAGCGTGAAATAATGGTGTTAATTCCGCGGCGTCTGACGGATATTATTTTTGCGTGGCTCTTCAGGGCCTTCTCCTTTACGGGAGTCGCCGCCCTGGGGGCCATTGTGATCTTTATATTTGTTCAGGGCGCTCAGCCGTTTCTGTTTCCCGGCGCGCGCAATCTGCGCCTGGTTATCGAACGGTTTGATCATATTACGGTTAACGGCCAGGTTTACGAAAACCCGGAAGGCTTTATAGAGCTGCCCTGGGATACCCAAACCGTTTCCCTGCAGTTTGTTAATCAGGGCGAAGACTGTTCGCTGGACTTTCGTCTTGCGCCGCAAAAGAAAGGCAGCACCAGCCTTCTGCGCCCCATTGAGGCGGGCGAGGGAACGGTCAGTTTCCCCGACGCGTATACCTGTTCCGTAAGTTATCCCGGAATCATGGCCGGACTTACCCAAAAAATACACCTTATTTTGCCGGAACCTCCCTATAACTTTTTTAACTTTTTGGGCGGTACGGAATGGCTTCCCGCCTATCAAAAAAAATACGGCATTTTCCCCATGATTCTGGGCACGGTTTTTGTCTGTTTCGGGGCATTGCTGCTCGGCGTTCCCGTGGCGATTCTCTGCGCCTTGTTTATGTCGGAGTTTCTGCCGAAAAAAGCGACCGGCATTCTGCGCGGCGGCGTGGAACTGCTGGCGGGGATTCCGTCGGTGGTGTACGGTTTTTTCGGCCTCATGGTCATTGTGCCGCTGGTCAAAAAAACATTCGCGATTCCGTCCGGCAACAGCCTCCTTGCGGCGACGCTGGTTCTGACCATTATGATCCTGCCCACGATTATCGCCGTAGCGGAAAAAAGCCTGCAAGCGGTTCCCCGTTCGCGGCGTGAGGCGTCATTGGCTATGGGCGCCAGTAAAATGCAGACCGCGCTTCATGTGGTTTTACCTCACGCAAGGTCCGGAGTGCTGGCGGGAATTATACTGGGATTTTCCCGCGCGGTAGGAGAAACCATGGCGGTTATTCTGGTAGCGGGGAACTCGGCGCAATTAATAAAAACTCCTTTGGAAGGGGTAAGAACCCTGACCGCTACCATTGCCCTGGAAATGGGTTATGCCGAAGGCAGACATTCACAGATGCTCTTTGGCATAGGCATAGTTTTGCTGGTGATGGTTCTTATCCTCAACGGTTTCATTCTGTTGATACGCCGTCAGGAGGATGAATGAATTACCTGAAAAAAAGAAAGATAAGCGACGGCCTTTTTTACGGACTGATGTCAGTCGCTTCTGCGGTGGTAATAGCGGCGCTTGCCGGCATCATCGCGTATATACTGCTCCAGTCCGCCGGCATGGTAAAACTGTCGGTCATCTTCGGCCCGGTCAGCGAAAGTTTTCTCCCCATGATTGTCTCTACCGCCTGGACGGTGGTTGTGTCGCTGACCATAGCCCTGCCGGTGGGAATCATGACTGCTATTTATCTGCACGAGTATGTGCCCCAATCAAACCTGAGCCGCTTCCTCGGCCTTGCCATCGACACCCTGGCGGGAATTCCTTCCATCATTTACGGGCTTTTCGGGTTGCTGTTCTTCTGCCGTTTCCTGAATCTGGGACAGTCTATTGCCGCGGGGGGGCTGACCTTAAGCATCATGATTCTGCCGGTCATTATCAGAACCACCGAAGAGGCCCTGAAAACCGTTCCTGTTTCTTTTCGCGAAGGCTCGCTTTCGCTGGGAGCGACCAAATTTCAAACAATCGTCCATGTGGTTCTGCCGCCGGCTCTGCCGGGGATTCTGACAGCCGCCATTCTTGCCGCGGGCCGCGTGGTGGGCGAATCCGCGCCGGTGCTGCTGACCGTAGGGCTTGCCCGCAATCTTCCCAAAACCATTTTTGAGCCGGGCAGAACATTAACCATACAACTGTATTATCTTACCAAAG
>Ga0268262_10002811_pt1 | contig 19629 bp, 15 predicted proteins | sample TergutNc150P3_FD_190354 | JGI IMG/M metagenome (GOLD analysis project Ga0268262, IMG submission 190354) | Nasutitermes corniger P3 segment gut microbial community from laboratory colony in Florida, USA - Nc150 P3 (SPAdes) (version 2) | ecosystem: Host-associated > Arthropoda: Insects >...
TTTTGCAAAGTTTTGGTGCAGCAGATTTAGGCAGCATAGATTTGAACCAGTACGAAAAAGTGGAAGTGTACAAGGGTTTTATACCTGCGAAATTCGCAGCCAACGGAATGGGTGGGCTTATAAATCTAGTTTCAAAAGATGCCGCGGCAAAGGGCGGCAAATTCTACGCATCTTATGGAAGCTACAACAGCAGAATTCTCTCAATGCAAGCAGGCTCGCCTCTAACTGATTCCCTATTTTGGACAAACAATTTGAACTACCGCGCCTCAGACAACGATTTTCCCTACCTCAATCGCAACGGCACGCAATACAACACAGAAGACGATTTTTGGACTAAACGGGAAAACGCCGAATATTCACAAATATCGGGCAACCACTCATGGACATTTGTGCAAAAGAGGAATATCATTTTAAGAGCCGAACATCACAGCGAAGCGGGCGGCATTTCTGGGCGCGAATATCAGGTTATAAAAACAGCACGTTCTGCAAATGATGCAATTCTCGCAAGTTTGGAAATTGAACCCAAAGATAGAAAATTTGATTTTGGATTTCAAGGTTTTTCTGGCATTGAAAAAAGCATGAGCGTGTGGCGCGAGCCTATTGATAAAATGGGCTACGCGCAGGAGGGGCGCACGCAAAGCGGACTTTTGGTGAAAAACGGGGGGGGGCAGGGTTCTTTTTATTTTGGAAATAATATTTTGGAAATGGAGCTTCACGCTTATTTAAGCTACCAATATTTGGAATCCAGAAATAACTCTGTGATACTTTCCAATTACGAACTTTCAAACACTGTTTTTCAAACATCATTCGCGGGGACTTTTGCCCCCGTTGATTTTTTCAATATAAGGGCAAATGCTGCGAGCAGGCACAGCAGGCAAAAATTGGAAAGCGGCAGAGTTCGCACTTTTTATATGGATGGCGAATTTAAAGAACGTTCCAAAGATTTGTATTCTGGCAGGGCATCGGCGAATTTTGGAAAGGCGGATTCCGAGTGGAGCAGTTTTTTTGCGCTTGGGCATTATTTCAGAGACCCATCTGTTTATGAGCTTTTCAGCACGGCTTTTGGAATTGTGTCTAACCCAAATTTAAAACCTGAGCAAGGCGAGCAGGCGGAGGCGGGAATTGGCTACAAAACAAAAAAAAGCAGGCTTTCTGCCACGCTTTTTGCAAACACCATCAGAGACCGCATAATTTATTACACTAGCGGCATGGTCACAAAGCCCATAAATGCGGAAGATGGCAAGGTGTATGGAATTGAAACCGAACTTGGAAGCGAACTTTTCAGTTGGCTGAAAATAAGTGCAAACGCAACTTTCCAAAACCCCGAAAATTTGCCAAGCGAACCAGAGCAGCAATATTACAGCTCCATGCTCTTTGTGCTTCCATTTTCCTTTGAATTAACGCTGGACGGCGAAGCCCACAGCATAATTTACCGCGACAAGGCGCAGAGAAAAATGATTCCGGCAAATTCATTTTACCACATAGGTCTTGGCTATAAGCCAACCTCAAAAACAAAACTTTTCTTTTACGCGAGAAATTTAAGCGGCGGTGAATATCAGAATATTTATGATGCTTACCCCACTCCTGGGAGGGTGTTCAGTTTGAGTTATTCGCATAGTTTTTAATCATTCATTTATCTTAACTATATTCTACAAATGCCAAAAATCAAAATATGCGGATTGTTCAGAGAGCTGGATATTGAGTTTGCAAACGAGGCTAAACCGGATTTCATAGGTTTTGTTTTTGCGAAAAGCCGCCGACAAATTAGTCCTGAAACAGCCGCTTTGTTTAAAAAGCGGTTGAATTCGCAAATAACAACCGTAGGCGTGTTCGTGAATGCGGAGATTCCTTCTATAACCAAGTTGTATAACTCTGGCATAATAAACATTGCGCAACTGCATGGCAGCGAAAGCGAAGATTATATAGATACTCTGAAAAAAGCTTGCGATGTGCCTGTGATAAAAGCTGTGAACATAGAGAGCGCAAAGCCTGCAAATGCAGACTACTTGCTTTTTGATAATGGCAAAGGCGGAACTGGCAAAGCTTTTGATTGGAATTTAATCCCAAAATGCGACAAGGAATTTTTTTTGGCAGGCGGCATAAATTTGAGCAATATCGGAGAAGCCGTAAAGCTGAACCCCTACGGCATAGATTTAAGCAGTGGAGTGGAGAATGAAAGAGGCGAAAAAGACAGGGAAAAAATCATTAAAGCCTGCAAAATTGCGAAAGGCTAATAGAAAAAGGTGACACCCGGATTCGAACCGGGGAATCACGGTTTTGCAGACCGTTCCCTTACCACTTGGGTATGTCACCAAAGGTTTTAAAATATAGAAAATTTTAAAGTTTTTGTCAAGCATTTGACAAAATGGCAAAAAAAAGCTATATTTACCCCTACATCTCTAGGAGGGATGGCCGAGTGGTTTAAGGCGCACGCTTGGAAAGCGTGTTTACTCACGTAACGAGGGTTCGAATCCCTCTCCCTCTTCTTGTGCATATAGATAGCAACTTTTTTTTAGATACTTTGACGCTTGGCGAAGCAACTTTAAGCCAAACTGAAAGTGCCCATATAATTAGGTCTTTTAGGGCGCATGAGGGAGATATTTTAACTTTATGCGATGGAAAGGGCAGATTTGCAGATGCAGAGCTTGCAGAGGTGGCTCAAAATGCTTGCAAAGTTAATATTAAAAGCATAAGCAAACAAGAGCCTAGGCCGCAAATTCATTTGGCAATTGGCTGTTTATCAGATGGTGGAGAAGAAGAAATTACATTCCACGCAGCGCAAATGCCGCTTGCGGCAATTCACCTGCTGAGAACAGAAAGAAGCTTGGAACCAAGGGATTCCGAACTGAACAAACTGCGCCGCAGAATGGAATCAAAAAGCCTTGTGGCACTCAAACAAAGCCGCAAATCTTGGCTAACAGAGATAAAAGCCCCAGTTTACCTAAGCGAATTTTTGGAAAATTTCAAAGGCAACTTAATAGTTTGCGACCAAATAGGCAATAGCACATTGTCCACTATCAATTATCCATTATCAATTATAACCGGCCCCGAAGGTGGCTTTTCCGGCGCGGAACTTGAAGCTATGAAAAACAAAAACGCAATCTTTTTATCGCTTGGCTCCACAAGGTTGCGCTCCGTTAGCGCCCCTATTTTCGCCCTTGGAAAAATTGCACAATAGAGCATTTGTCTATATTCCATATTAAATGCCATACTTCCAAAAAATCCGCGAAGAAGAACTCAAAAACAGAGTAGCAGCAGATTTTTTCGCAAAATATGATTGTGCCGAAATAATTAAAGACATAGACTTCGCTGTGAAAGCCAAGCGCGAATATTTGCTATGGGCAGAGGCTAAAGCTGCGCCAAGCGACATTCTGCTTATGCTCACCCAACTGGTGCTGACCATAGGCAAAGCCCGAACATTCAATAAGATTCTACCGCCAAAGTTTCTAGGCTGTTTTGACTGCGAAAAAATAGCCTTCATTCCTTATGCCGATATACAAGACGTTTTCCACCAGAACGATTTTAACTGGAATGTGGCTCCTTCCAACCACAATAGTCGCGAATTCAAGCAAATTTACTCTCAGATAGACAAAATAATAAACAACGGCGAACCACATAGAACCTACTGTTTCAAATTCAACGATGAAAAGAGCTTAAAGCTATTTATCCTCAAAAATTTCCTTATCGGAAAAAACGATGTTTCCAAAATTAAGATAGATAAGAACAATTTCATAAGCATTTATGCAAAATGGCTTGAAGCAGTGCAGCCCACTATATCGGTTAATTGGGATGCAGCAAAGAAAAAGGGTATTCTCAGCGGTCATTTTTACATTGCGGATTTGATAAGCGATAAAAACACATCGCTAAAAGAAAATTTGATGGTCGTTCTGCGTGCGACCCGCTATGAGATGAACCGCCATAAAGATGAATTCGGTGCTTTCTCTTCTAGTGAAGTAAGTTTCAACGACAAACAACGTGCTCACAATGTTTTCTGGGCAATCTATGAGCGCCCGCCCAAAGAGGATTATTGGGATTACATCATTGAACGCCAAGATCTGCTTGTGCCGCAAGATGTCCGCGAGCGAAAAGGCAGCTATTTCACACCGCAAATATGGGTTGAGCTTTCGCAAAAATACATAGCGGAGGTTCTAGGCGAGGATTGGCAGGATGAGTATTATGTGTGGGACTGCGCGGCAGGGACAGGCAACCTTTTGGCAGGGCTAACAAACAAATACAATATCTGGGCATCCACGCTAGACAAAGCCGACGTGGATGTTATGCACGACAGAATAGAAAATGGGGCGAATTTATTGAAAGAGCATTGTTTTCAATTTGATTTTTTGAACGATGATTTTAGCGAACTTCCTGAAGGCTTGCAACAAATTATTGACGACCCCAAGAAACGCAAAAAACTTGTTGTTTATATAAACCCACCCTATGCGGAAGCTACGAGTTATGGAATTAGAAGCAAAGCGGGGGTTAGCTCTACTCATAAAACATACCTGAAATATAAAGATTTGGTGGGTATTGGAATAAATGAGATTTTTGTGCAGTTTTTCGTACAAATTATCAATTTAATTCCTGATTGCAAATTAGCTTCGTTTGGAACTTTAAAATATGTAATTTCGCAAAATTTTGTAAAATTCAGAGATTTTTTTAAGGCAGATTTTAAAAAAGGCTTTATTTGTTGCTCTAACTCATTTGACAATGTAAAGGGCAAATTTCCAATAGGTTTTCTTTTTTGGGATTTAGAAAATAAAAAACGGATTTCTAAAATTAAGGTTGATGTTTATGACAATGATAAAGACGTAAAACAATCTATTTTCATTGGAACTAAAAAATTTTTTCCCGTTGAAAAAGGCAAATTGATAATTGATTGGTTGCGAAAATATTTTGATAAGAAAAAGGAAAATATTGGCTATTTGAGAATACAAGGAACGGACTTCCAAACAAATAATACTATCAGCATAGCAAGCCAACCGACTGCAAACGATATTAGAGAATCAAAAATTACAGAAATAACAAACAATAATTTAATCGAGTGTTGTATTTACTTTTCCATCCGCCATTGCATCCCTGCCACTTGGCTAAACGACCGCGACCAGTTCCTTTACCCAAATGACGGCTGGGAAAATGACGATGAATTTCAAAACGATTGTCTAGCATACGCTTTGTTTCACGGACAAAACAATATCTCTTGCAAACACGGCATAAACCACTGGATTCCGTTCATAGAATGGGATGTTGAAGCAAAAAATAATTTCAAAAGCCATTTTATGACCGATTTCATCGCAGGTCCCAAACACTTCATTGTAGCTGAATCTCCCAGTTTATTTTACAATGCCAGCCCTGGCGGTAGTGGCGGCGGTAGCACAGGAAAAACGTTGCATAATAAAAAAACAGCACTTAAATTTTCAAAAACGGCAAAAAATGTTTTCAAAGCAGGGCAAGAATTGTGGAAATACTACCACGCCCAGCCAAAATGCAACGTAAATGCAAGTTTATACGACATTCGCGAGTATTTTCAGGGCAGGAATGCTCAGGGCAAAATGAACAACAAGAGTGATGATGAGAAATATAATGAATTGCTCGGCGATTTGCGTACTGAGCTTAAAGAGCTTGCCAAGGAAATTGAGCCTAAGATTTATGAGTATGGGTTTTTGAGAAGATAAGACACCCTATTTTCGCCTTTGGAAAAATTGCACAATAAAGCCGAGGGCTAAACCGCCAAAGCCAAACCACATAAGGTCTTCGGCGGAATCCACCACATCTGGCACATTGTTAAAAAAACGCCCTGCCAGCAAGCAGGAACCGATGAACATTATGCAAAACACATTCCATTTGCGCCAAAAGCTAGCATTGCCGGGTATTTTAGGGAATAAACGCATTTGTATCTCCAATGAAAATTGAGGTTCCAAGTCCTAGCAAAACTAAAAAACTTATCGCTATATTTGCCAAAAAAAAATCCCTGTTCATGCAGTCCAAATCATTTGATTTTCTAAAAAGGTGCATATATAACAGAGCTATGAAAATAACCGCAAAAGATATTAACCAAGGCAGCCCTAAATTCCAATGAATTCCAGTGAAGGCGGCGAGGAACAACATAACTATGTGGCAAAAAAGGGAAATTCTCATGGATTTTTCTATTCCAAATTTCGCAGGTATTGAATGCAAGCCCAAGGCTTTGTCTGATTCCATGTCTTGACTTGCGTAAATTATATCAAAACCTGCCATCCAAAATGCGAGTATTATTCCAAGCATAGCCGGAAAAAGTGCAGGCTCTCCCCTCACTGCAATCCAAGCCCCAAGGGGGCTTGCCCCAATGGCAAAGCCCAGCATGAAATGAGAGAGAGAAGAAAACCGCTTCCATAGCGAGTAAGAGAGCAAAAATAAAAATAAGGGCAAGGAGCAATAAAATGCAAAGGGATTTAAAAGCCAAGCAAAGAAAACGAAAGCGGCTCCGTTGAGTGCTATAAAAACAATCACACCGCTTTTTGACAATTTCCCTGCCGGCAAATGCCTTGAAGCCGTGCGCGGATTGAGCGAGTCAAACTTGGCATCTGCAAGCCTGTTGAATGCCATTGCGCCATTCCTTGCGGCAAACATGCAAGCCAAGATGAGCAAAAAAACTTTTGCGGAGGGAAAGCCGTTTGCAGCAGCTAGCATTGAGGCAAGCGCAAAAGGAAGCGCAAAAAGCGTGTGGCTTAAGCGAACCAATTTTGCGTATTCTGTTATTTTTGCAAACGGCATTGCTGGTAAGGTAGAAATTTCTATATTGCGGCTATGCCTAAAGCAGCGTAAAATGAGAAACTCTGTATTTTTTTTCTTGATTTTTTTTGGAATAGCGTTTTCGCAAGATTCCTCTTTTGTTTTATTGCCGCAAGATACTATTTCTGTTGTTAAAGATTCGGTTGCTGAAAATACGCTTGATACAGCTTCTATAGACACTACATTTAATACCACTCTCATAGATACAGCTTCTATAGATACAATTTCTATAGATTTATCAAAAATGAAACCAGGGTTGCATTTTTTTGTATCTGCTGGAGCGCAGTTCATAAATTTTAGGGAACGCTCAACATTTCAAACGCTTTTGAATGTAAAATACGAAGAATGCTTAAATGATTACAAAAACGATTCTGTAGGTTATATCTTGCCTGTAAAACAGGATTTTGAAACGGTTAATTTGGCTTTTCCGCTCTCGGCAGGAATAGTATGGCAATTCAGCGATATACATTCTCTGGGTTTGGGAATGGGTTTTATTTACAATAATGAATCTGTTATTTTAACAGACAAGCAAGGTAGCACTTATAATTTTAAATACACTTTACAGGCATTTCCGCTTTTTGCGGAATACCGCTTGCTTATTTCCCCAAATTTTATCGGTCTAAAAAACAACGATTATTTTAGCCTGTTTTTGCGCTATTACTGGCTACTTCCGCACACAGAAATAAGTTCCTCTTGGGGTAATGCAAAGGCAGATTTTGAACCTTTGGGCAATGGATACGGAATATTTTTGGGTTATCGTTTTTGGGAGTGGGAGGGTTTATCTGTTTTTGGCGAAATGGGTTTGTTGAGCCTAGACGTTAAATCCAGCACCAAAGACGGAATACTAAATTCGTGGAATTTAGGCGGCATAACGATTTTGGTACGAGCGTTGTTTTGACCAGAATTCACAGAATTAAATATCTATTTTATTAGGGTTTCCTACTATTTTGGAGTATTATATGACCTCAATCAAAATTCTACGTATTGCCTGCATATTGTTCGTGGGTATGGCATTTTTCAGTTGCTCCGATACTGGTGGCGGTGGCGGCAAGGAAGAGCGAGATGAGATAGGTAAAACAGATGACGGACATGAGGTTCGGATTTTCCAAGAGGGAGCTTTAGACAAAATATTGATTAGAATTGACACAACCGCCATAACAGACTCCTCGTTTAATGGAACAGTTGTTTTCAAAAATATGAATCCAGATGATATTCCAAACGTTGGCGACATAATAAGCTCTGCGGAAACTGAGAATGCCGAATATGGCTTTCTGTACAAGGTTCTTGGCGTGTCCACCAAAGACGGAGTCACGGCTGTTGTTGTTAGAAATGCTAGTTTGGAAGAAGCCATTAAAAATGTGGATTTCCATGGTGAAGTGGAATATGATTTTGACAAAGAGGGCAACCCGCTTGAAGTGAGGCAAAAAATCTACCCCACCGCTAAATCCGTCACCCTACCTACATTATCGGTGAAGGAAGAGATAGTGCTTGAAGATGGAAATAAAAACAGAAAGATGAAAGGCAGCTTAGGTATTGAGGTCAAATATACTGCAAAATTTATTTTTGAAATGAAAATAAAAGACCATAATATCCATACTATGAAGATGAGCCTCGTGTCGGATTCGGAACTCACGCTGGAAGGCAAGGTGGGTGGAAAAATCGAAGGAGAGATACCATTCCCGATAGGGAAGAAGATGAAGTTGCCTAAAACCAAGTTCTGGATAGGCCTTTTTCCTATTGTTATTGACAATGAACTGCAGCAGAAGCTCAAAATTTCCGGCTCTGCGGAATTGGGCATGACTGTCAAATATACCTTCAAGGGCAACTCTGAATATGGCGTTAAGTATGAAAACGAAAAGACCGAACTAATAGCAGAAAACAACCACAGCAATACTTTTGAATTAGAGCACTATAATGAAGGCAATGTCCGCATTGGCATTTTGACTGATTTTACCGGCAAACTTTATGGATTGGCTGGTCTTTCTTTTGAAGGGGGACCGGCTTTTGATTTAAGCGTAGCCAATACGATGCCAATCGGGGTATATGTTTATGACGAAGGCTTCAGCAAAGCTAATGATGAGGTTAAGCTGGCTTTTGGCATTGACATGAAAATGGAGCCTGCCGAGCTGAAAGTGCTTGGCAAAAAACTGATTCCTAGCACTGGTACTATCTCTTGGGAGAGTTTTATAGCACTTGAAACTAAAAAGGACAGCCCCCTGCCTAAGTTTGACAATCCAGATGCGAACGAAGTCGCCACGGGCAAAATAAATGTTAAATCAACGATTGAAAGGAATTTCCTGAATTATCCAGTAAGTGAATTCGGGTTCTGCGTTGAGAAATCCGCTGGCGAATGTAAAAGCGGAAATGGCAGAAGAGATTCTAAGACCGAATCAGTTGCATTGGACAAAAAACTATCCTTTAATTCAACCTTTGACGGTTTGGAAGAGGGAACTACTTACAGAATAATGCCATATTTTAAGAATGGAGTAGGGGGTACGTATTACGACAAGGCGACTATTTACAACCAAAGCAGCAGTTCTTCTAGCAACCCAAGTAGCAGTTCAAGCAGCCAAAGGTCGTCTTCATCTAGTGCTGGTGGTTCTTTCTATTGCGATTATGGTTATGAATATAATCCTGCTCCAGATGTATTTGAAGGAGGTGGCTGTTTTGAAATAACAAGCGCAAGCGAATGCTCGCAAGACGGCAAATTAGTTAATAGCTGCCGACCCACAGATAGAAGAACTGATTTGGAGTATTGCGATTATGGTTGCTGGGATAGATACGGCGGCGGTTGTTGGCCAATAAAAACTGTGAGCGAGAGAAATAAGTGCATAGAGGACAGCTTGTATCCGAATGTAACTGTAACTATATCGCCAGGATGCCTTTGCGCTCCCTATTAAACTCACAAGGAAGTGCAATGACCAAAGTGGCGATGACTAAAACCTACAAGACTAGTGCGTTGTGTTAATCGTTGTCTGAACCAGAATTCACAGAATGAAAGAATTTCCAGAATGAACCTCCCTTTTTGGCTTTATTCTGTTATAAGGTATAACAGACATATGATAAAGATTTTATAGATAGGCTTTATTTATTATTCTGTTAATTCTTTAATTCTGAAAATTCTGGTTCAGACAATGTTTCTTGTTGAAAATAAATTTGTATTCCAAGCTCTTGCTTCCGAAGTTTATTAAGAGGCCTATTGGAAAATTATATGCTTCTAAGTAATTTTTCGCTTGCGACAAATGGACATCTTCCAAATTTGTCAGAGCTTTTAGCTCCACTATCACTTTATTCTCTATTACAAAATCGGCTCTACGTGTTCCAACTTCAATATTCTCGTAATATATTGTCTGTTCTTTTTCTCTTTCAAATTCCAAACCTGCCTTGCCAAGCTCAATAGCAAGGCATCTCTGATATATCACTTCTTGAAAACCATTCCCAAGCGTATTATGAACCTTCATAGCACAACCAATTATCCTATATGTAAACCCATCTCCGGCTTTATTCTGATAATTCTGCAAATTCTGCGAATTCTGGTTCAGACAATGGTTCATTTTGAACCTCCATTTTTTCCTTGTTACTTACTTAGACGGAAAAAAACGGAAAAAAAATTCAAAAAAGTGAAAAATGTAAACAAAAGTTTACATTTTTGTGCATTTTTTTCAAAATTCGCAGAATAAAGCCAAGAAATTTCTATCTTCCTACCTATGAAAAAAGCTCTTATCACTGGCATAACTGGTCAGGACGGGTCGTTTTTAGCGGAGTTTTTGCTTGAAAAAGGTTATGAGATTCACGGTATTATGCGCCGCAGTAGTTCCTTCAACACCGGGCGCATAGAACACCTATATCTTGACGAATGGGTGCGCGATATGAAGCAAAAGCGGCTTGTGAACCTGCACTACGGTGATATGACCGATTCCAGTTCTTTGATTCGTATTTTGCAATTAGTTCATCCCGATGAAATATACAATCTCGCTGCGCAAAGTCACGTAAAAGTTTCTTTTGACGTACCAGAATATACCGCAGAAGCAGATGCCATTGGAACTCTTCGTCTTTTAGAAGCAGTGCGAATTTTGGGCATGGAAAAGCAAACTCGCATTTATCAGGCAAGCACAAGCGAACTTTATGGTTTAGTTCAAGAAATTCCTCAAAAGGAAACTACTCCTTTTTATCCACGCTCTCCTTATGGAGTTGCAAAACTCTACGGTTTTTGGATAACAAAAAATTACCGCGAAAGCTATGGAATGTATGCGGTTAACGGCATTCTCTTTAACCACGAAAGCGAACGGCGCGGCGAAACTTTTGTGACCAGAAAAATTACACTCGCAGCGGCACGCATCTCATTGGGTTTGCAAAGTAAATTATATTTGGGCAATTTAGATTCCTTGAGAGATTGGGGATATGCAAGGGATTATGTTGAGTGCATGTGGCTAATTTTGCAGCACAAAGAGCCAGAAGATTTTGTTATAGCCACAGGTGAATACCATTCCGTTAGAGAATTTGCAACCCTTGCATTCAAGAATGCGGGAATTGAACTCAAATGGGAAGGAAAGGGAGTAGAGGAAAAAGGTATTGACCTTAAAACAGGCAATGTTATTGTTGAGGTTGACCCAAAGTACTTTAGACCCGCAGAGGTTGAGCAGTTGCTAGGTGACCCAACTAAAGCCAAAACCCTTCTCGGCTGGAACCCTAAAAAAACCTCCTTTGAGGAATTGGTGAGGATAATGGTTGAAAACGACATTAAAAAAGTTAAAAAAGAACATGGAAAAAACCTCTAAAATTTATATTGCCGGACACCGCGGGCTTGTGGGTTCTGCAATTTGGCGTTCTTTGCAGAATAAGGGCTATTCCAATTTAATAGGCAAAAGCCATGCAGAGCTTGACTTGCTTAATCCAAGTGCGGTAAAGGATTTTTTTGACAAGGAACAACCGGAATTTGTGGTTTTGGCTGCTGCAAAAGTTGGGGGAATAATTGCCAACAACACCTACCGCGCAGATTTTATTTATGAAAACCTGCAAATACAGCAAAATGTTATTGGAGAGAGCTTTAGGCACAAGGTGAAAAAACTTTTGTTCCTAGGCAGTACCTGCATTTACCCTAAAAATGCCCCTCAGCCAATACCAGAAAATGCACTTTTAACGGGCGAGTTGGAACAAACAAATGAACCTTATGCCATAGCAAAAATTGCCGGCTTAAAAATGTGTGAAAGCTTCAATTTGCAATATGGCACAAACTACATAGCCGTTATGCCAACAAATCTCTACGGGCCAAACGACAATTTCCACCCAGAAAACAGCCATGTTTTGCCGGCAATGATTTACAAAATACATAAGGCAAAATGCGAAGGGGCAGATGTTTTGGAACTGTGGGGAACAGGCGAGCCTTTGCGCGAATTTTTGTGGAGCGAAGATATGGCAGATGCCTGTGTTTATTGCTTGGAAAACATAAATTACGCAGATGTCAAAAGTCATATAAATATAGGAACAGGAAAAGAAATAAGCATAGCAAATTTGGCAGCACTCGTGGCAAAGACAATAGGCTACAATGGCAAAATTATTTTTGACAGCTCAAAACCCAATGGCACAATGCGAAAACTCTGCGATGTTAGCAAAATTCAATCTATGGGCTGGCGACACAAAATTGAAATTGAAGAAGGCGTTGAGAAATTGTACGAATGGTATTTAAAGAATGAACGAAGATAGCCTTCCTTTGGAGGCACTGGAATTTTTGCGAAAAGCAGAAATACAATCTATTCCCTTGCTAAAAGATACGTTGAAACTATCTGCCGAACTTTCCAAAAAATATAACCAGCAAGAGCGGCGCGCCATAATTCATTATCTTGAAATTTTGCCAAAAATAAGAAAAAAATTTTGCTTGCAAAATGTGGATTTAATTTGCGATAGGCTGGCTTTTGAACAGGCAACCGCGAGGGATATTTCTGAATATAAGGCAAAGATGTGGCAGAGCGGGGCTAAAATTGCCGATTTGTGCTGCGGCATGGGTGGGGATAGTTTTTGGCTGCCAAGCGGCATTGTTGCAAGCGGAGCGGATATTGCACCGGAAAGGGTTTTGATGTTCAACGAGAATATGGAACGTTTGAAACAGCCTCACAGGGCGGTTTTGCAAAATGCCTTGGAAGTTAAAGTCGGGGATTTTTTTTGCATAGACCCCGCGAGGCGAGAGGGATTAAATCCGAGTTTTGAAAGCGTCCTTGAACTCTCCAAAAAATTTAGCGGTGGAATGGTGAAACTCCCCCCTGCATATCCAGAGGAAGAACTCCCAAAGGAGAGCGATATTCTTTACTTGGGAGACGCAAAGGATTGCAGGGAGTGCCTTATGTTAACCGGTGTGTTTGGAAAGGGAATTATTAGGGCGGCGGCTATTTGCGAGGGAGAATGGCAATGTGAAAAAGATGAGTTGCAAAATACGAGTTTGGCTCTTAAAAAATTGGGCAATTTTATTTTAGAGCCAGTTCCAGTTTTGGTTCGCAGCCATCTGTTTTTGAGCGAAGCAAAAAAACGCGGTTTTTGGCAGATAGATTCCACCCTTGCTTATCTCTCTTGCGAGGAACTTTCGCCTGAGCATAAAGGATTTGCAGCGTACAAAGTTATAGACCAAAGCAGTCTTTCCACAAATAATGTGAAAGCTATGCTAAAAAAACACGGCATTGGAAAACTCACCTTGAAAAAGCGTGGTGTTGAGGTTGTTCCAGAGACAGAAATTCACCGCCTTTCGCCGAAAGGCGAAAAAGAGGGGATTTTGTTTTACACAAGGGTTTTGGAGGAGAAGAGGGCTATTTTGGCCAAACCCTATCATTTTCCAACGAATAATCAGACACCTTCGTGAGCAAATTCACCAATTTTTCCATTTCCAAAACGGTTTCTTTGTTTTCTTTTGAAATATCTTTTATTTGCAATGAATCAGAGTTTTCAAATAGCAAAGATTCTGTGCCAGCTTTGTATATAAGGCGAAAATTGCCGTAGCTCAGGGTTTTGTAGCCAAAGTGGGTGCCAAGAGCAAAGTTTTTGCGCTTTTTTAGCAAGCTGTGACCCACAAAGGGATTTGGCGTTTCTATGCCAGCAAGTTCCAAAATGGTTGGGGCTATGTCTATTTGGCTTGTTGAAATGGTATCTGTTTTTTGCGGAATGTTTTTGCCTGCTATAACAAAGGGAATATGGGTTGAAGAATAATAAGCACCACCGCTAATGGTGGAATTTCCGTTTTCACCAAGGGGAAAGCCGTGGTCTGCCAAAATTATTAAATAGGTGTTTTCAAACCAAGGTTCATTTTGAATGGAATGCACAAAGCGGGCCATCTGCCTGTCTGCATAGTTCATGGTGTAAACAATTCTCTCTTGTATTGATTTGTTTTTTTCGCTTTTGGGCATATTCGCGGCAAAATCAAAGGGATAATGGTTGCTTCTGGTTATGAATGTAGCCAAAAAAGGCTGATTTTTGCTCGCAAGGGAATCTTTTACAAATAAGCTCGCATAATCCCAAAAAAGCGAATCGTCTTCACGTTCTCGGTTGTAATGCTGCCTATCGTACCATTTCTCCATCCAAACGCCCAAATTATCCCATGCCGGATCTGCGGCTGAAAAAAAATCTGCTCGCCAGCCTGCACCACGCAGGTAATGGGCAAAACTTGGCATTTTTATATAGGGCAAGCTGGTTACCTGCGCTAATGAGGAGTGGGTTGGAATTCCGGTGAGGCTAGATAGCAAACCGCCAGTTGTAGGCAAGCCACTCACGTGCATTTTGCTGAAGTTTAGCCCCGCATTCATCAGTGAATCTAAGAACGGAGAGGATTTTTTCACATCTACATAGCGGTGAGATTCCAAGAATATCACTATGAAATTTGAGGGCTGAAGGTTGGGTGGTGGGGATGTGTATTCTTTCCACAGGGGGTATTCTTTTGAGAAGGAGATATTGGAGTTGCCATCATCTATTTCTTTCCAGAAGTTTTGATATTCAAGCATTTCTTCTTCGCTCAAACTTTCATTTCTACTTCTTGCGAGGTCTGCGATTTCGTTATAGATTAAATTCACAACAGGGGTTAATTTCGCTCTGCGAGCATTTCCCGTCCAAATTACATTTATAAATAGCCAGCAACACAAAAAGAAAGCCATTCCTCCTATAAAAACACCGAGAAGAGATTTTTTTTTGTTGAAGTAGCGAGTGAAAAATTTATTCAAAAAATAAAAAACTGGAAACATAAACAAAAGCACCGCAACCTGCAAAAATGGCACGCTTTGGTCATAGGCGAAATATTCCCAGAACATTTCAACACTGGAAGGGTCTTTATAGGCATTTACGAGAGAGAAAGAAACGTGCGAACCCAAAAACCGCTGGGTTTCTTGGTCAAGGTAGGTTAGCAAAAGAATTATTGAATGGAATGCGATGAATACAGTTTTATAGAAACGGCGAATTAAGAATGCACATATTGCAAGCGAGATGGCAATCCACATATAATCCCAAGTTATTGCGTGAAAAACATACCAGTCGGGTTTATTTACAAAAGGCGTTCCATAAGGATTTACCCTGAACAATAGCAAAATTCTAAGTACTGCATGAACTATCCAAACAGCGAGGGCGAGGGGCAGCAAGGCTCTGGCAGTAGCCGCTGGTTTTGCAAAAAATGCCATTTTGACAATGTAGTAATTATATTTACTAAAGTTTCTTTATCGCCAAAACCCAGTCGCCAAAATTCACGCTGCGCAAGTCATCTGCCAGCTCATCTTTTGCCGCATTTTCGGTTGTTTGCGGTGAGGCTTTGAAATTTTCGGATGTTTCTAGAATAGTGATTAACTTGTTATTGCAATCAGTAATGGTTAATTTTGGGGAATAAGTGCATACAATTTTTGCCAAGTTATCTGTTTTGCAGCTCGGCCTGCTGAGTCTCACCAATATGCCATTATTTGAGCATTTTTCTTTTTTTATTCCAGCAGATGCCAATTTTTCGTACATCACCTGCCCTATTATATCGCCAGAACCACTCCAGTGAATTGATTTGCCAGAAGATTTTTGAGGTGGCTTTTCTATTACCGTGCCAGAGCTTGCGGATTTTTGCGGAGCTATTTTTTGAGCTACAGGCAGGGTGTTTTTTATTGAATCCAATGCGGCTTTTCTTATTGAATCTGCACTTTGCTGCATGGCCATTTTTATTGAATCCATTTGGGCGTTTTTTATTGAATCTGCGTGTTGTATGGCTATTCTCTCTTCTTGCAATCGCTTGTTTTGCTCAGATATAGCTAGTAGCTGGGAAAATATATAAGCCGCTATACCTAAAAGAGTCACTACGAAAAGGGAAATTATCGTTTTTTTGTTTCTTGTTGCCCAGCGAGGCTTTGAAATCAAAAACTTCTGTTTCATCCTTGCATAAGCACCTTCAAAATGCTTGGGGTTGAGGTCTATGGCATTTTTCTTGGTTATATTCTTAACTTCTTCTGGTAAATTTTTAGGATAAACAAAGCCATCTAAAATAAGAGGAACAATATTCTTGTTATTTTCCAAGGCACATCTTATTTCTTGGCGAACCCAGTCGTCTTTAGGGTCGCTTTCGGGGTCAAAAAATCTGTCAAAAACACCGGGGTTCAGCACTAGCAAAAAATCTTTGCAATCACAAACTCTTTGCTCAAGCTCGTTGTCAAAATCTCCTTTTTCCAGAGTATCTATATCAAAAGAAACAGAATAACCATCAATTCTCAAGCGGTCATAAAGCAATTTGGCTGTATCGTAGCCCCCTTTACGTCTGTATGAAATAAAAATTTCAAACTTTTTGGGCATTGCTTAACGTTTGGAGAACTGGAAGTGCTTGCGGGCTTTTTTGCGACCGTATTTTTTGCGTTCCACAACCCTTGCATCGCGGGTCAGCAAATTTGCATGTCTAAGAGCGGGTTTAATCTCTGCGCTTTGCTCAACGAGTGCCCTGGCAATCCCAAGACGAACCGCACCCATTTGGCCTGCTATGCCTCCACCGGTGGCATTAACTATAACATCCCATTTATCGGCATTGCCCAAAACGGAAAATGGAAGGTTTGCCACCATGTTTTGCACATCGGAATGGAAATAATCTTTGAACTCGCGGCCATTTATGGTGCGTTTGCCTGTTCCCTCTTTGAGAATAACGCTTGCCACTGCGCTTTTGCGCCTGCCTGTGCCACGGTAAATCTTTTGCTGCGCGGCTTTTTCTTTTGTTGCGGTTTTTGCGGTTGCAGTTGCTGCCATAATATTTCCTCGTTTTTCCTCTTTTAGATAGCCACAGGCTCTAGGTTTTTATCTGTTTCTTTGTGTTCTGCGCCGGCATATACTTTTAATTTTTTGAACATTTTATGCCCCAAAGCCCCATGTGGAAGCATTCCCCAAACTGCATGTTCAAGAGGAAACTCCGGCTTGTGGCTCAAATATTGCTTAAATGATTTCCAGCGTTCACCGCCTATATTGCCAGTATGGTGAAAATACTGCTTTGTTTCTGCCTTTTTGCCCGTTAAAGCCACTTTTGCGGCATTAATCACAACAACAAAATCGCCAACATCTGTGTTGGGGGCATAAACGGCTTTGTGCTTGCCCATAAGCAAATGGGCTACTTTGCTGGCTACACGGCCAAGGGGTTTGCCCTCGGCATCAATGATTTTCCATTTACGCTCTACGGTATTTGGATTTATAACAGGAGTCTTCATAGATGTGTAAATTTAGTAATTTCAAGGGCTTTTGTCAAGGTATAGGGGTTAATTTTAACTTTTCTATCTTATATATATAAGTTTTTTTGGAGATATTTATATGAAAATAAAGGCTCTTGCCCTGCTTTTTGCATTATCTGCCACGGTTTTTGCGGTTGATTTAGAGGGTTTTTACAAAACCGTAGATTACAAAACAGGAAATGCAAAGTCAATAGTGCGTATTTACAAATGCTCAGATGCCATCTGTGCACGCATAGTTGCGCTTTACGATGAAAAAGGGACTAAAATAGCAGAAACTATGAATGCGCCATCGCGAATCGCTAAAAATATGTCTGGCACGCCAAAGATAGCAGGTCTTGATTTGTTTTGGGATATGAAGCCAAATGATGATGAAAAAGGGTATAAAGCAACGGATACAACACATCTAGTTGAAAGAATTTCTAACTCGGTAAAGCTGGCAGGTCTTGATGTAAGGTTGAATTCAGATAAAAACAAAGATGAATTTTCCGGCGGGAAACTTTTAAACCCCGATTCCGGCATCCTTTATTCCTGCGTTATTTGGCCCGATAAAGAAGATGCTGCGAAATTGTATGTTCGCGGCAAACTAGGACCCATAGGTCACACAATGGTGTGGGAAGTTTTTGATGTAGCCGAATTGCCCGAAGATTTGAAAAATTTGGATGTCTCAAAATGGACACCAAAAATTCCGAAAGTAAATTAAGGTCGCTGCTTAGTGCCCAAATACATAGCTAAAAGATTATTGCTCATGATTCCCACCATGCTTGGGATTTCTTTTGTGTGCTTTTTGCTGGTTCAGCTTGTGCCCGGAGGCCCTGTTGAAGAGATGATTTCAAAAGCGCAAAGCGCAGCGAATATGAAGGGCGGGAACAACCTTAGCCCTGAGCAGGTTGAGCAGATAAAGGCTTATTTCGGTTTTGATAAACCCATAACCGAGCGTTATTTTATATGGCTTTTCAAGGTTTTGCGGCTGGATTTTGGAAATAGCTATGCTTATGGTGGAGCAGCTTGGAATGTTATATCTTCTAAATTCCCTGTCTCGTTGTTTTTTGGGTTGAGTTCGTTTTTTATATCATACTTGGTTTGCATTCCGCTTGGGCTTGCCAAGGCTGTGAAAAATGGTTCTAAGTTTGATTCCGCAACAAGTGCCATTATGTTTTCCGGTTATGTTGTGCCCGGGTATGCGCTTGGAATTTTATTGATAGTATTTTTAGCCGGCGGTTCTTTTTTGGATTTATTTCCTCTGGGCGGTTTGACATCTGATAATTTTGAAAACTTCACATTTTTTGGGAAATTGCTGGATTTGGCACATCATCTATTTTTGCCATTTCTCTGCTATATTTTGGCGGAGTTCGCCTTCTTAACCCTTTTAATGAAGAATTCAGTTTTGGAAGAACTGGGCAAAGATTATATGCGCACAGCCCTTGCAAAGGGGCTTTCTTTCAAGGAGGCACTGTTTAAACATGCCCTTAGAAATGCACTACTCCCTCTTGCAACCAGAATGAGCGAAATTTTCACGCTTATGTTTGCCGGTGCGCTTTTAATTGAGAAAGTTTTTGACATAGATGGAATGGGTCTTTTATATTACAACGCAATGGTGCATAGAGATTACAATGTGGTTTTGGGTATAATTGTACTCTCTTGCTTTATGGCTATGCTGGGCAGGCTGTTCAGCGATTTGCTTTATGGGTTTGTTGACCCTCGGATAAAGCTGGGGTAGCGGCAACCCTCGCACTAGCGAAAAACTATCCCATCACCTTCACAAAAAACGTCCTCTCCCGTGGCGGGTCAAACTCGCAAAAGAAAATACCCTGCCATGTTCCAAGAACCGGCTTGCCACCGCTTACTATCACCGTTGCGCTAGAACCCACCGCGCTAGCTTTGAGATGTGCCGTGCTATTGCCTTCTGCGTGGCAAAATTCGGCACGGTCGGGGAATGCTTTGCCTAAACCCAAGAGCAAATCGCGAACTACATCCGGGTCTGCATTTTCGTTTATTGTGATTCCAGCGGTTGTGTGCGGGCAGTAAACAACAGCGATTCCCTCTTGCACGCCGCTTTCTGCAATGGCTTCGCAGACTTCTGGCGTTATATTGTAAAAATCTGCACGCGGAGCAGAAACGCGATATTCACAAATCATCGGTTTTGAATTCATTATAACCCTCG
>Ga0268262_10002812_pt1 | contig 19628 bp, 18 predicted proteins | sample TergutNc150P3_FD_190354 | JGI IMG/M metagenome (GOLD analysis project Ga0268262, IMG submission 190354) | Nasutitermes corniger P3 segment gut microbial community from laboratory colony in Florida, USA - Nc150 P3 (SPAdes) (version 2) | ecosystem: Host-associated > Arthropoda: Insects >...
AATCTGTTTTTACCTGCAACGGATTTTATACCACAAGCAGGGGCGCTCAAATTAAATGCGAAGGGCGGCACGGCAGGGTAACGGTAAGGGAAATAATAATTAATTCGTGTAACGCAGGGGCGGCGTACGCTTCGGATAACATCAGCGCAAGTAAATTTTATCAGTTTTTAAGCGATTTCGGTTTCGGCTCACGCACAGGCGTAGGCAGTCCCGGAGAAACGGCAGGCTATCTTGTCCGCAGTGAAAATTGGTCTGACCGTTCAAAGCCCACGATTGCGTTCGGGCAGGAAATAGCGGTTTCCGCTTATCAGATACTGCAAGCGTCTACGGCTATCGCAAATGACGGCGTTTTAGTTCCGCCCAGGATAGTGTCTAAAATTGTTTCGGCGGACGGCAAAAAGGAAACGGAATGGAAAGGCGGAGAAAAACGCCGCGTTGTCAGCGCGGAAACCGCAAGAGCGCTGCGTTCCTACATGGCGGATACGGCGTCGAGTATCGGAACAGGCTGGCGCGCAGGAGTGCAGGATTTATCGCTCGGAGTAAAAACAGGAACAGCGCAAATAATCGATCCTGCCACAAAAAAATATTCGGAGACCGATTTTATCGCAAGCTGTCTTGCCCTTCTTCCCGCCGAAAACCCGACTCTGGTTTTATATCTTGCCGTAATAAAACCCAAAGGAGTAACTTCAGGCGGACGAATAGCCGCCCCTGCAATCCGTGAAGCCGCCGAATCATTAATCGATTACCTAGGTATCCCAAGAGGACGCAATCCGCAGATTACCCATCCGCCTTCGGTAAACATTCCCGCAGGACGCCTCCCCCCTGTTGAGACTCAAGTCCCCGATTTTACAGGAATAGCGAAAAGGGTGCTGTTGCCGCTCCTGTTACGCGACGATATTCAAGTGGAAATTATAGGCGACGGCTGGGTACGCAGGCAGAGTCCGCCGGCGGGAACTCCGGTGAAGCAGGGGATGAAGATTATTTTGGAATTGGAGTAGTATGTTTATAAAAGAGCTTCGTCATGTCATATATTAACAAGAACAGGGAAATCCTGCTTAATCAGTATCCGGGTCTCTGGGAAGATATTAATTCCAAAAGCGATGATAGCGAATTAAAAGATATTATTGTGGAAACGGCAAAAACAGGCGATCCTGTTCTGAAAATTAACGGTATGTATATCCATTCTCCTCGTGATCCGTTACGTGAAGGACAGCGGCTTGCGCAGGCTTGCGGAGAAAACGCAGGCGGCGAGAAAAAAGCCGTCGTAATTCTCGGCTTCGGGCTTGGTTACGCCGCTGTTGCGGCTGCGGAAATGGGGCACTGCGTAATTGTGGCGGAAAAACATAAAAGCCTGCTGATAAAAGCGCTTGAAGTTAGAGATTTTAGCGAGTTCCTTGGTAAAAACAGAATTATATTTGTAATCGGCGGAAGCGGAGAGGCGATAACAGGCGCTCTTTCGATAGCGGACGAAATAATCTCCAGCGGTAACACGGAAGCGAAAAAAACTGCGCCGTACATTATTAACAACAAAGCGCTGACAGCTTTTGACGAACAGTGGTATAAACAGGCAGAGGACAGAATTCGTTCATGGACGATGAGAGACGATATCAACACCGCCACGCATAAGCGTTTCGGGCAGAGGTGGGTGCGTAATTTTTCACGTAACATCGAGGCTATCCGTGATTATCCCGGGATTTCCCGATTGTCAAACTTTGCGTCGGCGGACGCTGAAAATAAACCGCTTCCGATATTTCTTGCGGCGGCAGGACCGAGTTTGGACAAAATTAAACCTTTGTTACACGACATTTATGAAAGATGCGTTATTGTCGCCGTAGACACAAACCTTCGCTTTTTTGTAAAAAACAACATACAGCCCGATTTTGTTCTTGTAGTAGACCCTCAATTTTGGAACAGCCGTCATCTTGATCGATGTATCCGCAAAGAAAATAATTTACAAACAGCGTTGATTGCAGAGTCCGCCGTTTATCCGCCCGTATTAAAACTCCCTTTCAAAAATAAATTTCTTTGCGGCTCTATGCTTCCGCTTGGAAAATTTATCGAACGCAAAGTTGACGAAAAAACAAAACTGGGAGCAGGCGGTTCTGTCGCTTCCACTGCGTGGGATTTCGCGCGTTTTCTCGGCGCTTCGGAAATTTGGATAGCCGGTTTAGACCTTTCATTTCCCGATTTGAAAACGCATTTCCGAGGCGCGCGTTTTGAGGAACTTTCCAATTCCGGCTCAAATCGTTTTAACCCCGTTGAAAAATGGGTAGTGCGTGCATTGCGTGACGGCTTCCCTTTCAAAGCGCCTTCCGTTCACGGCGGACAAGTTACAACGGACAGACGTCTTTCACTCTACGCCGTCTGGTTCGAGGCGCAATTTGCACAAAACAAACAAATCCAAAACTACAGCCTGTTCCACGAAGGACTGGCAATAAAAGGACTCCAGCCTTCGGACAGCCGAAAAATTTTATCCCTGCCGAAACGCCGAGAAGAAATCGACCGCCGCATTCAGCGGACATTTTCCGAAATAGAAAAAGATTTTAACGCCCCCGAAGAAAAACACGCCCGAGCGGAACGTTATGAGAAAGCGGTTAACGCCCTAACGCACGGATTGGAAAGTATAAAAACAGCCGTTGAAGAAGGAGCGGAAATTGCCAAAGACAGCGAATTTAAAGAAATAGCGGATTTCTTGTCGGCGTGTGTGGAAAAAGAGCGGTATAATGCGTATTTGAAAGAAGTGTTGAAATTGTATTTGAGGTGAAGGAAGATGAACATAAAAAGAGATATTTACATAATATTACATTGATAATATAATATATTTTGAGGGGATAAGTGAGTAATCTGCTGGAAGCTATTGTAAATATTCATAATCTCAAGAGTTTAGAAATAGAAGATTTTTATAAAAGCAGGATAAGAGCAAATAATATGGGCGAAGCATTGGAAAAATTTATAGCAGATGCTTTTGCAAATACTTTTGAAATAACAGACGAAGAGCAAAGAAATATAAGATATGAAAAAATATTTTCATATCAAGGCAACCAGAATAACCCTCCTGACGCAATTATAAGAGGCGGTGACGCTATTGAAATAAAAAAAGTAGAAGGTAAGAACCCGGGAACAATAGCGTTAAACAGTTCATACCCGAAAGATAAATTATACGCAGATAGCATTATGATAACAGACGAATGCAGAAATTGTGAAGAAGGTTGGAAAGAAAAGGATATTATTTATATTGTTGGAATTATACAGGATAAATATTTAAAATCTTTATGTTTTGTTTATGGAGAAGATTATGCGGCAAGTCCCGGCGTATACGAAAGAATTAAAAATGGAATTAAAGACGGAATTAATAAAATACAATATATTGAATTTGCAGAGACGAATGAACTAGCACGGGTAAATAGAGTTGACCCATTAGGAATTACATATTTAAGAGTGCGAGGTATGTGGGGAATTGATATACCATTTGAAGTATTTAACTATATTACAAATAAACAGAAATATTTTGCTATAATAAACGATAAAAAATATAATTCATTTCCGAAAGAAAGCAGACAATTAATTGAAAATACAAAAGGAATTGTGATTACGGATCATAAAATTAAAAATCCTAATAATCCTGCAACCCTTAAAGATGTTAAACTAATTTCTTTTAAGGAGACCATATGAAAATTGTAAGTTTGTTTTCAGGCGCCGGTGGGCTTGACCTAGGATTTGAAAAAGCCGGATTTAAAATTATTTTTGCAAATGAGTATGATGAAACTATCTGGCAAACTTATGAGATTAATCATCATTGCAAACTGGATAAACGTGATATTCGCGCATTAAAATCATCAGAAGTGCCTAATTGCGACGGTATTATAGGCGGTCCTCCTTGTCAGTCTTGGTCGGAAGCCGGCTCTCTCCGTGGAATAAATGATTTGCGAGGACAATTATTTTTCGATTATATCAGGATATTAAAAGATAAAAGACCGAAATTCTTTCTAGCTGAAAATGTTGTTGGAATGCTTTCATCAAGGCATACAGAGGCTGTAGAACATATAAAAAAATTATTTGAAAAAGCCGGTTATAATCTTTCAATTACACTTATAAATGTTGCAGATTATGGAATACCGCAAGATCGCAAGCGTGTTTTTTATATAGGTATCCGAAAAGATTTAGGTTTTACATTTCAGTTTCCTAAAGCAACTAATAAATACAATACGCTTAAACAAACTATTGAAGATTTAAAGGATACCGCTGTTCCTGCGTTAGCAAAAAACAAAACCAACCCCAATGTTAAAATTCCAAATCATGAATATTTTATAGGAAGTTTTTCTACAATTTTTATGAGCCGTAATCGTGTTCGTCAATGGGATGAAGTCGGATTTACCGTACAAGCTACCGGGAGACAGACGCAATTACACCCACAAGCCCCAAAAATGATTTTTATTGAGAAGGATAAACGTGAATTTGTCAAAGGAAAGGAACACTTATACAGACGTATGACGATACGTGAATGTGCCAGACTACAAACTTTTCCGGACAATTTTATATTTTATTATAATGAACTTGAAAACGGATATAAAATGGTAGGCAATGCTGTTCCTGTTACGATGGCAAAAATAATTGCAACGGCTATAAAAAAACAAATTGAAAGTTCTATTATTATAAATAGAGATAATAATATAGAAAAAAGACTTGTATCATAAAATCTAATATGGGTTATTTTCAATGGAACCAAAAAAATTTAAGACCGTATTTTCCAGCGCCTTTAAAAATTTTTCTCCTTTCTATCAATCAACTAATACTGTAATTTTTAACGGCGACTGTTTGGAGATATTGCGTTCTTTTCCTGAAAATTCGATAGATATGATTTTTGCCGATCCGCCTTATATGCTGTCGAATGACGGATTTACTTGCCAAAACGGAAAAATGGTTAATGTGAACAAGGGGAAGTGGGATAAAAGCAATGGGTTTGAAAACGACACGGCGTTTCATAATGAGTGGATTTCCGCTTGCAGACGGGTTTTGAAACCTGAAGGAACAATTTGGATTTCGGGGACATATCACAGTATTTATCAATGCGGCTATCTTTTGCAAAAAAATGATTTTCATATTTTGAATGACATAACATGGTTTAAGCCTAACGCATCACCTAACTTGAGCTGCCGTTTTTTTACAGCGTCGCATGAAACGCTTGTTTGGGCGAGGAAAAACAAAAAAGCAAAACACACATTTAATTACGATGAAATGAAGAACGGAACTTTCCCCGAAGATAAATTAAAAAATGAAAATACGCAAATGAGATCGGTTTGGTCAATACCAACTCCCAAAAGCAACGAAAAAGAACACGGAAAACACCCGACGCAAAAACCGTTAGACCTTCTAAAACGCATTGTACTTGCATCGACAAACGAAAACGCCGTTGTACTCGATCCGTTTTGCGGAAGCGGAACAACAGGAGCCGCCTGCAAATGTTTCCCCGACAGATTTTTTATCGGCATTGAAATTGATAAATCATACTGCGAATTGGCAAAAAAAAGGTTATGCGAATAAATTGAGTTTTACCCCACGTCTTTAATCTTCGCAATCTCGTCTCTAATCATCGCCGCTTGTTCAAACTCAAGATTTTTTGCGTGTTCAAGCATCTCGCTCTCCAAGGCTTTAATCAACTGTTTGCGCTGTGCGGGGATCAGTATATTAAAAGATTTTTTCAAAACTTCTACCGTGCTTGCCGCTGCGTTGTCGGCTTCTTCAACATGGCGAGTCAGTATTTCCGCAATGGCTTTCTTAACTGTCGCAGGAGTTATGCCGTGTTTTTTGTTATACGCTATTTGTATCTCACGGCGGCGGTTGGTTTCGGCGATTGCTTTTTCCATCGCTTCACTCATGCGGTCGGCGTACATTATTACTTTTCCTGCGGCGTTACGTGCCGCTCGCCCGATTATCTGCACAAGACTTGTAAGAGAACGTAAAAAACCGATTTTGTCGGCGTCAAGAATTGCGATAAATGAAACTTCGGGCAGGTCGATACCTTCACGTAACAAATTGATGCCTACCAGAATGTCAAAATCGCCTTGACGCAGTTGCGTGAGAATTTCCACACGCTCAATGGTTTCCACCTCGCTGTGAATGTAGCGGACTTTCAAACCAAGGCTTGTAAGATAATCCGTAAGGTCTTCCGCCATTTTTTTTGTCAGAGTGAGAATAAGAGAGCGTTCTTTGGCTTTAATGCGTTTTTGCACTTCGCCGTAAATGTCCTCCATCTGCCCTTCGCTGGGACGCACTTCTATCTCGGGGTCTAAAAGTCCTGTTGGGCGTATCAGTTGTTGCACAACCCGTGCGGATTGTTCAATCTCATTTTTACCGGGAGTGGCGGAAACAAAAACCGTTTTGTCCAACCGCTCGGCAAATTCATCGTAGCGAAGGGGGCGGTTGTCAAGGGCACAGGGGAGACGGAAGCCGTAATCGACAAGGCTCTGTTTGCGGCTGCGGTCGCCTGCGTACATTGCACCTAACTGCGGCAGGGTAACGTGGCTTTCGTCGATGAACGTTAAATGTCTTTTTGGAAAATAATCTACAAGCGTGTCGGGAGTTTCGCCGCTTTTACGCCCAGCCAAATGAGCGGAGTAATTTTCAATACCCGAACAATAGCCCATTTCGTTAAGCATTTCGATATCGTACTCGACACGAGTTTTCAATCTTTCCGCTTCAATCATTTTGCCGTTGTTCTTAAAATACTCAAGCCGATCTTTCAACTCCTGCTTGATAGCGCCCATTGCGTTCTGTATCATTTCGCCCGGCATTACGAATTGTTTCGCAGGATAAATGAGCGCACGATCAATGTCCTCTAACATTTCACCTGACACGGGATTAAATCGGCGTATGCGTTCAACTTTATCCCAATCCAAATCGACACGGTAGGCTTCTTCCATGTAGGCGGGATAAATTTCCAGCGTGTCGCCTCTTCTGCGGAAACGTCCACGTTCAAGAACAGCGTCGTTACGCTCGTATTGCAATTCAACAAAGCGGCGCATTAGCGAATCGACATCGACAGTTTCGTCTTTTGAAAAAGTAGCGGTCATTTTTTTGTATACGTCGGGGGTTACCATGCCGTAAATGCAGGAGACAGTCGCCACGATGATTACGTCCTCACGTTCCATCATGCTTCTTGCCGCAGAGAGGCGCATTCGTTCTATCTCCTCGTTTATGGAAGCGTCTTTTTCAATGTACAAATCACGGCTTGCGACATACGCTTCGGGCTGATAGTAATCGTAGTAGGAAACAAAATATTCAACAGCGTTGTTGGGGAAAAAACCTTTGAACTCACGGAAAAGCTGCGCGGCGAGCGTTTTGTTGTGACTGACAATCAGCGTGGGCATTTGCACCGCTTCGATTATCTTCGCCATAGTAAAAGTTTTGCCCGAACCTGTAACGCCCTGCAAGGTTTGGTACTTGTCCCCCGCTCGTATACCTTCAGCTAACGCGGAGATTGCCTCGCCCTGATCTCCGGCGGGTTGAAAAGGCGATACTACTTCAAATTGACGCATAAAAATAAATCCTAATGACGGCTAATAACATTTGATATGACTTGACATTGGTCTGTAAACTACTATATTAAAGTATAGTAGTATTGTCAAGACGGCGATAATTATCGTTGTCTGTTTAGCAAAAGCGCGTTATAATTTATACAGGAGACTGGTTATGATAAAATTGTCAGATAAAAGCCGCAGGGTTTTAAGAAGAATTTATCAGGGACTGGGAGCGGCAACCATTTCACTTTTGTTTCAAGCCTGTTATGGAACGCCTATAGATGATGACAGTTTTACCATTAGCGGGACAGTCAGCTCCAAAAAAATGTTCCCATTCCGGGGATAAAAGTATCGGTTGAACATTTTTCATCCGAGCTTACAAATGAAAACGGTAATTTCAATATCTACGTGTATGGGCAGACATCGTACGATTTACAATTTGAAGATATAGACGGACTTGAAAACGGCGGTTATTTTAAAACGCTGAAAAAGACGATTAATTTGAGCGCGGCTGACTCTCCTGTGAATGTTCAGTTAGACGAGGCAGATGAGGAATAATTTTACCCGGTTTATCGCCCGGAGCTTTATAAAAAATGAAACCGCTCTTCATGAACTGACATATCTTTTTTGGGAAAGCACCCAACGATGTAATTTAAAGTGTATCCATTGCGGTTCCGATTGTGTTGCGAATTCCCAATATCCCGATTTGCCTTTTGATGATTTTCTAAAAGCAATTTTACCTTTGAAAGATGTATACAAGCCAAACACCATAACGGTAGTGATAACCGGCGGAGAGCCAATCTTGCGAAAAGATTTGCCCGAGTGCGGCGTGAAACTGAGAGAGAACGGATTTCGCTGGGGGATAGTAACTAACGGGTACGATTACACTCCCGATGTTCACGGCAGACTGCTTGGAGCGGGTATGGGTTCTCTCACACTAAGCCTTGACGGGCTTGAGCAAAACCATAATTGGCTGCGTAACAACGAAAAAAGTTTTTCAAGAGCGGTAAAAGCGCTGGAATTAATTACCGCTTGCGATCGCCTGAATTACGATGTGGTTACCTGCGTAAATCAAAAAAATATTAATGAGCTTGAAGAGTTACGGGAGTTTTTAATTTCACGGAATGTAAAGGCGTGGCGGTTATTTACCATTTCGCCCATTGGCAGAGCGGCGAATAGCGATGTGTTGCAGCTAACGCCACAGCAGTTAAAACAACTCATAGATTTTATTGTAAGTTCGCGCGCTGACAAACGCATGGCGGTAAATTTCAGCTGTGAAGCATGGCTGGGCGATTACGAATTGCAAGCCCGCGACACATATTTTTTCTGCCGCGCCGGCATACAGATAGCGTCAGTATTGATAGACGGTTCCATATCGGCGTGTCCCAATATTAACCGGAACTTTATACAGGGAAATATCTATCAAGATAATTTTGTCGATGTATGGAATAACCGTTTTGAAATAATGCGCGGCAGAAGCTGGACAAAAACGGGTATATGCCTAGATTGTAAGGATTATAAAAATTGCCTCGGCGGCGCAATGCACCTATGGAATGAAAAAAAGGACGGTATTATGACCTGTATCCATCAAAAATTGTCTACATTGCCTATTTAACGTTAGCGTGTTATAAATCGAATTTCTTAATCTTTTTTAATTTTCCGTTATCATTTATCCACATTTCATATATATCATTCTTTTTTTCGACGCGGTATTCTCTGCAAAAAACATACGTGCCGTTTTTTGCTTCTTTGTTAATTCTGGTATCAAATATTAATTTATTTTCACCGCTGTAATGATACGGATTGTTGTGTAATTCTATTTCAGTCGTTATGGGCGAAAAAACAACATACATATTGTACTTTGAATAATCCACGTTGGTTATTCTGTTATATGTAGGATTTGTATTAACAAAATTACTTCTTCCGAATAACAGTACAAATAATTGTTTGTCCATATCTCCGGTTATTTTTACATACATATAATCATTTGAATATTCAAGATTTTTAATATCCTTTATACGGTGTCCAATCGTGGAAACATATATTTTCGCTCCAAACAAATTGCTGTTAACCGTTCTTTCTATATTTAAGGAAATGTTTTTTACTTCGTTTTCTTCTATTATGTTGTTGTCATTAAAATCAACAAAAATCGTTAAATAAGCTGTTCCATTATATTTGCCTTCGGTATCAGCTATTTCTTTAATTTTTATTACAGCGTTATTATTAAGGTTTGCCCTTTTTTCGGCAGGTACTGTATTATATTGCATTTCCTTATTTATTGTTAATGTAATTTCTTTGTTTTCATCCGCCTCGTCAATTAACGCGGTTGCCGGATGAAACATAACGGTATTTTTACACTCAATAGGATAAGTGTATTTGTTAAACATTTCGTCGCTGTGGTAGGCAAAAATATGTATGGTTTTATCATCAACATTATTTAATAAAATATTAAACTTTTGATCATCCAACTGATAAGTCCCATCTGATTCATTTATATTTTTATTGTTTTGTTCAACAGTTACTTTAAAAGTTTTATCCGCTTTTTTCTGAGTCTGCCGAGGCTGCGCTTCATTGGCGGAACCTGAAGTTACGCACGAAAAGAGAACAAAAACAAGCGCCGCTAAACTTACTTTTATTGTTTTTCCCAACATTAATTTATTATTATGTAATTTTTTAACTATGTCAATTTGCCGTTTTGCTTAAACGCTGTGTCAGGTATCATAAGGGTATAAAGCCGATATTCCCCGTATGCACAAACGTCAACTTTTTTCCCGCTTCTTTGGCGGCGTTTAAAAGAAAATCCCTGTTCGTGGGCGGAGCGTTCCAGCGGTAATCGGGGTGATAGGCTGTTAAGTGCCAAGGGATTTCTTTGCTTACGGAAGCGATAAAATCCGCCGCTTCGCTCAATTCGCTCTCAGAGTCATTTAAGTCGGGTACTACAAGGGTGGTAACTTCTACATGAACGCCCGTCTTGTGACAAAGCGCGATAAAATCCATCACAGTTTGCAAATCGCCGTTTAGTGTTTTTTTGTATGTTTCTTGCGAAAAAGTTTTTAAGTCCACGTTGGCGGCGTCGGTGAGTTTTAAAATTTCGGCGGCGGCTTCTGATTTGATACAGCCGTTCGTTACAAGCACATTGGCTATTCCGTGCTTGCGCGCAAGAACCATGCAGTCCAAAATATACTCAATGTGAACAAGCGGTTCCGAGTATGTGTAGGCAATGGACGGAGTGTCCTGCTTTAACGCGGCGGAAATTATTTCGCCGGGCTGCATCCATTTGCCGCTGATGTCCGTGTTTTGGGAAATATGCCAGTTCTGGCAGAAAGGGCAGTGGAGATTGCAACCGGCAAAACCGAGCGAGAGTATTTTTGTGCGCGGTTTAAAATGATACAGAGGTTTTTTTTCGATAGGATCAATCGCAAGCGCGGAGATAAATCCGTAAAATGGAATGATTCCTTTTCCACCCTTGTTTCCCCTTACTCCACACGAGCCGAAATGACCGCTTTTTATTACGCAGTTGTTCGGGCAAAGTTCGCAGAGAACATTTTCTCCCTGCGGCGACATGAATAGCGGCTGGCGTATAAACTTGGAAAATTCATGAGTTTCAATCATGCGACTTCAAAGGGTTCTAGAATTACTCCGACAGCTCCGCGTTTTACCCAGAGCTTGACCATCGGAACGCTTTCGCCCGCCTCTGTTACGGCGGAAGGATTTTCTTCTACAAATAAAATATCTTCTAAATTAAATTCCAAAACTTTCGGTTCGCTTCCCAAAGGGTCTTTTACAAGGAACATTTTGCTTTTGTCGGACGGGTGTACCCTTGGACAGCCTAAAAAAGGAATGCCGTCGCTGGGATGACCATTTGCGTATTTTGTAATACTGCTTAACGGCAGTGTTTCCAGATAATTTAAGTTATCCATGGTCTTCTCCTTACCTATATATTAAAGTATAAATTATTGAATAACAAGAATAATGTAACCTCTAAAAACTGAAGTTTTTAGAGGTTACTGGAAGAAAATCGTCAACCCATTGCAATATAAATAGTTATTGTGGTACGATTTTCTTCATAGGTTATTGAAAATCAGGAGATGGGTTTGGATAAACGGGCGTTTTTTATTCAGGGCGATTCTTTGCTTTTACCGGTTAATACTCCGGATTCTCAAATTGAGTCGGGACTTTTATTTGAATTATCAAAATATTTTAAGAATCCCGATGTTTTTGACGCGCCGGAATTGGACAACTCTTCCGACATGATTTCCGTAGTGTCCGTCCCCCCAACAACCGTTCTGCCTGAAAATTGGAAAACTATTCCCGTCCGCAGTATCCTCTCCATGTTCAGCGCGTCGGGCGGCAACCCCAATCGTATTATCCGCGCATGCCATCTTGCGCAGTGGAGATGGAGTTCGCGCTTCTGCGGAACCTGCGGCGCGAAAAATGAGGACATCCCGGCGCAAACGCAGAGAATCTGCCCCAAGTGCGGACGGACAGAATTCCCAAGAATCTGCCCCGCCGTTATCGTGCTTATTACCGATGATAAAAACCGAATTTTACTTGCACATAACAAAAGATTTAAAGCGAGGGTTTACAGCCACATTTCCGGTTTTAACGAAGCGGGAGAAACGCTGGAAGAAACCGTAGTCAGAGAAATCCGCGAAGAAGTAGATATCGAAGTAAAAGACATTGTTTATATTAAATCTCAGCCGTGGCCGTTTCCAAGTTCTCTGATGCTTGGTTTTAAAGCGCAGTATTCATCGGGAACGATTAAGCCCGACGGAGACGAAATAGAAGACGCAAAATGGTTTACAAAAGCCGATCTGCCCGATTTACCCGGCGAAGGTTCTCTTTCGCGTCATCTTATCAACGATTGGCTTAACGGAAATTTATAAAACTAATTTTCTGTTCTTAAAATTTCGATAATTCTCCAGCGTTTGCCGCTGTCTCTTTTTAATGTAAGAATATCAATGCGGTGTCTGGCAAAATCATCAAACGGCGACCATAAGTTATAATCAGCCTGGAAAACTATAAGCCCGTCTTCTTCCTCTCCGCCGATATGATCAACTTTTAAATCTGTTACGCCGAAAACATTTGGAGCGGGAAGTTCTCCTCCCGTGTCTCTCCAGACTCTTGCTTGAATAATTGCCGGAGCTTTTGTTCCTTCGTATGCCTGTCTTTGTTTTAAAACCGCGTAAAAAGTCGCGACGGCGTTTATATCTCTTTTGTCCGCTCCCTTAATGCACGCTTCCATAAGCGGATGATTTAAAGAACTGAACGCATCATAGTAAGCGGTAACAACCGTGTCAGGCGACATGCCTTCCGTTGTCGGACGGCTGGAAATATTTATTACCGTATTGAATAAAATAAAAAGAACAAACGCTATTCCAATCCCAATGCCGATAAGGAAAGGTTTATTGTTCAATATATACCGTTTTGTCTTTATGATTGTATTCATCCTAAACAGATAACTTTTCTTTTCGTTTTCAAAATGTTTCGCTTTGTCAACGGACACTGTTTCGAATAACGAAGAAACAGACGTATATTTATTTTCTTTGCTTGTTAAGATCTCAAGAAAGCCTGTAAGAATGTCAATTCCGCTTTTTTGAACGGTATTTTTCTTTTTTTCAACAGGAAGCATAAAGGCGGATTGAATAAGTTCCGCTAATTGCGCGTTAAGCCCGGGGGCGGCAAAATGAATGGGAAGAAATATACCTTCTCTCATGTCCTGAAAAATATCCGCGGTAGGGTAGGGATGATTCCCCGTCAGTATTTTGTATAACATTACGGCGGCGCAAAAAGCCGTAACATCCATACCGACTAAATCGGGGCAATTATAATTATCAAGTTTATTGCCTTCTATAAAAAGACAGCGGGTAGAGATATGTTCGGGGGCGAAAAAAACATTGCCCTCTTTGGAAACAAACGCCGCGCCGGGGTTGGAAGCGGAGCGTGTGTCGCCGAGGAACATCTTCGCCTTGCTCCAGTTGATTACGGCTTCCATGGCTTCTTGTTTTAGCGCGGGTGATTGCGAGATAGGACCGATTCCTTCTATAAGTAAATCTAATCTTTTGCCCGGCACATAGGGACCAAAGACCCTCATAAAGCCGCCGATTTCATTTACTCCGGTTACTTTCCATGTTTCATGCGATCCGTCGGGGTTAACGGTAAATCCGGGGTCTATCAGACTTTGAGACATTTTTGTACGCGCGAAAGAACGAGGATCAAGTCCGGTATCAAAACATAAAGCCGGCTGATTGTTTACTTCCGAAATGTGAATTCGCTGACTCATCATAATCCCTTTTTTATAAACTTATATGCGGTTATCTTGTCGAGTAAAGATAACGGAAATAATCCATATTGGTAGTGAGCGTTTTATCAAACTTGGGCATTGTCTGACGATACGATTCAATCGCCCTCCAGTAATCAAAGAAAGCTCTGTCTTGATTGTACGCGTTAGCATAAATTCTTGCGGCTCTCGCGTCCGCGTTTCCCATAATTGTCTGCGCTTGCGTGTAAGCGGCGGAAAGAACCGAGCGTTTTTCATTGTCCATTTTTCCGAGCCATTCGGCTTTCCGCCCTTCGCCCTCGGAACGGAACGCCATCGCTATCTGGTTTCTTTCTCTTATCATGCGCGCGTAAACGCTCGGCGTAAGTTCGGGCGAATAACTTATTTGCCGCGTTACTACGTCAATAAGCGCTATGCCGTATTCGGGAACCATACGCTGTGAACGCGCGAGTATCTCCTCGGCAAGCTGGCGCCTTCCCTTTGTAATCGGCTCATAACTTGAACCCGATTGATTTGTAGAACTTAAAATATCCACTTCGATATCTTCACCGATGCCCGCCGCTTCGTTATGTGAAACTCGTTCCATAATGATATTGGAGTTTCTGACAGACTCGCGCAAAGGATTTTCGGCTACCACAGTGCGAACTTCCGAATCGATAATTTCCGAAAGTTTTGAATACGCGGCGTCGACTGTATTTATCGACTCATAAAATTTCTTTGGGTCTGAGATGCGCCAGCGGGCGACTACGTCGACAAAAATAAATTGTCTTTCCGCCGTTGGCACTATTCTTGCCTCGCCGTCCCATGCCATGATTTTTTTTGGGTAACGGACAACTTCGTCTATAAAAGGAACTTTTACTTTAAGTCCCGCGTTTGAAACAACATTGGTTATTCTTCCGAATTGAACAATTACCGCCTGCTCGCCCTCGTTGATAACATACAAGGGTCCCGCAACCACGATACCGATAAAAACAACAAAAATTACAATTATAATAGTAAGCACTTTTTTCATTATCTGTTACCTCCCATGTTCATAAGAGGCAGGAAATTTTGCAAGTTGCGGTCGATAACAGTCATATTTTTTTCGTCTTTAAAAACTTCTTCGATCATTTCATAGTAAAGCCGCTGACGCGTGACTTCGGGAGCGCGGCGGTATTCTTCGTAAACGGAATTAAAACGCGCAACATCGCCGTTTGCCTTGTTTACGCGTTCTGTCGCGTAACCTTGAGCGATTTGAATCGTCTTCTCCGCCTCGCCTCTTGCTTTGGGAATTTCCTCGTTATAGACTTGCTGTCCCTCGTTGATAAGCCGCTCAAGGTCTTGCATCGCTTTGTTTACGTCTTCAAAAGCTTCCTGCACGCCCGACGGGGGAGTAACATTCTGGAGTTTTACCGCGATTACATCGATGCCCAGTCCGTATTCGTTGAATCGGTCGTTCATTATCGCCAGCGCTTCGTTTTCAATCGCGCTCCGCTCAATGCCCATAATGTCCATGATTGCGCGGTCGCCTACCAGCGTGTTAATCGCCGAGCGCGACACGTCGCGTATTGTCGCGCGGCGTTCGTTCACGTTAAAAATCCACGCTTTTGGATCGACAACGCGGTACTGGATAATCCATTCAACATCGACAATATTTAAATCGCCCGTAAGCATAACGGACTCATTCGCCTGATTTGAATACGCGGGGTAGGTTCCGTTCCTTGTGGTGCGAAACCCGAATTCTTCCGTTTGTACGGTTCTTACGTTTACCGTGTAATTCCGGTCTATGCCGAAGGGAAGTTTTACATGGAGACCCGGCTCCCTTGTACCGATAAATCTGCCAAAACGCGTGATAACGGCTTGTTCGGTCTGATCGACTATAAAAACGCTGGTTCCCAGAAAAATAAGGGCTAATATTCCAACAATAATCGAAACCAGTATTTTTGGGCTGAATCTGCCCATATTTGCGGGGGTAAATTTCATGTTTTTAGTATACTATACCTAGTTACAAAACTCAAGCAAATGTAGTATAATGAATAGTATCTATTATGTTAAAAGGAGTTACATTATGGAAACCGATCTGGATTTTACTATTGAAGAACTTGGAAAACCTTCAGTTCCGTCGCCCATTAAAATGTCCAAAACACTTGGAGATAAAATTGCCAATTATGTTACAAACGATAAATTTGTAAGGTTAGACCCGTTTGTTGTTCCGGGACATCAGCCTTCCCTTAAAGAACATCAGATGTTGGAATGCGCCGGTCCCCGCGAATTTATTTATTTTACGCCGGCTCATGTACACGCCGGGATTGTAAGCTGCGGCGGTCTTTGTCCGGGAATCAACGATGTAATCCGCGCCGTTGTCCGCTGTTTGTGGCACAGGTACGGCGTTACAAGGATCTCCGGTATCCGCTATGGGTATAGGGGATTCCTGCCTGAGTCCCAATTTGGCTTAAAAGAACTTGATCCTGATTGCGTTGACGATATTCATAAAATCGGCGGCACTTTTTTAGGGAGCGCCCGCGGCGGCGGCAGAGAAGTAGAAAAGATTGTCGACGCCATGGAAAAACTCAATTTAAATATGCTCTTTACAATCGGCGGAGACGGAACCCAGCGCGGAACTCTTGATATTGCCGAAGAAGTTGACAAGAGAAAATTAAAGATAGCGTTGATTGGAATTCCAAAAACAGTTGATAATGATTTTGCCCTGATGGATCGTTCTTTTGGATTTAATACCGCAGTAGAAAAAGCGGTGGAAGTTGTCTCGGCGGCGCATATGGAAGCGTCGTCCGCGATTAACGGAGTGGGTCTTGTAAAAGTAATGGGAAGAGATTCCGGTTTTATCGCGGCGCACACAGCGTTGGCAAGCCACGAGGTAAACTTTGTGCTGATTCCGGAAGTGCCTTTTAATCTGGAAGGCTATAACGGATTTTTATACCACCTGGAAGAACGGCTTAAAAAGCGCAAACATGCGGTAATTATTGTCGCCGAAGGAGCGATGCAGGATCTGCTGATAAAAGAGAAAAAAACCGACGCGGGCGGAAATATAAAAATGGAAGACGTGGGTGTTTATCTTAAAGGAAGGATACTTGAACATTTTGAGGAGAAGGGTATAGAGATCAATTTAAAGTATATCGATCCCAGTTACGCGATCCGTTCATCTCCGGCAAACCCCGACGACTCGATTTACTGCGAGCGTTTAGGCAACGCGGCTGCTCACGCGGCAATGACGGGAAAAACCAAAATGATTATCGGTCTTGTAAACAACGAGTTTGTGCATCTGCCGATTAAACAGGTTATTACCCACCGCAGCAAAGTAGACCCGGAAAGCAGTCTGTGGCGCGACACACTTGACGCTACTCACCAGCCGGCGATGATGGTAAACAGTTTTAAGAATAACGGTTAATTTACAATTTAAGAATGCGAAATAAATTAACTGACGAACTTGCCGTCTGCGGAATGAACGCTGTTCTTGCCGTAGGCGAGCATCATCCTCTGACAATCAACCGTTTATTTTTGCGCGAGGATCGTCTTGGTTCCTTTAACGGTATTTGCAAACAGCTTGCCGAACGCAAACGCCCCTACAAACTTTGCGATGACGAGGAGCTTGAGCGTATCTGCAAGAGCGTCCATCATCAGGGCGTTGTCGCGATGATCGAAGAGCCCGAGATTGAACCGCTGACCCATGAAGACCTTGACCTGTGGGAAGCCGAAAAAAAGACGGGCGTTCTTCTTCACTCTGTCGGCAATGATCACAACTTAGGCGCAATAGCCAGAGCCGCCGCCTTCTTCGACGCAAGCTACATTGTATTGAACGAGAAGGACACAGAAGCGCGTCTTACAACCAGCGCCTACCGTATTGCCGAAGGCGGCTTTGAACATTTAACAGTGCGTAAAATTTCAAACTCTGCCGCTTTTTTAAAAGACGCGGCGAAAAAACTTGTAACAATCGGAACAGACGTCAGGGCAAGACAGCGTATCGGCGACTTAGGCGGCATTTTAAAAAACCGCCGCGGCGTTGTTCTTGTGTTAGGCAATGAGGAGACAGGCTTGCCCAAAGAAGTGAAAGATCAATGTTCCTGTTTGTTAAGAATTCCGGGAACGGGAAATATCGACAGCTTAAACGTGTCGCAAGCCGCCGCGTTGTTTCTTAATGCGATTTACAGTATCTAGTTGACCCCATCTAAATTTTGCCGTATCATGTTTTTGTGGCAAGACGAAAAGCGGCAGGTAATTCAAAAACCAGAGGTTCCCGGACAATAGTCATATTCTGGCTTGTTTTTATAATTGTAATTATCTGTATTTTTATGGCAAACGCCTCTACCATTCAAAAGAATTTTAATCTTTTTAAAACGCGCATGACTGTATCTCCCGCCGCGGAAGAAGAAATAACAGCGGAAGAAGATCCGTCTGTTACGGTTGTGGTAGAGCCCGCTCCCAAACCTGCGGTTACTATCGAACAAAAACCGCAAACAACCGAAGCAGAAAAAAAGCCTCAGCCTGAAAAAAAAACCGCTAATGAGAAACAGACAAAGCCGGCAACTCAAAAGGAAAAAGAAAAGCCCGTACAGCCGCCTACGCAGACAAGGGACAGGGCGATTTATTTTGCCAATGTCGGCAGCGACGGGCAGATTCTCCATTCCAAAGTAACGCGCAAGATTCCCGTCTCGGATTCGCCCATGCAGGACGCTTTGAATGTTCTGCTTGCCGGTCCCACGGCGGAAGAATTAAGCCGAGGGCTGGTTAATCTTATCCCGAAAAACACAAGGATACTTTCCGCGACAGTTCGAGGGAATACCGCCTATATCAGTTTTAGCGAAGATTTTCTATTTAACACTTTCGGCGTGGAAGGCTACGTCGCCCAGCTTAGACAGATTGTCTGGACGGTGACCGAGTTTCAGAATGTAAAAGACGTGCAAATATTAGTTGAAGGCAGAAGAATGGATTATCTCGGCGAAGGTATTTGGATTGGAAGCCCAATCAATCGTCAATCTTTTTAAATTCTTTTAATCGAAATCGCTTTTCCTGTGTCCGCGTCAATCTCCGCGATAATGCCCTGAATTTTTCCCGGTTTGTCAGATTCCGCCGTTTCCATGTGATACAAAATTTGTTTGCGGACGCGATCAAGGCATATCTTCGGATCCATGCCGATTACGCTGTCAGTGTTGCCTGTCATTCCAAGATCGGTAATGTACGCGCTGCCCTTCGGCAGTATCCGTTCGTCGGCGGTTTGTATGTGAGTGTGAGTCCCCGCGATTACCGACGCACGTCCGTCGGCGTAGTAGGCAAGAGATTCTTTTTCTTTGCTGGACTCGGCATGGAAATCTACAAGAATGACAGGCGGAGTATCAGCCACCCCGCTATTAGTTTTTATAAGATTATCAAAACATTGAAAAGGACAGTCGATGGCGTTCATTAATTCCCGTCCCTGAAGATTTATAACTAACCAGTTTACGCCTTCTTTTTCAACTCGGAAAAATCCCGCGCCGGATATTGCTGTAGAGTCGAGCGAACCGGACGGATAATTGGCGGGGCGGAGCATATTTTGTTCCGTTTCCAGCACTTTCCAAAATTCGCGTTTTTCCCAAACATGGTTTCCCGAAGTAACCGCATCCGCGCCCGCCGCAACGATACGTTTAAAATCACTTTCCGTCATGCCGAACCCTTCGGCGGCATTTTCGCCGTTGACGGTAACAAAATCAATTTTATGTTCGTTAATGAGCGTGGGCAATTTGGCTTCGAGAGTTTCCAGTCCCTGAGTTCCCACGACGTCGCCTATCATGGCGGCTTTTACAATTCGCATAATCAGATATTGCCATAAAAGCAATCAAAATGTAAACTGTATTTATGAC
>Ga0268262_10002813_pt1 | contig 19628 bp, 19 predicted proteins | sample TergutNc150P3_FD_190354 | JGI IMG/M metagenome (GOLD analysis project Ga0268262, IMG submission 190354) | Nasutitermes corniger P3 segment gut microbial community from laboratory colony in Florida, USA - Nc150 P3 (SPAdes) (version 2) | ecosystem: Host-associated > Arthropoda: Insects >...
GTCCAAAGAACATAACTATTCTATAATAGATTTGGAAAAAGAAGAATTAATCGGAAATTGCGGTTTTTTGGATATCGATCATGTAAACCAATCCGCTGAAACCGGGATATTTATTGGGAATAAAGATTATTGGAATAAGGGATATGGAACAGAAGCGTTATCTTTATTGATCGGTTATGGATTTAAGGCGTTGAATTTACATAACATAATGTTACGGGTTTATGAATTCAACATCCGTGGAATAATGTGTTATGAAAAAATAGGTTTTAAACATATTGGAAAAAGACGTGATGCCTTACACCGAAATTTAGCGAAACATGATATTATATATATGGATATATTGCCCGATGATTTTTATGAAAAATGGAATAAAAAAAGATAGGGAGAGTATATGGCAAGCGATTTAGATTACGTTCAATATGTTATTGACCAAATAAAGATCAACGGAACACTAACATACAAAAAGATGTTTGGGGAGTATTTGATATACTTGAATAATAGGCCGGTTGTATTGGTTTGTGATAATACCGCATTCGTAAAAATGCTTGATTGTATAAAAACATTAATGGAAAACGCGGAGGTAGGCGTTCCATACGATGGGGCAAAAGAACATTATATTGTAGACGTGGATGACAGCGAACATTTAAGTAATGTTGTAATGATATTGGAAAAGAACGTGCCAATACCAAAAAAGAAAAGAATAAACCACGCTATAAAATAAAAGGTTTATTTTACCTTTTTAGAATGTTGCATAAAAAGTCTTATTTAATTCCTTACGATAGAAATTATTGGGAAAACCAGGGTTGGTTGGATAAAAAGCGTCCGTAGAAAGTGTGAAATGTTTTTTTATTTAAATATTGACATTTTACGTTCCATATACTATATTGTATGTGTATAGCCCATTGACCAAATCAGGAGATAATAAATTATGCCGATTAAAATAGCCATCCGTAAAAAAACTCTTTCGCTGTTTGACGGAGAAACAGACAATTATCCGTTTGAAACATCGGATATTTATAATTTTGTTGTTGATGGGACAAGGATAGGGATTTCGGAGCCGACATATAGCAGGAAAAACGGTCTGTTATTTACCGGGAATAGTCTTCATTGGTTAAAGATGCTCAAAACTAGTTCTATAGATTTAATTTTTGCCGACCCGCCTTATAATATTCAAAAAGCGACTTGGGATAAATTTGACTCGCAAGAACAGTATATTCGTTGGTCATTGGACTGGATTTCCGAGGCATCCCGTATTTTAAAGCCAACAGGCACACTTTATATATGCGGATTTAGTGAAATTTTAGCGGATTTAAAGCATCCGGCAATGAGATTTTTTTCAGATTGTAAATGGTTGATATGGTATTATCGAAATAAAGCAAATCTTGGAAAAGATTGGGGGCGATCCCATGAAAGTATATTACATTTGCGTAAGTCGAAACAATTTACGATGAATACCGATAATGTTCGAGTTCCTTATGGTGAGCATACTCTAAAGTATCCAGAGCACCCACAGGCGGAAACAAGTCAGTATGGTAATGGCAAAAAAGACTCTCAATTATGGAAACCGCATCCAATGGGTGCCAAGCCTAAAGATGTTATTGAAATACCGACAACATGCAACGGTATGGGAGAAAAAACCAAACATCCGACTCAAAAACCAGAGGAATTATTACGTAAAATAATATTAGCGTCAAGTAATCAAGACGATGTTGTATTAGATCCATTTTCGGGTTCAGGTACAACGCTGGTCGTTGCTGAACAACTTGGGAGAAAATGGATTGGCTGCGAAATGAATGAAGAATACAACAAATGGGCAATTTCTAGAATTGATAATGTTGCTCATCGAACTATTGCTCAGTGGATGGAATACGATAAATTAAACGCAAGACGGCGAGGATCTATACGATGAAATTATCTCAATTGTTGGATTTGGCTAGAAATAAAGAACGGTTCAAAACTATTGAGGACTATTCTTGCTTTTGTGAAAAATACCTGACTTTTATTTATGATAATCTTCAGGCTGTTATTGTTTCACAAAATGAAACACAATATCGTTTTTTTCAATATAAAGACGATGGCAATTTTAATGTGACACGCCCGATAAATAGTGATTTGATGATTTCGATAAATGAGTTTTCTCATACGAAAGATACATTTATCTATGCAATCAAACACATAAAAGACATACGCCAAGAACTAGAAATACGAAAAATAATAAACAGGTTTATTTATACTTGTCAGCAATCAATCGGTGCAACATTAGATGGATTACCGGCAGGAGAAAGTAACACTGCAAGAAAGATTAACGGTGATTTATTTGAACGTTATATTCGAATAGTTTTTGTTGAATTAGGAATATCCGTTAGGGATGGTACTATACGTATCCCTATTGTTGTGAATGGAGAAGAGTTATTTCAAATGACATATCAACATGATTTAATTATTGAAAAAGACGAAGAATTAAAAGTAATAGGTTCTGTAAAAACTTCTAGCAAAGATCGATTAGACAAAATATTTATGGATAAATTTTTGTATAATCAATTAACAAATATTGAAACGCCTCATTTTGCCGTATTTTTACATGATGTTCAACGAAAAGGGAAAGAGCCTAAGTTTGGTGTTAATACCACTTTTCTTACAGGACATTTTAAGGGCTATACCGTAAAGTTAAATCCTTTGGATGGTGTATATTATTGTGATTTAAGACCGATAATGCGCACCGATTCAATATTAAAAGAAAACATTAGAACATTGGATTGTTTGTTAGTTGATGATATATGGAAATTTTTATGACAGTACCTCAATCGCCGTCTTCGACGATACTTGCCACAAAACCCCGCCCACTACCCGCCGCCTCATCTATGTGTGATCGGCGTAAACGGTCTAGTGGATAGGGTGAGTGTTCCAGCGTTCTTTTTTTATTTAGGTTTTGATATATTTCTGTTCGTATTTTATAGTAATAAAATTGCCACCAACTTCATTCAATAATAATATCGCCGTATTGTTAGCACCTTATTGGACATCAGTTTTGTGGTTGATTGGCATAGGATTGTTAGGAAATAAACTGTTCGTAAATATACCGTATCACTATACGATATACATAGTGATATCGGTTGTGTTTGCAGTGTTACATAGTATTCACGGGTACATCTGTTATAGAGAAACAAAATGAAAACATGGAAACAGTTTAGCATTGCTGTGATTATCACCTATGTTACGGCCATAACTGCCTACGGACAATCGGGTAGTATACCTGTTGATGTAGCTGCCGATTTTTGGCATGGTGTTGCAAAACCCGCTTCATTCGGTAAACCTTTTTGGGCGGATATGCGCTCAACCTTAATTCGGACGGAAATCGCCTATGCGACAAACAGCCCTGATTATGATTGGGCGGGTGTTAATACGGATTTCCGCCCGTTTATTTTTGCAAATTTCGGCGCTGATATTCCGTTATGGTCAGGCGACTTTTCGAACGGAAAGTACGGATTCTCTCTTACATTGCCGTTTATAATAGATGTATGGCTTGACAGATTTGACGGAGACGGGTTGCAAACAGACGCGGTAATTAATACTTCTTACGGATTTGGTTTGCTTGAAGCAGGTTTTATATATCGTTTGAATCTCGCATTACCCGTTCTACCGATTTTCAATATTTACAATTGGGCCGTAAAATTTTCATTATTCAAACATGAATCAACGCATATCGGTGACGAGCTTGCAATCCGCAGAAAAGATTTGGATTTGCCTATAACAAGAATCGATGTCGCGTCTAATTATGTAGAATTAATCTTTATTTTAAACGACCCGGATGGCCAAGCCCGTCTTAATCATAGTTTTAGATTCGGTTTTTTAGCATTACACAATTTTAAAAGAGGCTGGTACAAAGTTTATGAGACGGAAGCGCAGGCGGATATTGTTGAACGGAGTCAGTTTCCGTTCGAACTATATGCGCAGTACCAGTTTCAATCACCGCTTTTGGGGCGTGGATTTCAGATAATCGCCTCCGCCGAGTATCGTTTAAGAGAACGATATAAGTATCCGTTCTCATATTCCAGTGAAAATGAGTATGAAGAAACAAATCTCGCAAACTGTTTTAATTTTTTCGCGGGCGTAAGATACGACAATCAAAAAACTAATTATTTTTCTAAAATTGGAATGGGTATCCGTTACTACATGGGCATAAATCCGTATGGTCAATTCCGTTCTATGCCGTATTTCAACCAATTGGGCGTTGCGATTATTTTTGAATGATCTGAACTTCCGACCTCCTAATTCATGGCTGAGTTAGGCCAGCCGCCAAGCTGTTGTCTTTGTTGGGGTTTCGGGGCGCGGCTTTAGGGCTGTGAAAAGAAATTTATTTAAATATTGACATTTTAAATTCCATATACTATATTATTGTAGAGTATAATGTTTATACCTAACAAGGAAATAATTACTATGGACTCCGGAATTATCGCAGCGTTTGTGGCCTCTGGATTTGCGGTTTTAACCAGCATAATCAATATTATTGTGAGTTCAATTAACGCAAAGAAAGATAGCAATATCGAAGTTATTGTAAAAACGCGTATAATTTATTTACAAGAGCTCAGACACGTTAACGCTAAATTTATTAGTATGGCGAATCTTAATTTTATTTCAAATAATACAAAAAATGGTGAATTGTTCATTATAAAGGATTTTTTAGAATCGGTAAGCAAATTAAAAACGTTATTAAAGCCGTTTTATCCTATAGAGAAAAGGATGATCGAATTAATTGATTCAATAGAAAATGATACTATCACGCTGTTTAACGGTAATGTGGATAATGACTTAATTGTAAAATTAAAAAATGATATTATAACATACACAAAATTATTTAATCAATACGATTGGGTTTATTGGCAGTATATTATAAAACAAGCAGACGGGAGATTTAAAAACAGTAATAGTGATTTTGATAAAATATATGAAGAAAATAGATTAAAGTATATGAAAGAATATAATTACGAGTGGATATAAATATATCTGGAAAAGAACGTATCAATACCAAAGAAGAAAAGGAAAAAATAAATATAATGACCAACAAAGAAAAAATGCTCGCCGGAACTCTCTACACTGTTGACGACGAACTGCGGCGTGATCTTTTGAGGGCGAGGCGGATCACACGCCAATATAATGCCACAACCGAAGAGGACGCGGATATTAGGAAACGGCTTTTGGCGGAGCTTTTTGGGGAGAGCGGAGAGAATATATCTATCGAGCCGCCGTTTCGGTGCGATTACGGCAGTAACATTACCATTGGTGAACACTTCTACGCAAATTACGATTGTATAATACTCGATGTAAACAAGGTAACGATCGGTTGCAACGTAAAATTCGGCCCGCGCGTGTGCGTCTACACGGCTGGTCACCCGATAGACGCTGGAATGAGACGTTCGCTCCTTGAGTTCGGTAAACCGATAACAATCGGAGGTGATGTTTGGATTGGCGGGAACGTCGTAATAAATCCCGGCGTGACCATCGGGAGCAACGTTGTCATAGGCTCAGGCTCCGTTGTAACGAAAGACATCCCCGACAGCGTTGTCGCCGTTGGGAATCCGTGCAGTGTTTTACGAGCGATAACGGACGATGATAAACAGTACATGGAATAAAAAATTATATTATGAAAAACAAACTTTTTTCCACTTCAACGATAACAATTACGGGAGCAATCGGGTTATTGCTTGCCGCTATCACGCCGGTGGCTTTCATGGGCTACCCGGGAAAGGCTGAGGCGCAGATGACTGCAGAAAATCCGACGATCGTTCCCAAAGAACCGCACGCGCCCAAGCAAACAAGCCGCCCCAAGGTGTACTTCACAACCGACATAAGTTCGGCGGGATTGATGGCGGCTTATAACGCGCTAGGACAAAAACCAAGCGGCAGAGTTGCTGTAAAAGTCTCCACCGGCGAACCGCCCAACAGCAATTATCTCAGAGCCGCTTTGATAAAAGACTTAGTACGTTCCGTAAACGGCACTATTGTTGAATCGAATACGGTCTACGGCATACGGTCAAATGCCGCAACTCATAAACAGGTGGCAAAGGATCACGGCTTTACCGCCATAGCGGCCGTGGACATACTCGACGAAAACGGATCAATAAGCCTTCCGGTGAAGGGCGGCACGAGGCTGCGGGAAAATTTTGTCGGAGCGAATTTTGTTAATTACGATTATTACATTGTTCTCTCCCACTTCAAAGGGCACACCATGGCCGGCCTCGGCGGAGCCGTCAAAAACATTTCCATCGGCATCGCCTCCTCCAAAGGTAAAGAGTGGATACACAAAGGCGGCAACAGCGGAACCGGCACGTGGTCCGGAGGCGATGCGTTCCTTGACGCTATGGCCGAGGCCGGAAAATCTGTTGTAGACCGCTTGAACGGCAACATCCTCTATATCAACGTAATGAACCACCTATCGGTGGATTGCGACTGCTTCGGCAACCCAGCGGCGCCGGATATGCACGACATCGGAATCCTTTCGTCACTTGACCCCGTCGCCCTCGACCAGGCCTGCGTCGATCTCGTATACGCCGCGCCGGACGGGAAAAGCCTGATACAGCGGATGGAGTCCCGGAACGCCTTTCGCACCATCAACCATGGGGCGGCAATCGGTCTCGGCAGTAAAACGTATGAGCTCGTAAAATTATAATCGACATTTAAAAACTTTTTTTGTCATTAATCATATTTAGTCAAATTTATAACTATGGAAAATACAAAACCGACATTATATATTTTCTCCGGATTACCCGGCGTAGGGAAATCTGCTTTGGCAAAAAATGTTGCAAAATTACTAAACGCCGTCTATATCAGAGTCGATACCATAGAACAAGGCTTGAGGGATTTATGTAATTTTGATGTTCAGGGAGAGGGTTACAGGCTGGCATACAAAATTGTCCAAGATAATTTACGCGTTGGAAATAATGTTGCGGCAGATCAATGCAATCCTATAAATCTAACCCGCAAAGAGTGGAATGATGTCGCAATAAAAAACGGTTGTAACTATGTAAATATAGAAATTATATGTTCAGATAAATCAGAACACAGAAACCGGGTAGAATGCAGAGAAAACGAGATAGAGAACTTAACGTTGCCGACGTGGAAAGAAGTGACCGAAAGAAAATATGATGTCTGGGACGAAGAGCATATAATAATAGACACGGCAAATAGAACCGTTGAAGAATGTATTGACGAATTAATGGAAAAAATAAACTGTTTTTTATACTATTTAGCAACATGAATTTGACTTTGGGTCAATTTTTTTCTGGACAGCCATCCGCCACGACGGCTCCGTCTTAGCCGACACCTTTTGGGTGGAGGTGTTTCATGGTTGCGGGGAGCGGGGTGCGGTTTTAGGGCTGTGAAAAATTTTTTATTTAAATATTGACATTTTAAATTCCATATACTATATTTATATGTATTGTATGAGGCAGAATTACCTGCCCCAAATATCGTTTACTGTTGAAATATTAAACAAAATATACGCAAAAGGGGTAATTTATGGCATATTGGGAGACAAAAAACATTTTTCAGGTAGTTGATGATATTGATAATAATGTGTTCGTTTTACCTGTAATACAGCGTCATCTCGTTTGGGCAGAATCAAAAATGGAACTTTTATTCGATACTCTTTTAAAAGGTAACAGCTTTGGCGGCATCGTCGTTATTGAAGAAGAAAAAGGGGAACGACCGTTGTTTGAATATCGACCATTTATGAAAGAGGGAGAGTTTATACCATCAACAAAAACGGGTTTATTAAATAAAAATCAATTTTTTGTGATAGATGGACAGCAACGCTTGCAAACATTTTATATTGGTCTCCGCGGCAGCTTTAAGGGAAAAACTTTATATTTTGATTTATTCAGTGATCCTAACTCCGGGTTTGATTTTAAATTTGGAAATGATATAAGTAATCTTCCCAAAGACAATAATGAACGGTCTATTCAAAATCGCTTATGGTATCCGGTCAAAGAACTTACAATAAAATTAAAAAAAACCCATGACGCTATACTTGTTGCAAAAAGAATAACTGAGGATAAAAACATAACTCAAGATTCTGAAAAAGATTCCATTCTTAAAAATGTGATGGCGTTTCTTGTTAACGTTTTCGTGCATCCCACTATTGGTATATCAGTAGTTACTGTCGATAAATCTTTGCCAGAATCAGAATTGGATAATAAACAAAAGATTGTTGAATTATTCCGTAGATTAAACGATGGTGGAACTCGCTTGTCATCATTCGATCTTGTAGCATCCATTTTAAAAGGGCATGCTATGGAGATGGAAGGCTTCTTAATGAAAATACTTGATGAATATCAAAGTATCGGTTTATCACAAGAACATCTTCTCAAACTGGTTTTTTTATTACAAGACAATCACAAGAAAGAGATAACCACTATTGATGAATCTGATGCTGTTTTTGCTATTAAGTATCAGGATAGAATAAAAATTGTACTTGCACTGTGTGTGAAATTTTTAGACTGTTCTGGTTTGCTTAAGTATTATAACAATCGTAATAGGTCATTCGTACCACTACATTTTATTGCATATCATTTATTTCATAAAAATATAGACAACAATAGCCTTTCTCACTTTTTTGATGATTATGAAACAGGAAATACAGATGCTCCCTTAATGAAGAAATGGCTATTTAATTCCCTAGTAAATGGTGTATTTAAAAGTAGAGGTGCCGGTTGGGTACCTTATACAACGGGTATTAGGAAAATACTTGAGGTAATTAAAAACCATAAAAATAAACCTTTCCCGACGAATGAACTGTTTGATGTATATGTTTCTTATCGAATAAAATTTAGATTGAATTATACCACGGAAGATATTGATCAATTGGATGAGGATTTCATCTTTTATCTGATGTATGGCTTATCGTATCCCAATCGGATAAATGATGTTGACCATGTGATGCCCAAAAGTATCCTTAATAATCTTGGGTATTCACAAGAAACAATTTATAGTATAAAAAATTATCAACTATTAGATTTCATAACAAATCGCGAGATAAAGTGGTCAAAACCTTTTTCTCAATGGGTTAATGAGGATGTGGTAGATAAATTTTCATATATCACAACACATTTAATACCTAATGACGAATCATTGTGGGATGAAAAAATGTTTGAGACATTCATTGAAAAAAGGGCAGAGTTGATTTTAGAAAAAATATTAGAATATACCAAATAATTTTCAACATCAATGAAAACAATTTCTATCATGGACAGAATCGAACATATCAAAACCCACTTCGAGGAAGAAGCCGAGACGTTTGACAAGACTATATTAAAACTGATCCCCTATTACACCGAAATGATAGACGCCTTGGTCTTATCAATTCCGTTCAACCGCGACGAACCGATTGGCGTCATTGATTTGGGCTGCGGGACGGGAACCGTCGCTCGAAAAATAAAGGATGGGTTTCCCAACGCTAAGATCTCTTGCCTGGACATCGCGGAGAACATGATTAATATAGCTCAGAAAAAATTGGACGGTTGCGCGGATTGCTACGTCAGCGATTTTTATAAATTTGAGTTCGATAAAAAGTATGACGTGATAGTCTCCTCATTGGCTTTGCACCATTTGGAAAACGACGAAGATAAAAAAATGTTCTACCGAAAGATATATGACGCGTTAAACGACAACGGCGTTTTTTACAACGCCGACGCGGTCTTGGGTTCCAGCGACCGATTACAGGATTTATATTTGACCAAATGGAAGGCGTTTATGAATAGAGCCGTTTCCTTGGATGAAATTGAGAATAAGTGGATGGTGAATTACAGGACGGAGGACCGGCCGACGCGTTTAATGAACCATCTTAATTGGCTGACGAACATCGGATTCAATGATGTGGATGTCGTGTGGAAATATTATAATTTTGCCGTTTACGGGGGATGTAAGAAATAATAATCTTAAACACCCTTATATGATCCTTTTCCACGTTCCGGCCCCGCGCATACGCGTCACCCGACGGCACCAGCAGACGTACGCTATCAACCCGACCACTGTCGCAAACATCAATACAGAAATTGATAATAAAATCATCCTATCCTCCCTTTTTACTAAGATTTCGGCTATGGGTTACAATGTATTCGTGGAGCGGTGCGGAAATATTATTTTTTTGTTGTTTAAAGAGGACGCAAAACTTAATTTTTATGTATTGGATAATAACACAATAAAAAAGGAAATGCAGCATGGAAAATTACACACACGCGTTCATTGCCCCGAAGCTCACCGCATTCATCGTGCCGGTGCTTCTTGTGTGTCTTATGGCGGCAATGTTGGTGGTTGGCACTGTAGTTATACACAACATGAAGAATACGGGGATAAGCGTCGGCAACGGATTTTTGACGGTAAAATCTCTGTTTTACGGAAGGAAGATACCTCTTGGCGAAATCGATCTCAACAGCGTTAAGTCGTTGAATTTACGGGAAGAACGCAATAAAGATTATCGTGTAAAACTCCGAACCAACGGAATCGGGTTGCCGGGGTATTTGGTCGGGTGGATGAGGCTGCACAACGGTCATAAGGCGTTGGTTTATATAACAGATAGAACAAACGTGGCTTTGATACCGACGGTTAATTTTGATGTTTTGGTCAGTACGGATGACTTCGACGGGCTTCGATCCGCGCTTGGCAAATAAATCGAGACTGTCGCAAAATCTGTGTAAATCGATTTTGGATTCGCCGAAATAAACAAGTTGTCCGATCAGACCGTCACGGCGGAGGCGGCGCGCCGTTTTTCTTTTCGTACTGGTAGTGCCCTATTATCTCGAAGTCGAAAAGGCGGTCTTCAAGCACCTGCCCGCGACCGATGTTGTGAACTATTAAATATCTCCGGCCGTCGGAAGACTTTTCCCCGGACACGATTCCGATATGCGTGACCCCTCCGCCCAGGTCCCAGCAAACAATGTCGCCGGGCTTGTAACCGCTCGGATTATCGGTTATTTCCTTCACCGTCCCGTACCTCGTAAAAAAGGTCATGAGGTTTGGCACTCTTCTGTGGTCTATGTTTCTGTCAGGTGTCTTCAAACCCCATTTCTTGGGATATTTATCAAAATTAGCTTTCATGTCTTCGTGGACTTCCTTTTGCAGGTCGATGCCGAACTTCCTGTACGCCCTGATAACGACATCCGTGCAGACCCCCTTGTCCGGAGCGACATCTCCGTTGGGGTAGTCTATCGTGGTATACGCGGGATCGTATTGTACTTTTTGAGCGGTTAACATCAGGGCGGAATCGGCAAGCCTGTCATAAAAACTCTTTTGCCCGGCGGTTAGATGGGACGGCAGTATCAGGAGCAGAGACAGTAAGATAATTAGGATATTCATCAGCGTCATCCTTTCTGTCGTTTTCACATCATTATTAAAAATAATACGGTTTAGCGTGTAAAAAATCGTCTATCGTTCCAATAAAACCAGCCCTATTCACGATAAAAGCGCTTTTTCCGCGAATAGTGCCGATGTTTCACGTGAAACAATTTGTATCCAAAACCGCTGATCGCCGATGCCTTTTGTTTCACGTGAAACAATCTACTTTCCGATACAGAATCGCTCAAAAATCCCGTTCAAAACCTCGTCGCTCCCAATGTGCCCCGAAAATTCCGCCAAACGGTTAAGCGCTGTTTTCAGGCAGTGCGCCGCTATCTCCTCCCGTTCAACGTTCTCTAATGCGTCCCGTAGGTCCCCAACCATCGCCTCCATAATACCCCGGTGCCGCTCGTTGATTATTATCGCAGGCACGGGAACATCTTTCATTACGCTCCTTACCGTGGCGCCGATTGTGTCAAATAACCGTTCTCGGTTGAGTTTTTGAGTTATACTTGTCTCTACATACTTCAGCATATACCGCTCGCAAAACCGTTTCTTGTCGATTAGATGTGATTTTGACGGCGACGGGAGCGTGATTGTTCTGCTATTATCCGTATCTATACAATTATTTGTTGATATTTTGTTCGTATCGGTATTAACGACATCAATCACATCCGTACTATCTGTACCAAGCGAACCGGGTTCGTAATAATCATCCTTGTCTATTTTGTTGATAATGACCACAAACCTGCCCATCCTGCCGCAGTCTTCCTCTCGGCCATTCGCGTAATTATCATAAATATCAACGTCTTGTGACCTTTGCGAACCTTTGCGCGCGTTATCTTTATCTTCCTCTGTAACCCCTGCCGCGCTCAATATCCCGTCGCACTCATCATCCCAGAACGCCTCTGCCGCCGACGTGACCCATAGAATCACGTGAGCTTCTGCTACCGCCGCCCGCGTCCTGTCTATCCCGAGTCTCTCGACCGCGTCGCCCGTCTCTCTAATTCCGGCGCTGTCAAAGAGTTTTACCGTCACACCGTCAATACTCAGGCGCTCCGAGACGATGTCCCGCGTCGTTCCCGGACGATCGTGGACTATAGACCTGTCGTAACCCAATATCTCATTGAATAAACTGGACTTACCCGCATTCGCCGGACCCGCTATGGTGACGATTATTCCCTCGTCTAACGCCTTGATTCTGTCGCCGCGCCGCAACTCGTCCTCCAATTCCGCGACAATCATTGCAAGCTTTTCCTTATTAGCCGACGCCAACCGTTGTTTAGACTCCGCCACGTCATCATCCTCGTCAAATTCTATCCGGCTCTCGATGTCGGAGAGCACGGCGATCACCTCCTGCTTCAACCGTTCTATAGACTCGGACTGCTTGCCGAAATAGGCCAGCCGCGCCGACCGCAGGTGCGTCTCCGTTTGGCTATCTATCAGTTCTCTTATGCTTTCGACCTTGAGGATGCCGATCTTTCCGTTGACCAAGGCACGTCGCGAAAACTCGCCGCGCCCTGCCGCTTTGGCGCCTTGGCGGAAAAGTCTGTCCAATATCATTGCCGGTATGATAGTACCGCCGTGGCAGAATATCTCAACCATGTCTTCGCCGGTGTAGGAACCGGGAGCATTATACTTGATAGCGGTTACCTCGTCTACGGCGGTTTCGGCCGTATCGCTGTTAGGAACAGCGTTATCAATAACGGTATATATCCCGATTCGGCGCGGAGGCTCTTTTCCGAATTTTTCTTTTTGGGCTATAACTCCGGCAAAGATATCATGCGATCCGTCTCCGGTAAGGCGGATTACGGCAAGGGCGCCGCGGCCCGGCGGGGTTGACAGCGCGGCGATCGTATGGGCGGGAGCGTTCATTAATATACGCAATCCTATTATAAATCTCTCTTCGGTTTCGGCCGTCCGTTAATAATTTCCACGCTGACCATCTCGCTCTCAACTACTTTATTTGCTCCCCTAACGACCAATTTAGCGTAAATAATATCATCCTCCAATTTACCGCCCTCAGAGTTCAAACCGTCCCAGATGATTGAGGCCGGGATCACGTTGCCGCCGGAGAATGTCTTTATATTGTCGCCTCCGTGAGTTTCTATCTTCATGACCCATGAGTTGATGTCGGCGTTACCGGCGAATAAGCCGAATACCACGCGGTTGCTGTCCACCGCCGAGCAGTATATGCGGGAAACCAGATCGTTGTCCGTGCCGACGCCTGTTTTGTTGACCGAACTGTACATGAACGCGCCGTGGGTCTCTTCGGCGCGCCCGCTGCGAGCTCCGTAACCGCCGGCCAGCGCCGATGAGGAAGCTTTGTTTACGAACTCCAAACCTAAGCTGAAAAATATGTTGTGCGTTACTCTGGCGTACTCGTTCCTCAAAAATCCGTATCCGATTGAGGCTACGGCCATCTGACCGGTTATTTCCCGGCTTGTGTAGATATAAGTGAGGTCCAAATTCAACCTCAGCATTCCCATGAGTCTGCCGACTGTAATCATGTCGCCTTTCGGCATATAAGTGAACAGTATGTCGTAGGGCAAAAATATTCTGGTGGTGTCTGAAAACGGGCTGCCGGACGTACCTAAAGAAAAACCGAAATCATTTGCGGCGTTTTGACTGCGGTCCAACATTTTGTTGAAGTTGTATATATTGATGTTATTTACGGAGAAATATACTATACCGCTCCTCATCACATTGGCGCTGAAGCAAAGATCCATGGTACCATTTACGATATCATCCCTTGTGACCGCGGCATTTCTGTGCGAAAGGTTTAAGGAGAGGCCTGTCTGGATCATACGTATCGGCGTTGCAAATCCAACGGCAAGATCATAATCTTCATCACCCGCGTAGATACCGCCGAATGAAATCGCCGTTTCGCTCGATATATAGGAAGGGTTTGCGTAAGCGTACTTTCTATTCCGGCGAGCGCTCTCGCGTAAATGTTCTTCGCGTTTCAGCGTTCTGCTGAGCGGAACGGTAACGGCAAGTCTGGCGTCGTAATCTAATGTATCGGCGTAGCGCATATCCAGACCTATCGTAGGACCGGGGTTGCTGCCGAGAAGGGCGGTATTGTAAAAAAGAGCGAACGGGGTGGCGAAGCGGCTGTAGTGCCAATCAAATGGGCGGGCCGACGCTTGCCGCGGTAATAAAAACATCGCAAATAACACAAGCGTTTGCACCAACGGCATTACTATTAACGATGTTTTTTTCATTACATAAACGCTTTCCGCCGTTAATTCAACTTTTTATAAATTTATAGGGGATGACGACGATCATTAAGATTTATGTCATCATCCCCGTATAAATACCGGACTGCAAGATAACTTTACAAAAAGCCGAGCGCGATCGCAAAAATCAAATCTCGTCCAATATTCTAAGCGGCATGATCAAGAAAAGATCTTCGCTTACCCTATCCTTTTCTTCGGCGTATATCGGATAGATAACGCACGCGCTGATCTGCGTGTTCATCTCAAGGCGCACTTTTTCAGTCTTGAGTATGTCCAATATCTCAGTAAAGTACTTCCCGTCAAAACCTATGATGTGTTTTTCTCCGTCATACTCCACGGATATGCTCTCCTGAGCCTCTCCGCCTATCTCCTTGTTGACCACCGCGGCCTCCATCATGTTGTTCTCGAAGATGAGTTTCACAAGATTGGTCTTGGCGTTGGACATCACGGAAACGCGTCTTACCGCGTCAAACATGGATACCCTGTCGGCGGTCACGACTCTGGGGTTGTTCTTAGGAATGACCTTGCCATATTCCGGATACTGGCCGTCTATGAGTTTAGACACCATCGTAAACGAAGGGGTGCTGAACGATACGTACTTTTCGCCGATAATAACCTTCAGAACCTCATCGGCATTGTTTGTGTCGGTAATTCTGACCAATGTCGAAACGCTCTTTTGAGAGACTATCCTGCTGACCTTATCTCCGACCGGCAGGTTTATATCGATAAAAGAGTAACCCAGCCTATGGCCGTCGGTAGAGACCATGCCCATTTTATCAGGCAGCAGCTCCCACAACACGCCGCTGAGGCTCCCGCGGGACTCATCCTTCGCCACGGCGAACGAACTTTTGCGTATTATATCGCGAAGCGACGGAGCGTCCACACTGAAACCCACGCCCTCTATAGACGGAACTCCGGGGAAATCGCTAGGGTCGGCTCCGGATATTTTGCAACTGAAGCCCTTTTCCGACTCGATCAGGAGCACCATACCGTCCACATCCACGGTAACAGACCCCTCAGGAAGCTCCTTCACAATATCAAATATCTTCTTGGCGTTCACGGCGATATCAATAGATCCGTCGCCGGAGGCCCCTACGCTCACCCGCAGTGAGTGGTCTACGTCCGTCGCCGATACTTCGAGTATCGAATCGGCGTACGAAATCCTGAAATTGCAGAGTATCATGAGAGAGCTCTTCGACGGAACTATCGGATAAGCCTTCTGCATAGCCTCCAGCAAGTCCTTCTTTTGAACATTAATCGACATCTGTTACCGTCCTATTCTTTTTATTTGTTGGTTTTTGGATAATTTACCCGCAGCAATATATATAAATAATAAAATACATCCGTAAAAATCAAGTTCTTTTTAAAGAATTTGAAACCGCGGTATCTGGCTCTATCAACATCAGCATCATTATTATACTAAAAAATATTAAAGTTTAATAATAATAGTAATAAAAATTAGTCTTGTAAATACACGTTAATATGTCGCTAAGTTGTTGATTTTTAAGGTAGATATGTGTATATTTGCATGTTGATATGTTATAAGCCTATTTGTTAATATTGTAAGGATAACCTATTTACAGACGTAAAAATCGAGGTTATTAACAGATTTCCACAAGTTTTTAACACTCCTGAATGATGGTATCGCGCCGCCCCCGCTCGATCCCTGCCGCCGCGGATCGGCTCGGTGTTATTCAGGAATAGACAAAAATATTAAAAATTATTACTTTTACGGTTCACTATATTATTTTATAGGTGAGGACAGAGGCCGGGCGCGCCAGTTTAGTTGTTTCACACTTAAAAATCAGGAGAACGGTATGAATGAACTTACGGACAATACGGCGGCGGGACAAGGCGTAGTTGCGGAGAAGGCGGCCGCAGAGAAGGCTGCGGATGAGATGTTTTGTTCATCTTGCGGGGCGGTGATCAAAAAAGCGGCTGAAATTTGCCCCAAGTGCGGGGTCAGGCAGACCGGGCATAGCGATTTGTCCGAAGTATCTTCAAGGTGGCTGACGGTACTGCTGCTGTCGTTCTTTTTCGGTGTTTTCGGTGTCGACAGGTTCTATGTCGGAAAAATAGGGACCGGCGTATTAAAATTGGTTACCGGCGGCGGTTGCGGTATTTGGTGCATAATAGATATAATACTTATAGTAACCGGTAACTTTACAGACTCAGAGGGTAAAGTTATTAAACAAAAATAGTGAAGGATCGGTTGCTATGCACATGTCTGACGCGCTATTATCCCCGGCGGTTGGCGTAAGTATGTATGCGGTCAGCGCGGCGGCGTGCGCTTATGCGGTAAAGAAAATCAAGAGCGACGACCTCTGTGAAAAGAAGGTTTCGGTGATGGGCGTGATGGGCGCTTTCGTTTTTGCCGCCCAGATGATTAATTTCACTATCCCGGCGACCGGTTCCAGCGGTCACATCGGCGGCGGCATACTTCTTGCCGCCATGATCGGCGGCCTGCCGGCGCTGCTGTCCATATCTGCGGTTCTCATCATCCAGTGCCTTTTCTTTGCCGACGGGGGTCTGTTCGCCCTGGGTTGCAACATCTTCAATATGGGCGCTGTTCCGTGTCTGATAGTCTATCCGATTATTTTTAAACCGTTCATAAAAAAGAGTATGACGGCAGGAAAGATAACGGCGGCATCCATTGCCGCCGTTGTTATAGGTTTGCAACTCAGCGCGTTTTGCGTGGTGCTTGAGACGCAACTTTCCGGCGTTACCGCGCTCCCGTTTTCGACTTTTTTATTGTTGATGCAGCCGATCCACTTAGCGATAGGCATAGCGGAAGGCATTATCACTTCCGCGATTTTATGTTTTGTCTGCAAGATGCGCCCGGAAATCATGGAAAGCACGCAAAGCAAAACAGTAATTCAGGACGGCGTTCCAATAAAAAGAATACTTGTCATTCTTGCGATTACCGTGATATTTACAGGTGGCGTCCTATCACTATTCGTTTCCTCTTATCCCGACGGTCTTGAGTGGGCGGTAGAAAAAACCGCCGGAACAACGGAGCTCGAAACGACAAGTCCGATAGTTGAAAAAGCGGCGCGAGTTCAAAGCGCCGTAGCCGTCATGCCGGATTATGATTTCAAAAGCGACGGTGAAGAGGGTTCCAAAATCGGAACGTCAATAGCGGGTATTGCAGGCGGAGCGCTCACATTTTTGCTTGCCGGAGTCGCGGCATTTGTAATTTCCGTTGTCAAGAAAAGGCATAAAAGAGAATCTGTCCCGACAAACGCGTAAATAATGACGCATTCTTAACACCCATAACATGGCGCGAAAAGGCAAAAAATCATCTATTATGAATCATACGATCCGGGAATTATACGCGCTTGAACAATTATCGACCGGCAAGTCATGCGTCCATAGACTGCACCCGATAGCGAAACTATTCGCGACAACGGTCTTCATAGTAACGGCCGCGTCATTTGACAGATACGCGCTAGATAGATTGGCGCCGTACATCTTTTATCCCACGCTCATGATGGCGCTCTCGGAAACGCCCTACTCGATGCTGCTGAAAAGATTTCTGATAGCGCTGCCGTTTTGCCTCTTTGCCGGAGCGGCGAACATCATATTTGATACGGCGCCTGCATTCACTATATGTACCGCGACGGTCAGCTACGGCACGGTCTCTTTGTTCACGTTGCTGTTCAAAACCTATTTATGCGTAATGGCCGTGCTTCTGCTGATCTCCGTGACGCCGCTTGCGGAGATTACGGATGCGATGCGCCGCCTGAAAATCCCTGGAATATTTGTCGCGATGTTTGAAATGACCTACCGCTACCTCGGCGTGCTGTTCACGGAGGCGTATTCTATGCGCACCGCCTATATTCTGCGAAGCGCCGGCGGTAAAGGCGTCGCGATAAAGGACATGGGCAGTTTTGTGGGGCAGCTGCTGATCCGGAGCATAGACCGCGCTGACCGCGTCTACAACGCCATGAAGTGCAGAGGCTACGCCATGAACACGGCGCGGCCGGCCGGCGCTAAGATGAATTGGAAAGATATGATCTTTTGCGCCGCAGTCTGTTTGCTGTGCGCAGCGTTCCGCGTTATCAATGTAAACGCGTTATTCGCCCGGGGGTTTGCTTAAATGTTAAAACTGCAAAATTTAACGGTGATATACCCCGATAAGACGAAAGCGATTGACGATGTCTGCTTTACGCTGGACGAGGGCGAAAGCGCGGCGGTGATCGGCGAGAACGGCGCCGGGAAGACGACGCTGTTGCTCGCCGTTGTCGGAATATTGGAACTGTCAAGCGGCAGCGTCGAGGTAAACGGCGTCCGGCTTACCCCCAAAAGCGTGACCGAGATCCGCAAACAAGTCGGGTTGGTGTTCCAGAACCCCGACGACCAGCTCTTCATGCCGCAGATATACGATGACGCGGCCTTCGGCTGCCGGAACTTCGGCCTGCCGGAAACCGAGGTTCGGAAACGGGTGGACGAAACCCTCACCCGCCTGAAAATCAACCACTTACGCGATCGGTCGTCGATAAAGCTCTCCGCCGGGGAAAAGCGGATGGCCGCCATAGCCGCGGTGCTGGCGATGAACCCGTCGGTCCTGATATTGGACGAGCCGACCGCCTTCCTGGACCCCAAGGCCAAAAGGGCGCTGTCCGAAACCCTGAACGGCCTGCGCCGCCCGAAAATCGTGGCCACGCACGACATAGCGTTCGCCAAGGAGGTCTGCAACCGGATAATCGTCTTGAAAAACGGAAAAATCGCGGCGGACGGGGGATTGGCGCTGCTGGACGACGCCGTCTTTTTGCGGGAGAGCGGTCTTTAAAAAAAATTGCATTTTCCACTCCCGATCTATTATATTTACTTAGAAGCAGGTTTCAAATACAGTCGGATTGGACAAATTCGCTCTGCATGGATTTTTGGGGCGGTTTCTATTAAACCCGTTTGCAAAGGGACCGGAAATACCCATAAAACAGTAGGAATTAATTAAAAACTTATGTCAAAAAAATCAAACAAATAACAAGATCAAAGGTGAGGATAAGGCTATGAAAATGAACGAATTACGATACTCTGAAAACATCCCCCCCCCCCCCC
>Ga0268262_10002814_pt1 | contig 19615 bp, 18 predicted proteins | sample TergutNc150P3_FD_190354 | JGI IMG/M metagenome (GOLD analysis project Ga0268262, IMG submission 190354) | Nasutitermes corniger P3 segment gut microbial community from laboratory colony in Florida, USA - Nc150 P3 (SPAdes) (version 2) | ecosystem: Host-associated > Arthropoda: Insects >...
GCGTTGATAGAGTTCTATGGCTGATTCCTTGAACTCCTTCGTGTACTCTTTCCTTTTTCTCATGATTCCCTCTCCTTTGGGTTTATCACGAGCTTAACTTATTGTCTATCAATTCGGGGGAGGTTCAGGTAATTTTTGGTTTGTATTAAGCTGTTGCGTGGCTTATATGTTCATTATTCGCAGAATTATTTTTAGCATAAGCAGATTTTTTTTCCGTTTTAGGATTTGAAAAACACATTTCGTCATATTCACGCATTCTGGCTTCTGTTATTACGCCAATTTTATACATCTCTATTGCTTCCTGATGCATTACTTTAAGAATTTCACTTTCGTATTTCATTTTTCTTCCTCCTATAAAATTTCTATAAACATCTCGTTCTTTAGTAATTGACTTATCTGTTCATCGGTAAATGACAAATAATCTTTTGCTTTACCTTTGAAAATTTTTAATTCCTTTTCACCAATATTATCCCTTTTTGACTTAGGAAAACCATAAACAAAAAAGGAGCGAAACTCACTCTTAAAAATGACGATTGACCGATAACCTCCATGTTTTCCTTTGCCTTTTCTGGCAAGTTCCATTTTATAGACCTCTCCGCCTAAATCGGCATAGAATTGTCCATTTTCAAGCTGTTTTACAATTTCCTTCAACTCACTGTCAGTTATACCTTCCTTATTAGCAAACCGATGAAACCACTTATTTTTGAAGATTCTCACTCTCATATAATACCACAAAGTTAAGTAAAAAACAAGCTTAAAATAACGGTGATTAGCGACGGCGTGGTAGGATAAGCGCAACAGTGTCGGACAGCGCCGAGCGTCTGACATCCAAATTCGGTAGCGGTACGATTTCACCGCGCTTATACATTATCCCAACCTTCTTCCTCTTTGTGATCTTTGTCCCTTTGTGTTCTTTGTGTGAATCTTTTTTGAATAATTCTATACACGCAATTTAAGTTTTATGAAATAATTTACTAACCCACAAAGACAAAAACCTAAAAAACTTCCCCTGACTTTGCCCGTACTTTTTAGAAAAGTCTCCCGCCGCTTTGTGAAGCGGATATGTTCCGTATTTCTTTTTCAAGAAATCCCAGTGTTTTATTATCCACACATAAAGGTCGGCTTCCGTTCTTCCCGGAAAATGGACAAGAAGCCATTGTTCCCTGATAATTTTTATTACGGGATTATAAACATTATTGTACCATGATACAAGGGCGTTGTTAAAAGGAATCTCCTCTTCAATATCCTCGTTTAAGTAGTATTTATGAACAAGTATATGGTTGTAAATAACGTCATAACGTCCCGGGGAACTGAAATTCATTTCCCAATAATCGGTTAAATCGCCGAATAATGTCTCGCTGTAAAAAATATTTTTTTCATATTTGATAAGTTCGGCTGTTAATTCATCGGTTGTCATGGAAGGATGAATATTAATCTCCGTGGTAAGGCTGATAACCTCAGCGTCGATAAATTCAACGCCCTGCAGTTTTGCCACTGACACGCGGTGGTTGCCGTCGCGTACAAAATAAACTCCGCCAATTTCGTATAACAGTATTGGAGGAAGAACTATATCCTTGATATGCGCTTCATCAACTCTTGACCAGCGTTGGCGCATGTGATCTTTTCGGGGAAGGAAATATTTATTAAAATCGTGGTAACGGCCTTCGCTGCCGATAATCAATTTTATCGGCACCGTCTGGCTTCCCATGTAAACTTCGTTCTTAGGTTTTAGTATGCCCTTGACATCGTTAAACGAAAGCAATTTGTCGCGATCCGTATTTAAAAAATTCTGTATTTGCGATAACATCGCCTTTCCCCTGGCGCGGGAAAAATCAGCGTAAGCTATCTGCGTTACTATGTCACCTGCCATTTTAATCTCCCAAATCTATAACATAATGGCTATAAGCGTTAATTACTGTCGTATTATTCCAATTTGTACGGCGAATATCGTTTAAATCATATAAATGAATATGACCGTGTACAAGGTACTTTGGCTTGAATATCTTCATAAACCACAGGAAAGATTTAAAACCAAGATGGCACTTGTCGTTTTTATCGTGAATGCCTTTGGGCGGGGCGTGGGTCAAAAGTACGTCCAGAAAACGTCCGTGTACAATACGGTTCCAAAGAAGTTTTGGTATTATTTTTAATATCTCAATATTCATTTCAAAATTTGTAAATTGATTGGGGCCGTTATTGTAACGCATGGAACCGCCAAAACCGGCTACTATAAAATTTCCCTCTTTTTTAACTTTTGAGCCAAGATAAATGGCACCACAGCCTAAATATTCCCTTACTTCCTGTAACATCAGAATATTCCAGGGTTTTTTATAATGGCTTAATTCCTCGGTATGATGGTTGCCAAAAACGAAGAATAAGGGCTTATTTAGGCTGGAAATGATGAAATCAAGGTAATCCAGAGGCAAATCTCCGGCGGAAAGGATCAAATCGACATCCTTAAAACGCTCCTTTATCATGGGAGAGTAGATTTGGGGGTCAATCTGGTCTGAAATACACAGTATTTTCAATATAAAATCCTTTTTTGTCGATAATATATTATATATATTACCAATTTTAATGTATATTATAAGTAAGAGGAAGGGAAAGATGACAAAAAAAAATATTTTGATTTGGGCGTTATTATTTTTTGCCGGTCTTTGCTATGGGCAGTCGAACTTTGCAAAGGGTGAAGAACTGTTGATGAAAAATCAGCCTGCCCAGGCGGAGAGTTTCCTTGTGCGCGCTATTTCCGATGATCCCGCTAATCCTGTCGCCTATATTTATTTGGGTCTTGTGTATGAACAGATTGGCAGGGCGGAAGACGCCATAACTATTTACAGGCGGATTTTACCATCGGCTGGAAATTTTTCGGCCAATGTCGCAAATAATTTAGGCAACGTTTATTTTCAAAAGGGAAATACTGATACAGCCGAACAGTACTATACTCAGGCAATTGGTTTTGATTCAGGTTATCCTAACGCGTATCTTGGCAGGGCAAATACCCTTATAAAAACAGGGAATTTGCAAAAAGCCATTTCTGACTACGAGCAGTATTTACGGTTAGACCCGCGTTCTTTACAAAAGGACAAAATTGAACGGCTTGTAGACTTGATCCGAACGGAAGCCGCCGCGGCGGAAATGAAAAGGCTCATGGCGGAAGAAGAAGCGCGCAGGATTGCCGAAGAAAGGCAAAAACTTTTAGATTCAGTTTCCGCCTCCCTTCAATCGGTTGTTGATTCCAGCAAGGGAATTTCTTCCGGTACTGAAAGCGTTGAAAATTATGACGGTGAATTTGTGCTTGAGTAATAAAGACTGGTAGATAAGGGAGGGCGTATAAATGACACAAAAACAGAAAAAAATTCTTTTAATTTCGGGCGGAGCTTTGCTTGTTCTGCTTGTTACAGGGCTGATACTTTTTTTGACGCTCGGTAAAAAAGGCGTGGATACGGATATTACAAAAATCGGCGCTGACGCAAGAAGAAATAATATACTTAGACTCGCCAATACTTACGCGCAAAGCGGGGAATATGACAGGGCGTTAAATCTTCTTGACGGCCTATTAATTGAAAATCCCGATGATGAAGACGCTATTGCGCTTCAACGCGCCATACTAAGCATGGATCGCGGCAGTAATAGCGGCGGCAATGGCAGTGACAGGACTGATGCCCTTCTTGAAGCGCAGCGCAGATTTCTTGAGGAGCAGCAGCGGCAAAACGCCGTGCTTGCTTCCAGTATTCAAAGAGCGGGAGCCGAATCATCTTCTAAATCGGCGGCAGAAGCGGAAGCCGCTGCGGAGCGCAGAGCAGCAGCCGAAGCTGAGCAGGTCAGAAAAAAAGCGCAGGAAGAAGAACTTGCAAAAGCAAGCCGTGAAATGCAGGAAATAATGCGGAAGGTAAATAATCTTGTCGCTGACGGCAAGGCGAGGCTTGCCGCCGATGATCTGCACGGCGGGACGCAGTTATTTAACGAAGCGAAAAAATTAATTCCTCCGAGTGAGACGCGTTTTGACGCTCAAAAACTGTCTGAAATGGCGGACGCTTATTATGATTACAGCACGAAACATTCCAACGATAGTTCCGGGCGGGAAGCGGTTAACCACGCGTCGCAAACGGCAACTGAGGCAATAGCAAAAGATGCCACTCAGGCGCTGCCGCATTATGTTCTTGGGCGTGTTGCGCGCGACGCTAATCAGAATGAAAAAGCAATAAACGAGTTTAGGGAGGCGGCGCGTCTTGATTCTTCAAATTCCATGTACTTTCATGATTTGGGAAGAGTGTTATTTATAGCGAAGCGTTATTCGGAAGCCAGAGACTCTTTTCAATCGGCGACCAGGATAAATCCCCGGTTTGAACCGTCGTGGTACAATCTTGGAGGAACGTTACGTGCATTGAACCGTTTTGACGACGCGCTTACCGCGTACAAGCAGGCTGTTGAGATAAAAGCCGATTATTCCGCCGCGCATCGTGAGATAGGCAGGCTTCTTTTGGCAAAAGGGGATACGCATGGCGCAATTAAATCATTTGCAAGCGCATTACAGTACAATCCCAACGATTTTAGTACAATGTGCGAATTGGCCGCCGCGTACAGTCAGGCCGGCAACTATGGGGAAGCGGAAACTATCTTTACAAGGGCGATGAAAATAAACTCATCCGATCCTCAGACAAATTACAATATGGCGGTAGTTAAGCTGGAACTGAAAAAAAACAACGAAGCGCTTGGTTTCGCAAAGTTAGCCGTAGATGCGAATCCTTCCAACGCGGTTTATGTATACACTTTGGGACTTGCCTGTGAAGCCATAGGCGCTTTTGATCAAGCCGTTTCCGCGTATAAAAAAGCCGCGTCTATGGACGCAAAATACCTGCGTCCCAGAATTAATCTTGGCAGTGTTTATCTCGCCAACGGAAATTATACTGAAGCTATTTCGTGGCTTAACGAAGCGTATACAATTGATTCTTCTAACTTTGAAGTAAACAACAATTTAGGCGCGGTTTACGCGAAGCAGGAAATTTGGTCTTCCAGCATTGTTTATTATGAACGCGCTTTGAATATAAGACAGAATGATTCCGTAGTGCGTCTTAATCTTGCTCGCGCATATACCGGAGCGGGCGATCTTCAAAAAGCGCAGAATGCCTATCAGGCGGTACTGCGCGTGGCGCCTGACAACTGGGATGCCATGTACGAACTTGGAATGACATGCGTAACGCTTGGACAGAACGCTGACGCGAAACGTTATTTGCAGGACTTGGTAAGCCGAAACCCCAATTATTCCGGTAAAGCGGAAGCGGAAAGGATTCTTAGAAGCCTATGAACGCGATAATTACGGTTGTAGGAACGGACAAAGTTGGAATAATAGCAAAGGTATCCGCATTTTTGGCTGAACGTAATATTAATATCGAAGATATTTCGCAGACTGTTTTAAGCGGAAACTTTGTAATGATGATGATGATTAATTTAAGCTCCTGTTCAAAAGCGCTGGAAGAAATAAAGAAGGAACTTTCATCTCTTGGAGATACGTTAAATGTAAGCATCAGTCTTATGCACGAAAAAGTTTTTTCGGCTATGCATCGGATATAAAGAATATTATGCTATTTACGCCGTTTGAAATTAAAGAAACAGTAGATATGTTTATGCGCTACAAGCTGGACATACGCGCCATAACGCTTGGTGTTTCTTTGCTGGATTGTATTGGTTCTACGGGAGATATTACGCGGAAGAAAATACGCGAAAAACTATTACGCGTCGCCGGTCCGCTTGTAAAAACAGGCTGTGATATTGAAACCGAATACGGCATTCCAATCATAAACAAGCGCATATCCGTTACGCCAATTTCACTTGTCGCCGCTTCCTGTGAGGATGAAAATTATACGCCGTTTGCCAAGACTCTGGATGAAACGGCAAAAGAGCTGGGCGTTGATTTTATCGGCGGCTTTTCCGCCCTTGTTCAAAAGGGGATTTCATCGGGCGATGAAAAACTGATTCGCTCATTACCCGACGCGCTTTCCGTGACGGAAAGAACTTGCGCTTCCGTAAATGTCGCCTCTACAAAGAGCGGCATTAATATGGACGCGGTGCGTCTTATGGGCGAAATAATTAAAAAAACAGCCGAAGCGACCGCGGATAAATCAGGCATAGGCTGCGCGAAACTGGTTGTTTTCTGCAATGCGCCCGAGGACAATCCCTTTATGGCGGGAGCTTTTCACGGGGTAGGGGAGGCCGAGAGCGTACTTAATGTGGGAGTTTCCGGCCCCGGCGTAATAAAAGCCGCGCTTGAAAACTGCCGCGAAATGAGTTTTGACGCGTTAGCTGACACTATCAAAAAAACCGCTTTTAAAATAACGCGAATTGGCCAGCTTGTCGGGTTTGAAGCCGCGCGCAGAATAGGAGTTCCCTTCGGCATATTGGATCTTTCACTTGCCCCTACTCCCGCGGTGGGGGACTCCGTTGCGCGAATACTTGAAGAAATCGGTCTTGAAGCCGCCGGTACCCACGGAACGACAGCCGCCCTTGCGATGTTAACCGACATGGTAAAAAAAGGCGGCGTAATGGCGTCTACCCATGTAGGCGGCTTTTCCGGCGCGTTTATTCCAGTCTCAGAAGACGAAGGCATGGTGGCGGCGGTAAAAAGCGGCTCTCTCTCCCTTGATAAACTGGAAGCGATGACATGCGTCTGCTCAGTAGGTCTGGACATGATCCCCCTCCCCGGTGAAACGTCGGCGGCGACAATCGCCGCAATTATCGCCGATGAGATGGCAATAGGCATGGTGAACAACAAAACAACCGCAGTGCGCGTAATTCCCGTCCCCGGCAAAAAATCAGGCGAATGGGCGGAGTTCGGCGGCCTTCTGGGAGGCTCCCCAATAATGGCGGTTAACGCCGCAAAGAGCGACGCGTTTATTAACCGAGGGGGAAGGATTCCCGCGCCTATTCACAGTTTTAGGAATTAAGAGAGAAGAAATTTCTCACAAAGATCACGAAGAAGACAAAGGACACAAAGAAGAGGGAAGAGGGAATTGTTATCCGGTGGCTATATGTGAGCTTCACAATAATATAACGGACAAAAACCCCCTAATTCCTCTTTGTGATCTTTGTCCCTTTGTGCCCTTTGTGTGAGGTCTCTTTCGAATAAAATGATTATATGCTATCATAATGTAAAAGGAGAAAAACATGAACGAAGCGAAAATATACGCCAAATACAATCAGGCTGGTAACAAGACCATTTTTGGACTCTTGGACAAAATGAGCAATGATGAAAGGGAAAAAGACAGGGGAAGTTTCTACGGGAGCCTTACAGGACTAATCCGTCACATTATTGGCGGTACGCGGTTTTTTCTTGGAATGTATAAAGCCTCTTTGAGCGGCAATGCCGCGGCGTTAAAGGCAATATCCGCGATTGAAACTCTTCCCAAATTGCCGGAAGGTACTTTAAGCGCGGCACAGTGGAAAGAACTGGAATCCGTGATAAATACCGTTGACGCGGCTTATGTCGGCATGGCAGAGGCTTTAAGCGAGTCCGATCTTAATCTTCCCGTAAAAGTTGAATGGTATGGGGGAAATCCCGCGTCGGTGCCATTGTCATTCATGCTGAGCCAGCTTGTTGTTCACAACACTCATCATCGCGGACAAATTTCTCAGATACTTGATTCACTTAAAATAGATAATGACTATTCGGGGATAAATGTTTTGTTTCTTGGTTAATAAGAAATTTTTTGATGTAGAATAAATGTTACTTAACCAACTCATAATCTTCAAGCGATTCATCAATGAACGATCCAAGTTCCAGCTTTTCATACAACTCATTCGCCTCCATAACATCGCCATGCAGCACAGGGTGTTCAGGAGTGAAAAGAGTACAGCAGTCCTGATAGGGTTGTATTGAAATGTCAAAGGTGCCGATTTGTCTTGCTTTTTTTATGATGTCTTCCTTACTGAAACCAATCAAAGGGCGAATAACGGGAAGTTTTACCCTGCTTTGAGTGCATGTTAAATTTTCTATCGTCTGGCTTGCAACTTGAGACAAACTTTCGCCCGTAATTAGACATTTGCATTTTATTTTTTGCGCGGCTTTTTCAGCGGCTTCCATCATCGCCATGCGTAACAGGATAGTAGTCCATTGAGCGGGGGCGCGTTCTTTTATTCTCATCTGCGTCTTGGTAAAGTTTAAAATGTAGAGATTAATCCCCATACAATACGCGCCCGTAATTTTTGCAAGATCGATTACTTTTTGTTTTGCTTCCAGCGAAGTGTAAGGATAGGAGTGAAAATGAATAGCGTCAATAGTCATTCCCCGCGCCGCCATCATAAATCCCGCGACAGGGGAATCAATTCCCCCAGATAACAATAACATTCCCCTTCCTGCGGTTCCTACGGGAAGGCCGCCTAATCCTTTTTTGCCGCCTGAGTAAATTAACGCTTTTTCGCGGATTTCAATTTTTATAACGTCATCGGGAGCGTGAATATCAACTTTCAATTCGCTAAACGCGTCCGTAACCGCCGCCCCCGCGTTACAGCATAATTCATAAGAGGTAATGGGAAAACTTTTATCCGTTCTTCGAGCGTCAATCTTAAAAGTTTTCACCCCTCTCCGGCAGAGTTTTTTACCCTCTTCAACGCAGGCGGCAAGAACGGCGGAGGGAGTTTTTTCGCAGGTGGTAATTTTTGCCCAGCCTGAAATTCCAATTAAATGGGAAAGAACGTTTTCTATCTCCTGTGATTTTTCTTCAGGGGCTTGAATGTAATAACGCCCGGCCGTGAATTTTAATTTTATGCCGCCTGTTTCACAGAGCAGTTGTTTTATGTTGTGCTTTAACGCTCCTTCAAAACTTTTTTTGTTGTCGCCTTTAAGGGTAAGTTCCGCAGGTTTTAATAGCCAGTTGCTTACAGAAATTTTAACACCTCCGCGACCGCATCCAGAAAAAGATCAATTTCTTCGTCTGTGGTAGAGTACCCCTGGGATATGCGTATGCCTTCGATTCTTAAATTTTCTTCAATGCCCATTGCGGCAAGGACGGGGCGTTCGGGGGATGATGATGAACAAGCCGATCCTGTGGAAACCGCGAAACCTAAATCGTCAAGAGCGCGAGCCATAACTTCGCCGGGAATGTTTTTAAAAGCGGCTTGTAATATGTAGGGAGAAAATCTGTCGTCTTCAGGGGCGCGGCAGGCGGGAATGAAAGCGCAGCGTTCCATTGCAGATAGGGAAGACATCAGTTTTTTCCATCGGGCTTTTGCGCGCGAATACTCAAGCTGCACCGTTTGTGTGTTTGCGAACTGCGTAAGGCAATTTGCAAGTTCTATGGCTCCCTGCGTATTCTCGGTTCCGCCCCTTATCCCTTTTTCCTGACCGCCTCCGGAGTAAAACGTTTCCAATGGTTTTTTCAGGTATAAAAGTCCAATCCCGCGAGGACCAGAAATTTTATGGGCGCTTATTGAAGCGGAATCAATTTCCCAATTTAAAATGTCAATCGGTATCTTTCCTATCGCCTGCGCAAGATCGCAGTGAAAATGTATGGGTGCGGATTCTTTTCTTTTTTTGATAACATCCATTAAAGAAGCAATATCGGTTACCGCTCCCGTTTCGTTGTTTACCGACATAACCGCCGCAAAACGAACGTTGCCGTATTTATCAAGCGCTTTTGTAAAAGTTTCGGTTGTCACTCTTCCTATAGAATCAACGGTAATATTGCCGGTGGATTTTCCCATTTTGTCCAAAGTTTTCATTCCCTCCCTGACGGATGAATGTTCCGCAAGGGATGAAATTACTCTTCCTTTTTCAGGGCGCATCAAATTGGAAAAAAGAGCGATGCCGTTGGACTCGGTTCCGCCTGATGTAAAGTACAGAGTTTCAGGAGGTACGTTCAAAACGGACGCACATCGCTTTCTTGCGTCTTCAAGAGCTTGTTTTGCGTACCTGCCCTCGCGGTGATGGGACGATGGATTTCCAAACGGAACGGAATTGTCGTTCCTTGAATAAGGGGAAGATGCCGCCCAATCAAGATAGATTCTTCTTATAACGGATTCAACTTTTGCCATGTTTTTATCGTTTACTATTGTAAAAATATAAAAAAATTTAGTATTATTCAATGGGAGTAAAATTATGTTAGTGTTGAAATTTGGAGGCTCATCCGTTGGAAGCCCAAAAGGGATTGAGCAAATTATCGGAATCTTAAAGGACAAAGAATACTCAGGAAACGTAAGCGCGGTGATAGTTTCCGCGTTTTCAGGGGTAACTGACGCGCTTATTAAAATGGCAAATGCCAGTGTACAAGGCGAGTCATGCAAGAAGCAGTTGGAAGACCTCAGCGCGCGCCATAAAGACTGCGCCGCGCATTTTTTAAAGGCAACAGAGCGCAAGAATGCGGTTAAAGAAATAGAAGACAATATAACTCTTTTATCGCAGATTCTTGACGGAATAACGCTATTGGGTGAATTGTCCTTGCGCAGTCAGGATTTAGTTATGAGTTTCGGAGAGAGACTCAGCGCGAATCTTATTGCGTCCATTTTTACGGCTAATAATATTTATTCGTCGTTTTTGGACGCGCGGGATTTGGTAAAAACAAATTCCAATTATGGCAAAGCGGAAGTTTTAAAAAAGGAAACTGAAGAAAATATCAAAGCTTATTTTAAGAATGTAAAGAAGACGGTGCAGGTTGTAACGGGATTCATCGGCTCAACGCTGGACGGATATACGACCACAGTCGGGCGTGACGGTTCCGATTTAAGCGCCGCTGTTTTTGCCGCGGCTCTTGGGGCGAAGAAGCTTGAAATATGGACCGACGTTGACGGAATGCTTACGGCTGATCCTGAGCAAGTTAAGAACGCGTTTCTTATAGATGAAATTTCTTATAACGAAGCGATAGAAATTTCCCACTTTGGCGCAAGGGTAATTTTTCCGCCGTCAGTTAAACCGGCGCTTGAAAAAAACATTCCCATTTATGTTCGCAACACCTTTAATCCAAAGGGAAGCGGCACAAAAATAACCGCTAAAGCCGCTCCGGGAAAATACCCGATTCGCGGGATAAGCTCCATAAATCAGGTTGCGCTCGTAAGAATTCAAGGTACGGGTATGGTCGGAGTCGCCGGTTTTTCCGCCCGCGTATTCGGCGCTCTTGCAAGAAAAGGGATCAACGTTATGTTGATCTCTCAGAGTTCAAGTGAGTATTCGATCTGTTTCGCGGTTCTGCCCGAAGATATACAGAAAGTTGACGTTGCGTTAAAAGAAGAGTTCGCAAATGAGATCCGCAGTTTTTCTATTGAAAATCCGATTATAGAAAAAGACCTTTCAATAATCGCCGTCGTAGGTTCGGCAATGAAAAGCACTTCGGGGATTTCCGGGAAATTTTTCCACGCCCTTGGCAGAAACGGCATTAATATAGTGGCAATTGCCCAAGGATCATCGGAAACAAATATTTCCGCGGTCATATCCGCATCTGACGAATGTAAGGCGCTTAACGCCATTCACAATGCTTTCTTTTTCGCCCATCAACGTTCAGTCAATCTGTTTATTATTGGTACGGGTCTTATTGGTGGCACTTTATTGGATCAAATCGCCGACAACCGCGAAAAATTGGCTGACAATATGCTCAAAATAAATTTGATAGGAGCCGCGGATTACGACAAGATGATCTTTTCACTTGACGGGCTTGATCCAAAACAAACAAGGAAAATGCTTACTACCAAAGGAAAAGTTGAAGGCACTCAAGAAATAGAGCCAAACGTAAAAGGCGCGACGGAATTTATCGAAAAAATGGCATCCTTCAATCTTCCCAATTCGTGCTTCTGCGATTGCACCGCAAGCGAAGATATCGCCTCTTTGTACGAAAAAATTCTTCACTATTCCATACCCATTGTTACGCCAAATAAAAAAGCCAACTCCGGTTCCATGGACTATTACAAACGGCTTACTTCATATTCAAGGGAGAGGGGAATTCCCTACCTTTATGAATGTACGGTAGGCGCGGGACTCCCAGTTATTTCTACATTACGCGATCTTTTCCTAGCCGGTGATAAGGTAATTAAAATTGAAGCCGTGTTATCGGGAACGTTAAGTTATATTTTTAACAATTTTGACGGGTCAAAATCTTTTTCCGCTCTTGTGCGCGAGGCAAAAGAGAAGGGCTACACGGAGCCGGATCCGCGGGACGATCTTAACGCAATGGACGCGGCGCGAAAAGTTTTAATCCTTGCAAGGGAATGCGGTCTTAACATTGAATTTAAGAACGTAAAAATTGATCCTATCCTGCCCCCCGCTTGCTTTAACGCTAAAGACATCGGCGCTTTTTTCAGCGAGTTGGAAAAAACGGACGCTGAATATGAAAAACGCCGCGCGCAGGCCGCCGCTGAGGGCAAACAACTGCGTTATATCGCCATGATAGAAGAAGGAAAAGCGAAAATTTCTTTCCGCGCCGAAGGGGAGGGAAGCCCGTTCCGCTCGTTAGTGGACAGCGATAACATTGTCGTTATTACTACAAACCGTTATTCAAAACTCCCAATGGTTATTAAAGGGCCGGGAGCGGGCGCGCAGGTTACCGCGACAGGAGTGTTTGCCGACATCTTGCGTACCGCAAGAACATTGGTTTAAAACGGATTAGTTTTTATTTTAAGGAGAATAAAATGGCTATTGCACAAAATATTAAAAACGCGCTTGCTTCGTCTTCGATGATACGTAAAATGTTTGAGGAAGGCATACAGTTAAAAAAACAGCATGGGGAAGACAAGGTTTTCGATTTTTCTCTTGGAAACCCGGATATAGACCCGCCTGTCGCCTTTCACGAAGCTTTTATAAAAATGGCGCAGGAAGACGAAAAAGGCTCACACGGGTATATGCCGAACGCCGGCTACCCAAAAGTCAGGGAAGCGCTGGCAAAAAAAGTCTGCAAAGAGCAAAATGTTAATATTGACGGCTCTCATATAATCATGGCGGTGGGGGCTGCGGGAGGGCTTAACGCGGTCTTCAAGACAATATGTAACCCCGGCGATGAAGTTATCGTACCGCGTCCCTATTTTATGGAGTACCGCGCCTATACCGCCAACCACGGCGCAAAACTTGTAGAAGTTGACTCTCTTAACGATTTTAATTTGGACATTACCGCAATCGGCGCGGCGTTAAACGAAAGAACAGCCGCCATCCTTATTAATTCACCTAACAATCCGACGGGGAAAGTCTATTCCGCTTCCGTCCTTGCCTCACTCTCTTCACTCCTTACTGAACACGGAAAAAAGACCGGGCGTTTTCCGTATATTGTTTCAGACGAACCCTACCGTGAAATTGCGTATAACATTGAAGTGCCGCCTGTTTTAAGCTGTTACAGCGAGTCTATTGTTGTCAGTTCCTATTCAAAAAGCCTGTCTCTTCCCGGCGAGCGTATCGGTTTTATTGCGGTAAGCCCAAATGTAAGCGGCAAGGACGATCTTTTAAACGGTTTAATTTACGCTACAAGAATACTGGGGTTTGTAAACGCCCCAGCTTTAATGCAAAGGTTAGTCGGCGCTCTTACGGAAGCGCGGATAGATGTTTCCATTTACGAACGGAGGCGGGACGCTTTTGTAAAAGTTTTGAATAACGCCGGTATTGAATACTCAATGCCAGAGGGAGCGTTCTATCTTTTCTGCAAAGTCCCCAAGAGCAAAACAGGCAGACAGGAAACTGATGACAATGCGTTTGTCGAACATCTTAAAAAATATCTGATTTTGGGAGTAGGCGGAAGCGGTTTTGGTAAGAGCGGCTGGCTGCGTTTTGCCTACTGTGTTGACGAAAAGATAATTAACGCTTCACAAAACGCTTTTAAATCGGCAATGGAAAGCTGGTAACCGGAAGGGGAAGTATGGAACCGAATCTTAATCATCGCAAGACCAGTGTTAATCTGCGGCTGGTTACGGAAAACGGACAGCCGGCGGCAAATCAGAATGTAAAAATTGAACAAAAAAGCCATCAGTTTTTATTTGGAGTAGGCGGTTTTGAAGCAGTGGAGCTTGCGGGCGGTAACCTTGACGGCTTTACGATTGATGAAAAACGAGCGGCGTTTTTACAGGAAAAACTTGACAAACTTTTTGCAATTAATAATTACGCGACATTGCCATTCTACCTTGGACGCTATGAGCCGCAGGAAGGCAAGACTGATGAGAGGCGGCTGAAAGCGGGAGCGCGATGGTTTGCACAGAGAAACATAACTTTAAAGGGACATCCGCTGTGCTGGCATACGGTCTGTGCCCCGTGGCTTATGAATTATTCCAACGCGGAAATATTAATAAAAGTTATTGCGCGAATTGAACGCGATGTATCAGCCTTTGCCGGATTAATTGATATGTGGGATGTAATTAATGAAGTTGTCATAATGCCGGTATTTGACAAATACGACAACGCCATTACGCGGATATGTAAAGAATACGGACAACTGCGGATAGTAAAAGAAGTTTTCGATGCGGCAAAACGTGCGAATCCCAACGCGGTATTGCTGTTAAATGATTTTGATATATCGCTTGATTATGAAATATTGATAGATAAGTGTCTGCAGGAGGGTATTCCGATTGACGTAATCGGCATACAGTCGCACCAGCATCAGGGTTATTGGAGAGCGGAAAAGATACACAATGTGCTTGAGCGTTTTTCCCGTTTCGGACTACCCCTGCATTTTACGGAAAACACATTAATTTCAGGCGACATAATGCCCCCGCACATAGTTGACCTTAACGACTGGCAGGTGGAAACATGGCCTACTACTCCCGAAGGAGAGGAGCGCCAAATGCGTGAAATAGTTGAAATGTACGAAATACTTTTCTCTCATCCCAAAGTACAGGCAATTACGACATGGTCGGGCGGAGACGACGCTTGGCTCCACGCGCCCGCAGGCTTCCTTCGCACAGACAACAGCGAAAAACCCGCGTACAAAGCGTTACGCGACAAAATAGAAAACGAATGGCGCACTGTAAAAAGTGAGCGCACGGACGCAAATGGCTGCGTAAAACTGGAAGGATTTAAAGGCGCGTATGAAGTTTCGTGCATGGAAAAAACCGCGCTCTTTGAACTAGACGGTAAAGATGCGATTGAACTTAAATTAATTTGAATTATTTCAAAAGACCTCACACAAAGAACATAAAGGGGGAATAGGAAGTTTTTGTCCAAAGGCTATGCGTGGACTTCACGATAAGATGACGGACAAAAACATCTTCCTTCCTCTTTGTTTCTTGGTGATCTTGGTGTGAAAATCTTGCGATTTATAGTATTATTATATATTTTTTTATTTTTGAATACTCGTATATTTATTAATTTATTATTAAAAGAAATATCAATAATACTTTATCTTAAAATTAGCGATTCCTCGGTGCATTTTATTTAAAATGCTTGTGGGGAATATTTATTGAATCAAAAGTATCTCGAAAACGAGAGGGAGAAAAAAATGAAAATTCGTACTAAGCTTTTTGGCGGTTTCTTTATTATTGTTGCAATAGGAGTTTTCCTTGGCATCGTGGGGTATTTTAGCAATATGAAGTTGACGTCTTCATCCGCAGATATTCTTCGTTTATCAAAAGTTAGAATGAATATAACGTCAATATTAAATGCGCACTTTATCTGGATACAGGGACTGTCCAATACTGTGTATGCCGGGGTGCCGTTTACCGGTTCGCTTGATGCCGCTTCCTGTTCTTTAGGTAAATATTTGCTCAGCGAAGAAAGAGAAGAAGTAGTTGATAAAGAGGCTGTTTTACTGCTCAATAATGTCGTTGAACCTCATAATTTCATTCATAATAAGGCGAGGGGAATTATTGAGTATCTGAATAATGATAAAAAAGATAAAGCGGTTAAAAATTTAGTAATGGATATTTATCCGAAAACAATTGAAGTAATAAACGATTTGGAACAAATTGAAACAAGGTACGGAGATATGCTTAACGAAATAATAATAGAAAACACCGATTTAGGCATAATGTTTAAGCGTGTTATTATAGCGGTTATCATTGTTGCAATAATTGCAAGCGTTATGTTGGCGATAATTATCACATCTTACATTACAAAACAAATCAATAAAGTGGCCGATAGCCTTAAAATAGCGGCTGACGGCAACCTTACACAGAGCGTAAACATCAATACAAAAGATGAGATAGGCGAACTTGCCCAGGATTTTAATTTTACAATTGATAAAATCAAAAATCTTGTAGTTAATGTAAAAAGGGAAGCAACTACATTAACCGGTATCGGAGCCGACCTTGTAGGTAATATGAACGAAACCACCACGGCGGTGAATCAGATTAACGCCAATATCCAGAGTATCAAAGGAAGGGTTATAAATCAGAGCGCGAGCGTCACCGAGACTCACGCGACTATGGAACAACTAACCGTAAACATTAACAGGCTCAATGAGCATATTGAAAACCAAAGCGCCCATATTACTAAAGCATCATCCGCCATTGAACAAATGATGGAAAATATCAGTTTAGTTACCGAAACGCTTGTTAGTAACACAAACAATGTAAAGGTATTGAAAGAATCATCGGAAGTTGGGCGTGCCGGACTTGAGGAAGTAGCGGCGGACATCAAGGAAATATCCCGTGAATCCGAAGGGCTTATGGAGATTAACTCGGTAATAGAAAACATTGCAAGCCAGACCAATTTGCTTTCGATGAACGCGGCGATAGAAGCCGCTCATGCCGGGGAAGCGGGGAAAGGTTTTGCAGTAGTCGCCGATGAAATTCGCAAGCTGGCTGAAAGTTCCAGTGAACAATCCCAAACGATCAGTATTGTTTTGAAAAAGATAAAAGAGTCAATCGACAATATAACGAAATCAACCGAAAACGTACTTGGTAAATTCGCGGCTATTGATTCAAGCGTTAAAACTGTCGCTGATCAGGAGGAGAGCATACGCGGTTCAATGGAAGAGCAAACTACCGGAAGCAAGCAGGTGCTTAGAGGCATAAGCGAAGTGAAAGAAATAACACAGCAAGTTAAAACCGCATCCCAGCAGATGCTTGATGGCGCGAGGGAAGTTATACAGGAGAGCAATAATCTTGAAAAAGCGACTGCAGAAATAACCGGCGGTATGAAAGAAATGGCCTTGGGCGCGAATCAAATCAACACAGCGGTGAACCACGTCAACGAGATAAGCGGCAAAAACCGCGCAGGAATTGACTCTTTGATACGCGAGGTGTCGCGCTTCAAAGTATAGGGGATCGTTTGGAGAAATTTTCACGCAAAGATCACAAAGGTTGGAAGAACACAAAGAGGAGAAATGGGGTTTTTGTCCGAAGAATGAGCGTGAAGCTCAACTATAAGATAACGAACAAAAACCCCTCATTCCCTTTGTGATCTTTGTTTTTTAGTGTTCTTTGAGAGAAATATTGCGAAAAGAGGCGTATTTTTTCTTCAAATGCCAGTAAATTGGCATTTAACGCAAGCAGGAAAACATGAACCGAATTAATATTTGCAAAACTCTTTATGGGGGATGAACGCAATAAAATAGAAAAGGCAATATTTTAGAGGTCTAAAAATGATTAAAAATGTTATGTCCTTAATGAAAAAAAATATTTTAAGTTTTTTTAAAAATGATAAAAAATGTTAGGTATCAATAATTTAATTTAGATATACTTCTTTTTGATATTGTAATGTATTACATATTATATGGAGAACAAGCCTATGTTAAAGATTAACATACATTACGTTTTATGTGAAGAAATTTAAGGAGGATTTTATGAATTGTTTAAAATTAGGTTTGATAATTCCTATTATAATTTTATCTATTTTAATTACTGTTATAGGAGTTAGTATATATCAAATTAATTCGGATGAAAACCTGTGGGATCTTAAAAAATCGGAATACAATGTTACTATGGAACCTAAAATTGTTAAAAAAGACGCTATAATGATCGCTGGTTTTGCTTTTAAGACAAAAACAAAAAATGGGGAACATATTAAAGCCGTCCCCAGATTCTGGCACAATTATTGCACCGATGGCAGACAGGAAAAATTACATAACGAATTATTCCTTAAAAGCCACGAAGAGTACGGAGCTAGCTTTCCTGAAAATCCTGAAAATAGCGAGTTTGAGTATGTTATTGGACTTGAAGTAAAAGAAGGGTATGACATTCCAATAAGCTACCATGTTTATACTATACCGGAAGCCTTGTATGCGATATTCACTACGCCCCCTGCCGATGAAGCAAAATTTACATCTTCAATTCAAGGTACATGGAAATACATTTTTAATGAATGGTTACCAAAATCAGGATATGAATTTGCTGCTAATGGTGTTAACTTTGAGCTGTATGATGAACGCAGTATGAATAATACAGACAAGATTGTGGAACTTTGTATCCCTGTCGTAAAGAAGTAAAATGATAAAGATTGTTCATTTTTTTTGTTATAAATTTTGTACTTTAATTGGTTAAAAGATATTAGATATAAAAATATTGACGTTGTATGGAAATATAATAATTATTGTGTTTATGGTGGATATAAAAAATAAATATTGACAAATTAATGGATAATATATATCTTAAAAATACTCGGGAATTATGTATTTTAAGAAACTTATTGGTAAAAAATGTTATTTGTCGCCGATAGATATAAATGACGCTGAAATATTTACTGAATGGCTTAATGATATGGAGATATTAACAAATCTTCAATTATATAGTGGCATAGTTAGTTTGGAAAATGAGAAAGTCTTTTTAAATAATTTATCCAAAGACCATAATTATTCAATAATAGACTTGGAAACAGAAAAATTAGTTGGAAATTGTGGGTTTTTGGATATAGATTATGTAAATCAGACGGCAGAAGTTGGAATATTTATAGGTAATAAGAATTATTGGAATAAAGGATATGGAACAGAAGCATTATCCTTACTGGTTGATTACGGGTTTAAGGCGTTAAATTTTCATAATATAATGTTAAAGGTTTATGAATTCAATAAAGGCGGAATAAAATGTTATGAAAAAATAGGTTTTAAGCAAATTGGAAAAAGACGTGAAGCATTATATAGGAATTTAGAGAAACACAATATAATATATATGGACATATTACCAAATGAATTTTATGAAAAATGGAATAAATAATGAGATACAGGCGTACTGTACTTAAATGTAGTTAAATGTAATACGGGCTAAAAGAATATCTTATGATACCGTGTTGACAGTATTAAGTGAAAATGGATAATAATACTAGTAAGGGAGATAAAATATGATTTTTTTTACCGCAGATACACATTTTCATCATGCAGATAGTATAAACTATTTTGGAAGGCCATTTAAGGATATTGAACATATGAATAATACATTAATCCAAAATTGGAATGAATGTGTAAAAAAAAATGATGAAGTTTATATTTTAGGTGATTTTTCAATTAGTCATAGTGGCCTTGAAACAGAAAAGATACTAAAGAAACTAAATGGAAAAAAGTATTTAATAAAGGGCAACCATGAACATTATCTTGAGGATTCAAATTTCAATATTACCAATTTTGAATGGATTAAAGAATATTTTGTTTTTGAGCATAATAAGCAAAAATTAGTATTATTTCATTATCCGATATTTGTGTGGGATGGCTTTTTTGAGAATACTGCAATACATTTATATGGCCATGTTCACAATATGTTAAACAATAAGACTGAACAGGAAAAATTTAAA
>Ga0268262_10002815_pt1 | contig 19614 bp, 20 predicted proteins | sample TergutNc150P3_FD_190354 | JGI IMG/M metagenome (GOLD analysis project Ga0268262, IMG submission 190354) | Nasutitermes corniger P3 segment gut microbial community from laboratory colony in Florida, USA - Nc150 P3 (SPAdes) (version 2) | ecosystem: Host-associated > Arthropoda: Insects >...
TATTATCCGGTTTTGGGAAAGCTTCTCTTATACAAGATAATGCTTTTGAACGTAGTTTTACATTCGGAAATAATTGATTAATTTTCAACTCAGCAGACTCAACTATAAATCCAAGTAATTCTTTGATATATTCTCCTGGTTTTAGTGGCTCAAAAAGCAATTCATCTCCAATATAATCAAAAGAAACAGCTTGAGTATAACTTCCTTCTTTTGGAAGCTCGCATTTGATTATATAGTTATCTCTGATTTTTTTGGAAGGATTAAAACGTTCGTTATAAGTAATACCTTGTTTTTGAGCGACAATTAGATATGTTAGTTCCCTTATGTTATTTAGAAGATTTATCATTAACTCCACTGGGAGTTGACGAGTATCGGCACTGCCGCCTTTGAACTGAAATTCTATCTTTTCTGCCATTTTTACCCCCTACCTTTGTTCCCGGAGGAAATACTTTATATAAATAATATACTACACAAATATATGATAGTATAATCGGAAATAAATTGAATTGCAATGATATAAATCACCGAAAATCTCTCTTTTCCCCTACTAAACTTAACACATTATCGTTGCGAAAATTGAAGCAGAGTAACACATAACAGCGTAAGATTTTATTGCAACTCACTCCTGGTCGGCACAACAGTATCGTCTGTATCGTTGATGTGATCGCCTTTCAGATACTTTTTCGTTTCAGCCACTATAACACCGGAAAGGAGCAGCACCGCAATCAGGTTGGGAATGGCCATAAGCGCGTTCAGGGCGTTTGCAATGTTCCATACGATGTCCAGCGAAAGAAGCGACCCTATAAAAGCCATGACCACAAAGACAAAACGGTAGGGAATAATACTCCTGGTTCCCAAAAGGTATTCCAGACCCTTTTCGCCGTAGTATGACCAGCCCAGAAGAGTTGAAAAGGCGAAAGTGATAAGCCCGAAAATAAGGATAAAGTTTCCGATATACGGAATTTGGCTGAACGCTATTCTGGTAAGGGCATCGCCTTTCAGGCCGTTAATGTTCAATTCAGGATGGGCAAGGACGGAACTGATTATCACGAGGCCGGTCATTAAGCAGATAATCACCGTATCCCAGAAAGTTCCGGTACTGGAAACCAGGGCCTGCCTGACCGGGTTTCTGGTCTGGGACGCGGCGGCCACAATGGGCGACGAACCCATGCCCGATTCATTGGAGAAAAGCCCGCGGGCAATGCCGTAACGGACGGAGGCCATCATTTTGACGGTGGCAAAGCCAAGGAAACCTCCCCCTACCGACCTGACGTTAAAGGCGTCGATGCAGACCAGTTCAATGGCGGGAATGATAAAACGATAGTTGATCGCCAGAATGATGATACATCCAAGAATATAGAAAATCGACATAAAGGGAACTATAGCCTCAGCGGCCCTGGCAATCCACTTCAGTCCGCCGATGATGACGAGGGCTGTCATGGCCGCAATGATTATTCCGGAAACCCAGTGGGTAATGCCAAAGTTATCAGATAACGCAATTGCCACCGCATTGGACTGAACCCCCGAACCAATTCCAAAGGCGGCTACCGAGGTAAAGGCGGCAAAAAGCACCCCGAGCCACTTCATCTTGAGGCCCCGTTCAAGGGCGAACATCGCTCCGCCTATCATCATCCCCTTGTTGTTTTTTACCCTGTACTTTACGGCGATTAGGCTTTCGGAGTACTTGGTGGCAATGCCGAACACCCCGCTGAGCCACATCCACAGCAGCGCACCCGGCCCGCCCGAGGCGATTGCGGTTCCCACTCCGATAATGTTCCCCGTGCCGATAGTGGAAGACAGCGCCGTAACAAGCGCGCCAAATTGGGAAATATCTCCGGGACTGCCCCTGTCGCGGGCCATCGTAAGTTTTATCCCCAGCCCCAGTTTGCGCTGGATGAACCCTGTCCTGAAGGTCAAATAAATATGCGTTCCAATAAGTAAAATTAAAAGCGGAGGCCCCCAAAGCCAGTTGTCGATCATTGCAATTATGCGACCGAACTCTTCCATAAGTTTTCTCCTTATGTGTAGTATAGTAGATATTGAAAACAGTACCATATTTCTAAAAGAAATGCTATTGACCCTGGAGGCTATCTTTTTTTCTCATCAAAAATAGAAAATAGAAATTGACATTTTTAATCATTATAACTAAAGCTGAAAGTCCAGCATCCCGCGAATTTGACGGGCTTCGTCAATTCCGGGGTATACTTCTTTAAGAGTCAGGCCTTTTTCGGTCAATTCAAACACGCAGCGTTCGGTGACGTATAACACACGCTGGCCGCGCTTGAGGGCGTTTTTTGCGGCAAAACTGATCGCGGAGATCTTTTTTTTGAATTTAGGAACCGCGCCTTCATGTTTGATTATTACTTTGTTGTTCTCTTTTGCGGTGACAAGCCCTTTGGTATTGAAACTCATGCAGAATACAATAATTTTTGTGGAGTACGTGATGTTGGCGAAACCTCCGATTCCGGCGTAACTGCCCTCCAGTTTGTGGGCGTTCACATTGCCCTGCGCGTCGGCTTCCAGGCCGCCGAGGAAGCAGATGTCCAGTCCGCCGCCGTCGTAAAAATCGAACTGAGTCGCCATGTCGCAGATCATGTCCGCGCCGATAGTCGCGCCAAACGCCACGCCGGGCGCGGGAAGGCCGCCCACACCGCCGGCCTCCACGGTGTTGACAATCTCTTTCAGTATGCCGAGTCTGGACGCGTAAATGCCTACCATTTCGGGAATGCCTATGCCAATGTTCACGATTTGACCTGAGCGCAGTTCATGCGCGGCTCGCTCCCCGATAATGTCGGCTGTATCATCGCCGTGCGCTTTTTTCCCTATCTTTGTGGTGGATATTTTATTCACAAAATAATCCATGTGCGTTGCCGGAACATGAATGTCGCCTGACAACGCGGGGTTGTACTCGCCTGTTTCTTCGGGGGTTTCACACACTACCACCGCGTCCACCAGAACGCCGGGTATAATCACATTGCGCGGGCGGGAAAAAACATGGCTGACGCGCTCCACCTGAACGATTACTTTCCCCTTGTTTCGCTTCGCCGCCTGCGCCATTGCCAGCGCGTCCACCGTCAAATATTCTTTTTCAAAAGAGATATTGCCGTAAGGGTCAACGGACGTGCCTTTAATAAAGGCGATGTCAATTTGCGGCGTGCGGTACAGGAGGTATTCCTTGCCTTCCATCTCACGCACCGCGACGAGTTCTTTTTTTGATATAGTGTTCAGGGCGCAGGTGTCTACGCGGGGGTCGCAGAATATGCCAAGGCCCACCTCGCTTAAAATCCAGTCCTTGCCCGACGCGGCGGCGCGTATGGCGTGTGACAGTACGCCTAACGGAATGCAGTACGCCTCGATTTTATCAGCTAACGCCATTTTTATGGCGGCGGGCATACTGTTGTAATGTCCCGCGACAATTTCACTTACCGCGCCGGCTTTTATGTAACGGTCGGCAAAACGGTTTTCATCCCATGAGCCGAACCCCGCCGCGCAAAACAACCGTAACTGCTTTGGAGAGCCGGTTTCTGTAAACCGCTCATACAGGGCATCGTGCAGCGTTTCGGGGTTGGACAGACCCAGGAAGGAATTGATTGCGATGCAATCGCCGTCTTTGATGTACTCCACCGCTTCCCGCGCGGAAATGATTCTAAACATCGCTGTTGGTACTCGGTTTCCCCATATCCCTGTTGCGTATTTCCGCCCGGCGAATTTTCCCGTTGATTGTTTTGGGAAGCTCGGTTACGAACTCAATGACGCGGGGATATTTATACGGCGCGGTGTTCTGTTTTACAAAGTCCTGAAGTTCTTTGACAAGAGCCTCTGAACCCTGATCTCCTTCGGAGCTCTTGTGGGTTTTCGCAAGCACAATGGTCGCCTTGACGTTAAATCCGCGTATGGTGTCAGGCACGCCGGTTACCGCAACTTCGGCGACAGCGGGATGTTTAAGCAGCACGCTTTCCACCTCGAACGGCCCTATGCGGTAGCCTGACGATTTAATAACGTCGTCATTGCGCCCTACATACCACAGATAACCGTGTTCATCGTAATACGCGAGATCGCCGGTATGGAAATAACCGTCATGCCACGATTTATCCGTCGCTTCGTCGTTTTTATAGTAACCCATAAACAGGCCGACGGGACGGCGGGGGACTCCGGGTTTTGAACGCTCGGCCTTCATGCAAATTTCGCCTGTCGCGCCCGTGGGGACCTTGTTGCCCTCGGCATCAAGAAGCGTCATGTCGTAACCGGGGATGCCCATGCCCATCGAACTGGCGTGCGGTTCGGTGAACGGGTACAGCGTCCCGCAGCAGATCGTCGTTTCCGTTTGCCCGAAACCTTCATATATATTCAGCCCCGTCATGGTTTCCCATTTTTTGAACAGGTCCTGGCTTAAAGCCTCTCCCGCTGCGGTACAGTGTTTAAGGCCGGAAAGATCGTAAGACGGCACATCCTCGTTCATGATAAATCGGTACATGGTGGGGGGGGCGCAAAAACTTGTTACGCGATATTTTTCGAGAACTTTTAATATATCCCGCGCATTGAATTTTTCAAAGTCATAAGTCAGGATGGCGCATTCCCCGAGCCACTGCCCGTACATTTTGCCCCACAGCGATTTAAGCCAGCCAGTATCGGAAATGGTAAAGTGAAGGCCGCCTTTTTCCACCCTATGCCAAAAAACGCCTGTCATCAAGTGCCCGAGGGGGTAGGTGAAATCGTGCGCTACCATTTTTGGATAGCCCGTAGTGCCCGACGAAAATGACATTATCATTATATCCTGGGCGCGGGTTGCCTCGGCTCCGGCGGGACGCTTCCACACATCGGAAGCTGCTTCCAGACCTGCCTCAAAATCCAGCCAGCCTTCTCCCGCTTTTTTGCCTTTTGTTACCGCCTTGAGTTTTATCGTCTTGTATTCGCTCAAACCAGCGTCAAAAGCCTCGGTACAGTTGTTGTCCCCGGTAATCACCGCCATCTTGATTCCTCCGGCGTTGCAACGGTAGATATAGTCGTCCTTGGTCAGCAGGTGCGCCGCCTGAACGGCAACCGCGCCGATTTTATGCAGCCCCATCATGCAGTACCAGAAAAGGTAGCTTCTTTTGAGTACCAGCATGACAAAATCGCCCTTGCCTATACCGAGGGATTTGAAATAATTAGCGGCTTTGTTTGAATACTTTGCCATTTGCGAAAACGTTATGCGTTTTTCCTCGCCCTCGTTGGAAATCCACAACATGCACAGATTGTCCGGCTGTTTTTTTGCCAACTCGTCAAGCACGTCATAGGCAAAATTAAAATCATCGTTATATGTGACCTTATAGTTTTCCATAAGGTCTTCATACGATTTGAAATCGTCCCGATTTTTACCGATATATTTTTCATACATCAACATATATGCTCACCTCTATTTTAGCCGCGTGAGCGGCGAGTGGCTATGGTCTACGACCATAGCTTATCGGACGGCTCCGCAATGCGGAGACGATGCCCATCCTTGTTATTTTATTACCACGGCAAGAAATGTTGCCGGCTGTCCGCCTATAGCTCTCATGGCATGAGGCACGCTCGAGTCAAAATACACGCTGTCGCCTTCGTTAAGCCCGTAGATTATATCGTCAAAGTAAAATTCCATTTTACCGGAAAGCATATAGTCAAATTCCTGCCCCTCGTGCGAGTGAAGCACAGGTTTCTCTCCCTGCTTCGGTTCCACCGTTACCATAAACGGGTCCGCTTTCTTGTTGCTGAAAGTAAAGGCAAGGTGCTTGTAGTCATACGCTTTTCTGCGCTCAATGTCGAACCCCTGCCCGTTTCTGACCAAAGCGCATTTGGTCAGTTTCGGCGATTCGCCTGAAATAATGTCTACCACGTCCACGTTGAAAACCTGCGCGGCATTCTGCAAAAAGCTGAACGAAAAATCCCGTTGTCCGCATTCATACGCGGTGTATTCATCAACGGAAACTTTCATTTTCTCGGCCATTTTTTCAACAGTAATGTCGAAAATATCGCGTAACGCTCCAAGCCGCGCGCCGATTTCCTGTAATTGGTCGGTCATAAATTCCTCCTGTTATTTTTTATACAATCCGGCACATATTACCGGCCTGCTTTTTTTACCATATCCTTGGGCGGCGATACTACCCAAAATACCTGCAAGGGTTTCTTGCCGGGGTTTGATATTATGTGGGGAGTGTCCGCCTTGAAACTGATTGAATCGCCCTGTTTGCAAGTATAGGACTGATCGCCTGTTGTGATCTTCATGGTGCCGGATTCTACTATCCCCAATTCCCAGCCCGGATGCCCGTATTCGGCGTTCCCTGTTTTTGCCCCTGCTTCGATAGTAATAATGTACGCCTCAATGCCCCCCTGTTCCTCCAATTGCGCGAGCTGATCGTATCTGATCCCCCGTTTGATTTGATAACTGGGTCTCTCGTTTTTCCGGACGATTTTTACTGCTGGCTCCCTTTTCAAGCCGTCAAAAAGGTAGTCAAAATCTATTTCCAGCGCGTCCGCAAGGGCAAGCAGGGTATCAATTGCCGGGGAAACCCTGTCCCGTTCAATCTGGGAAACCAGGCTTTCGCTTACCCCTGCCTTTTCTGCCACCTCTTTGAGGGTCAGGGATCTCCGTTCCCTTACCGCCCGTATTTTGCCGCCAAACCGGTATTTTTGCCTCAACCGTTTTTCCGTCCTTTAATTATACTGTAACTGCTTTAGTATAGTTAAAGTTGGGAATGAATGTCAAGGAGTTAAATTGAAAAGATCTCACGCAGAGATCGCGGAGGCGCAAAGGACGCAGAGGGTGGTTCGTTATTACTTATAAGGTAAATGCTTTTTTTATGTCCTCTTTAGCAGGTATCATCCTTCCAGGATAACGTATTTTTTTAACTGCTTGTGTCATTCTATTACAATCTGGCTGTATTTCAATAAAATCCTTATTATGATTAATACAATTCCATAGAGTTTGTGATATATTATGATTCTTATTAACTTTTATATCATTAGCAAACAAATAACTTTTTAAATATTTTTCAACCGCTTGCGAGCAAAAATAATATGAATTACTCAAATTATTTTCTCTATCAAGAATATTAGCCGAAACTACATCTTCATCTGCAATCAAAAGCCATTCTGCTATTTCATGCTCTTTCATATAAAATTATTCCATTGTTGTAAATATTTTCTTCAAAAGAACTGTTTTCCGTATAAAATAAAAATTTGCTTTTCTTTACTAAAAATAAGTCCATGTTTAATATTCCGTATGGATATATATAATTTGCTATTTCCCCTAAAGTATCAAAAATATTTTTATCAAAATTATCGGGTATTACTGCGTAAATATCTATATCGCTATTTTTATTCGGCTTGCCATACGCATAGGAACCAAATAGATATATCGTATTCGCAGGAACATATTTTAAAATAGCTTCTTTTATAATATCCAGCTTATTTTTAATGCTTTCAATACTGTAAGATTTCTTTTTTTGAGACAATTTATTAGAAACGAACAATACATCAACCATTTTACAACATTTATATCATATCACACAGTGTTTGTCAAGTGCACACCCATCTACTATAAACGGAATTGGAGCTAACAAAGAGAGAATGAGGTAATTGCACAATTTTGTATTTAATTATAAAATAAAAGCCCAATACAGGTTAGTTAAGGAGAAAACCATGACGCTAAATACCACCGAAGAAGAACAAGGCGCGTTAAAACTGGCGGAAATCATCGAAAAAACGGCGAATGACCCAGAAAAAGCGGCAAAACGCATTGAGACACAAACAGGCTCAAAGGGCGTTCTTGGGACGATTTTTGCCTTTATCAAGGATTATAGAAACAGAGATGAAGGCCTTTCCCCCGAAGAGTGGATGAAACAGCAGTTTTCCAAACCGGAATACGCATCGGCATGGGAAGGCGGTGAAAAAGAATCCGCCGAATCCGTTAAAGCGCTGATAAACGATATTGAAGGTTACGATAACGCAAAAAAATCCCTGCGCTCCCACATAGAACTTGGCGGCAACAGGGCAAGCTGGCTTGCCGAACAAATAGAAATCGGGGCCGCCAACAATAATAAAGACCTTGCGGAATACGCAAAAGAAGTGTACGAAGGGCTGGATGAGGCAAGGAAAGAAAACGCCGAATTCCTCCTTGACGCGGATATGACAAAGGAGGCCAAATAATGGAAAAAACCAAAGAACTTAAACCCGGAGACCTTATCTGGGCAGATAGAAGCGTACAGGGGCTGCCCTACAATCATTGCGGCATCTACGAAGGCGCGGGATACGTGATACATTTTGCTTCGCCGGAAGGCTCCGAAATAAACCAGGAAAACGCGGTAGTCCACCGGGCTGATTTTGAACATTTTAAAGACGACTGTCCGGTAAAGGTAATTGATATTAAAGGCCTTCCGGTAGAAGAAACATTACGCAAGGCTCATGAATGTATTGGTATGAGGGGCTACGATTTTACGTCATTCAACTGCGACCATTTCGCTACCTGGTGCAAGACCGGGGAATACCGTTCTTTACAGGTAGATCAGGTGAAAACGGTATTAAAAGGATTAGATGATACCCTTGCTGATATCGTTTGTGAAATGCATGACATGGAAGAAAAGATCAAAGCGGAGCGCCTTGATACGGTTTATCCGGCTAAGGAAAACGAAATTGAGGATACCCTTGAAACAAACTCATTTATAACTGATACAGTCCCGCCCGTTGCGGACGATGAAAAAGTCATCAAGCCTGATTTTGAAATCATGGAGGATGATCCTTGCCCGAAAGATGAAGCGAAAGAAGCCGATACAAATCAAGTTATTGTGCGCGAAGACAATACAGGCGAAGACGATGGTGGGATTCTGCCTCCCCCCAAGAAAGCATGGTACGAAAGGGTTGGCAATGTACTCAAGGTCATTACCTATCCGGTTTCCGCCGCATTGGAATTTCTGAAACGTAAAAGCCTAATTCCAATTCCTGTCAATTTTCTTCATATAGGATCAAAAGTCCGTAATGTCATTGACAATGTTGTTACGGGTATAAAGGTATTTACCGGACGCCTCACCCCGAAACAGGCGGTTGAAGAACGCAAGAACAACGAAACTGCCCTTGCCGGGCATATTATCGCGCAAAAGCAAAACCTTCCAATAAAGGAAGGGTTAAAACAGACCTTTGGCATGATTGGCTCAAAGATAAAACACGTAGTACAGCAAGTCGTTACCCAAATTGTACCTGAGCCTGTTAGTACGGCGATTATAGCCGGAGCGAAAAAAATCTTAACGACTGTCGCAAACGGAGTTAAATCATTTGTGCAAAAAGCAGGGGAGAAAGTAAAAGGATTTTTTGCAAGCATTAAAAGAAAAATCTTCGGTTGAGGAATTTATAACATGAAAAATGAATTTGCAGAACAACTGGAAGAAACAAAAAAAGCCGTTAAAAGCGGGACATCGGCGGTTCACCTGTGCGGCGATGATTATAACCGCATAGATGAGTTTGTTACTACGCTTGCAAAGGATTATCTTGGCTTTACAGAATTTGAAGAAAAAAACGTAAGAGGTGAAACACTAACGGTAGAAAAAGCGGCTGTAGTTGAATGGAACTTCGGTTACGGGCAGGTTGATTTTGAAACCAGAGTAAAAATCTCCAACCCTTACAAAGACGAAAAAATGAGTTTCACGCAGTTTCTGGAAACATATAAAAATCCCAAATATGCACAAGGGCGGATTATTCTGATACGGAATGCCCGACATGTGCTTGACGGCGAGATGAACCGTGAGAATCTGGCGCAATTGCAGCAAACCATAGTTCATCTTAAAAAAAATCTGAAGGGGAAGGCCGTTTTAATTTACTGCGATGAAAAAAGATTTATTCCAGACGAACTGACAAGCCTTGTGTATTTTCTTGACGTAAAACCCCCATCGCTTGAAGAACTTACTGGTATAGCGCAGAAATTTATTGATGAAAAAAGAGAAATCGAAGAGAAATTTGCGAAAGATAACCCTGATTCTCCAGGGAAAAATCAATTTTCCGAAATAGACCTTAGGCTGGCTGCCGACCTCTCCTCCATGTGTGTCGGAATGAGCAAAGACAGCTTTAATCAAATTCTTGAAAAAGCGGCGCTTGAAGAGAAAAATTTCGGCGAAACCGTAAAACCCTGGGCAGAAAAAACAAAAAAACAGTATGTTGAAAAAAGCGGCCTTTTGAGATTTGTAAATGTCGAAGTTGATATAGACAATGACGTTGGCGGTCTTGGGTATTTGAAATGGTGGCTTAGGCGCAATGAAAAAGCTTTTAAAAACCCAAAAGAGGCAAAAAAAATAGGAATAAGCCCCGCAAAAGGCATTTTACTGGTAGGTATGCCCGGCTGCGGAAAATCGCTGTCATCAAAAGCGGTCGCCGCTTTTTTTGGTTATCCTCTGCTATCCCTTGATTTAGGAACCCTCATGGGCAAATACCTGGGTGAAAGCGAAGGAAACTTACGCCGCGCTATCAGCCTTGCCGAGAATTCCAGCCCCTGCGTACTCTGGGTGGATGAAATAGAGAAAGCTTTTGCCGGTGTCGGAGGAGACGAATCCGGCGTAAGCCAGCGGCTTTTGGGCTATCTTTTGACATGGCTGAATGATAAAAAATCACAGGTTTTTGTCATGGCAACAGCCAATGACGTTGCCGTACTTCCGCCGGAATTCCTGCGGCGGGGTCGTTTTGACGAAATTTTCTACGTTGATTTTCCGAATGAACGTGAAAGAAAGGAAATATTTAAAATCCACATAAGCAAAGTTTTTGGTAAAAACATCGTAAAAGAAATGGGGGAAGAAGAACTTAAGGAAAAACTTGCGGAGGAAAAAGTCAACAGCAAAGAAAAACTCGAAGAAAAACTCGGCAAGAAAAAATTTGACAAAGTTATTAAAAATAATGAAAAAATAAAAAATGACTTTGATGAGCTTACCCGCGACAAAAAAACAGAAGATGAAAAAAATTATCAAGGTACAGAAGGCTATGCCGGTTCCGATATTGAAGCTCTGGTAAACGCCGCTGTTATACGGTTCTGGAATAAAGAAAATAACGAAGAAGAGATAGAGACCGGTATATTCGGTCTTTTACTTTCGGAACGGAAATTTATGACACCTCTTAAGGAAGTGCTGGCCGAAAAAATAAAAATTAACAGAGAAAAATTCGGCCAATACAAACTAACTTCAGCATCATTTACAAAGGAAAATCTAAAACGCTTTGAAGACGCAAGCGAAGGCGGCGAGAAACAACAATTGGAAATAGCAAAGGAAGAAATTTGTCCGCCGGAAATTTTGATAAAACTGGCAAAAAACGGTTCAAAGAATGTAAAGCTTGCCGTGCTTGAAAACCCAAGCTGTCCTGCGACCTGCGTTTATGATCTTACAAAAGACAGCGATGCCGATGTAAGGAAGAAAGCGGAAGAAAAGCAGTCGGCAACCCCCGAAGGTATTAAAAAAACCGCCCAGTATGGCTCACTGGAGCAAAAACTCAATCTATTTAAGTTGAACCCGGAAAAAATACCCGAGGAAACGCTTGTTTCTCTGGCGAATGACGGCAACAAAGAAATAATAGAAGCGTTATTGAATTACCGTTCCGTTCTTCCTGAACCGGTAGGGACGGCGCTTATAACCCGTGCGATAGGAAACGAAGAAATAAAAAAACTGCTGCTGGAAAATCCAATATTTCCGGAAGAAAAAAAGACATTGTTAAAAAATACAAAACCAAGGGATTACACGTCAGAGGTAAAAGATAAATTGGGTGGATTGTGTGATAATTGCAGACATTATGTAAAAGGTAGGAAGTATTGTACTGCTAATCGCATTCCTGCGTCACAGAGTAAAATTGGTAAATGTAATGCAAAAAAATTATAAAAAAGGGGCTTTGCTTCCAATGTCAACAAGTTAAGGAGTTTGAGTTTATCCAAGAAATTCCTCTGCGCCTCCGCGATCTACTTTATCTCTTTTGTCTTTTCCATGTTTTCCAATAATTTCCTCAGAGTAGCCTGAGAATTATCAACATAGGGAATAGCGTCAAAACGTCCCTGCATATACCCCTTTTCAGCATCCATGTTTTCACGGAAGTCTTTATGATCATACAAAGAGTAGAGTTCCGTAGAACCATCTTCTTTTTTATTGGTAAAGCAGATTTGATCCCGCCTGAACCGTTTTACATCTATCAGGTTGGTGTTATGAGAAGTGAAAAGAAATTGGGCTGTTGAACCGGCATGGAACAGATCGATGACAAATTCCGCAAGTTTCGTATGCAGGCTTAAATCAAACTCGTCAAGAATAAATATTCTTCCGTTTTTAATCACATGCAAAAGGAAAAAAAACATACTAAATAACTGTTTTGTTCCGGCCGATTCCTCGTTAAGCAGATCGAATGTTGCTGAAGGCTCCGCCTTGTGGAATGTTTCAAAATTAATAGTAATACCTGAGTGATTAATGGTTCCGTCATGTTTATAGGTTCCATCACGCTTAACTTTTTCCGATATTAGATTTATCTCCGAAATATCACTGTCACAAACAGAAAGCATATAAAGAAAAAGATCTTTATTTTTGGTGAATAACTCCGGTATATCGAATTCATATTTACGATAATCCAGCGGGGCAAACTCCAACAAGAAATCAAGCATGAAGAAACGGTAAAGTTTCTTGCAAAGGTCCCTGTCCATCTGGCTTGCCCTGCTTAAAAATAAAGTTTTCCTGCTAGTATTAACAGCAACATCAAAAGGACGCGGAATAATTCCATCGGTAAAATTGTATATCTCCTGCTTTACCAACCCTTTTGTTTCATCACGGGTATATACTTTTCTCCGCCGCCCATTAGGATAGTAGTACAAACTTTCTTTCAGTATTTCTGTTTTATTGAGGGTAAAGGAGTATTCATATTCAATATTATCATGGATAAAATCAATCGAAAACACACCAGGCTTGTTTTGATAACCTTCAAATTTGAATGGTATAAAATCAAAGACCTTACCTTCATTGTATTGATCGGATTCCACGATCATTTTTTGACAAAAATTAACAGCCTTGAGGATGTTCGACTTACCGGAAGCGTTAGCCCCAAATAGCCCGATACTCTTAAGTATTTTTTCTCCTTTATAATCAATAACATTCGCTGAAAGGGTCTTTGCTCCCCCTGTATTTATATTTGCCGCCCGGAAATCAAGAAGAATTTCATCTTTTATGGAGAAAAAGTTCTCTAATCGTATTTCAAGTACCATTATACCTTCTTTTTTGTAGAATTACTACAATTTTAGAGGATTAAGAAGAAATTGTCAAGGGTTTTGCACAATAGTTTTGGCAACTTGACTTTCTTCCGGGAAGCTGATACAGTTCTCATGTATACCTCGATGGAAGATTCCATCATTACAATCAGGTACATTTTCTCAATTTTGAACTGTAAGGGGTTCTTTTTGTCTTTTGGGAGGGGAAATTAATGTTTTCGTCAATTATTAAAAGAGATGGAAGAACTCAACAGTTTCATGAAAGTAAAATAACCGACGCGATATTCAAGTGTCTTTCGGCTGTGGGGGAGTCGGACCGCCAACTGGCGATGGAATTAACGCTGGAAGTGTTAAAAAAAATAAAACAACAATATAAAGAAGATAATTTTAATGTTGAAAATGTTCAGGATATAGTTGAGACCGTTTTAATTGAAAAGGGCTACGCAAAGGAAGCCAAGTCGTATATTTTATACCGTGAAAACCGTTCGCGCTTAAGAGAGGCGCGAAGCGAGCTGATGAACGCTGTTTCGGAAATTTTGCAGGAGACGAACCGCGATAACGCCAATGTCGGCAATTCGCCTTCGGCGAAAGTGCTGCAAATATCCGAACTGGCCTCAAAAAATTACTACCTAAAACGTGTCCTACCCGAAAAAGAAGCCAAAGCCCATACCAACGGCGATATTTATATTCACGATTTATCATGGTACGGCAAGACGCTGACCTGCCTGCAAATTCCCCTGGCTCGCTTGTTAGGCGAAGGGTTTAACAACGGCCACGGCTATATACGCTCTCCGAAAGGAATAAAAACGGCGGCGGCGCTGGCGGCGATAATTTTACAGAGCAATCAAAATGATATGCACGGCGGGCAGTCCTTCGCCTATTTCGACAGGGACATGGCTGTTTATGTTGAAATGGAAAAAGGGAAACAGGAAAAACTGATACGCCGCAACCTGAAAGAACTGGGATTGTCCGCGCCTGTTGATGATGAAAAAATTAAATCGCTTGCCTATGAGCGTGCCAAAGAAGAAACCTTTCAGGCGATGGAAGGTTTTATTTACAATCTCAATACCATGCACTCAAGGGCGGGGGCGCAGGTTCCTTTTTCGAGTATCAACTTTGGAACCGATACAAGCGAAGCGGGCAGGATGGTTACGGAGTGTTTTCTGCTTGCCTACGAGAAGGGATTGGGCAAAGGCGAATCGCCGTTATTCCCCAACGTATGTTTTAAGATTAAGGAAGACGTTAATTTTGAAGAAGGCGATCCGAACTACGATTTGTTTCAACTGAGCCTGCGCGTCGCCTGCAAGCGGCTTTTCCCCGCTTTTTCTTTTCAGGATTCAAGTTTTAACAAACCGTATCGTGATGAAGAAGTAGCCTACATGGGCTGCCGGACGCGAGTTATTTCAAACTGCAACGGGCCTGCCGTAACCGATTCCAGGGGAAATCTTTCTTTTACAACTATTAACCTGCCGCGCCTCGGTATACGCGCCGGCAAGGAGCCGGCCCTGTTTTGGAAATATCTTGATGAGACATTTGATCTTTGTATTGAACAATTATTAACAAGGTATAACGTGCAGAAAAAACTCAAGGTAAGGGATTTTCCGTTTTTAATGGGGCAAAAACTGTACCTTGACAGCGAGGGGCTGTCGCCTAACGATATGATTGAAAAGGCGATCCGTCATGGAACGCTGAGTATAGGTTTTATAGGGCTGGCGGAATGTCTCATTGCGCTGACAGGCAGGCATCACGGGGAAAGCGCCGACGCCCAGGCTCTCGGCATTGCCATTGTCAGCCACATGGGGCGCAGGTGCGAGGATGCGACAAAAAAATACAGCCTCAACTTTTCGCTGCTTGCGACGCCCGCCGAACAGTTAAGCGGAAAATTTACCCAGCTTGATCTTGCACAGTACGGCGTAATTAAGGGCATAACGGACAAGGAATGGTATACCAATTCATTTCATGTGCCTGTGGAATACAACATTACAGCGCTGGACAAAATAAAAATTGAAGGGGCGTATCACAAGTATTGCAACGCGGGGCATATTTCGTATGTTGAATTAAAATCCGCCCCGGAGCATAATCTTGAGGCGTTTGAATCTTTGATAAGGGCAATGGCGGAAGCGGACATGGGATACGCCGCTGTAAATTTCCCCGTTGACATTTGCTGTGATTGCGGGCTAAACGGCGTAATTCAGGAAAACACCTGTCCCAAATGCGGCGGAAAAAACATTAACCGTGTACGCAGGATAACCGGGTATCTGTCCACGCTTGACCGTTTTAATGACAGCAAACTCGCCGAAGTTCAAAACCGCCAGATACATCAGACGTTATAACTGATATAATGGGCTTTGCGAAAAAAAGAGTATTTATGCCTGACGTTCATGTTTTAAGGCGTTCGTCCAGTAACTGTCTCATGTCATCTTTGATTCCCTGACGAAGACGGTCAAGTTCAATATTACGGGAATTGGGATCGACAAATAATTCGTACACTTCTATTTTAAGGGCATTAGATATCCGTTCCACAAGCTCCAAAGTGGGGTAATTTCGGGAAAGCTCTATCATGCCAATATGATGAGTGGATACCTTCACTTTTTCAGCTAATTCTGCCTGCGTAAAACCGCATTTATGACGGTATTTTTTTAAGTTCTGAACAAAAATGTTCTGAAGGTGTCCCATGTAACTACCTGTAAAGTAATAATAAATTCATTCTACTACTTGACATACTATGTATATGGTAGGATATTATTACTATATACATAGTTTTTGCCTTGTTTTACAGAAGGATATATGATTAAGATTCTTATTGTGGAAGCCCAAACGCTGCTTCGGGATTCGCTGGAACATATTATCGCTGAACAGGCTGATATGGAAGTCGCCGGGAAAACAAACAGCGCGTCGAAATCGTTTGAACTTTGCCAGAAGCTCAAACCGGATCTGGTATTGATGGATATCGTTACCGGACACAATGATAACGGCATTACCTGGACAGCGAAGATTCGACAGGAATTTCCGAATATAAAAATAGTGATAATGACCTCCCTGCCGGAAATAACATTTATCGACAGAGCCAAAAAAGCCGGGGCGCATAGTTATATATACAAAGATTCAGGATATCAGCACTTGTTCTATGTAATACGCAGCACAATGGAAGGCGGCGGCATCTACCCTGGACCGGCAGACAATACGCATTTTGCCGGTAAATTAACGGAAGAAGAAATTGCGGTGATTCGCCTGATATGCCAAGGCTTATCAAGAGATGTTATTGCGGATGAACTGAAAATGTCAGAAAAAAAACTAAAATCTGCCATAACTTCAATTCTGGACAAGACCGGTTTTGACAGTATCATGAAATTCGCCATTTATGCCCTGGGACATCATTTAATTGTGCCGGACGTGTAAATACCCGGAATGGGACATGACGGTGCCGGATTAAGGACCTGTTGGAGCCAAAAAGCAGGTATAAAATCACTGCCTTTGTAAATTTATTGCAATAATGAATAAATATGGAAAAAAATATCGATATATACGGAACCCATACAAAAGAAATTCCCGGTATAGATACATTAAGAACCCTGGAGATAAGGAAAAATTATATCCTCAAAATATTGCAAAATAAATTTGAAAAAAATCCGTATTTTAAGTTTTTAATTAACGAAATCAGGGCATTAGAAAAAACAATAAATTTCATTAAGTGGATAATTATTAATTTCACAGATGATACGGTACAAAAAACGGTTAAAAAATATCAATTGGAAAACAATAAAAATAATGATGTAAATATTGAAACAGATGATGAAGAAAAAGAAATTGTATATGGTATTTTTGAGGAGATATTTCATAAAAATCATTTTATGGAAATAGTATTATCAAAATGTGGTGGAAAAAAATATATTTTAATGGAATCGAAAAGACGAAAAGCGGATAAACTTGTATGGGAAAGAGAAGGAAAAGTTAAAATGTCGTTACAGAGGCTGGAAAAAGTATTAAGAAAGGTAAATGAGATTGTAACGGACGTGTAAATACCCTGAATAGGACCTGGCAGTGCCGGATTAGGGACCTATTGGGGTCAAAAAGCAGGTATAAAATCCCCGTCTTTGTAAGTTTATTATGTATTCTATTATTATTATTTCTGCCCAAAAAGCAGGACTGCCCTTGAGGGCAGGTAAATTATTGATTATCCGTCATAGAGACGGAAATCAGCAACTAAAAGGAGTCCCTTATTATGAAGAGACTACTATTTTTGAGCATTTTGTTGCTCGCGCTTGTGTTCGTAGGCTGTGCCTCAACAGTGGTAACCTACGAACTTATTGCATTAACCAACAATCCTGTTGGTTCAAAGGTCGGCGAGACTTCGCTTCTCCCCGTTGTTAAATTTGGTGCAACACCACCGGAACCTACGGCTGATACCGGAGGGATATATCAGGCGGCGAAAAACGGCAATATTACCAAAGTTGCTGTTGTTGAAAAACGTACTACGACCAATTATTCCCTGTTTGGCGGCTCCACGAAAGTCGATATTGTCGTATCTGGTGAGTAAATAAGGAGGATAACATGAGAAAAATTTTATTTGCTATTGGGTTTCTTTCCGTACTTGTTCTTTCGAGCTGCTGGACAGTAACATATTATAAACCTGGCGATGTTACCGACAACAGGATTGCCAAGGTTACTGAAGGTGACGTAAGCAATGTTGTTGAAGGAACAACTTCCGGCATTGCCGGTGTCGCCAAAAAGGGAGGGATAGCTAAAATAGCTACGATTGATTATCGTATCGTCGAGAAGCATAATTTCTGGACATATATTCTTACTGGATATAGAACAACATTGGCTTCGAGAAACTCGACAATTATTGTATCCGGCGAATAACCATTTCAGGCGGCAAGAAAACTACCGGTTGTTCATTCAGGATGGCCGGCAGTTTTTTTGTCAGTCGTTTATTATATTGAGGAATAAATTTTGAAACCAATCGTATTTTGTATATGTGCGGCATATATTTTGACAGGATGCGCGACAGTACAAAAACCGCCGGAAAACATGCAGATAAGAGTAATAGCCGTTTCCGAAACGGTGAATCTGTATTATATTTGGGCGACTTTTTGGGATTCAAAAGACAATAAAAACATTAAGGCAAAATTGGATATTTCCTACCGGAATGAAAATGATAATCCTGTTATATGTAATATTTCTTTTTACAATACGTTAAAAATGCCGGAAACCGTATCAGACATTATATTAACAGGCAAAAGCGGGGACTATCCTGTTAATGATATATCCGTTCTTTTTCACGAACCAAAATACAATGAAATACGAATTACATCCAAAATGCCGATTGATGCCTTGATGGAACTGTTTGCCAATGATGTTTTTTCTCTTAATGCCAATGTAGACGGCATTACCTGCCGATACGTTCCGTCCGGGGAATTTTACTCTTACCGTGATCAATTTGTCAAAGCTATCGGCGGACAACTATATGGAAATTGATATATACGGAACCCATACAAATGTAAATTTCCCCGTTGACATTTGCTGTGATTACGGGCTAAACGGCGTAATTCAGGGAAACACCTGTCCCAAATGCGGCGGAAAAAACATTAACCGTGTACGCAGGATAACCGGGTATCTGTCCACGTTGACCGTTTTAATGACAGCAAACTCGCCGAAGTTCAAAACCGCCAGATACATCAGACGTTATAACTGATATAATGGGTTATGCGTTTATCCGGCATTACTCAGGAGAGTCTTGTTGACGGCCCCGGGCTTCGATACGTTATTTTTACCCAGGGCTGCCCGCATCAATGCCCACACTGCCAGAATCCCGAAACATGGGACTCGGGTGCCGGTAAAGAATATTCCGTGCGTCAGGTTATTCGCCTGCTGAAACAGCAAAAGAAAACAAAACAAGGCGTTACTTTTTCCGGGGGCGAGCCGTTTTTACAGGCTGCCGAACTTGTACAGGTAGCGCAGGCGGCGCATCAATTGGGCTGGGATGTTGTTATCTATACGGGCTTTACCTATGAAGAGCTAATTGCAGATAGCAACGACGATGTAAAGGCCCTGTTGTCCGCAAGCGATATATTGATTGACGGGAAATATGTTCACGCGCTTCGTGATATTGGGCTTAAATTTCGCGGCTCGTCAAATCAGCGGGTTATTGATTTAACCAAAACGCGGGAAAAAGGGCAAATTGTGCTAAAAACCAAATAGCAGAGAGCAAGGAGAAAGGAGCAAAGAGAAAGAACATTCTAGCGGATTTTCCCCAATATGCCCCCGATTTTTCGCTTGATTTTTTTGCTGGGGGTATGTTAGAATAGTTCCAATGAGCGTAAAAACAGCCAAAACCACCGCCTTCTCTTTGCTCTCTGTTACCTGCTCATTGCTATTTGATAATCCCCCCCCCC
>Ga0268262_10002816_pt1 | contig 19609 bp, 14 predicted proteins | sample TergutNc150P3_FD_190354 | JGI IMG/M metagenome (GOLD analysis project Ga0268262, IMG submission 190354) | Nasutitermes corniger P3 segment gut microbial community from laboratory colony in Florida, USA - Nc150 P3 (SPAdes) (version 2) | ecosystem: Host-associated > Arthropoda: Insects >...
TTCGGCGCTTGTGTAAACGAGGTTGGTGGGAGCGGTGGGTTTGGTTATTGGGGCTGTTGCTATTGTCCATTCAGTAGCAAAATCGTCTGTTGAGCCGTCTGACCATTTGCAGCCACTTAACAAAACGGCTTTCGCAGTATATTTGCCAGCGGTTGTGCCTTTTATGCCAGATATTTCATATTGCAAGCCCTCCGCGATTACTCCACCCAACTGCTCGTCGCCTGTGTAAACAAGCGAGGGCGTAGGCGTGAACGTGGGTTTGGCTACGCTAAACGATACTATATTCTTAAAATCTTTCCAGACGTTTGCGGCTTTGTAAGCGTCAATAGCACTCGCTGGGACGAACAGGTTAACGTCCGCGAGGGTTACTCCTCTGAATTGTGAAGTGCTTATCGCCTGCTGAGTTGCCGCTCCATTGACAATATGTTTTAATCCCGTGCAGTTATAAAAAGCGGAACTTCCGATAGACGTAACGGAATTAGGAATGGTCACCGATGTTAATCCCGTGCAGTTATAAAAAGCGGAACTTCCGATAGACGTAACGGAATTAGGAATGGTCACCGATGTTAATCCCGTGCAGCCGGAAAAAGCGGATTGTCCGATAGACGTAACTGAATTAGGAATGGTATAAGCACCTGTTTTTCCGGCAGGGTATGAAATTAGTGTAGTTTTATCTTTATTGAATAACACCCCGTCTGCAGAGGCATAGTTTGCATTGCTTTCTTCTACATCTATTGCCGTTAATACCGTGCAGTTAGAAAAAGCGCCATTTTCGATAGATGTAACGGAATTAGGAATGGTCACCGATGTTAATCCCGTGCAGCCGTTAAAAGCGGAACTTCCGATAGACGTGACGGAATTAGGAATGGTCACCGATGTTAATCCCGTGCAGCCGTAAAAAGCGACATCTCCGATAGACGTGACGGAATTAGGAATGGTCACCGATGTTAATCCCGTGCAGTTATAAAAAGCGGCATATCCGATAGACGTAACGGAATTAGGAATGGTCACCGATGTTAATCCCGTGCAGCCGTAAAAAGCGTAATCTCCGATAGACGTGACGGAATTAGGAATGGTCACCGATGTTAATCCCGTGCAGCCGGAAAAAGCCCTATCTCCGATAGATGTAACGGAATTAGGAATGGTCACCGATGTTAATCCCGTGCAGCTAGAAAAAGCGCCATTTCCGATAGACGTAACTGAATTAGGAATGGTCACCGATGTCAATCCCTTGCAGCCGTTAAAAGCGGAAGTTCCGATAACCGTAACGGAATTAGGAATGGTCACCGATGTTAATCCCGTGCAATTTTGAAAAGCTTGAGTTCCGATAGACGTAACGGTAGCAGGAATGGTATAAGCACCTGTTTTTCCGGCAGGGTATGAAATTAGTGTAGTTTTATCTTTATTGAATAACACCCCGTCTGCAGAGGCATAGTTTGCATTGCTTTCTCCTACATCTATTGCCGTTAATCCCGTGCAATTTTGAAAAGCGTAATTTCCGATAGACGTAACGGAAGCAGGAATGGTCACCGATGTCAATCCCGTGCAATTTTGAAAAGCTTGAGTTCCGATAGACGTAACTGAGTTAGGAATGGTCACCGATGTCAATCCCGTGCAGTTATAAAAAGCGGAATATCCGATAGACGTAACGGAATTGCTAATGGTGACCGATGTCAATCCCGTGTGTTGGTAAAAAGCGTATTGCCCGATAGTAGTGACGCCATCTTCAATAACCACGCTGGTAATACTCGCTCGTTGGGCATACCACGGGTTATTCACTCCATCGTAAGTAAAATTCGTCGGCATAGCGCCCGTGCCGCTTATGGTAAGCGTGCCGTTTTCCAATTTCCACGTGAGAGACGTGCCTTCTATAGCCGTTTGCCCGAACGCCATTACTGCGGCAATCGCTATCGTTGCCATTACTTTAAAAAGACTGAAATTGATGCTCAGTTTACGTGTATTCTGCATAGTTTTACCTCTAAAAAAATCTTGGCAAAATATAGGCAAAAATAATGCAAAACAGCCAAATCTAAACATAGAAAATGAAAAAGTAAGTAAAAAAGTTTGGGAAGGGGGGTGGGGTGGGTGGGCAAATCGGGGTTCCAGACAATAAAAATGCACAAAAATGTAAACTTTTGTTTGCAAAATTACGATTTTAGGATTTTTTTTCCCAAAAGTTACGTCTAAGTAAGTAGAACAAGAACGGAGGTTTCTATGAAAAAGTATCAGGTTGGCAAGGCTAGACCTTGCAGTGGTGGCAAGATTTTTGTATCTTTAAAGGAGGTAGTGCTATGGAAAGCATTTTGAGCACAATATTTAGCACAGAAAACGTGAGAACACTGGCAACGCTAGTGTCCATTTTTAGCTGTTTTGTGTGGCTTAAAACATCCCTAGAAAAGAAAATAGGTGGCGTTGAGGCTTCCATAAAGAGTGAATTGGTAGCCACAAATAAGCGAATTGACGGTGTTGAAACTTCCGTAAATGAGTTAAGGATAACTTTGAATGGCAAAATAGACGAGCTAAGGGGGACTATGGACAACCGAATAAATGAGCTAAAATACAACGATTTTGCTCATTTGAGCAGTGCTTTTGAAGCCTTGACTTATGTTTTAGAGAAAAACGGTTCTATGAAAAAAGAAGACAAGGAGTATGTGGATAGTCGGTTGGCTCATTAAAAAGACTACAATAATTCCTCTACTTTCCTGCAAAGCATCTCCGCTTCACTTGCCGTTGGAGCTTCGGCTATTATCCTAATCACTGGCTCTGTGTTAGATGCCCTCAAATGCACAAAACTCTTTTCCTTGCCAAGCCAAAGCCCATCTCTCTTGTCTGCTTTCCAGCCTGCAAAGGCTTTTTCTGCTTTTTCCATAGCCATAGCCACAGGATTCTTTATTTCAAATTTCTTTTTGAGCATTGCATAAGCCGGATGGCTTTTTACCCAACTAGACACTTTTATATTGTGCCTTGAGAGCAAATCCAAAACCAAAGCGGCGGCAACCAAAGAATCCCTCCCGTAGTGCAAAGCGGGCAGAATAACGCCCCCATTGCCCTCGCCGCCAACTATGCAATGGTGCTCAATCATATCCAAACTCACATTTATTTCGCCCACAACGGTTCGGTAGCACTTTGTCCCAAATCTCTCCGCCAAATCTTCGCACATTCTGGAAGTGGACAAATTTATGGAAAGCGGTTTTATCTTTCGTTCCAAAACAGTTTCTACCGCTATTGCCAAAGTATATTCTTCTCCAATAGGCTCTCCATTTTCATCAACTATGGCACAGCGATCTGCATCTGGGTCTAACGCAAAACCTATATCGCATTTATTTTCTTTAACTGCCTTGCTCAAATCGCCTAAATTCTCTTGCAGAGGCTCCGCACCTCTTGGGAAAGTTCCGTTTGGCTCGCAGTGGATTTTAACAACTTCAGAGCCGAGAGTTTCCAATAATTTTGGCAAGGCAAAAGAACCCGCTCCATTCACGGCGTCTATAGCTACTTTAAATTTGCGCTCCTTTATTTTTTGCACGTCCACGTAGGGCAGGTCAATGGTGGCTTTTATGTGCATATCATCGCCATTGGAAATGTTCTCTTTTTTACCAAATGCATCTGCTTTTTCAAAGAGTTCTTTTACCTCGCGTGGGCTTAAAAACATACCTTTTTTGTTCAAAAATTTCAAGGCATTCCACTCAATTGGGTTATGGCTTGCGGTTATTATTATTCCACCATCGGCTTTAAGCTGCTCAACCAAAAGCTCCACCGTTGGAGTGGTGGCAAGCCCGGCATCCACAACTTCAACACCGCACAAACTGCAAACGCCGCAAACCATTTCGGTTATATTGCCTCCTGTTGGGCGTGAATCCCTGCCTATAACTATTTTTTTTGCATTTAGCAAATCCAAAAAAGCCTTTGTGTGGCTCATTACCGTTTGCGGTGTGAGAGTTTTCCCAACAATGCCGCGAATGCCAGAAATAGAACGCATTAATTTCATGGGGGGAATTTAGAAAATTTTCTACATTCCCCTTATGCACCAATCCATACCAAAAAAAATCATAGACTTTTGCCTTGAAGCTGGGGCGGATTTTGCTGAGATTTATGAAGAGGAAACGAGAAAATCACATTTGGCGCTCAAAGACAATGCAATAGAAGGTGCTTCTGCTTCCATAATTTATGGAATTGGAATTAGAATGTTATTCGGAACAGAAGTTCTTTACGGCTTCACAAGTGATAATTCAGAAGAAGTACTTATGAACATAGCTAAGAATTTATCTCTCTCAAAAAATAAAAAGGGGGAGGCTAATTTTCAGTTTAGCAAAGAAGATAGTTATGTATCTTACATAAAAGACAATTTCAAAGACCCCCGCAAATTGGGGCAGCAATATAAAAAAGATTTTTTGGTTGCGGCAAATTCATCGGCTAGAATAGATTCAAAAATTGTGCAGGTAGAAGCCTCAATTGGAGATGCCGAGCAAAACATAAATATATGGAACAGCGAAGGTTTGCAAGTTTGCGACAACAGAGCCAGAACCAGATTTTCCGTAAATGTAACAGCAGGGGAAAATTCGGAACGTGCATCTGCGCACGAAGGTCCCGGCGCGCTTGGCGGTTTTGAATTTTTGGATAATTTGCCAGTGAAGGAATTGTCAAAGTCTTGTGCAGAAAGAGCCTTGATAATGTTAAAGGCTCCATATATAAAAGGCGGGCAAATGCCTGTTATTATGGGGAACGCTTTTGGCGGGGTTATTTTTCACGAGGCTTGCGGGCACCCTCTGGAAACAGAATCCGTTCGCAGGCAGGCAAGCCCTTTTTGCGGAAAACTTGGTGAACAAGTGGCGCAAAGCGTACTAACTGCGATAGACGATGGTACTATAAAAGGAGTGTGGGGGAGCCTTGAAATAGATGATGAGGGTACTCCAACTCAAAAAACTATTTTGATTGAAAATGGAATTTTGAAAAATTTTTTAAGCGACCGTGTTGGAGCCAAGGAATTAGGGCTTCCCTTAACTGGCAGCGCACGCAGGGAATCTTATAAATACGCTCCTGTGAGCAGAATGAGAAACACTTTCATAGCACCCGGCAATTCAAGCCTGCAAGATATGTTAGCCTCAGTTGACAACGGGTTTTACGCAGCAAAAATGGCGGGCGGCTCTGTTAATCCGGCAACAGGGGAGTTCAATTTTGCAGTTGAAGAGGGTTACGAAATTAAAAACGGTAAACTAGGCGATGCGGTACGGGGTGCAACGCTCATAGGGCTTGGGCACGAGATTTTGCCCAAAATAAGTATGGTTGGCAGTGATCTTGAACTCGCAACCGGAATGTGCGGAGCAAGCTCCGGTCACATTCCTGTTACTGTTGGGCAGCCCTCAATAAAGGTAGATTCTATTTTGGTAGGTGGGCGCTGAATTTTCTTGCTTGATTTTTATTATGTACATTCCTTTTGTCTGAACCTGAATTTTCGGAATTTGAGAAATTTCAGAATAGCCAGAATATATTAGTTTTCCTTGCAAGTTGTACACTTCTATTTTTGCACCTTGAGGCTTGTTTTGCGATAAATGGATAGGTGTTGTGTTACCAGAACTAGACGACCTGTTGCTAGAGCTGCTTTGACCGCTGCTGCTGCTAGAACTGCTTTGTCCGTTGCTAGAGGAAGAGACGTTTGCACTGCTGCTGCTCGATGGCTCATCTATAATATCTTTGCTTATGTCAATATTCATTTTGGTCAATTCGTCATCGAAAAATTTAATCCTATCGTTCCACCAAGTTTTCAACTTGGCAACCTCATCTTTGTATGCCTGCAAACTTCCCAGCACAATTGGTGGCATACCGGAAAATCCGCCGGCTCCACAAGTACAAGTGGTAGTACAAGGAGTGGGTTTGCAAGATGAGCCTGTGTTTAAAAGCGCAAAATTCTTAACTACCGAACCCTCCACGGCGGTAGCTATGGAATCTATAAACCCACCTTGTTTGTTCATTGATTGAATTTCGGGCTTATACTTATCCCAATTCTTTTTAAGTTTAGCTAAAAATACAGGGTCGTCAAAAAATTTCTTGTAAAAAGCGTGCCTTGGCATCAAAGGTGTTTTAGATGTTGTAAAGTGCTTGGGGAAGGAATTATACTCCACTCCAGCTATCAAATCCAAATCCCATATAGGTCCAGCCTTAATTTTGCCACCCTTATCTTTGTGAAAAAAATTTGAGGCAGGAAAACCGCTATTGTTTGACTTGTTGTTAAAATCAAAATTGTCTAAGAATTGCTCTAGCATTAAGTATTTAGCAACACTCTCCAAATCCACCAAATCTCGGTAGCCGTTATTTGGAAAACCAGTTTTATTAAACATAGTACCTGTAAGGTTATTTAAATCTTTTTTCACAAAATCGTAGTCGGATGCTTTTGGTAAATCTTCTGGAGATTTTATGAATGTGTGCAGTTTAGAAGCTGCAGGCGTAGGGTAATCGGTGGCAAAATCAACCTCATCTGCGGTGCTGGGGCAGTGGTAGTCAAATTCAGCCAGCCAGCCCTCTTTTTCGTCTATTTCTAGCCTGCCCTTGTTCACATGGACTATGTCTGTTATTTGGTAAATACCCATGTATTTATCGTTTATAGTTAAATCCACTAGGTACTGGTTTGGAGTACCCGGAATCCCAATGCGTTTGCCGAGTTCAAATCCAACGGCGTTGAGGGCAAAGGTTTGGTCGTACCAGTTTGCGAGCAGTGCCCAGCTTTTGTGTTTATTTGAACCGAACATAGACCGATGCTCGTCAAATCTTATTCTGTAAGGTTTTTTGTCCCCTGCCCAAGTGGAATTGCCGCGCCCGCGAATGGAATCTTTGCCAGACGACACAGAAAAGTTGTGGTCTGGATTTGCCGCGCCGCTAAGCGTAATTGTTGTTGCCGGAACGTACTTGTGTACGAAAATAAGATGGTTCTGGCAGTTGTTGGCGGTTTGCTGAGCCTGCGTATATAAATTTGCCGTAGAAGAGGTTATGGTAGCGTTGTTCTTAGTGCTTACTTTAAGCTCGGGGAGAGCGGCAAGCGAAAGAACGCTGAGGCAGGTTATTGCCATTAGGGTTGATTTGAGTTTACTGCCTTCCATAAATTCTCCTTTGTCACTTTACAACAAAACGCTGAATCTCTTTCTCATTTCCAAGCTTTGCTTGCATTATATACATTCCTTTGGGCAAATCGCCAAGAGGCACGTTATAAACACCATTACCAAAATGCAGGGATTTTTGGAGCTTGCCCTCTAGGTTGTAAATATCTAGCCTTGCGGTGCTCTGCACTTGCAGGTTTATTGCGTTGTTCATAATGTAGAGTGCATTAGCAGTGGCTGTTTGCGATATATGAATAGGTGTTGTGGTACCAGAACTAGACGACCTATTGCTAGAACTGCTTTGTCCGCTGCTGCTGGAACTGCTTTGTCCGCTGCTGCTGGAACTGCTTTGTACGCTACTAGAGGAAGATACGTTTGCACTGCTGCTGCTATTGGCTTTGCTGCTACTGCTAACAGCCTCTCTACAGTTCCTCTTGCTATTGACAAGGGCTGCGGCTGGAGCCGATTCCGCAACATCACTGCTAGCTACGTTGCTCATACCGTTTACGTAGTTTCCGAAAGAATTTAGACGCTTCTTCCACCAGTCTTTCAGTTTTCCGGTGTGTTGTCTATATGACTGTTCCGTAACATTGCTGACGCTATTGCCAACATTGCCGTTAATACAAGGGGTACCATTGCAACGTGCTCCTGCTATCAAATTGGTTATGGAATCTATAACACCATTATCTCTGCTTATGTTTTCGAAATGTGTTTTATTGTCATTCCATGCTTTTTTGTATTTGAACCTGAATACAGGGTCTTCCCAAAGCCTCTTATAGAAGTTGTGACGAGGCTCCATCTGCTCATTTATGTCATTGGTAAAAAAGCCACCGCCAAAAGCACTGGAACCTGCGGCTAAGTCAAAGTCCCAAAGCGGACCAGCCTTTATTTTTTCGCCTTTGTTCTTATAAGCGTAATTTGAGCCTAACAAAGTACTGCTGCTTGCAAGACCGTTGAAATCTTGATTATCGAGAAACAGTTCAATCAATATATATTTTGCCCAACTATCAAGGTCAATATAATCGCGGTAGCCGTTATTGGGGAAATTGCTTTCTCTCATTTTGTCTAAAAGCGCATTGAGATCGTTTTTAACAAAGTCTAAACACGTTGCATCTGGTTTGTTGCTTGGGGTCAGCGGCAAATCATCTAAATCTGGCTCTCTTATTTTTACGTTTAGATTGTATCTGTTGGAACCTGTGTGATAAAATCTCTTATTATCATCGGCACTGGTGGCGCAATGATAGTCAAACTCTGCGAGCCATCCATCTTCCTTGTCTATATTGACACTAGCTTCGCTTCTCTGAATTTGGTCAGTAAGCAGGTAAACACCTCTGTTTTGGTTTGCCACGTTCAAATAAACATAGTAGCCATTCGGCGTAAAATCTAGCTTTAGTTTTCTACCTAGATAAAAAGCCAAGTTGCTTTGCATTAAAGAAGGATCATAGTAGTTGGCTAACAAAGCCCAGCTTTTTTCTGCAGGTCTGTCAAACATTTTCTGTTTTTTGTCGAATTTAATCCTGAAAGGTATCTTTGTTTGGGTTTGGCCGCCCCATCCACCGCCCATGCCTCCACCAGAAGAAGTAGAGTTCCCGCGTCTCCTTATAGAGTCGCTCTTACCCGCTAGACCAGACGATGTTATTTTGAAATTATAGTCAGAAATTGAGGCTCCGCTCAATTCAGTTTCTGTTGCCTCAATATAGTCCAGAATATAACCCATCGCATCGCTTGTACTGCTGGTCATGGTTGGGCTTGCACCGTTATTTGTACCTGCAGGGCAAATGCTTTGGGCATTTTTAGAACCCGGTGTTTGATTGTTTTTAGTGGATATCTTTAAAGTTGGAAGCTGCGCAAGCGAAAGAACACTGAGACAGGCTATTGCCGTTAAAGTTGATTTAATAATCATGGCACCTCCGTGCTGAAAATTCTCCTATTACAATAAATATAGATTATTATTACAATAATATTACAATTTGTAATAGGAAAAGTAAAAATAGCAAATTTTTGTGATATTTGCTATTCACTTTACAACAAAACGCTGCACTTTTTTCTCATTTCCAAGCCTCGCTTGCATTATATACATTCCTTTGGGCAAATCGCCAAGTTGAACATTATAAACACCATTGCCAAAACGCAAGGATCTTTGGAGCTTACCCTCTAGGTTGTAGATATCTAGCTTTGCGGTGCTTTGCACTTGCAAGTTTATTGCGTTGTTCATAATGGAGAGGGCATTAACAGTGGCTGTTTGCGATATCTGAATAGGTGTTGTGTTACCTGAACTGGACGACCTATTGCTGGAACTGCTTTGCCCGCTGGAGCTGCTTCGCGCGCTGGAACTGCTTTGCCCGCTGGAGCTACTTTGTACGCTGGAACTACTTTGTACGCTACTAGAGGAAGATATGTTATTTGCAATGCTACTGCTGCTGTTTGCTTTGCTACTGCTGCTAACAGCCTCTCTGCAGTTCCTCTTGCTATTAACAAGGGCTGCGGCTGGAGCAGATTCCGCAACATCACTGCTAGCTACGTTGCTCATATTGTTTATCTGCTGTCCAAAATAATTTATGCGGTTCTTCCACCAGGTTTTCAGTTTTCCGGTGTGTTCTCTATATGATTGAGACGTAACATTGGTAACACCAGTGGCTACATTGCCAGCAATATCATTTGCCAACAAATTGGTTATGGAATCTATAGGTCCATTATCTCTGCTTATGTTTTCGAAATGTGTTTTATTGTCATTCCATACCTTTTTGTATTTGAACCTGAATACAGGGTCTGAGAAAATCCTTTTGTAGAAGTCGTGGCGAGGCTCTGTTTGCTCTTGATAATCACTAAAAAAGGAATTACCCTGCAAAACCTTGGAACCGCAGGCTAAGTCAAAATCCCAAAGCGGACCAGCCTTTATTTTTTCGCCTTTGTTCTTATAAGCGTAATTTGAGCCTAACATAGTGCTGCTGCTTGCGAGGCCGTTGAAATCTTGGTTATCCATAAACAGTTGAATCAGTATATATTTTGCATAACTGTCAAGGTCAATATAATCGCGGTAGCCGTTATTGGGAAAACTACTTTCTCTCATTTTGTCTAAAAGAGCGTTAATATCGTTTTTAACAAAGTCTAAACACGTTGCGTCTGGTTCTCTTCTTGAGTTTAACGGCAAATCATCTAAATCCGGTTCCCTTATTTTTACATTTATATCGTATCTGCTGGAACCTGTGTGAAAAAATCTCTTATTATCAGCAGCACTGGTGGCGCAATGATAGTCAAACTCTGCGAGCCATCCATCATCCTTATCTATATTAACACTAGCCTCGCTTCTCTGAATTTGGTCGGTAAGCAGGTAAACTCCTCTTACTGTGTCTGCCACGTTCAATTTCACATAGTAGCCATTTGGGGTAAAATCAAGCCCTAGTTTTCTACCTAGATAAAAGGCTAGGTTGCTTTGCATTAAAGAAGGATCATAGAAGTTGGCTAACAAAGCCCAGCTTTTTTCCTTAGGTCTGCCAAACATTGACTGTTTTTTGTCGAATTTAATCCTGAAAGGTATTTTTGTTGCTTGGGTACCGCCCGTTCCTGGCATTCCAGGCATTCCAGGCATTCCAGGAAACATTCCTGGAAATCCACCCCCGACCATGCCACCACCCGTAGCAGTTGAGTTCCCGCGTCTCCTTATAGAGTCGCTCTGACCCGCTAGACCAGACGATGTTATTTTGAAATTATACGAAGACCCGCTCAACTCAGTCTCTGTTGCTTCAATATAGGGCAGATTATAAGCCATCATATTGCTTGTGCCATTTGAGGATTGACAAGTACCTTGCGCTTGATTAGCAACAGGGGTTTGTTTGTTTTTCGTGGCTATCCTTAAAGTTGGAAGTTGTGCAAACGAAAAAACGCTTAAGCAGGCTATTGCCACTGTAATTGATTTAATGTTCATAAACACCCCAAGCTGGATAAATATCTATTATCATAATATATATTATTATTACAAAAATATTACAATTTGGAATAGAAAAAAAATAAAAAACAAATTTTTGTGATATTTTACTGCCTAAAAGACCACTAGCACCTCGCTGTCAAAGCGTCTCCGCCAAATTTCTCTTTCGCCATCTCTTATTTTAGAGACTATTCCATAATTATTTCGCCACTGAAAAGCCGATTTTTTTGCAAAACCAAGCGTTAAACCAGCTCTGAACTGCGTGTCAAAATAATGGCTATCCAAATCACTGCTATAAAGAGCTGCTTCTGCAAGGGGAATAACCTGATGCAATATATTTGTGCCTGGGTTTATGAAAAAGCCTTCCTTTAATCTCGCTCCAAAAATAAAAGCATCCCTGCTATAATGGCGTTTTATATAAGGATTTATGCCATAAGTTAGCTCCGCTTCGCTTGCAAGCAATTTCTCTGTGCGTTTATAGGAAAGTGAAGAAACGAATGAGGTTATCATAGAATCTTTGGTGTTTGGCGGCAGGTAGTGCCTTACTATGGCGGCTAAAATCATATTGTTTTTTTTGTCGTCGTATTCAACGCTGTAATTGTGCAAATAGAGGGTGGAGTCCTCAGTCCAAGAAAAACCGCCTCTGAGTTCCCATTCTTTGCCGATCTCATGGCGATACTGCAATGTTAAATCGTGCCCCAAAAAACGAAAGGCTTTGTCTAAAGAGTCGTTTATTATTGTGCGTTTATGGAAATAACGCTCGTCAAGACCGGTTTTTTCTTCCAAGCCAAAAGATTTTTTCATATATCCAAAGCGAACCGCGCTGAAATTTGCAATGTTATATTGCCCATATAGTTTGTCTATTGTGGGTAAACTGTCTTTGCTGTTGTATTCAAAGCCCATTTCGGCTCTAACTTTTTTCACAGGCCGGAAAGAAATGCCAACTTCCGCCCTGCCTATTCTTTTGTATTCGGTAATTTTTTGCTTTGCTTTATAGTTATTATCAAAGCCAGCTTCTAAAGTACCATCTATCTTGATTTCAGTTTCTTCTTTTGGTTCGGTTTTTTTTGCCGCTTTCACAGGGGTTTTCACTGCGGTGTCTTTTGGGACAATAACCACCTCAGCAATAGTAGAGTCTTTTGCAGTGGTGTCTTTTACAGCTATGGTTTTATCTTTTTTGGCAAATACTGTTTGAACCCCGACCCCGATTAGCAAGATGAACAGGATTTTTAGACTATTTGCCATATATTACCTTTTAAAGACCCGTTTTTTACCTTTTATACACCAATTTGATTTCTGCGCTGTCTGTTAGATAGTTCATTCTTACAATTACAACTTTTAGAACGTCGTAGCCGAAGCGGTTTTTTATGTCTTCGAAGAGTTCTTTTTTCTTATCTTTTGCTAAAAGCTTGGAGTTATCGTAGAATAAAAGTATTTGGTCTGTGTTGCCTATGAATGATTTTTCGGCAGCGAAAATGCTGGCGCAAAGCAGAGCGTTTGCCAAAAGGACGGCGAATATGGAAATTTCAACCGTGGCTAGAGAACTCATAACCCCAAGGATTATGGAAGCAAAAAGGAAAGTCATTTCGCGAAGCTGAATTTGCTCCGTTCTGTAGCGCAAAATGGAGAGAATGGCAAAAAGCCCGAACGCAAAGCCAGTTTTCACCTTAACCGAGGCGAGCAACGAGGTCACCAAGAATATTAAGATATTGGAGATAAAGAAAGTAAAGGAATATTCCCTTATTCGGTGTTCTTTCGCATAAATGCAACAGATTAGAATATAGGCGAAAATTATATTCACAATAAAGCGAATTGCAAGCGCTGCTACAAAAGCCTTATCGTCTGTGACGAAAGCCCAGTTATTTGTGCCTAAAGACAAGATGGACAATATGCTCATACTACACTCCTATGTTCATAAGATAACTTTTTCACTCTGGGCAAAAAGCGATTTTTCTTTGCCTCTTCGTGTGTTAGCGTAACACCAATGGCATATTTGGAAAAACCGCTTGGCGTTTTGCAAATTTTACGGAAAAAATCCTGCGAGACTGTTCTATCGGGGCTTCTTTCCCTTTTTAATTCTACTATTACGGTGTTGTTCAACGCGAATTCCTCTTTATTGTAACCATATTTCAGTCCAAAATCCATGGTCATTCTTTCGGGGAAATATTTGTTCAAAAGCGTTATGCGGTTAAAGAAAACAAAGAGGGAGGGAACCAGATGCTCAAAATTGTAGTTGTTGCTGTGCATTAGGGTTGCAAAATCGTTGTCAAATTCGGCTATATTTTCCATTCCATCTCTGCGCTGGCGAAATTTCACGGTTTTTCCAGTATTTAATTTTTGCTTTATCTCGTTGAAAATTTTTCCGTTGCTCAAATAATGCCGTGTGCGGAATTTGAATCTGTTTCCTCTTTTGTTGTGGTGCAGGTTAAAACAGTGCAAATCTGGGGTATCAAAATAAACCGTTCTGTAGCTTTGAATAATTTCATCGTTTATTTGGAGCAGGGAATAGTTGTGTTGAATTGCATTTAAAAAATCAAAGGCATTGTTAATTCTCAAAACATATTTGGTATCAAATCTGTTCAAGAAAGACATGTTTTTTGATTCTTCAAGAGAGGAGCGAGAAAAAGGCTGCAAGCAATTTTGAAATAAACAGGTTTGAAGCATATTATTTTGGAAGGTTTCAAGCATTTTAAGAGCCTCCGTCTTGAGTAGTTATGCCACCTTTATTGTTGTTCCATGAGCCGGCATTTATGGCTTTCTTTTTCTTTGATTTTATGCTGCCAGTGCCACCTTCAATTTTCAAAGTTCCGTGAACTCTTAAGCCATCATCGTCTGCTTCAATATTTATTTTTCCTGATTCTATAGTGGCATCTTTTTCTGTATTTATTCCTTTAGCTCCGTCTCCAATGCTTTTTATGGTTAATTCGCCGCCTTGTATAGATAAGTTTCCGGCTAATTTTATTCCTGAGGCATTGCTTTCATCGGCGGAATCTCCTGGGTCTGTGTGCTTGGTTCCGCTTGTTTTTATGGATGTTTTTCCGTTTTTGATCATCACTTCTCCGCGCGACCTTATTCCCTTTGAGCCATTGCCCAAAGTGCTTATTTGAATTATGGCGGTACCTCCATATATTGAGATTGGTCCTTCGCTTGCTATTCCGTGTGATTTTATGCCTGTGGTCTGGGTTTTTATTTTTCCGCCAGCAATCAGTATCTTACCATCTTCTTTTTCGCTTTGAAGGGCATCGCCTGTGCTTGAGATTATCAAAATTCCGCCGTTTATTTCAATTGCGCTGTTTGCATGGATGCCGTCATTAACGGATTCGCTAACAATTATTTTTCCATTGCTTATTTCAAAGTCGTTGTCGGCTACTATTGCGTGGTTGTATTTTCCTTTCACTTCCAAAGAGCCGCTACCCTCGAAATTTAGCTTGCCTTCGCTAAAGAAAGTGCCCTTTGCTTGTTCTCCAGCTGTAGCATTATAATCTTTACCATCTGTCAAATAGTTTTGCGTTCCGTTAACTAAATGTACAAGTACTCGTTTGCCACCTTGAATGTTTATAGCAGGACCTTTGCTGTTTGTGATGTTAAGGCCATTTAAGTAAATTCTCTTTCTAACATCGCCATAAAGTTTAAGAGAGCCATTGCTTGAGGTTCCGCTTAAAACAAGACTGTATTCAGATGCCCCATCGGGAAGTGTAACAACTACATTTTCGCCATTTTTATCTATTTTAACATCGTTTAAAGAGTTGTTTATTTCTGGGGCACTTCCGTTTTTATAGTTAATTTTAATAACATTTTCAAGATTCAGACCGTCTAACCCAGGGGTTGCCGTTAAGCTTTCGCCCGTATTGTCATACGGGAATTCACCATCAACTATCCCAGGGGAACCTCCATTGTCTGGAGGGTCGTCACCTCCGCCGGAACAAGCTACAAGAGCCACAAATGCAAGCCCCATTCCCAAAAGAATGGAACGAACATACGAAACGCGAATGTAATGGATTTGCAACATATAGTTTAAATATATATAAAAATGTTGATTATGGCAAAAAAAATGTTAATTATTGTCAATTATTTGCTTAAAAGCCTACACTAATTTCTGCCGTCCAGAATCTATGCTCACTTTGACCCGTTTTGAAGCCTCTTTCCTCGGCATAAGAGCCAAATCGCATAGCAATTATATCGCCAAAAAGCCCAAAAGCCAAATTAAACGCCGGATAGCCAGCCTCATAGCCACCCCCAAGAGAAACGTGCAAGGCATCTCCGCCGCTGCCATATTTAATGCCAATAAGGGAACCAACGCCCATTCCAACAATGCCACCTATGCCACCATAGCCATCGCCAATCAAATAACCTACGCCAACTCCCACAACTCCGCCCACAAGTCCAAACAAAGCGCGATACCAAAAAGACAGTTCCTTGGTTGGGGATGGTATAACTACCTGGTCAATTTCCGCCCCGAAATTCAAATGGGCAAAAAACTTTTCGGTTATTGTGCCATCCAAAATATCCACATAGTCCATGGCAAAGTTCACTTTTCGCCCCCAAAGGCTATTGCTTTGCAAAATCATTGGGCTTGCCATTGCGCCAACAGACCAGTTGGGGGTTATGGATTCGCCGCCCAATTCGCCAAAAAACACGTTGCGGAGCGATGTACCAAGCCTTATCTGCCTTGTGATTTGATAAAGCACACCCAAATCCATGCCAACAGCTAATTTTGCGCCAAGAACGTCGTCGCCAAAATTATCCCATCTGTTTTCCAGAGAATCAACGTCATCTGTGTTTAATTCTATATTATCAATATTATCTTTGAAATCCAAGCCCGGTTTAAAATCAAAACCCGGCTGTCTGTATCTCTTCGCAAATTTCAATCCAGCTCCAACAGACCATTTGTCCACGGGCGAAAAGGCAAAGGCTGTTTGCACAACCGCATCTATTTGTACGGGTTCATAGCCAAAAGTGGGAACAAGAATGCCCAAATCTATGTAAGGGGCTGCAGAAGCATTAATCCAAGTGGAAAATCCAAAATTTGGTACAACAATTTCAAGAAGGCTTATTTGCGTGCCTATCTCAATTTTGTTGCGGTCTATTTTTCTAAATCTCTCTGCGATTTCTGGGTGCTTATCTAAAGAATCTGGCCAGTACTTGTCTTCTTTTGGAACAATGTCAAAATATACCGGGCACCAGTCCACATCGCCAAAATATCCAAAATCAAAGAACAAAACTTTTTTTACTATTGTGCCAGATCTCGGTGCGCCGCAAGCACTAAGCACGTTATCTATTTCATTTGCAGGAAGAAAAATAGTTGTGGAAAACAACCGAAAATCGGAATGAGGATGTGGCATATAACCCATATCTGGATTTTTTTCAAAATTTCCCAAATTATTTATGAGGTTCAATCCGGCAGGGTTGTAGTAAAGAGCGTCTTTGCTATCGGCTACGGCAACAAAAGCACCGCCCATGCCGTGTACCCTGAGAGAGCGATATTCAGGTCCTTTGGCGGCATAAGCAAAAGAAAAAAGCAAAAAAGATAATACTAATGGAAGATATTTCAATTATTACTCCTATATTATTTCTATTTATGGGGGACACTCAGGCTTATAAGTCAAGCAACTGGGATGAACTCGCGTTTTCCGCACATCTGGAATGGCCAATTCTCTTCTCAATATGTATTTAACAAACTTGCATTCGTCATAGTTGGGCCAGCAACCGCCTATTTTTTCTTGCCGGTATTTAAGGTTATATTGAAGATTATCGCAAGCTGTATCTTGCGCAACTCTGAGTTTAAGGTCTAAATCTCTTGATGTCCAATACATTTGGTTAGTGCCTGGGTAATTCATTTGCGTGAATCTCAGCACCGTTACCCAATCTTCATCGTCATTTTTTGGCCAAATATAAGTACGAATTGAGCAATCGGGACTGTTGCATATTTTTATTTTCTCTGGAGCATCATCCTCTGTGCGCCGCAAAGTATCTATCCGCAAAGTATCTATCTTATTGTATTGCCAATTTTCCGCATCTCTGTAAGGGTTATTCAAAACCATGGAATTGTTTATTGAATTAATGCCATATTTTCCAGATTCAATGCCATATAGCGGATGATCTAGGTCTATGGGAGCAATTCTTGTGTTTTCATTTATAAGCGAGTCCCCATCGCTGTCTCGTCCGTTTAACAGTTCTTCGTCTATGCAACCGTCCCCGTCTTCGTCAATATGGGTTCCAATTTTGTAAAAAGAGGCGTAAGCCTTGTATCTGTCAATTTCATCTTTTAGGTTTTTAGGGTCTTCATCATCATCGCCGTTTCCTCCAAGCCCCATACCGTTCAACACATTTTCAACGTCTTCAAAAGAACCTTGAAACTCATCTATTTTTTTATTGAGGCTTTCTATTTCTGGCGGAATTGGATTGTTAGCACAAGCCGCATCTTCGCAATAATAACCTTCCAATTTTGCTTGCAATGCCTCCAATATTTTCTCGTGATTAATAACAATGCTCATATTTCCGTCTGCATCTCTTGGGCATTCTAACGACAGAGGCAGGTCATAGTCGTATGTGTTATGAATTTTCTTGCATCCCCATTTTTCCCATTCGAAATGAGTTTTATTGGGATCGGGGTTATCTATGTCAGGCTCTCCTTCCATTGCAATGCAATCATCCATATTCGTGTCTAAGAAATTTAAAAACCATTTTGTGAAAACAGATAAAAGCAAAATGCCGCCAAAATAGCTACTTTTGTATTCTCTGTCGCTTAAAGGAAATTCTTCGTTATTATTAATTGTGTCTTTACAGGTTTTGCCGTTGCCGCAAAATTTGCTTCCAAAATCGTAGAGCCTCGGATCTAAGGTCTGCCCGGATTTCTTAGCATTTATATAAAGATCGTAAATAGCGGTTAAAGAATCGCGCCTATCTAACCTAGATAACACATCCACTACCTTTTTCATCGCTTGAAAATAATCGTTTTGCACCTTTGCATTTTCGCCCATAAAGGGGCATACTCCATCTTCTTGCTTAATAATGCTAAATATGCTCAAGGGGTTAATATTGTGCATCCACAAGCTCGCCTTTGCCATTCCAAAGTACCCAAAGGATACTGTAGAGTCTTTTGCAATTATCTTTGCGCAAATCTCGTAAGATTTTTTATAATCACCTCTTCTAAAAGCGTTTTCCGCATCTATGCGCAGGGATTCAACACTATCGCCTTTGCTCGAGGAACTGCTTCCGAACAAATTATCGCTACAAGCCACTAGCGCAAGCAAGGCAAAGCTCAAGGCGAGGGTGTATAATTTTTTCATAAAGACTGAATATAGAAAATTAATGAATCTGCCAAAGCTTCTACATCACTTGCTTTGTGAGAAGCACTTATATTTATTCTTAGCCTTGCAGTGCCATTAGGCACTGTTGGGGGGCGAATTGCTGGCACATAAAAACCCTTTTCAAGCAAAAAATCTCTGCATTTTTGGGTTTTTTCCACCGTTCCAAGCACCACAGGTACAATTTGCGTTTCGCTTTGCAGGCAATCCATTCCGGCTTCCTTTATTTTTTGCCTAAAATCGGCAGACATTTTCAGCACGCTTTCCCTGCGAAAACCATCCCTAGTTGAAACTTCAACAGCTTTTTGCATTGCCACAACCATGCCGGGTGAAATTGCCGTGGAATAAATAAAACTTCGTGCATTGCTGATGAGGTAATCTATAAGCAACTTGGAGCTAAAAACACAAGCTCCCATTGTTCCGTAAGCCTTGCCAAATGTTGTGAGCGACAAATGAACCTTGCTCTCCAAGCCAAGCTGGGCAATCAAGCCTTTGCCATCGGGTCCTAAAACTCCATCGCTGTGAGCTTCATCCACATAGAGCAAGGCTCCGTATTTTTCCGCAAGTTCTGCGTATTCCTTTAACGGAGCAATATCGCCGTCCATGCTATAAACGGCTTCAACTGCTATAAACTTGAAACTCTCTGGCTCAACTTCTTTCAATGCCTTTTCCAAATCTGCTGGATTATTGTGCTTAAAGCGGTGCAATTTTCCACCACCTATTGCGTAGCCATCCAAAATGCTTGCGTGGTTTAGCCTATCGCAAAATAAATGCGTTTTTGAGTCGCAAAGAGAAGATATAACACCTAAGTTTGCGCTATATCCATTGTTGAAAATCAAAGCCGCTTCCGTGCCTTTCCAATTTGCGAGCCATTTTTCTGTTTCTTCAAAAATTTCGTGATTGCCACCCAAAAGTCTAGACCCTTTGCTGCCAGCTCCATACTTAATATAAGCATCTGCGGCAGTTTTTTTTATCTCAAAATGATTTGCCAAGCCCAAATAATCATTGCTGGAAAAGTCTATGCCAGAGGGCTGGCTCAAAGAACGCAAAAGACCTTGCTTGCGTTTTTCAGCAAGCCTCTCCATTAGAATATTCTCGAAAACATACGGCATAAGGATTAGTGAATATAGAAAATATCTACATTTCTTTTTGTGAGGAATGGCAGGTGAAGGCAAAACAGATAAAAAAAATACAAAGGCTGCTCTCTTTTTGGAGAAATTCGCAGCCTTTAAATGAACGTTTGCAACAAAGCATTGACCAAGCTTTTATGATTGATTTTAACTACAATTCAA
>Ga0268262_10002817_pt1 | contig 19608 bp, 16 predicted proteins | sample TergutNc150P3_FD_190354 | JGI IMG/M metagenome (GOLD analysis project Ga0268262, IMG submission 190354) | Nasutitermes corniger P3 segment gut microbial community from laboratory colony in Florida, USA - Nc150 P3 (SPAdes) (version 2) | ecosystem: Host-associated > Arthropoda: Insects >...
TTCTAAAAATGAGCTTACGCAATGGGAGGTAAACGATTCCAGAAGCCCTGCCGAGATTGAGCAAAAGATAAGAAAGAACGGCTATGACCCTGTTTGGAAAGACTGGGACGCGGTGCTGGAATGAAGGGTGAATCTGTCTTGCGAAAATCAAAAGTGAGCAAGTAGCCTGCATCTTTGTTCTTGTTCTCCAAATATTCAGCTATTTGCTCAAAAGCCTCCTCGTGAGCAACATCTCCATACCACAGCTTCAATTCCACTACAAACTGCTCGGAATTGAAGTCCACTATAACATCAGTTCTTTCTCCGTTTCTCGTTTCGCTCTCCAAATGGTAAAAACCAACTTTTCATTTTTCTGAGCTAGAATTCCAAACAAAAGCCCAAGTGCCATTCCCGGATTATCAGGATTGAAAGAAAATGACTTTCCATTTATTAAAATGCTATAAAGCAAATCCCGCAGAGAATAACTGATTGAAATGTTGCCCCAGATTTTTCCCTAAGCAAATACTTATCTCTAAGCATTCCTATAAATCGCAAAAACACAAAATTATTGGAGGTTTTTGTTTTGCCGTATTGCCTAGCTCGGTTTATGGTGAAATACTGCCCCTTTTCAACCATTGTGGCAATTTGATTGACCTTGTTTGAAATATCCGCCATATAATGCTTGCTCGGAATGCAGAGGCCGGTTACGTTAAATTCACGCATATAGGGAAGATAGTAAATTATAAATTTTGTATATTTAAAATTGCTAAATAGATGTCCAATGAATTCAGGAAATAAATTTTTTCCACAATCCTTTCGCAAACTCACGTTCCTTTGGGTCGAGGGCAAGCCAGAAGCCGGTGAGCATTAGAGCGGAGGAGAGGGTTGTGGTTATGATTAATGTGGCTAGTGGGGAGTGGCTAGTGACTAGTGGCATTGTTGCCCAGATGCAGAGGAATGCGGTTATTACAGTTACAAGGACTTTGGAGATTTCTTTTAGGTAATGGGGAACATTCAAATTCACGTGACGGTGGGCGAAGTAGAGGCGGGAGATAAAAATGAGAATGTCTGAAGTAATAAGCCCAACATAAATCGAATACGGATGATAATTCATTTTAAGCAAGATATATGCGATAGGAAATGTTATTAATTCAGCCAAACCTATGGCAATTTTATAACCGCGAATAAATCCTTTGCCAATAATTAAATGATACAAACCTCTAGTAAGATTTTTTATCATTTCATTTGCCAATGCTAAACAACAAAAAATAGGAAGATAGACGGGAACTTTTTTCAACCATACAGATAATACATAATCAATATTTAAAATCAATGGTATTCCAAGCAACGACACTAATAAAAAGGCGAACTTACAAGTAGATATAGCTAATGTCATTGCTTGCTTCACATTTTGTTCGCTTATTCCAGATACAATACGCGGTGCCGAAGCTTGGGATAAAGAGGTGGAGATTGTGGCGACTTGTGTTCTAACCTGATTAGCCATGCCTAAAACAGCATTGAGCGCGGTGCCAAAAAACATATTTAAAAGAATGCTTAATCCTTGAGTTTTGAAAATATAGCATATACTGTCAAAAACATTCCAACTGGAAAAAGATAACATTTTAAAAATCAAAGATTTATCTATTGATTTATGTGAAAAACCAATTTTAGGATAACGTATTTTGCAAAGAACACGTTGAATTATTCGTAATAATATTCTTAAACACATCATGCTAAAGGCATAAGTTCCAAGCCTGTCAAAAGGAATATGAAATAAGCAGAATGCTATGGCGAGTTTTAAAAAAGATTCTAGAATAGAAATAAATGCTGAAAAAAACATATCCTCTTTTGCATTAATTAATGCTGTATATGGCGTAGAAATGACTGAAAAAAATGTGCTTGCCACCATACAATGAAAAACAATATGAGCCATATACTTACGTTCTACATTAATGTTCAGCGTGTCTAAAAACAGCAACCCCCCTATTTCTAGCATAACTACAAAAAATATTCCTATGATAAAATGTATTATGACGCTTGTTGTAAATACAGAATTAATATCATTTTTTGTTCTGTGATAAGATAAAAATCTTTGCGTAGCTTCTGCCATAGAACTATTCAAAAATCCGAGCAAACCTATTACGCTCCCCACAAGAGCAGAAATACCAAAATCATCTATACCCAGAGCTTCCAAAACATAACGGGTAGAAAACAAACCCACAAATACGGCGATGATTGTTTTTAGATACATTGCAATTGTATTGAAGAGTATGCGGTGAGATGAGTTGGTCTTTAACATCATAATTTATTTGGGTTTTAACGATTCTTTTATTGAACTTGTTGATATACCTTTAGTATATGGCAACCATTCTATAGCCACCCCAGCTTTGACAAATTGCTTTTCTGTTTGTTTATATCTCTCGGAATCTCTCCAATCATCGCCAGAAAATAGCACATCAAAGTTATATTTTTTTAGTAATAATAACTTATCCTCTACTTCTTCAATTGAAATTTGAACAACACGATCTACACATTTCAATGCGGATAATATTCTCTTTCTATCTGTTTCATTATAAATTGGCTCTTTATGTTTTATGTTGCGTACATAATCATCACCACATAATGCAACAATCATATAATCACATAGTTCCTTACATCTTTCTAATAAATTCAAATGTCCAACATGAAACAAATCAAAAACTCCAACTGTAATTCCTACTTTAAATTTTTTCATAATACACCTATTTCTAATTTGTTATTGTTTTCCTATAATTTTCAGCAATTCATTATATATATTTTCTGCTGCATTGAATGTTATTTCTGCTGCGTCTTTCAGGCGTTCAGCTTTTAACGGGTCTTCACGCCTTTTAACTAGCATATCAAAAGTTTGCTCTAATTCTGCTAAATTTCGCACTTTGTAATAATGCCGCGAACTTTTTTGACTGGTAGATGACCATATAACATTGTTGTCAGAGGGGATAAGATGTATAACCGGGTTTCCCGTTGGCAAATATTCCGTTAAAAAACCATCGCAATCTGTAATCATCAAATCACTGGTTCTAAAAATATCAAAATAATCACCCTTGTCGTATATTTGCCCTATTTGTGCCCATTCATCATAGTATTCGCTTGTTTCTTCCTCAGTCATAATCCCATCTCTAATTACAGTTTTCCTAAATACAGGATGTGGTTTAAATATCCATTCAGTATGAGGATTATCTTTAGCCATCTGTAATAATCGCTTGCCATTCCAAGCAAATGTTGCAAGTGTCATACCAGTAAATTTTATCTGAAAAGAATGATGAGGTGCATAAATAATTTTTACCTTCGTTAAGTCTCGCCAAGGATTATTTTTCACAGGTTCTGCATAAGCATCCAATTGTGGATGCCCTGTAGCAATTATATTATGTACTCCACGAGACTCATACTGCTTAACACAATCTAAATTGAAAAGGAATTGTCTATAAAGCATTCTAAAAAAATATTTGCATGAATTCCATCGCCTAGGGATTTCTATTGTGGTTGCTATTCCATAAGGAAAATAAAGACACAAGGCACATTTTGATATTTTGAAAGGCGAGAAATCATTTCTAAGACCCAATGCAAACCATGGCTGTTGATAAAAAATTATATCAGGTTTATGTTTATTCATATCAACAAAATTTGTAATTGCAAATACATTGTAGCCTCTCTGTTTGAAAAAAAGAAAATCGACATTATCCTCTGAATTTGTATTTTTAGGAACAATAACTAAAACCATGGGGTTAAATCGTGGATTCGCTGTTAATTTTCTATAAAGCGAAGTTCCATTCCATTTAGCATTTTCTGAAACAAGAAAAGCTACGTTTATCTCTTTTTTGCTTTGCAAACTTTTAAGTTTACGTGCATAATTATATTTTGTTATAAGTTGTTGCAACGCATAACGGCAGGATGAAATTCCTCGTTTCAAATGGCGGTAGAATATAAGTGTAGCAATAATTTTTTTTATTCTGCTCATAATCCTTAACAAAATAGAATATTTTTTACCCAACCGCCAGAAAAATTTAACTATCAAAAATCTCTCTTTCCAATAGAAAATCAAGTCATTTAAAGTACACATATCCATTTCTTTCAATTTTTCAATTTGCTCTTTTAATAACGGCAAGTTCTTATAACGAGCGGATATTTCCATTAACCAATGAATATATCTCCATTCGATTAATTTCATATAATAGCTTTTATTAGGAATATTCATTGATTCTATAATATTTCTTAGAATATATCGCCCAACGTCAAATCGTTTTTTTGCTTCCTCAAATGGCAATATTAATATTGTATGCCAATGACTATCCTGTCGCATAACATAAGTATATAATACTTCCTCTAAATATCCACACTTATATTTATAAGAAATTGGAATCAATAGCTGATAATTTTGCCCCCATTCCCGAGGAGACAAAATCGAACGACTAGGATTTACATCTAAAAAACATGAAGAACGAAGCATATACGCACCTGAAATTACAGGTGCATTCTTACCAATAATTAAATCTTCAAAAAGAGTATCTTTTCCTTTCGGTTTTTTTCTTTGACGTATTGCTATTTCTTTGCTCAGATTATTCTCATTAACAATAGATGTTTGGGAAATAACCAACCCGCAGTCTGTATTTTTTTCCAGAAAAGTAACTTTCGATTCTATGTATTTAGGATATAGTATATCATCGGAATCCACCCAAGACAAATAATCCCCTTTGAAAATTTTTAAACCTTGATTTATTGCTTCAGATTGTCCCTTGTTCTCTTGATTTATTATAATATATTTTATTCCTTTTGAAGAAAATGGTTCTATGTAGGAATTTAAAATTTTTCCCGTAGAATCGGTAGAACCGTCATTGATAATTATAAATTCAAAATTGTCATAAGTTTGAGCTAAGACTGAATCGAGAAAACGGTGCAAATAATTTTCCCCATTATAACAAGGGGTTATTATGCTAACTAATTTGTTCATTATTTAAACAACCTCCTTTTTATTGCCTTCACTTTGCTTGGAATAAACTTTTTAAGCTGCGTTACTAGGTAAGTCTTTAATATCGTAGGCGAAACTTTGAAAAAAGATTCACCCATATCATAAATGGTATTATAAAAAGTATCTCTTGTAACTGGTCTCCTTGCTGGTCTATTCAACATTGTTTGCTTTTTGGCGACCTTTTCAAAGGTGCTTTGAATATGCTCTATTTTATTTCTAACGTTTCCCCATAAATTTCTGCCATTCAATGTATTCACCAAAACAGCACTAACACCGTCATTTGAATAAAATTCAGGATGAATTCGTTCAATGCCCCAGTAATCGCCAATGGTAATATCGCCGACTCTCCTTCCGCAAGCATATTTGCAAGAATAGCAGCATTCTCTCAATGTCTCATTTTTCAAGAAAGCCAAAAAATATGAATTTAAATGCATATTCATATACTTAGTCTTAGTCTTAGTCTTAGTCTTAGTCTTAAGCTCATAATCCCAGCCTCCTCGTTCTTTGCTCCTAAAGTTGAGTTCTATGATTTTTCCTTTCATTTTTTTGCCAAGCCATTCAATATATTTCGCAAATAGCCCTGGGCTTGGCACTCCGTGGCATATCAAATCCACAGTTGCTAAATTTTCGTAATCTTTTCCCAAAAAAGCCTTCAATCCTGCTATCTGGCATGGTGTCCCGCTGTAGAGAACTTTGCGATTTTGTTCCAAAAAATCTTTCGCCTGCGCAAATGTATTCATGGTATCACTCTGCACATATTTTGAACTTTGCAATTTATGAAGCTCGCCTGGATTTTCTATCGCTATGTGCTTTGCCACCCAATTCTCATCGTAGGCACAGCCGAAAACAACCCCATTCTGCTCCAGAATACTCTCCGCCAGTACAGGGAAAATGCCTCCAGAAGCACTTTTTAGCATCTGTTCCCTATTCAAACTTTTTGCCGCAAGAACATCCAAAACATCATTCTGCAAATCATCCCTAAACATAGGGCATATTTTTTCGCATAACCCGCATTTGTTGCATAGCGATTCGTTTATACTTGGGTATAAAAAACCTTCTGCGTTATTTTGCATTGCAATAGCATTTTTGTTGCATTTCTGTTCGCAAGCACGGCAACCTGTGCAATTCTTAAAATCGGTTATCACCTATGCGGCCTCCCTGAAATGCTTGCAAACTTTTTCTATAGTAAAACTAGGAAAAAAAGAGGAGCCGTGTTTGACATTCAATGCGAAGATGCCTCAGGTGCAAGGTTCATCGTTGAAATGCAAGTGGAAGAACAGAAGCATTTTATCAAAAGAAGCCTCTTCTATCTTTGCATGGCGGTTGCCAATCTTGCTAAGAAAGGCAGGATGGAAAGCAGAGGGAAAAAAATCCCTTATGACTATGATATTCCAGTAGTCTATACACTAAGTTTTCTTGACTTTGATGCGGATTTCGGGAAGAACTGCGATGAAGTTGTTCAATATATTTCCCTCTCCAACGAGCTTCACCCAGAGGTTCGCTATGATAATCTTATGCGTTTGATTTATGTCCGCCTTACTAGGTTTGACAAAACCGAGGGGCAATGCAAGAGCGACCTTGACAGGCTGCTTTTCATATTCAAGAATGCGCATAATCTTGCAAAGAGACCAAACAGTTTCAATAAAATGGAGTTCAAACGTCTTTTTGAGATAGCAAGAATTTCTAATTTTACGGAAGAGGAGCTTATGGATTACGAAAGTGATATGAAGCGTTTTAGCGACCATGCGAATGCCTTGGCTTACGCTGATGAGAAAGGTGAAGCTAGAGGCGTGAAAAAAGGCATTTTGCAAACAGCCAAGAATATGCTTGCAAAGGGATATTCCGTTGCTGAAGTGATTGGAATAACAAATCTTTCGCGAGAGCAAATTAGAGCATTAAGACAGGCTTAGGCTAAGAAAGAAATTAACTCTCCAATGCACTTTTCAGCCAATTAGCTGAATAAATTTTCCACTCTTCCAAAATCCTATCCACTTGCTCCCAGTCAACCTCTCTATCCACAACTTTCAAAATCTGTTCCTCTGTTTCATTGCCTTGAAGAATCCGGTATTCTAAATTTGTCCTACCGAGAATTGTTTTGAATCGCTCATTCATACCATTTAGCTGCTTTGAATTGTTCGCAAATACTGCAAATGGCTTATGAAACAGAATACAAAATACAACGCAATGAAAACTATCTGTTAAAACAAATATAGAATTATCTATTAACGAAAACCAGCACGAAATGGTTACCATTGTTTTTTTATTTCGAAAATCAACGATTATGTTCTTTATTCCATGTATTTGAGGAATTGCACCTTTCAAAAAATAGTTGAATACAAATTTTTCATCATTATGTTCTACATTAAATTCTTTGCGATAAAAATCAGCAGTATGTAAAATTGTCGGGTCACATACGCAAACAACATTTTTTAAACCTAAACTGGATAAATATTCAACAGAACTATCTTCTCTAACGGAAATAGCATCGAATTTTTCCAACCACGGCAAAACTTTTTGCTCAAATTCTTTAGGCCATTTTGGCATTCCAAGAGAAGCTGCATAAGAAATTTTCTTTGCTGAATTAGTAAATTCCAGAAAATAAATTTTTTCCATATTTCTAATAAAATTAGGATTCCATATTTGATCGCTGCCAACTATGAAACTTTTATCGTTATCCATTGCAAAATTGTTTGTGAATTCTAAATTTATTTTTCCGAATAATTTTCTGTAATAAAATAAATTTTGCAAAACATATTTCATTTTTTTCAGAATGGCAACTGGTTTCCATATAAACAACGGAAATTTGCTTTTTTTCTGCTCAGAAACATAATCATCGCTCGGTCTAAATAATTTCAGATGTTTTGCAGAATATCCGCTCAAAACTAAATGCTTTTGCAAGGCAAAAGCCTGCATTACAAAACCATAACCTATATGAAAACGATAACTTATTATTTTCATATAAACCTCATATTTTTCTACCAAAATTCTTCATAAACTTTCAACAATCCATTTTTAACTATATCCCAATTATTATTTTTGTCCATATAGCGATATGCTTGTTCTCCTTTTTCATTAAATATTTCAGGATTCATTTTATAATCGGCAATGGCTTTTAAAATCACATCCGTTAATGCTTTTTTATGTTCCTCTTGATTGTTGTAATCATAAGAATAATAAAAATCTTCCTTGATATCCTCAAGCGTACCGATTAATGGTGCAATTACCGTTCTCTTATTTGAAAACGCTAGTATTATGCTTCCAGAATTCAAAGAACTTCTATTATTATGAGGTAATATAGCTATATCCGACTTTTGGATAATAGCATTCAATTCATCATTGTCTATATACTTAAACTCAAAACTTATATTTTTATTCTCTTTGCTTAATAAATTATTTAATTTAAAAGAATATTCATCAGAACATCCTCCTATTATTTTTAATTCAAAAACTATATCCGCAATAACATTTTGCAAAGTATTGAAAATCTCTATGAGAATCTCTATATTTTTAGAAGGTCTTATTTGTCCGAAAAATAGAAAATTTATTTTACCATTAGGTTTTTTTATATCATAATTTTTTATATTGCATATATAATTTCCATGTGGAATATAGACAACTTTATTAAAATCAATATTTTTACAATAATTTTTAAGTATATTTTTGCTAATATTGCAATGAATAATTATTTTATTTGAAAAAATGATAAAGAGTTTATAAACCAAATAATGCAAACTTTCTTTGAAAACGCTTTTACGATCATGATTCGTTGTTTTATCATGCATAGTCCATATTATTTTTTTATTGAATAATTTTAACAAGAAGAATTTAAGGTGTCCTCTAAATCTATAAATTTCCGACCAATTTATATGAACAATTTTAATTTTCCAGAATGTTTTAAAATTCATAATAATGTTTTTTAGTCTCAATGAATGTACTTGTATTCCGCTTGATTTTAATATTCTTACAGTATTGTTTATATATGGATTCTTCGATTCTGGCGGAGAAAATATCATCTCTGCACATTCTATTGTTTTCCGCAAATTTGGCAATTCCAACCAATTGCCCATTTCAAGAGCAAATTTCTTCGGTTCAAATTTCTGATAACCAGCCGCATGAGTAAATGTCAATTCTCCAAAATAAGTTTTATCATTTATTGAATAAAAATCAACTCTTACATGAGGAATATTTTTAGACATTTTTTTCGCTAAATTAAGCATCTCTTGTAAATTATTTGGTTTATCTATCATCATATTTGGATCAGTGGGATATGCAACAGAAACTGGAATATAATTCCATTCAATATCGTATATATTCCTTACATTAGTTGATTTATCTAAAATACTACGGTCCACAAATATAATTTTAGGCATACCGTTAAAGCAAAATATCCTATAGTCTTTTAATTCTGTTCCCGATTCATCAACCATATATTTTTCACAAATAATCCTCTGTTTTATATTTTTATATTGAGGTTCTCTCAAGCTACAATAAAAATTTCTTTTCAGACATTTTTTCAATTTCTTTTTTGCTTTTTCAATATCAAAATTATTTTTATCTTTGCAAATAACAACGGAACCGGAGTCGTGATTACATTTTAACACAAACTGCTCAGGTAATTTGGCAAAATCAATATCTTCAACTCTATCCCAAACGCCTATTAAAGGTATTAAATATTCTTCACCAATTGTTGCTGCTATATATTTGCGCACTTCATATTTATCTACCAAATCTGTATATTTTTCAAGATTGCCATATAGCTTTAGCCATTGGATTTTTTCGTTGAAAGTTCTAGGGTTCTTTAAATCCAACGAGTAACCGCACATTGCTCTGAAAATTATTTTCAGGTAAATAGTATCAGGCAACCAATTCAAAAATCCTCTATATCCCAAATATGAAAATATAAGCAATGGATTTTTGATATATTTTATTATTTTTTGCATTATGTTTCTACCACTTTCTCAAATTTGCTATTTTTTAAAAATTCTACAGCTTTTTTTGTTAACCGATATTTCTGCTGTGGGTGACGCTTGCTGTTTGGATATACAAGTTCTATAAATTCCAGTTCTAATGCTGGTTGAATATAATTCCGCCTAAAATTTTCTCTATCATTAAGTTTCAAAATTTCTTGTATTTCTGCTCTGTTCATTTCTCTATCAAGTATTTTCAATAATTCCCTAACTTGCGGGGTAGCTTGCGGGGTAATGGTGTAGCTATTGGTGTCCATATCCCTCCCACCTTTTGTATTGGCAAAAGCAGATAACGTCTCAATGACCCTGTCATCAAAATTTGATTTGAATTTAATATGCTGAGTTTCTCGCATCGCATCTAATTTACAAAATTTTGGAATATTTATTTTTGTATTGTTTAAAATTCCAACTAACCTAAAATTACATCTCCGCTCCCAAGGTCAACGTATTTCCCATATCATTTAGTTCAAAGAAACGTGCCCGTTCTGCCCCGCGTGGTCCATTAGGCTGGTGCATAACGAGGTATAGTTTATTGTCAAAGGTTTTGAATATTGAGCCGTGACCTCCGTTATTGTCGTACAGCAATTGTGATTGATGCGTCCACGGTCCGGTAATTTTTCCAGTAGCCGACTCAGCTATGCCTACTGCATACCCTTTGGCGGAACCTGACGACCATATCATCAGCAGCTTTCCGGTTTTAGTGCGATACAAAAATGGTCCGTCAGTTACTAAATTTGATTGCGGTTTAGGTTTCCATGGAGCCTCCGAAGCTTTGAACAGTACGGACGGCTGCCCCACAGTTGCCGACAGATCTGGTTTCAACTGTATAACCTCCATAGTTCCATCCACCATTTGCAACCATTCGTGGCAATAAACCATATAAAGTACACCGTCTTCAACCCAGAGTGTGCCATCAAGCGTCAATAGGTTTGACGGCAAGTGTGGCTGGTTGCTAAAACTCTCGAATGGTCCTTCGGGCGAATCGGAATGAAAAATTTGCATAGCGCGATAAGTTGATGTCCAGCCGTTTGGCAATTCGGGTATTTTAATTTCAGCACTACTGTTGACGGTAGCAAAAAGATAATACCGCCCATTGTATTTATGTACTTCGGCAGCCCATATTTGACCTTTTGCCCAATTATCCGGCGGTATGGTAAATACCTCTTTCCTTTCTGTCCACAATTTAAGGTCGTGGCTTTTGCGAACCTCTACTCTACCATAACCACTAGAATACCAATAATACGTTCCTGTCTCCGGTTCCGCAAGAATGAACGGATCACGGCTGGGTATATCAGCCGTAGGTGTTTCGGCGGCTACCCATTTTTGGCTTAAAATGAGCAAAAAAAACAAACAGATGAATTTCTTATGATTTGAGTTCATATTACATAATTTACAAAAAACACATTCTTTCGCAGCCTCACAGCAGCATCAAACCACTTTCTTCCCATGTGCTTGTCTGATTTCTATATTACCCCAAGCCCTATGCAAAACTCCAACGCAGAAAACAACAAACGCATAGCGAAGAACACTCTGTTCCTCTACTTCCGCAGCATTTTAACCCTTGGCGTGGGGCTTTACACGAGCCGCGAAGTGCTGGCGCAATTAGGCATTAGCGATTTTGGTGTTTACATAAATAACTATATTCTTAATATGAAAGACCTTTCCCTATTAGATAGAGTTATAAATGCCTTGCTAGACAATCTAGATGATTTTAACTTAACCGCAATGTAAATATGCAAAGGAAAAAAGTTTTTATAAGCAGCGTTCAGTCAGAATTTAAAATAGAGCGTCAATTATTGTTCGATTATCTGACTTCCGATGCTTTATTAGGAAAATTTTTTGAACCATTTATTTTTGAAAATATTCCAGCATTGAATGTCGATTCAACTGCGATATTCTTGAATGAAGTTGAAAATTGCGATATATATCTTGGCATTTTCGGGAAAAATTACGGTTTTGAGGATGCTGAAGGCATATCTCCTACCGAAAGAGAATTCGATGTCGCTACTTCAAAAAATAAAGTTCGGTTGGTGTATGTAAAACAAATTGAACAAAGGAACAGAAAGGAAGAACAACTTATTCTAAAAGCCGAAAATGTAATTGTACGTAAAAATTTTGCTACACCTGAGCAATTAAAAACAGCTGTTTATGCCTCGTTAGTTAATTATTTGGTAGAAAACGAGATTATTCGTACAACGCCTTTTGATGCAACTTTACACGCAGAAGCCACCATAACCGATTTAAACGAAGAAAAAATTCGTAATTTTACCGAAATCGCTCGGCGTAAAAGAAGTTTCCCGTTTGATAAAGATTCAGATATTATTAAAGTGCTTACTCATTTGAATTTGATAAAAGGGAATAGAGTTACAAATGCAGCTTTATTGCTTTTTGCTAATAAACCTCAACGTTTTTTTATTACTTCCGAAGTAAAGTGCGCTCATTTTCACGGTTTTTCTGTGTCAAAGCCAATTCCTTCACTCCAAATTTACAAAGGCGATGTTTTTGAAATGATAGCTTCCGCAGTTGATTTTGTTTTATCTAAAATAAATCTTTATGTAGGCGACCGAAATAAAAACGAAATTGTTGATGTAAAATACGAGCTGCCTGTACAGGCCGTTACCGAAGCAATTGTAAATGCGGTAGTTCATCGAGATTATACGAGCAATGCAAGCGTTCAAGTTATGCTTTTCGCTGACCGATTAGAAATATCAAACCCAGGCAGACTACCGATGGGCTTAACCATTGAAAAGTTATTTACAACCCATCATTCCGTTCCAGCAAACCCACTTCTAGCCGAATCTCTTTATCTTTATGGTACTATAGAACGAATGGGAACTGGAACAGAAGACATTGCAAAGCGATGTGCCGAAATGGGATTGAAAAAGCCAATTTTTATGCAAAATACTGAATTTAAAGTAATTTTATATAAAAATACCGCTACCGAACAAGCTACCGAACAAGCTACCGAACAAGCTACCGAACAAGCTACCGAACAAGTTGTAAAATTGCTATCGGTATTAGATGCGGGCATAAACATTACTACTGCGAACTTGATGAAAAAACTTCATTTAAAACACAGACCTACATTTATATACTCTTATATTCAACCATCATTAAGACTTGGACTCATAGAGCTTGTGTACCCCAATAATCCAAATCATCCTCAGCAAAAATATCGTTTAACGGAAAAAGCAATAAAATTGAAAAAAAATGAATAACTCCAACGCAGAAAACAACAAGCGCATGGCGAAGAACACGCTGTTCCTCTACTTCCGCAGCATTTTAACACTTGGAGTGGGGCTTTACACGAGCCGCGAGGTGCTGGCGCAGCTTGGTGTTAGCGATTTTGGCATTTATAATGTGGTGGGCGGGGTTATTGTGCTGTTCAGTTTTATTCAAAGTGCTATGAACAGCACAACTAGCCGATTTTTTACTTTTGATTTGGGGAAAGGTGATTTTGAGCAGTTGAAAAAAACTTTTAGTTTGAGTATCGTTATCCATATCTTTACCGCTTTGTTGATTTTAATTCTAGGTGAAACAATCGGGCTTTGGTTTTTGAATACGCAGTTGGTTATTCCAGAAGAGAGAATGGATGCAGCAAATTTTGTTTATCAGTTTTCTGTACTCTCTGCTTGCGTTGGAATTTTACAAGTGCCATATATGGTTGCAATCACCGCCCATGAAAGGATGAAGGTTTTTGCTTATGCTGGAATTGCGGATGCTGTGTTTAAACTTGCTGTTGTGATTGCGCTTGGGTTTGCGCCTTTTGACAAATTGGAGTTTTATTCGGTTTTGCTGTTTGGGGTTTTTGTTGTGATGAATGGTTTTTATTATGTTTATTGCCGCAGGAATTTTGAGGAGACGCGGTTTAAGTGGTTTTGGGATAAGAAGATGTTTTTGGAGAGAATGGGATTTGGGGGATGGACAATGTTGCAAGGAACCTCTGCGATAGCTGCTTTGCAGGGTGTGAATATGCTCTTGAATGTGTTTCACGGGGTTATTGCGAACGCGGCTTATGGGATTATGACACAGGTCAGTGGAGCAATGACTCAATTCGCAAGCAACTTTTTTACGGCAGTCAATCCCCAAATAACAAAAAGCTATGCGAAAGGCGATATGGACTATCTGCATAGTTTGTTGTTTCATTCTATTAAATTTTCTTTTTTGATTTCTTTTGTTATTTCCGTTCCGCTTGTTTTAAATATGGATTTTATTTTGCATTTGTGGCTTAAGATCGTGCCAGAATATGCTGTTGTTTTTTGCCAGATTAGAGTTGCAGATTGGTGTTTGTGTATGTTTTTTATTCCTATTATGATGGCTATAACGGCAACGGGAAAAATTAAGCGATTTCTAATTATAGACAGTATTCTAACGATGAATAATCTAATTTTTGTTTATATTTTGTTTAAATTTGATTTTTCTCCAGCCTTTGTTCCCATCGTCTATCTAACAGTAAATATTGTGAGAATTATCAATATATTTTTCTTAGCGAAATCTATAGTCAATTTTAAAATTCTACTATTTGTTAGAAAAATTTTATTAAAATTATTAGTTTTACTTCTTGTTTGCTTGCCGTTGCCAATTTTTATAAACATTCACTTAGAAAATGCAAATGCTTTATTGGCTACAAGTTCGTGTTTTTTAATAATTTTCATTCCAAGTGCATATTATTTAGTTTTAGAAAAAGAAGAAAAAACATTTGTTGTCAAAAGCATTTTATCTAATATATTCTGTTAAAGCATATAAATATCTAACCGCAAAATAATTTCTCCGTTTTATTTATTTCATTTCGTCTATCGGTTACAGTATCTATTTCTATTATATCTTTTACCAAAGCAATTTCTCCAGTAATTACACTTTTAAAATTGTTTTCTTTTGGTTCATAAAATTTATCAATTGAACAAATTGAATCAAAAAAAGAAATTTGAGAAATATTTTTCAGAATTTCCAAATCATTATGTTTACAAAATTTTTTCTTTATTTTTGTCAAAAAACTGTATCTAATATAATCTCTATTTATTCCATAGTCAATTAGTTTCTTAAAATATTCAATTGAACTTTTTCGATTATATAGTCCTCCACCGAACTCTTTCCAATAGCTTGTATGCATATCCTCTACTATATAACATCCTCCATTTTTCATTTTTGGGAATAAATATTTAAAAGTTTGAATAACGTTTTTACAAATATGCGAGCCATCATCTATTATTACATCAAATTTAATATCGCCGAATGTTTTTTCCATAAAAGCACAATCTGTCGCATTGCCTAGATGAAAAAATATACCTTCGCTAAATTTTAATAGCTGGCATTTCTCATTTATATCTAAGCCATGAATAACTGAACCTTGTGGTAAATATTTTTTCCATATCTCTAAAGAACCGCCGTTCAGGACTCCTATTTCTAATATTTTTATAGGTTTATCTTTTTCCAAAAATCGTTTAAAAATACGATCATAAATATAAAAATAATGAATCCATTTCCAAGATACAAAACCATGATGTTCCTTGTAAATTTCGGAATAAGTTTTAATTGACATTTCAAACTCCTAATTAAAAATACTTTGTTTTCATTTAAAATATAGAAAATTATTATTATAAATTCAAAGCAAAGACTCAATTGGTAGCTTGCCTTGTTGAAAATTTAGTTTTCTAACCTTTACCCCGAATTGTAAGAATTCTATATCTGCCCCCAAAATGATTTTAGCAATCCAATATTTTGGTAAATGCCGCCGCCTAACTTTTACTGGACTTATCCCTTTCATCATTTCAATTTCAAATTCGGTTTCATTCAACAGACGAATTATGCTTTTTTTCGTGAAAAATCTCAAATGCGTTATATCCAAAATTCCACAATCTTCGTATTTCCAATCCTTATGAAACAGCATTTTTTTTAAATTCTCATAATAGCGAACATTGGGAATTGCTAATATCAACGAAGCTTTTTCCGTCATTTTTTTTTTAACAGATTTTAGAAAGTTCCATGGTTGCTCCATATGCTCAATAACATCGTTTGCAATAACCAAATCAAAATAATTATCTGGAATTTCGTCTTCTATTTTATCATAAAAATCTACTAAAATTTTATCCATTTTTGTTTTAGCTATGTTTGCTGCTGCTTCGAACGGCTCAACACCCCAATATTCGCATGGTTTGTTCACAAATCGCCTGAAATTTCCAACATTGCAACCAATTTCCAAGACTTTTGAATATTCGTCTGGTAAAAATTGAACCATTTCTGGTCTATCGTAACCAAAATATAGTTGCTCTGATCTCTCATTAATCATTTAAACTCTCCAACACCCTTTTTGCTTACCAAAACTTCAATATACTCTGCCCAAATGCCATATTGCAAATCATTAATGTATTCTATTTTTGTATCTAATTTACTATGCTTTTTTATAAAATCAACTATATCAAATCCCCAGTGCATTGTAACTGGCGAACCTCTTTTGTCTATAGGATTCCCATGCCATTCTTCCGTTTTTAAAAATATTGGTTCGCCATTATCTCCTTCGGTTGCCCAAATTTCTGTTTCATTAAACTTGTTTATTAGTGGCACTGTAAAAATATGCATACCTCCCCCCCGCAAGGTTCTTGCTATTTCAGAAAAAGCTTTTTGTGGATTATATATATGTTCAAAAACGTCTTGAGTTATAACTACATCAAATTTTTCATCTTCAAATGTTTGTTTTTCTAAATTTTCGTTATAATAACCATTTATAAGTATCCCAGGTTTCTCATTCCGAAAATACTGAGAGGCGGTATATTCTTTACATTCAGCTTGTATTTTTTTAGAAATGGAAAAATCTCCTGGTGAACTTTCATGTATTTTTAATTTTTTCCAATTTGGAAATTCTTTCTGCAAAATAAGCATCAACGCTCTTTGTCTAGGAATTGAAAAACAATTCATACAAATAAAATGGTCTCTTAACCAAGGATTTTCTGAAAAAAAAGTTGTTTCTTGTTCACATATTGGACAAAAGCCTTTATGCCTGAAATAGAATTTATTAGAATTATTAGAACGACTAATTTTAGCGAGAAATCTATTCAAATTGATCATACATACCTCTCCAGTACTCTTTTTGTAGCTTCCAAATACTTCAAATCCCATTTTAAATCTGGTTCCAAGTGATTACCTTCTGCCCATTCATTCATAGCATTCAAAAATACAAAATTTTCTTCTTCGCTAAATGGTTCAAATATTTCGCAAGTATTAGCAAGCCATTTTTCATATAATTCTGGAGTAGAGCCATATAAAATATGTGCATCGATTTTTCTTCTCGGAGAGTTATCCCAACCAGGGTATACACATGGATACACTTTCCACTGTTTCTTGTTTTGACAATTTTGCAAAGCATTGTCCACAACATCACTATATAGCTGTAAATTGTCTTTCAGCACGCCAAAAGTTTTTTTGATTTTTTTAATAATTCTAGAACTGAAACTTGTTTTGGCTATAGCTAAATGAACCCAAAAATCCCAAGAGGCATCAAAACCTAGCAAGGTAGGATCTTCTTTAAATCCAAAAGCGGTTGTAGATAAAATATAAAGCCCTTTTTCAAATCCGCATTTTTTTGCTTCAATATTCCACGAATCTATCATATCCTTTACATTAGGAATTTGTGCTTGTCTATACACAATGAAAAACGGTCTGCCATCTATTTTTATATATCGCTTATCTTTAAATATTTCAAGCAAATGCCGAATGTGATTTAAATGGTCATCTTTGCTATATTCTTGCGGTTGTAAAACAGCTTTATTATGCCCATCCCAATTCCTACTCCAAGGTTCATTCGCCCAGCAAAGACAAAACGGAAAATCTGGTTTACCACTGGCAACGATTTCATTTACAGGTCGCTCTAAAAGTTGTTTGCCGTGAAACCAGTAGTGATAATAACAAAATCCGTAGATACCGTATTTTTTCGCTAACTCAGCTTGCGCGATTCTAGCCTCTTCCAATCGCAAATCATAAAAGCCCAAATCTGCTGGAATATGAGGCTGATAATGCCCTTTGAAACGAGGTTTTGCTTTCGCAACATTTGTCCATTCAGTGAACCCTTTTCCCCACCACTCATCATTCTCTGGAATTGGATGAAATTGCGGCAACACTACGCCTAACGCCCGAAGTTTTTTATTTTGCATATTTTCTAACCCTCACTCCGAATTCCAAGAATTCTATATCTGCCCCCAAAATGATTTTAGCAAGCCAATATTTTGGTAAATGCCGCCTCCTAACTTTTACTGGACTTATCCCTTTCATCATTTCAATTTCAAATTCGGTTTCATTCAACAGACGAATTATGCTTTTTTTCGTGAAAAATCTTAAATGCGTTATATCTAAAATTCCTTCATCTACATATTTCCAATCCTTATGAAGCAGCAAGTTTTTTAAATTATCATAATAACGAACATTGGGAATGGATAGAACCAACGATGCTTTTTCGGTCATTTTTGCTTTAATAGATTTCAGAAAATTCCACGGTTGCTCCATGTGTTCAATAACATCGTTTGCAATAATTAAGTCAAAATAATTATCTGGAATTTCATTTACTACTTTATCATAAAAACCTATTAGAACTTTATCCATTTTGCTTTTTGCAACATTTGCTGCTTCCTCAAATGGTTCAATGCCCCAGTATTCGCAGGGCTTACTCATATATTGTACGAAATTTCCAGTATTGCAACCAATTTCCAAAACCTTGGAATATTCGTTCGGCAAAAATTGAATCATTTCTGGTCTTATAATACCGGAATAGGTCTGCTCTGATTTCTCGTTAATCATTTATTAGCACTACCCAATAACCGTATTTATTGGTACCATTTTTATTATTTTGATAAATAAGAAACAACATTCCTCTCCTTTTCTCCAAACACAACGCCTATTTTAAATATATTCAACCCTTTCTCCATATAAGGAATATAGTATTTTTTCTCCTCAATCTGCCTCAAAGCATCCTCAACAGGCTTGTCCAACTTTGCCTCTATCACAAATACATTCTTCTGCAATTTGATAATCGCATCAACGCTGCCTGCCGCAGAATGAACTTCTATCTCACAGTTAAATCCAAGCATATTCAATATATTAGAAAAAGCAAATTCAAAATAGTATTCCGTCATTTTTGTGATTAAATCAAATTTTATGCTCTGCATATAAATCTTTATGGTTTCCATAAAAGCATCCACATTGCCGGATTGCAAGGCTTTGAAAAGCTTGTTTAATACAGAGGCTCGCTTCATGGCATCGAAACCTGAACGCTTTGAAAGAAATTCTGAAAAAGAACTGCGAACCTCCACATTTGGATAGCCCAGCTTATAAGTTCCAGATTCGTCATCATAATCTTTAATGGTCAAGTAACCAGCCTGATACATAAGAGGAACCAAAAAAATTTCGTCATCATTGTATTTGCCAAAATCCTCCGGAGAAAATACCATATTCTCAATATCGGCTATATCTGCGCCGTTTCTGTCTATGTAATTCGCCAAAAAACTCGGAGTGCCTGTCTCTGCCCAAAACACCCTGAAATCGCCATCATTGCCAAAATGCTTCATTATGCTTATAGGATTGTAAACTGTTTCTGCGTTTTTAGCAAATTTATATCCGTTGTAAAAATTCCTCAACTTGTCTAAATAATTTTCCCAACTGCTTTTTTTTTTT
>Ga0268262_10002818_pt1 | contig 19607 bp, 12 predicted proteins | sample TergutNc150P3_FD_190354 | JGI IMG/M metagenome (GOLD analysis project Ga0268262, IMG submission 190354) | Nasutitermes corniger P3 segment gut microbial community from laboratory colony in Florida, USA - Nc150 P3 (SPAdes) (version 2) | ecosystem: Host-associated > Arthropoda: Insects >...
ATTACAATCCATAATAACAGCTCATCCTGAGGGGAGCAATATTTGTCTTGATGCCGGATATGTCGGGGCGCGAACTGTGGCTGAGGCAATGGGGTATGTGGCGTACATTCGGGGACGTGGGGAAGAAAAGCAGGAAAAGGAACGGAAAGCAGGGTTCAAAGCGCGGCGATGGGTAGTTGAGGTTTGTCATTCCTGGCTAAACCGTTTTAGGAAGCTGTTGATCCGGTACGAAAAAAAAGACGTGAATTATCTGGCATTGCTGCAATTTGCCTGTGCCATTATCGTCTGGCGGCAGATCGTTCCCGTTCATCCAGGACTTATTCCCGGATAAGCTCTAAATAAAATAATCGCGGTTATACTCAAGCATTGGGGCATACTCATCAAGTATTTTTGCCTTGCCTTTTTTGGCGGCCTTCTGGTAGCTCTTGGGAATTCTCTTGCAAATATTTTTTCTGGCTTTCATGTCTAACCCCATTTGCTCCTCCACCTCCGGTAGGAACCAGTTAAATTTGGGCTAGATTTTTAGTTTTGAGGCACACACCCTTTTCGGCTAGAAAAATTATGAGGCAATTCGCGTAGTTGACAATTCCGTACAAACAACATAAAGTGTAACCGTATATTTCAAAGGAAGTGTGGAACCAAACGGTTCCTAGGTGAAAATCCTCCGCTATCCCGTAACTGTAACTGGGAATATCCCGCTAAGAAACAAACGACCACTGGGAAACTGGGAAGGTCAGCTGGATAATGCGCCATTCAAAATGGCGGCCCTCAAGCCAGGAGACTTTGGTATACGCTTCCCTACCTTCGGTTCTGTAGCCGTAGGAGGCTTGGCCCTTGAGGGCCAAGTATCTTTTTCTTAGCTTCGAGGAAAAGCCAGAGAAAAGGCCGTCTTTACTTACCTAAAAGACTCTTTGTGTATCTTTAGCGTGTATCGCAGCCTAAAATCCGTGCCGTGTCTTCTTCGGAAAGGAGTTTTCATGTTTTCATTTCTAAAGAACAAGTCGTTCTTAAAAAAAGAAGCTTTCTTTAAGAAAGCAGCCTTCCTGACTCTTGCCCTGTTTTTATCAACAGGTCTGATGTTTACCGGTTGTGATACAGATGAAAATAGTAAAAATACTGGTTTTATTCCTGTGGGTGAATGGAGTGATGCTTATGGTAGCGGTTATAAAATTACCAATTCTTTTCTTGAATATTACACAGCATCTTACAGTCCGGATTATCCAGGGGAAAATATAAAAGGCAATATTAGTGAAGCTATTGATTTTTCACAAGGCGCTGGTGTTTTGCTTATACAAATTACATCAAGCTCGGCAGGTATCGCATCAGGTAAATTCATTGGCGTTTATTATAAGGGTTATACAGCCTCTCATGTGTTTTTAGCAAACGCCGTTGACGCATCATATGCTGCCATTGTAAAGAACACACTTACTGAGGCAAAAAACACATTTAACGTTGATAACGTTGGAACCCATGTTATGTATTGGGGTTCGGGGTATAATAAGTAAATGTTTCTCATTATCCACAAAGCCAGAATTTTCTTTCTGGCTTTGTTGTTTTTCACGGCTTTTTTCTTCCTGTTTCCTCTCTTCTCGCAGGATTTAGACGAAGACCTTTGGTCCGATGAATTTTATTACGACGATGTTTTTATTATGGAACAGGAAGGGAGCCTGACCATAGTAGGAACCCCTGAAACGAGCCAACAAATTGCGACCATTAAAAAAGATGAAATTGAGCGCCGTAACGCCCCGGATCTCGCGACACTGCTGCAGGAAACCCTTGGCCTGAACATTACCCGCTACGGAGCCTACGGAAACACAACCTTGCTTAATCTGCGCGGCCTTGATTCAAAACGGCTCGCGTATCTCATAGACGGAGTTCCGGTAAATTCTTCCTTGGACAGCGGATTTGATATTGAGCAAATTGACCTTAATTCAGTTGAGCGTATCGAGGTAATTTATGGCGGTTCTGATACCAAGTACAACGTTTCTGGCGCAATGGGCGGTGTAATTAACATCATCACCGTCAAGAAACGGAAGCCCGGGCTGCGGCTCGGCGCTTCCCTTTCCAACACTTCCGTCCTGCCTGGCAACTACCGGGATCGTAACGGTGCAACTCAGGGGGGCCATTGGGAAGATTTACTGGACACCCAGAACCTTGCCGTTTCAGTCGGATACGGGGGAAATGATTTTTCATTTTCCGCCAACGTGTTCGCAAACCGCGCGGAAAATCATTTTTTATTCACGGATAATTATAGTTACACCCGCCGCAAAGACTACAACGAAGTGTGGGACACCGGAGCGGGAGCTTCCGTCGTGTGGGAATTGCCCGACCTTACAAAATTTATCGCATCAGCCAATTTTTATTACGGCGATAAAAATGTTCCCAGCTCAGGCTTTTCAAGCATCGTTGGCAAACAGCAGGATCTTTCCACATGCGGCAATGTAATGGTCGATATGCCCCGTGCATGGCATGACGATCTCGCAATGGAAGCTTCCCTTGGTTGGTATTTTTTAAAGCGGGATTACGCTTCGTCGGCCAGTGAATTATCACGCCACGATCAGCAGAACATTACGGCGGTAAACCGTTGGAACTGGTATCCGGGGGAACTGTTGGTTCTGAGAAGCGGTTTGGATTACCATTTTGTTTATCTGGATTCTACAGAAATCGGCATTCGAGACCGACACAACGGTGGCATCTATGTAACCGCAGAATATAAACCCTGGGAGTTCTTCCTCATTATTCCTTCAATAAAAATCGCGCTCTCCAGCGGCAGTCAGGGAGGCATTACGCCGATTCCAAAACTAGGCTTTCTTTGGAACGTCAACGATTCTCTTTCTATAAAAAACAACTATTTCCGCAGTTTTAAATACCCCGACTTTCAGGATCTCTTTTGGAAAGAAGGCGGCGGTACCGCTGGAAATCCTGACCTGCGACCCGAAGAAGGCTGGGGAGGGGATTTTGGTTTGTCCTGGCGTTACAAAGATCTACTCACATTGGACAGCACGTTCTTTACCCACTGGCTAAAGGATTCGATCCACTGGTATCCGGATAACGCTGGAAACTGGTACCCCGAAAACGTGGGCGAGGCGGTTTTCTTCGGCCTGGAAAACAAAATCAACTTTAACATACCTGTTTCGCTGGGGCCGGTAAAAAAAATGACCTCCTCAGTAACATACCAGTACCTCTTAAGCTACCTGTTAAGCTTTGGTTACTATTTCGCTTCCGATAAAAGAATACCCTATAATCCCATGCACACAATCGGCGCTTCCCTTGATATTCTCTGGGAAACCGGTTCTTTCCTGATTTCAGGGCAATATGAAAGCCTTCGTTTTCAAGACAGGTCAAACCTTGTAGAATTAAAGCCCCATTTCCTGCTTAACGCGACTATTAATCAGAAAATAGGAGAAAAATTTTCTCTGTTTGGCGTGGCAAGGAATGTCCTCAATACGTCTTACCAATCATTCTACGATTATCCCATGCCGGGAATAACCTTGACCCTGGGAATACGGATGCAGTACGCAAATCCGGCGGCAAAATAACCGATGCCTATTGGCTGTCTTGAAAGGTTCCTGCGCTGAAGAATTGACAATCCGCCAATCCTGCTTCATTATAGAAAGACCTGATAGAAAGATCTAAATTTTATGCTTTAAGGAGATTTTATGAGTTTTACCACCGATTTAATCAGAAATATTGCAATAGCTGGGCATGGAGGTACCGGTAAAACAACTCTCTTTGAGCACCTGCTCTTTTCCGCCGGGGTTATTCCCAAGGCGGAAACCCTGGACTCTGGCAAGACGGTCAGCGATTGTACGTCAGAAGAGATTGAACGAAAGATTTCCATTCATACGGCGCTGGCCCATGTTGAGTGGAACGGCAAAAAGATAAACATTTTTGACACCCCGGGGTCCTCGGACTTTACAGGAGACGTAATTCTGGCGATAAGGGCTTCGGAATTCGTCCTTCTTACGGTTGAGGGACAGACAGGAGTGCAGATCGAAACCATAAAACTCTGGCGAAACCTTGAAAGCAGGAACAAACCCAGGGGGGTTTTTATTACGCGTCTTGACGGGGAACGGGCGGATTTTAACAAGGCCCTGGCGGATATAAAAGAAAAGTGCAAAACCCAGCCTGTGCCAATCACGATTCCCATAGGAAGCGGGGCGGATTTTAAGGGCGTTATCGATATTATCAACGGGAAAGCCTGGTTTTTCCAGGGGGAAGCGCCTGAGAAAGAAGGCCCCATCCCTGCGGAAATGCAGAAGGCGGTTGATGCCGCCAGGGAAAAGCTTTTTGAAGCCGCCGCCGAGGGGGACGACGCCCTGATGGATCAGTACCTCGAAAAGGGCTCCCTAACGCCCGAAGAAATGCAGAAAGGCCTGGTGCTGGCTTTAGCGGGAAACAAGTTCCTTCCGGCCTTTGCCGGGACGGCTCTTAAAAATTCCGGCCTGATTCCCTTCCTGGATTTTATGGCAAACATCGCTCCAAATCCGGGAACCGCAAAAGACGTTTCCGTTGACAAGGAAGGAAAAGAGGTTGATGTTCCCATAGATGCTTCAAAACCCCTGTCCGCCCTCGTTATAAAAACCTCATACGATCAATTCTCGGGAAAACTAAGCTGGGTAAAAATAATAGGCGGAAAGCTCACAGCGGATTCGGAAATCTTAAACGTTACAGAAAATAAAAAAGAAAGGTTAGGGAAATTCTACACCTGCCAGGGAAAGAAACTGGAAGAGGTCAGGGAACTTTTTGCAGGGGACGTGGGGATCATCACCAAGTCCGCTACCCTTAAAACCAACGACACCATAAGCGCGGGGGAGACGGGGATCAATTTCAAGCCCTTACGCTTGCCCGAGCCGGTTCACTCGGTCGCGGTTAACGCGGTCTCCAAAAAGGACGATGACAAGCTTGGCGAGTTTCTTGTTCGCGCCGCCGACGAAGACAAAACCTTCAGGTACGTGTTTAACGCGGAAACCAAGGAAACCGTTATTTCCGGAATGGGCGAACTTCAGATCAACATCATCCTGGACAAAATTAAGGCGAACCAGAAGATAGAAGTAGAAACCCGTATCCCGCGTGTCGCCTACCGCGAAACAATTACCAAGAAAGCTTCCGCCGAATACACCCACAAAAAGCAGACTGGCGGCCACGGGCAGTACGGCAAAGTGCTTTTGGACATCGGCCCACTTGCCCGTGGCGATGGTTACAAGTTTGAAAACAAAATCTTCGGCGGGGCGGTTCCAAAGAACTACATCCCCGGCGTGGAAAAGGGCATCGCGGAAGGTATGGCGCACGGCACTATGGCCCAGTACCCTGTCGTGGACGTTGAGGTAGCCATCGTGGACGGCAAATATCACCCGGTGGATTCTTCCGAACTCTCCTTTAAACTCGCCTCCAGAAACGCGTTCCGCGAAGCCATGCGCCAGGCAAACCCAACCCTGCTTGAGCCCATCATGAGCCTTACGGTCTTTGTGGAAGACAAGTACCTGGGCGACGTGATGAGCGACCTTTCAAGCAAACGGGGCAAAATCCTGGGGCAGGATTCGTCCGGCGGCATAGCGGAAATTCGCGCCGAAGTACCGCAGGCTGAACTGCTGCGCTACTCCATCGACCTGCGTTCAATTACCTCGGGCACAGGCTCCTTCGGCGTATCCCTCGATCACTACGCGCCAATTGCGGGCAGAATTGCCGAAGACGTAATCAAGGCGGCGGAAGCCTTCAAGATCCAGGAAGAAGAAGACGCCTAAAAAGCACTGATTTAAAATTTGTCTATAAAAACTACTCTTTACTCGCAGTTGCCTAATGGTATGTTCATGGGCGTTAGGCACAATATATTTGACTTTACAATTAACGCATACGATAATTAACGATGGAGGACAAAAATGCTTTAAAAACGTGGGTATTGCTACGGCATTTAAAAAAACTATTTCAACAACTAATTCATAAAAAAGTATTTAAAAAAACGTTACCCGTGAATCTTTTTTATGCAAAACCGTCAAAACCTCTAAAATGGCTATTTCTGCCAAAATGTGAAAGGAGAAAAAATGATTTGTAAAGAACGGTTGCTTGCAATTTCAGAATTAAGACTTGCCGGAATTCAACAGATGGACGAGGGTAAACTTAAAACTTACGCCAAATCCCTGAGCTCCTTCACCGAAGGACTGCCCGAGCTTGATGAAAAAATCAAGGCCGCTTTAGAGACAAAAGATCACGCTTCTTTATCAAAATGCCTGGCCGATGTCCGCGATTTATTGGCGGCAATATATGCGAGCGATATGGCAGATGAATGTACGAAACAGATTAAGGATATAAAATCCGTCAAGCATGAAAAACTCGAAGCTTTTATGACTTATTTTCTGACGAGTCTGTCCATGCTGTCCATTGATATCCAAATGGCGGAATTAAAAGAGCCGGAAGATGGGGCAATCACGCCTTCTGAAAATACACCCGCCGCAAAAGTTAATAATTCAAAAGACCAAAAAACCATATTGGCGGTTGACGACACCCCGTTTTTCCTGACCACGCTGAAAAAAATTCTTCAAAACACCGAGTATAAATTAATTTGTGTAACTTCAGGCAGCGACGCGTTGAAATCTCTTGAAAAGCATCATCCCAATCTTCTTCTTCTGGATATTGAAATGCCTGAGATGGACGGTTACGTACTTGCCGCCAAAATCAGGGAAAGAGGGAAAAAGGCACCTATTGTATTTTTGACAGGCAATGCCAAAAAAGAAAACGTTGTAAAAGCGGTGGAGGCTGGGGCTGCGGATTTCATTGTAAAGCCGGTAAATAAAGAAGGAGTTCTCGCCAAAATCGAAAGGTACATATAGGCATCTTTCTTTACATCACTTAATAAACATTTAAAAAACAGGAGTAAAAAAGATGGACTGGCATAAAAATCTAAAAATGCGAAGCAAGCTCTTTATCGCGTCCGGAATGCTTGTATTGCTGATGGCCATCTCTAACACCTTTACAATAACACAGTTCGTTAAAACTAGCCGCAGTTACAACTCCCTTATAAACGACACTATCCAGCGGCAAATTTATCTGCTTGATGCGGAAACCGATATAATGAAGTTACGGTATTATAACCTCTCCATGATGTATTTATTGACCGACAGCTTAAACGCGGAAGAAACTTCCGTGGAAGAAATACCCACGGGAAATTTTTCCCGCCAATACCATGATCGCAATAAATTGTTTGACTCGTTTTTAAAAAACATGAACAGCTATAATATCAGCGTGAAAACCGATTCAGCATTAACCGGGGAAGAAAAGCAGTTGCGCCTGGACATCTGGAATCAAATAATTGATTCTTTCACCAATACTTATGTTTATGTTTCCAACGAAATTGATGCAACTATAAAAAACGCGGACGTACAAAGATCAGAAGAAATAATTCGGCTAATTCTTACCATGGGAAATGAAACAACCGCCAAACTGGATGAACTCAACAATGTAGCCATTGAAAAGGTCAAAAATGATTCGATAATAATCGCAACCCATAACAGAAACACTATAAATATGGTATTGGGCATAACAGGCTGCTTTATCGTTATCTCAATCTTTTTAACACTCATTATTTCGGCAACAATAAGAAACCCCGTTATACGCATGCAAAAGGCAATGGCCGAAATATCCAAGGGGAATCTTTCCTACCCTATAAGGAGCGAATACAAGGACGAATTGGGGATGCTTTCAAACAGCATAGGCAGCATGGTTGATACCATTGCAGAGATGAACAAAACAATGGCAGTAATAGATTATCTGGACTGCATGATATATATCGTTGACACAGACTATAGGATAATTTACATAAATAACAAAATGGCTGAAACCTTTTCTGTGGGAAGGGAGAACAGTGTCAATAAAAGATGCTATGAACGTTTAAAAAACCTTAACCGGCCATGTGCAGACTGCGTTTTGCCATCTGTCCTGGCGGAGGGCAATTACATCTATGCCGAAGACATAGAATATTTGTGGGATGATAAAATAAACAAGTGGCTTAGCGGCAAGGTTGCGATTATTCGCTGGACAGACGGTTCACCTGTACTGTTTCACTATTTAACCGATGTAACAATGAAAAGGGAATACGAAGACACCTTGCTTTTCGCAAAGCATGCCGCCGAAGCGGCGTCAGCGTCAAAGTCCGCCTTTCTCTCGAACATGAGCCACGAGATACGCACGCCAATGAACGCTATTATCGGCATGGCGGATCTTTTGACTCACGAATCGCTCAGCGAGCGTCAGATGGATTACATCAATGTTATTAATTTGTCCGCCCATTCACTCCTTTCCCTTATCAACGACATACTGGATCTTTCAAAAATCGAATCCGGAAAATTAACGCTTAACCCGGTAAATTACAACTTCCATGTGCTAATAGGCAATATTACTTCCATGTTCAGCTATGTGGCGCAAAAGAAAGGCCTCGAATTTAAGTTTGAAAGCTCGGGGAATTTACCGGAATACCTTTATGGCGACGATTTAAGGCTCAGACAAGTCTTGACGAATATCTGCGGAAACGCTGTCAAATACACTGAAAAAGGACACGTTAAATTAAAAGTATCTGTCTCTGGCGGCAATTTGGTATTTGAGGTTTCGGATACCGGAATGGGAATCCGCAGAGAAGACATATCAAAATTATTCAACTCTTTTGAACGCGCCGAAACGGACAAGAACAGGGGTATAGTCGGGACCGGATTGGGACTTTCCATCTGCAAGTCTTTTGTGGAAATGATGGGCGGCTATATATTGGTTGACAGCGAGTATGAGCAGGGAAGTGTTTTCACAGTCATAATTCCGGCTGTTTTGGGCAGCAAGGCCGAAGTAAAGTCCGTGAAAAATCTGAAGAAAGAGCAGGCTTTATTTGCGCCCGATGCCAGCATTCTGGTGGTAGACGACAACGAGTTTAACATTAGGGTAGCGGAAGGCCTGCTCGGCTTATTTAAGATAAAACCGAAAACCGCGTCTTCCGGCAGGAAAGCCATAGACCTGTTACAGAAGAACGAATTTGACCTTGTCTTCATGGATCACATGATGCCGGAAATGGACGGAGTTGAAGCAATAAGGGAAATAAGGAAACTCGGTGCCCAATACGCAAGCCTGCCTGTTGTAGCTTTAACGGCCAACGCGATTCAGGGAGCAAAGGAAATGTTTCTGTCGAACGGCTTCAACGGGTTTATTTCAAAACCCATTGAGATGCAGGAATTGAACGAAATCTTATCGAAGTGGCTGCCGCCTGAAAAAATCGAAAAAAAAGAAATTGAGTCTTTGAATGTTGAATACAATGATGATGAAACAAACAGCGATCTAATGCGCGCCCTTGAAAAAGTTGATGAAATAAACACCGAGATCGGCTTGAGCCGTGTCTCCGGAATAGAAAATATGTACAGCGAAACATTGGAGGCTTTCACCAAAGATATACTATCAAACTGTACTGCCATGTCCGCCAGCCTGGCTTACGGAGATATGCAAAGTTTTTCAATTTCAGTACACGCTGTGAAATCCGTGCTTTCAACCATCGGAGCGATGAACTTATCAGAAGCGGCGGCAAAATTGGAAACGGCCGCCAAAAACAAGGATATTGAATACTGCATGACGCGGTTTCCGGCTTTTAAGGAAAAGCTTTTATCCCTGCATGAGCAACTATCAACTATTTTTCGGGAAAAGAAAAATGAATTCAAAAAGAAAGGCGGGGATACCGTCTTTCTATACGACAATATCAACAAAGCGCTCCTGGCGGCGGCTGATTTTGACGGAGATTCCGGTTTTAAAGCCATCAACGATTTATTGGCATATGATTTTGGCGAAGAGAATAACGCGCTGCTGGAAAGTGCGGCGGAGGCCTTCAGGGGTTTTGATTACGACGCGGCCAAAGATTTTTTAAACAAGCTGCTAGTGCTATCTTAACAAAGGAAAGCCGGATAACAGCGGAGGAATAATAATGTCAATATATACCTTAATTCAGAAAATAAAGCCGAAGCGCCCGCTTTATGTGCAACTTTTATTTACGATTTTCGCTTTTTTGATAATGGTTCTTTTAAGCAATGCCTTTATGAGCAATATCGTACGCATGTATTTAAAACAAAACGCGATAAACATACTTGATTCAGCCCAGGCGCAAATAATCTCTGATCTGATAGAACCGCAAACAGTGCTGGACGATGTTTCGCGTATTACGCGCACCATGGTTTTGCGCGGCGATAACGCCGACAATTTGCAGGATTATTTAACAACCGTGTTGGAGTATTTGTTTTTGGACAATCATCGTAACGCGGTTTATAGTACGCTCTTTGGGTACTTTGAAACGCTTCCCGGCGGCCCCGCTTTTATAGAAGGCCGTATCAGGGATATGGCGGATTGGTATACCCCGACAGAACGTTCCTGGTACCAGAACGCAATTGCGGCAAACGGCGAAATAGCGACGACCATGATTGACAGCGATATAATTTACGATAGTCCCGTACTTATCTTTTCGCGCTGCATTTTTGACGATTCAGGCCGCCGTTTGGGCGCTGTTGGCCTTCGCATAGAAATTGACGGTATCGGGAATTTCGTTGTCAATACGGCCACGGCTCAGGGCGGCTACGGAGTACTGATAAGTGAGGATTTGGTTTTGTTCGCCCACCCGAATCGCGAATTCATAGGCAAGAATATACGCGAGGATGGAATCCCTTTGTCAGTTCTTGCGGATAAATTAACAAGCGGCAAAGACATAACAGAATACCCGATGATCTCTTATAAAGGCGAAGACGCTGTAGCTTTCTTTAGACAGCTCCCCAACGGCTGGTATCTGGGCGTTGATTTCCCGAGACTCCCATACTATAAAAGCGTAATCAATCTGGCTTTAATCCTCAGTATATTGGGCATAGCGCTTGCGTCTGTTTTAAGCTTTGTCCTTATTCGCGTTGACGCCGCCAGAAACAAATCTGACATGGAAAACAGGTACAAAAGCGCCTTTTTGGCAAACATGAGCCACGAAATACGCACACCCATGAACGCAATTATCGGCATGACTGAGCTTCTTGCCAATGAACAGCTAAGTGAGCGCCAGATGAGTTTCATTGATGATATTTGGGTATCCGCCCATTCACTCCTGTCCATTATAAACAACATACTGGATCTTTCAAAAATTGAGTCCGGGAAATTCACGCTCGTCCCGGTAAATTACGATTTTCACGCGCTTATTGATAATATTATTTCCATGTTCAGTTACGTGGCGCAGAAGAAGGGCCTAGAATTCAGGTTTGAAAGCACGGGGAACTTACCTGAATGTCTTTATGGCGATGATTTACGGCTTAGGCAGGTCTTGACGAATATCTGCGGAAACGCCGTCAAATATACCGAAAAAGGACAGGTCAAATTGAAAATTTCCATATCAAGCGGCAATTTAGTATTTGATATTTCGGACACCGGAATGGGAATTCGTAAGGAAGATATATGCAGATTGTTTGATGCCTTTGAACGTATGGAAATAGAAAAAAACCGCAGCATAACCGGAACCGGCCTGGGGCTTTCCATCTGCAAGTCTTTTGTTGAAATGATGGGCGGCTGCATACTGGTTGACAGCGAGTATGAACGGGGAAGCGTTTTTACGGTTATAATTCCGGCTGTTTTAGGCGACAAGGCAAAAATAAAATCCGCGAAGAACACCGGAAAAGAACGGCCATTATATGCGCCCTGCGCTACAATTCTGGTAGTTGATGACAATGAGTTTAACCTTAGGGTAGCGAAAGGCCTGCTCAACTTATTCAAGATTAACACGAAAACCGCTTTTTCCGGAAAGAAAGCCATAGACCTGATTCAAAAGAACGAATTTGATCTTGTCTTTATGGATCACATGATGCCGGAGATGGACGGGGTTGAAGCAGTCGGAATAATAAGGAAACTTGGAACCCAATATGAAAACATGCCGATTATAGCCCTGACAGCCAACGCGATTCAGGGCGCAAAGGATATGTTCTTATCCAACGGCTTCAACGGGTTTATTTCAAAGCCCATTGAGATACAGGAGCTGAACGAAGTTTTACGCGAATGGCTGCCGCCTGAGAAAATTGTGGAAAAAGAACTTGCGTCTTTGAATGTTGACAGCCAGTATGACGAAACAAGCGGTGATTTCATAAGCGCCCTTGGAGAAATTGATGAAATCAACACTGAAATCGGTCTGAGCCGTGTTTCCGGAATGAAAGATATGTATTACGAGATATTGGCGCTTTTCCATAAAAAGCTCGCAGCGGAACGTGACGCCATGTCCGAAGCTATAAATACCAAAGACATAAAGAGCTTCGCAATCCAAGTACACGCTATGAAATCAGTGCTTTCAACCATAGGAGCGATGAACTTATCCGTTGCCGCGTTCAAACTGGAAAGCGCTGCCAAAACCAATAATGTCAATTACTGCCAGGAGCGTTTCCCGGCTTTCAGGGAAAAACTAACAAACCTGTATAAAAAGTTATTAGCCGTTTTCCCGGCCGATAAAACCAAAAAGAAACCCGGAGACACAAATTATCTATCCGACAAGATCAGCAAGGCGCTGGAGGCGGCGGATGACTTTAACGGCGACTCGGCTTTTAGAATCACAACCGATCTACTGGCACATGATTTCGGCGATCAAAACAACGTGCTGTTGGAAAACGCCGCAACGGCGTTTGAGAACTTCGATTACAACGCCGCCAGGGAATTATTGAGCAAGGTATCGCTGTGATCTTACCGGAGAGATACTATTTATACATTGGCCCCAGAGCCGCGCATGAACGGTAATCGGCGCTTTCCTTGTCCATACCAAAAGCGTTCCAGTAGCTTGGCCTGAAAATCTTTTCTTCAGGTACATTGTGCATACACACCGGAATCCGCAGTATAGAACAAAGTGAAATGAGGTCCGCGCCGATGTGGCCATAGGAGATAGAACCGTGGTTGGCACCCCAGTTGTTCATCACGTCGTATGCGGATTTGAACGCGCCTGAACCAGTAACTCTGGGAGTGAACCAGGTGCAGGGCCAGGTGTAATCAGTGCGTTTCCAAAGTATGTCCGATACATTGTCCGGCAGGTTCACTGTCCAGCCTTCCGCTATCTGAATCACAGGGCCTACGCCTTTTACGATGTTTAGCCGCGACATGGTTACGGGCATTTCCGCCTTTGTGATAAAGCGCGACGAGAAACCGCCGCCCCTGAAATAACCGAAATCCGCCGCGTTCCAGGTAGTCGCCGCAAGGCAGGCTTTCCAGTCCGCGTCGCTTACTTCCCAGAAAGGCTTCATCACTCCCTTGCCGCCTGAATCCTTCATTTCGCCGGAAGCATCAACGCAAGCCGCCCCGGAATTTATCAGATGAATAAAGCCACCCGCCTCCTTTGCCGCGCCCGTCAGATCATAGCCTGTAACGCGCTTAACCGCTTCCGGGCTCCAGTAGGTACGCACATCGGCGAAAATTTGCGCGGTACCTGTTAAAAGTTTTCCAAACAACATTCCAACGCCGTTGAGGGTGTCGTTCTCGGTTGCCAGAATATATGGTTCCCGCGCGCCTTCCCAATCAAAAGAAGAGCACATCAGGGATTCAGGAAAGTCACAGTTGGGGTAGAAGTCTGTCCACTGGCGCTGACCCTGGAAACCGCCGACGATGGCATTGTGGCCAAGCCTCTCTTCTTCGCAGCCTGAGGGCAGGTTGTGGTTACCGTTAAAAAGGTCTTTTATGATGCACATCATCTTGACCACGAATTCCCATGCCTTGTCCTGCTCGGCGCGGGAACGCTGCAGCTCTGGCGGATTCTTGTCAAAGCCTTCCTTGCAGTACTGTTTGGTCCAGGCCATGGCTTTTTGGTATTCCTTCTTGTCGTAAATACCTTTCTCCATGCGGCGGATGATTTCAACTTCATCGACGCTCTCAACCCGCATTCCAAGGTATTCTTCAAAAAATTCGGGATTGATGATTGAACCGGCGATGCCCATACAGATTGAACCGATCTGTAAATAGCTCTTGCCCCTCATTGTAGCCGCCGCCAGCGCCGCCCTGCCGAAGCGCAACAGCTTTTCCTGCACATCCGCCGGGATTTCCGTATCGCTGAGATCCTGCACGTCGTGCCCGTAAATCCCGAAAGCGGGCAGTCCTTTTTGCGCATGGCCCGCCAAAACCGAAGCCAAATACACCGCGCCGGGTCTCTCTGTGCCGTTAAAGCCCCAAACGCCCTTTATGGTGGAGGGATCCATGTCCATAGTTTCCGAGCCGTAACACCAGCAGGGCGTTACCGTCAGGGTAATGTCCACGCCTTCCCGCCTGAATTTTGCGGCGCAGTCGGCAGCTTCCGCTACTCTGCCGATGGTTGTATCCGCTATCACCACCTGAACGCTCTCGCCGTTGGAATAGCGCAGATTTTTTTCAAGCAGCGCCTTAGCCGCTTTCGCCATATTCATGGTCTGTTGCTCAAGAGATTCCCGTACTTTCAGCGGGCCCTGTCGTCCGTCAATAGTTGGTCTCAAACCAATTTTTGGATATTCACCCTTATACCGATTAACCGCCATTTTTCCCTCCATCCAATCAATGTAAACGATTACATCAACTTCCTAACGGAATAACCCCCTTCCTCAAAATAATGCACCCGTATTTTACAGTTTCCCCGGTCATAAGCACGGCAAACGCCTTCTTTGCCCTTTCGTAAAAAGCAAAGCGCTCCACTCGCTCAATAGCCGGAGTTCCCGGCCAACGCTTGTCTATGACTGCCCTGAATGATTTCTCGACGCTTTCATCCAGACTATCGCCCGGAACCGGAGCCATCATGGCAATCGGATGAGGAACATAGGAATCAAGGTTCATCAGGGCCAAAATTCCATCCAAAAGAGCAGGAACTCTTATTCCATCCGCCCTGATCACACGGGAATTCATTGAATTACCAGGGAAAAAGGCGTCTGCCAGCACAATTTCATCTCCGTGCCCCATTCTATAGAGAACGTCAAGGAGCTCAGGACTTATTACAGGATCAATTCCAATTAGCATATTTCACCTCTTTATTAAATATGTACCTGATTACCCACTTGTCAATAAAAAAATGAAATCGATGACATTTTTTGCACACAGAACACTAGAAGCCAGACTACGCCCTGCTAAGCCCGCTTTTCTACAGTACCGTCCGCATGGGCGATAAAAACAACCGGGCGCAAGGGCCTGTCGAGCGGGCCGGTGAAAAAACCATTTTCGACCACACCTGGGATGCGGTTAATCTCCCTTTCCATAAGAACCGGATCGGGGGCCTCAGCGAAACGTATATCCAGAAGAAGGTTGCCGTGGTCGGTGATGACCGGCCCGGCTTTGCGCAGAGCCTGCCTGAGCGTTACCTCCGCGCCAAGCTTTTCAAGGGCCAGTGTTACGCTTACCCTTGCCTCGCTGACCACCTCTACGGGCACAGGAAATTTAACGCCAAGATTTTCAACGGTTTTCGATTCATCAACCACGATAGCGTAAGAAGCCGAAGCGTATGCCGCGATTTTTTCCGCCAATAGAGCGCCGCCGCCGCCTTTTATCAGCCTGTTTCCGCCATCAACCTCGTCAGCGCCGTCAATGGTTAGATCGAGTTTAGCGTTTATCTCCCTCGAATTCAGAGTGAAAAGCGGGATGCCCAATGTTTCACATTCTATTGAAGTTTGAAAACTTGTGGAAACCGCCAATATGCCGGAGAGTTTTCCTTCTTTTAAAAGCGCGCCTATGTACCTTACCGCCGTAATTGCCGTGGAACCGGTCCCAAGTCCCAGCTTCATGCCGCTCTTAACAAGGGCATCCACTGCCGCCTTGCCGACTATTTCTTTAATCTCATTCTGTTCCATATTAACTTCCTAAATCTTTACGCGTTTTACAAGAGACGGGGGAAATTCCCGGTTCATGAAAAAAGCGTACTGGTATCGGACATGCCTGTTGAGCAAATCGCTGCCGTTCAGGATTTTGCATCCCGCCTGCTCGGCCCGCCTCAGGCAAAGGGTTTTTTGCGGCTCATAGATAAAGTCCATAACTATTTCTCTGCCTGAAAATTTATAGAATTCTATTGGGTCATTATCTGTGTCCGGCGCCATTCCTACTGTGCTTGCCTGAATAATAATGTCCGAATACTTTTCCATTAGAACAGCGCCGCGGCTGTCAAAAGACGCCCAGGCAAAACGATAGGGTTCGGCCAGACTGCGGGCTCTTGAAGGAGTGCGGTTAAGGATAAGGGCCTTTCCCTTCAACCGGTTCACCTCAAAGGCCGCCGCCTTCGCCGCTCCCCCTGCGCCAATTATGGTTATTTTTTTACCCTTGAGATCCTTTTTGCCAATAAAAGACAAAAGACTGTCGGAAAATCCCGCCGCGTCCGTATTGTAGCCCATCCAGCCATGCGGAGTTTTTACCAGAGTGTTGCAAGCGCCAATTGAAGTTACCTTTTCCGATCTGCTGGCCAGGTAAGGGAGTATCTTTTCCTTATAAGGTACTGAAATTGAAAGGCCTAAAATGCCAATCTCTTCTGCCAGAAGTAAAAGTGATTCGATGGAATCGGCAACGATGGGGATAAATACAGCATCGGTTTGTTCCATCCTGAACACTGTGTTGAAAAAAAGAGGGCTATTGGCAACTTTAAGAGGGAAGCCTGCTATCGCGAAAACTTTCGTTTTGGGGGTAATTTCCCTAAAGCGGTAAAGCTCCGCCAATACCCTGGGCTCAAGCTGTCCCGGCGCCGCAGAATTTAAGCCGTCACACGCCTGAGATGTGTAACTAATGCGGGAGCCCAGGAACTCAGACAATATCCTTGTGTTAGCGCCGTATTCCCCCATACATAAAAGTATTTTGTCTATACCGGCGGTTTCCTTTGCGGCCTTGTATACCCTGACCACATCCGCCAAAGAACAGGGGGTCACCGATACTTTAACAAGCTCGTCTCCCACCCTTCTGAGTTTTTTAATCTTTCCGGGCAGATCCTGATCCACCCCTTCCATGTTGTGCCAGGATCGGATTATGCGGGTTCCAAAGGTACGAGCGGCTTCTTCAAGGCTTGGTACGTTCATGTCTTCTTCAAGGTCTACGTATGCAAAATTCCGCCTTTGGTCAGCGGCGGCGTAAGCCAGGCCTTTCGCAAACAGGGATATCCTGGAACCTTCTCCGCCCACATAATGACCGCCTTCAAGATTTCTCCTCACCGTAAGAATCACAGGCAAGCCCGCCATTTCCGGAAAACGCCTTATATGAAACCTTTCATCCGGATCAAGGCAGTCCACGCGAAGCTCGGCCAAGTCAACATATTTTCTGTTTTTTTCAAGCAGTTCCAAATCCCGGGCCAAGGTTTTCCCTGTAAGGCAGATACATATTTTTGCCATATTAAAACCGCAGACTTTCGACAGGAAGCGTGACAGTTTCCCGATGAATTTCCCTGTTAAGCATCGAAAGTACCAGAACCGCTCCCGAAGGCTGGAGGTATGGAACCGAGAGCCGACCTCCGGGATACTGTACAGACAAAAGCCGCTGTCTTGCACCGCCGGGGAGTATGCTTTCCAAAGTTACCAACAGAGGGTAGGGATTTTGCGCCATCTCGTATGTAAAAAGGCCGAAAACCTGGTTTTGAGGCAGGCTGTCCGGTATGGCCATAACAATTTCAACCCTTGTGCTAGAATCGGCAAGGGTGTCCCCGTCCGGATTTTGGTAAACCACAGTTCCGGCTTTCTCGCCGCTCTGGCTCTGTCTGATCGAGAATTGAAAATCTATTCCCGCAAGGCCTATCTGTTCCAGCGCATCATCAAGGCCCAGCCCAAGAAGATTCGGCAGCTTTGTTTTGACATTTTCGCTGCCCCGGCTTACAACCAGTTCCATAACGGTTGGACCGGAAATAGCCGTACCTGCTTCAGGCTTTTGCTGCAAAACCGTTCCCGCAGGTTCCGTGGAATACTGGTACATCACAGGGTCTTTTATGGTAATTGGCTGGACGTTCCCTCCTACGCTCTGCGTTGATAAAAGGGTTTGGATATCCATGCGTACCTCATCAATATTTCTGCCCAGGTAATTATCAATAGTGTTGACCATTACCCCCTGGCTTACCACAAGCTGTATCCTCCGGCCTGCCTTTACGATGGTTCCCGGCTGCGGGCTTTGTTCCAGAACAAGCCCCTTGTCCGTAGAGCTTTGGCTGTAACGAAGGCTGATCCTGGGGTAAAGTTCCTTTACCTGAAGCTCAAGAAGGGCAGCTGTCAAATCCCGCCCCTGGACATCGGGAACCATAGTCCTTTCTGCTCCCCGCACATTTATAAAAAACACAGACACAGCCACGATTCCAACCAGCACAATGAGCCCCGCAGCCATTGAAAGAAAAAGCCGCAAATGATTTGAAACATAGCCTTCTATGGCATCAAGGTCCAGATTGATTAAACCCATGTTTGCTATATTAGATGGAAAAAACTCCAGTAGCAAGGGTCTCCAACCCCCCAAAAAAAGCATTATTGCTGCTTTTTTTCTATCACTTGCGATTTTCACTTGCGAATTGATATAATTTCGTTAATATGGACCAGTACCAACCGCAAATCCAGTGGGAAATTACCCGCGCCGCGGTGAGCATTGCCGCATGGTGGGTGCTGTTTTACCGCCTCCACCGGCCCGAATCGCTATGGCGGCGCATTGTCCTGCTTGTCGCCATGCCGACGGCTTACGCTTTCTGGATACTCATGCCAATGAGCATTGTCGCCAACGCCGCTTGCCAGCTGGATACTCATCATTATCCCGCCCATAATTCTGTGGGCAGTTCTGACTTATTACACCCATGTCGCTGATCCGCTTCTGATGGAACAGGGCATCAACATCTACGGTCCCGGTTTCTGCTTCGGGCTATTCTGTATATTGCTGAATATTGGGATACTCTATCTCTATATCCGCCAACTGATTATCTCCGATGCCCAACGTTTTACAATAGCGGTCTCCGAAGTAAAGCCGATCTGGACGCTTGAGAATGGTCTGTCGGATAATTTCTGCAAACGCTACCAACTGACTGACAGAGAAAAAGACATTGTAGAGGTAATGATGAAAGGCAAGAGCAACAAAGAAATCGCCGATACCCTGCTCATTTCAATCAGGACAGTCGGAACGTATCTCCAAAACGTCTACAAGAAAACCGGAGCGCCGAACCGCTTCGCACTTTACTCGCTGATAAAAGGGGAGTAACCCTTCAAAATGTAGTATATGTTATGGTATTATGGTATGATTATTTCAAGGAGTTGAAATTTCGTCTGTAACAAAAATTCGCAAATTGCAATGCAAAAATTTTGAAACCAACGCAAGTACTTGTACCAAGAGGTTTTAACATAACAAATCCCGGCGGATTTTAACAGCATTGACAACCTGAATAAGATAAAAAAAACAGCCGTATAGTGGCTGTCAAGTTCATAAAGGGAGCAAAGGGGAAATGAAACTTAAACTTAAATTAAGCATAATGATGATAGCCATTATGGCGGTTGTTGTAACGGCTGTTGCCACGGTACTGGTGCAGAGAGCATCCGAAATAGCCATGGAATCTAACCTCCGGGGCTTAAGGTATTTAGCCGAGGAGCAAGCCAGATTCTGGCAAGGACGGGAAAACGGCTATTTAAAGCAGTTAACCGGAATTGCGGACATAATGG